>Ga0209021_1002041_pt1 | contig 18448 bp, 13 predicted proteins | sample PinacodermFT_FD_187299 | JGI IMG/M metagenome (GOLD analysis project Ga0209021, IMG submission 187299) | Host-associated microbial community of the marine sponge Aplysina aerophoba from Gulf of Piran - sponge pinacoderm, lysed by freeze-thaw... | ecosystem: Host-associated > Porifera > Sponge >... | reverse complement strand
GCGTCCAGGCTGGCGCCTGGTGGAGAAACCACCGCGACAGAGTGGGTTACGACCCATTGCGGTCCGCCCCGGGCCGTGAGTATGAGAAATCCGGATTAGCCCCGCCCTCCCGGGGGCTCTTCCCCCGCGCGCCCGTCAACCGGACGCCTCGCTGGCCAGTGCCCGCCGCGCCGAGGTCAGGCGCAGATGGATCGAGGAAAGCGCGGGCACCAGAAACATGATGAGGGCCGTGGTGAAGACGATGCCGCAGCCGATCGAGGCGGAGAAGGGAACGAAGAACTGCGCCTGAATCGCGTCTTCGAGAATCAGGGGGGTGAAGCCGAGAAAGGTCGTCAGGGACGTCAGCATGATCGGGCGGAAACGCCCCTTCGCGCCCTCGATGATCGCGGTTCGCACCGGGACGCCGTCCCTGAGTTTCTGGTCGGTGAAATCGATCATCACCAGGGAATCGTTCACCACCACGCCGGCAAGGCCGAAGATCCCGACAAACGACTCCGCGCTCACGGCCACCCCCAGCACCCAATGACCCAGGATCACGCCGATGAACCCGAACGGGATGATGGCCATGACGATGAACGGTTTGGTGTAGGAGCGCAGGGGAATGGCCAGCAGCGCGAAGATCATGAGCAGCGCGATCGCGAATCCGCGATAGAGGCCGCCCAGAGAGTCGAGCTGTTGCTGCTGTTCCCCTCCGAAGGTGTACATGAGTTCCGGGTTCTCGGCGATGAGCCCGGCGAGGATGGTGTTCTCAAGAATGTCATTGGCGGTCCCGGCGGAAATCACCCCGGGATCCACATCGGCGCTGACCGTGACCACGCGCTGGCCGTCCTGGCGCCGGATTGCCGGCGGCGAGGTGCCCGAACTCAGGGAAGCCACCCGGCTTATCGGCACGTCGCCGCCGGCTGGCGTCCGGAGCCGGTAGCTTTCGACGTCGGTAATCGAGTTCCGCTGCTCCTCGGGCAGCCGCACGTAAACCCGAACTTCGTCACGTCCCCGCTGCACCCGGACGGCCTCCGCGCCAAAGAAGGCGGCTCGCGTCTGCCACGCAAGGTCGTCAAGCGTCAGGCCGAAGGTGCGCGCTTCGGGGAGCATTCCCACCTGGATCTCCGGGATACCGGGAGTGTGATCCGAGCGGATGTCGAAGAGGCCGCCGATTCCGCCGAGGTCTGCGACAGTGGAACTTGCGATCTCGTTGAGGCGTTCCGAATCCGGGTGGGACAGCGCGGCTTCGACCGGGTTGCCCAGGGTGTAGATCTGGCTGATGAAGGTGACCGCCCGCGCCTGGGGCAGGACACCGACCTCCTCACGCCATGCCTGGACGACTTCTCCCGAAGTGATGCGCCGCTGCTGCGCACTCAGGAGCTTGAACTCGATGGTGGCGACGTTGGCTTCCGGGTTCAGGGTGGGAGAGGGGTTGAGCCCCCCGGTCTCGATGCGCGACCGCTGACCGACGACGACCGTAACGCCGGACAGCAGCGGAGGCGCATCCGCGGGCCGGCCTGCGGAAAGCCGCTCGACGGCCCGGCGACCCGCCACTTCGAGTTCCTGCGCCACGGCGTACGTTTGCCGCGCGGTCGTTCCGTCCGGCATCTCGAGGGTGGCGATTGCGAAATCGCCTTCGACCTCGGTCGTGAAGGTGGCCGGGACGATGCCGGCGGGAATGAGCGAAACGCTCAGGATGAGCAGCGCAACGGCCCCCGAGACCGTCACCCCGGGCCAGTCCGTCGCGAACTGGATCCCGCGATCCAGCGGCCCCTCGATAAAGCGGTTCAGCAGTGAATCGACACGATTCTGGATCCGGGCGACAAGACGTTCCGCGCGCGTACCGGGCGCCCAATCCGGGCCGTGCAGATGATGGGAGAGGTGGTTGGGCAGCACCAGCAGCGATTCGGCCAGCGAAAACAGCAGCATGGCGATGACGATGATCGGCAGCGCCTTCCAGACCTCGCCGAACCCTGCAGGTATGAAGAGCAGGGGAACGAACGCCACGATCGTGGTCAGGACCGCGAAGATCAGCGGCACCTTGATGCGGCGCGCACCCCGGATCGCCGCCGCGACCCCCTGCGCACCGCGCCTTCGTTCGAGGTGGATGTGCTCCGACACGACGATCGCATCGTCCACCACGATGCCGATGGCGAGCACGAAAGAGAAGAGCGACACCGCATGGAGCGGAATGTCGAACACCAGCATGGCGGCCAGGGCGCCGATTCCGGAAACGCCGAGACCGACGGCGACCCAGAAAGCAAGCCGGAGTTGGAGAAAGAGGCCCAGCGCGAGCAGGACCAGCAACAACCCCAGGGCGCCGTTCTTGAGGAGAATGGCGCCGCGCTCCACAAAGGCCGAAGAGTCGTCGTTCCAGATGTTGATTCCCACGCCGTCAGGGAGCGTGGGGGTCAACTCGTTCGTGACGTAGCCGCGCACGGCGCCCGCCACATCCATCACCTTCTCGCCGTCGGCTCGCGAGATCTCGACGAACACGGCAGGGTGGCCCTCGTGCCGAACGATCAGCCCGGAGTCCTGGAAGCCGTCATGCACCTCGGCAATGTCACCCAGGCGTACGACCGTGCCGTCGTCGCGCCCGAGGATGACGACGTCCTCGAAATCCTGCTGGTCGAAGCTCTGACCGAGGGTCCGAATCCGCACCTGGGACTGCTCGGTATCAATGCTCCCGGCGGACAGGTCCAGGGACCCTCGGCGAATCGTATTGGCGATGTCGGTCAGCGTGAGCCCCAGGGCTCGCAGCCGCTGTAGCGGCACCTCGATCGAGATCTCGTAGTTGCGCACCCCGCTGGTAGCGACCTGGGACACGTGGCGGAGCGCGGCGAGATCGTCCTCGATCCGGTAGGCGAGCTCCTTCAGCGAGCGCTCGGGAACGTCGCCGTAGAGGATGAGACGCATCATGCTCTGGGCGTTTGTCATTTCGCGGATCTGCGGCCGCTCGGCGCCTCCCGGGAAGGTCTGGATCCGCGCGACCGCCGACTCGATTTCATCCTTCTTGGCGCCCATGTCCGTCCCCGAGTTCACTTCGACCCTGACGGACGCCATCCCCGGGGCCGCTATGGAGCGGACCGCCTTCACGTCGGCCAGTCCTCTGACCCCATCCTCGATCTTGACGACGATGGCCTCCTCAACCTCTTCGGGCGTTGCGCCGGGGAACGGCACCGAGATCTCGAACTGGTTGAAGGGCACCGTGGGCCACCCTTCCTGCTCGAGGCCGGTCAGCGACACGAGACCCACCGCGAGGATGCCGAACATCAGCAGATTGGACGCGACGCCGTTGCTCGCCATGTAGGCGATCGGTCCGCCGGGTTCGGCGTGGCTACTTCGATCGGAACTCATCGGCAAGGGTGGGAGCAGGTCTTGGGAGGCAGTCGCGGGTCGGCCGCGCCGCTACGCGCTTCCGCACTCACGCGGGATTCCGGATTCGAGCGACCCGGAACTTCAGTTTGTTGTTGGGGGCGGCTTTGGGGACCGGATCAATCTTGAGCCGATAGTCCGTGGGAACGATTTCCAGCTTCAGGTGGTACGCGATCAGCAGGAGGTTGACGGCCAGTTGAAGTTCAGCCCACCGGCTTCCCAGGCAGGTATGGGTACCCAGACCGTAGGGAGCGTAGCCCCCCGGCGTCAGATGCTCCGCCCGATCCGGCAGATACCGGTCGACATCGAACTTGAGCGGATCCGGGTGCAGTTCCCCGTCGTAGTGCGACGCCGTCGGGCAAATCAGCAGCATCGTCTTGGCGGGTATCTGGAAGCCGGCCACGATGCACTCGTTCATCACCATTCGCAACTGCACGGGGATCACGGGGTAGAGACGGGCGCACTCCATGCAGTGGCGGATCGTCACGTCAATGCTCTCATGGTCGAAGTCATCGGCACTCGGCTCCCGGCCGTTACCGAAGATCGCTTCGGCTTCCGCACGAATCCGCGCCTCGAGATCCGGGTATCGCAGCATGTTGTAGACCGCGAAGCTGAGCGCATTCCCGAGATAAATGGCAGCGGATACTCCCGCCACGAAAGGAAAGACGAGGTCCGTTTCCGGCAGGAACTGTGGGTCGTGCTTGTGCAGTTCGAGAATCCTGTCGGCGAAGTCGGGAATCTGCCCTCGCCGCTGCCCGGCGGTGTGCGTTGCCACGACCGCTTCGTAGAGCTCGGAGACGCGCTTTTCGTAGCGTTTCATTCGCGGCGTCGAGAGCATGAACTTCGGCAACGAGCCCTGCACGTGCGTGGCGAGCGCCCGTTTCTCGAACGCAAGAATCTCATCGGCGTAGTGGCTGCAATCCACGCCGATCAGGAGCTTCGTTACCTGGCCGGCGACATGATTCCGGAGAGCTTCGGTGGCTGGAAAAACGTCGCCTTCCTTCCACCCGCCCAGTGACTGCCTGCCGAGGTCGAACACCTCGGGCAGTCTTCGCGTGAGCGCGGTGCGAGAGTAGGCGCTGCCCAACTCCTTGCGCAGCCGGTAGTGTTCGGCGCCGTCCATGCCCGGCATGGTTCGGGTAGCGCCGAACACGCCTTCGAAATCGCTGATGTAGTCCTTCGTACGAAGGTAGAACCGCCCGTGGCGGTTGACCCACTGATTCGCGTCGGGACCCATCAGGGCGACGAGCCTTGACTTGCGCATCTTCATCGGCAGCCGGACGACCGGTCCGTGCTGCCGATAGATTTCATAGAGCCCCTTGGAGAAGTTTCCGGCCCGGAAATCGCGCTGCCGCAGGAGGTCGAACCAACCGAGCTGAGGGATGGGTTTGGCCTGCACGCCAACGCGCGTCTTCGGCACGGCGGTGCTGTCCTTGACCGCGGCAGCGACCGTCCGCCCGATCAGATCCAGCCTGGCGACGAGTTCGATCCGGTCGAGCCGGTCCTCGTAGTCTTCTTCTTCGAGCAGCAGCTTGAACCCGCCGCAGGTGTGCATCAGGGCGACCAGGATGGCGTCGCGCGGGTCGGGTATCTCGTCATTCAGGATGACGCTCAGGACCCTCGTCTTGGACTCCTTGCGGGTTTCGACGTCCGAGGTCGGATAGGTCCCCGAACGGGCCACGTCGCGCGAGAGGCCGAAGAACCCGCCCGTCTCGTGGGTGAGGATGTTCCGCTCGACCAGGCGGTCGAGGGTGGCGGCGACGATTTCATCGGCATGACGGGTGTTCCGCTCGATCCAGAACTGGGCGTCCGATTTCTCCTCGGACGCGGCGATGTCCTTGAGCGTCGGGTCCAGCAGGCCGTCTCCGGTCGGGGTGGAGTCCACCAGGTACAGCCGCTCCAGATCGGTCTCGACGCGCCGTTCCAGTGCCAGATCGGCGAGCACCGCTCCCGCCATGACGCAGGAGAAATCCCATCCCGGAACCATTTCCAGATAGCCGCTTTGCTCGTCGAGCATCAGGAGGATCAGTTCCTCGGCGATGCGGATCGGGAACTGGTTCGCTACGCTCATCGTCTTCGACCTCCAGATCGAGCGGCCCGAGGCCAAGCCACCAGCCCTTGGGGATGGTCCCGTTTGAGATACTAGTCCATTCGCAGGCGGCGGGCGGGGCTCCGGATTCCCCCTGGGACCACGGCCGCCGTCCCCGATGGCGCGGCGAGAAGGCTGGCTGCGCGCGTGGGTAGAGTAGTAAGCATGGGTGAAGTGAAGGGCCGAACGCCGCGGAGGATTGCCATCGTGGGTGGGGGCATTTCGGGCCTGGGGGCCGCCTGGGCGCTCCATCAGCATCCGGACCGCTTCGATTTCCGGTTGTTCGAAGCGCAGGCGCAGCTCGGCGGCAACGCCATCACCGCCGACATGCCGCAGGACGACGGAAGCACGATCCCGTTCGATATCTCCGTCACCGCCTGCATTCCCTCGGTGTACCCCCATCTCGTCGTGTTCATGCGACAACACGGCATCGAGTTGATCAAGACCCGATTCAGCTACAGCGTGCAATACCGGGGCAACATCTATGCCCATGATTTCGACTCCGAGATCCGGCGGCAGTTACAACCGGAAATCCGGAAGTTCCAGCGTCTCCTGAAACGCCTGCAGTGGTTCGGAAAGCTCAATCTGTCCCGGTCGAAGGTGCTCGGCGCACTCAACCCGTTCAACTACGTCAGCATGGGCGCGGTACTGAACCTGGGCAGGTTTTCGGGCGACTTCCGTTACAAGGTGCTGAAGCCCATGTTCGTCAACTTTCTGTTGGCGACGAACGTGTTTGACATGCCGGCATCGCTCTTTTCGCGGTATCTGGACTTCTTCGACATCGAGACCGCCACGCCGATGCAGACCTGGGACCAGGGCGCCCGACGCATCTACGAGGAACTCTCGGCATCGTTTCGGGACCGCATCTATCTCAGCCGGCCGGTGCGCAAGGTCTACCGGCGGCTCAACGAGGTCGTCGTGGAGGACGAGAACGGAACGCGCGAGACGTTCGATGACGTCGTTTTCGCGTGTAACGCGAACCAGACCCTGATGATGCTCGACAAGGCATCCCGGCTGGAGAGCTGGCTCCTCTCCTCGATCCGGTACGAGAGCGAACTGCACAACCATACGGTCGTCCATTCGGACGCGTCCGTCCTCCCGGACAACGAAGTCAGGCCCCTCACCACCCGCAGCAACCACATCGAGCAGTACGGCGCGAGACCCGACAACTACGAAATCACCTACATCATGCACAACCAGCAGCCGTGGGCGAACGAGTCGGACAAGCCGTGTCTCGTCACCTACAACCCGATCCGTCGTATCGATGGCGGCAAGATCATCAAGAGGTGGTGGTTTCAGCACATCGTGCACGACGTGCGTCACGTGGTTTTTCTGACGCAGCTCTTTCGCTTGGTTCAGGGAAAGAGGCGAACCTGGCACTGCGGCGCCCACACCCTGATCAACAACCAGGAGACGTGCTTCGTGTCCGGCCTCGTTACGGCGAGGCAGCTCGGCGCGGACTACCCGTTCCGGGATCCGGAAGCGAGGAAGTGGTTCAACTTCTACGGACGGGTGATGTACGGCTGGCGTTTCAGGACAGCCTGACCCCACCTCTCCGAACGCCCACGGGTGGTTCGGGGCTCAGAGCGGATTGGTGAGCTGTGCGACCCGGAACTTCAGTTTCCTGTTCGGGGCCAGAGTCGGGAACGGGTTGATACCCATCCTGTAGTTGTCGGGCGCCACTTCAAGCTGCAGGTGATGCGCGATGAGCAGGACGTTCACGGCCATCTGAAGCTCCACCCACCGATGGCCGAGGCACATGTGCGTACCCAGGCCGTAGGGCGCATAGGCGCCAGGTTTCAGGTGTTCCGCCCGGTCCGGGAGGTACCGATCGATGTCGAACTTCAGAGGATCCTTGTACAACTCATCGGAATAGTGCGGGACCGTCTGGCAAATGAGTGTCATCGTGTTCGTCGGTATCCCGTAACCGCTGACCACGCACTCGTTCATGACCGTTCTCAACTGCCAGGGAATCACCGGGTACATGCGCGAGGATTCCATGCAGAGACGAACCGTGACGTCGACGCTGTCGTGACTGAAGTCATCGTCGTTCGGTTCACGCCCGTTACCGAAGAGCGACTCCGCCTCACCGCGGATCCTCGCGTACACCTCCGGGTGGCGCACCATGTTGTACACCGCGAAAGCCAGTCCACTGCCGAGGTAGATGCTGGCGACCATGGCCGCCACGAACGGAAACGTAAGGTCGGTTTCGGGAAGGAATTGTGGATCGCTCTTGTGGAGGTCGAGCAGCGCATCGGCGATGTCCCGTGGCTTCCCCTTGCGCTGAGCCGGCGTGTGCGATGCCGTGATCGCCTCCTGGAGTCTCCTGACATGCTTTCCGTAGCGTTTCATTCTTGGCGTGGACAGCATGAACTCCGGCAACGTGCCCTGAACCCGCGTTACCAGCGCGCGGTGTTCAAAAGCCAGAAGCTCGTCCACATAGTGGCTGCAGTCCACTCCCATCGTGAGATGCGAGATCTGGCTGCTGACGTGGTGTTGAAAGCCCTCGGCGCCGCGGAAGACGTCCCCTTGCCGCCACCGGCCCAGCGACGTACGGCAGTTGTCTATCAGCTCCGGCAGTCGCCGCGCCAACGTAGCGCGGGAATACGCACTCTGGAGCGACTTCCGCATTCGATAGTGTTCTGCCCCATCCATTCCCGGCATGCTCCGGGAGGCTCCGAATGCATTCTCCAGCCGTTCGATGTAGTCCTTGGAACGGAGGTAAAACCGCCCGTGCCGGTTCACCCAGCGATTGACATCCGGACCCATCAGGGCAACCACCGGCGCACCCTGGATCTTGAAGGGCATTCTGACGACGGGCCCATGTTTTCGGTAGATGCCGTACATCGCCTTCGGGATGTTTCCCGAGAGCAAGTCACGTTGCCGCAGGAAACCGAGGAATCCGAGCCGCGGAATGGGTCTGGTCTGGAGAACGCGGCGCGTCTTCGGCTTCGCGGTGCTGTCCTTCACGGCGGCGGCAACCGTCCGGCCGATGAGATCCAGCCTGGCGACGAGTTCGATCCGGTCGAGCCGCTCCTCGTAGTCCTCTTCCTCGAGCAGCAGCTTGAACCCGCCACAGGTGTGCATCAGGGCCACGAGGATCGCGTCGCGCGGGTCGGGTATCTCGTCGTTCAGGATGACGCTCAGGACTCGCGCCTTGGATTCCCCCCGGGTCTCGTTGGCTTGGGTCGGGTAGGTTCCCGAACGGGAGACATCCCGAGAGAGTCCCCAGAATCCGCCGGTCTGGTGCGTGAGGATGTTCCGCGCCACCAGGCGGTCGAGGGTGGCCGCGACGATCTCGTCGGCATGGCGCGTGTTGCGTTCGATCCAGAACTGGGCGTCCGATTTCTCCTCGGACGCGGCGATGTCCTTGAGCGTCGGGTCGAGCAGGTCGTCTCCGGTCGGGGTGGAGTCCACCAGGTACAGCCGTTCCAGATCGGTCTCGATGCGCCGTTCCAGCGCCAGATCGGCGAGCACGGCTCCCGCCATGACGCAGGAGAAATCCCACCCCGGAACCATTTCCAGATAGCCGCTCTGCTCGTCGAGCATCAGGAGGATCAACTCCTCGGCGATGCGGATCGGAAACTGCGTGCCCGTGCTCATCCTTCTCCACCCCCGGAATCTCGATCATTCCCATAGAACTGCCTGCAGTAGCGGCGGTACAACCCGATCTCGCCGTCCGACCGGCAGAGGCTCGGGCGCGGCCGGTACCGTTTCCGGCTCCAGATCTCCACGTCCTGCAGGACGTCGTGCTTCTGATACCGCATCATCAGGGCGTTCATGGCCTCGGTGCGGAGGGCGGGCGGCAGGAATCGCAGCCCGGCGATGGGCCGCTTCGGTTTGCGCAACCGCCGCAACTGGCTCACCAGCACCAGGTCGATGAGCGTTCCGTCAACCGGCGTCGCGAGCACCCACAAGCGCCCGTCCATGCCGATGGAGCGCTCGTGGAACTCCACGAGCGAGTATCCCAGTCCAACGACGTGGGCGGTGGCGGAGACGTCGAAGGTGAGATCCTTGACTCCGGCAACGCGCTGCGTTCGCCTGAAGTCGAAGCGGCTCAGGAGATACGCGCCGTCCACGGTCACCGTTCCGACCCGGCCGACGTTGCCGTAGCCGTGCACGTAGCGGAGATGCGCCATGTCCACGGCGTTCTCGCTGGTCTCCTGGGGATGGCCCGCGAACCGGAGCGTCCGGAACCCCGGTTCGCACCAGTCGGCCCCAGCCGGCGGGTCTTCGGGAAGGCTCCACTGCGGGGGTCGTCCGTCGATGCCCCACCAGGCGAAGACGATGCCAAGGACTTCCCGGGTCTCAAAGGTCTTCAGCTTCGCGGTCTTCGGCGGCGGTGCAAAGGGGGTGGCGACGCACTGCCCGCTGACATCGAACTCGTAGCCGTGAAAGGGACAGACCAGACGGCCATCCCGCACCCGGCCGCCGGCGGCAGGTCCCAGTTGAGAGCCGAGGTGAGGACAGACCGACTCGGCCACGGAGACACGGCCGGCATCGTCGCACCAGGCAACGATCTCCTTTCCCATCCAGGTCTTCTGGATGAGCTTCGCCTTCTCCAGGGATTGCCGGGTGGAAACGAAGTACCAACCCTCCGGGAACGGGGGAAGCCCGCCCGAACCGTTTTCCATGCGACCCGCCGGCATTTCGCTCAGGACTCGCGAATGCTCCCCGCCCGGCGCCCACGGACCCCGGCCAGCACCTCGGGCGCGGCGCCACCCAGGGGGCTCAAGGAGCGGACGACGCCGTTGTCCGGACCCTCATTCCCTCGGTCGCGAACTGAATCCCACCCACCACGACTTCCTGACCGCTCCGGAGTTCCCCCGTGACGAACACGGTATCGTCGAAGCGCTGTAGCACCCGGACCGGAACGATGGTCACCGCATCGTCCTCCACTGCCCAGATCTCGTTGCCCGGCCGGAGGCCCAGCCGTCTGATCCGGAAGTACTCCCGCGGCGCAATTCCCGATATCTCGACATTCGCGAACTGGCCGACGAGGAGCGGCGCAGGGGACCCCGTGGAGGATTCGGTGTCCTCACCTGCCTCTCCGGTTTCCACCCGGGAACCACCCCGGAAGGGATTCGGAACGCGCACGATCACCTCCAGGGTCCGCGTCGCCTCGTCCAGCGCGGCCTCGACCCGGTCCACGTAGCCCTCCCAGGCGTACCTGCCGGTCCCGTAGTCGGCGGTGACCCGGGCGGCCACCCGCCGGTCGGCGGTTCCGGGCCTCAGGTCCCACAGACCGGGCACGAGCGCCGCTTCGGTGTCGGACAGGGAAACGACGACCTCGACCGCGTCGGAGGCGTAGATCTGTCCCACGCCGATCCCGGCGGTCACGAACTGCCCGACCCCGACGTTCTCGGAACGCACCACGGCGTCAAAGGGCGCCCGGACGGCGGTCCGCGAGAGGAAGAGCTCGGCTTCGGCGAGCACGGCGCGCGCCCGTTCCACCGCGGCCCGCGCGGCCTCGAGCTGCGGCTCCCACCGCGCCAGCGGACTCGCCTCTCCACCTTCGGCGCCTCCGGCGCGGCTCAGGAACGCTTCGTACTGCTCGCGTGCGATCCCGGCTTCTTCCTCGACCTTCAGCAACTCCAACTGCTGCCCGGCGACACCGGAACGCGCCTGCTCGACCCGGAAGCGGTAGTCGGCATCGTCCAGGCGGAAGAGCACCTGTCCCTCGCTGACCCGGCCACCGCTTTCGAACGCGGGATCCACCAGGACGACCCGTCCGCTCACGCCGGCCGCCACGTCCACCTGAACGCGCGGCCGAACCGTTCCCGCACCGTAGACGGGGATCGCTCCGGAACCGGCAACCGCCGCCGCCGTCGTCACGAAGGGAATCTGCGAGGAAGGATCGCGGCGCTCGGGCTCGGGCCGCTGGGCGATCAACAGGGTCGCGATCCCGAACGATCCCAGCAGGATGACCGCCGCAAGGATGAATCCGCTGGTTCGACTCATCGTTCCACCGGTCCTGTCACCGGGGCGGCGGCCGGATCGGAAGAAGCCGCCGCCAATTCATCCGGACCAGTCCAGGAGCCTCCCAGCGCACGATGGATGGCCAGCCGGGCGAGCGCCAGGTTGCGCTCCGAAGTCGCGAGCGCGGCTTCCGCTTCCAGCAGATTCCCGGTAGCGTCGAGCAACTCGCCGTACCCGCTGATGCCCGACTCGTAGCGCCGCGACTGAAGATCCCTGGAAGCCAGGGCTTCCTCGCGCTGGACCGCGAGCAACTCGCGTCGGCGGCCCTCGTTTCCGAGGCTGGCGAGCGCGGCTTCGACCTCGTTCACCGCCGTCACCACCGTCTGTCCATAGGCGGCGGCCAACTCGTCGAAGCGGGCCTCGGCGAGTTTCACGTTGTTCGCGAGCCGGCCGCCATCGAACACCGGCCGGAGCAGGTTGGAGGTCAGGTTCGTGAACCATTGCTTCACGTCGAAGAGACCGCCGACTTCCGTGCTCAGGAGCCCGATGGACCCGGAAATCGAGAGTTGGGGCATCAGCGCCGAACGCCGCGCTTCGACGGTGTGGCCCGCGGCTTCCAGCCGGTGTCCGGCGGCCTGCACGTCCGGCCGCTGCAGCAGCAGATCGGCCGGGATTCCGGCGGGCACCGGATCGGGCGAGGCGGCGGGCGCCAGGGTATCGGGAAGAATCGCGGCCACCTCCTCCCGGTAACCACCCAGCAGGATGGCAAGCCCCGACTCCGCATCCGCGAGCTGATTCTCGAGCTGCGGCACGCCGGCCTCGGCGCTCCTGAGAATCTGGCGCACGCGACGGAGTGCGAGCGAGTGAGCGAGACCGCGCTGGTAGCGGCCCGCGACCAGCCGCTCGCGCTCCTCCAGGGTCTCCACCTGGCGCCGGGCGATGCCGAGTTGTTGCCGCAGATGGCCGATCTCGAAGTAGGCCGAGATCGTCTGGGCGAGGATTCCGATGTGGGCCGCCCGCAGGTCGGACTCGGAGGCCAGCAACTCGGATCCCGCGGCGAGCGAAGTGTGGCGGACGCGGCCCCAGAAATCGGCTTCGTAAGCGAAGTCGGCGCCCAGGGACCAGGTCGTAATGCCGATCCGGTCGGGAAGCGGGAAGTCGAGGCCCAACTCGTCCAGTTGAGCGCCGATCGCGGCATTGGTCGGCTGGTCGGAGGTATCGACCCCGGCGCGCGCTCCCACCGAGGGCAGGACCGCCGCGTTTGCCAGGCGCGCCCGCGTTCTGGCCTGTTCGACGCGAGCGACCGCTTCCGCGACCGAGAAGTTGGATGCCAGGACCGATTCGATCACGTCGTCGAGGACCGGATCGGCGAACGTTCGCCACCACTTCACGGGCTCGTAAGCGCCGGCCGGGGCGCTCTCATCGAAGCCGGCGGGAAGTTCCGGAGCCGCCTCCTGCGACAGGTCCGGGGAACTGCCCGACCGCAGGGCGCAGCCGCCGCCCAGCGCGAACACGAGCCCCCAGCCGAGAACGCTTACTCGTATCGGGCGACTGCTCAAGCCGTTCCCAAGCCCCATGAGCCGAGTTTATTCCACTACCAGCGCGTCTCGAAACGGGACGGACCGGCTCCGCTCGGGCGGGGCGGCTGCTCTTTGTGACGACGGCGAACGGGGAGTGCGTCAGGATTCCCGCCGTGCTTCCCCTGATCCTCTCCGTCTTCGCTTTGCAGACTCCGCCCGCCTACGAAGCCCGAAGAGCCGCGGCGGATGCCGCCGCCCTGCTTTCCGCCAACGCCCCCGAGTGGGAAAACGCCCGGGAAGTCGTCTGGGGACCCGAGCCCTACCGGACCCGGTTCCGGGCGCTCTGGAACGAGCACGGACTGCATCTGCGTTTCGATTCCGAGGACGATGCGCCGTGGTTCACCATGACCGAACGCGACGACCGCCTCTGGGAGGAGGAAGTGGTCGAGATCTTTCTCGATCCCCTGCACGACGGCCGCTATGTCGAGGTCGAGTTGAACCCCGCCAACGTCGTCTGCGACCTCCGAAGGCTCGGGCCCGGCGAAACCGCCTCCGATCCGATCGGACCCATGGATCGCGGGTTCTCGGTCTCGGGAATGCGGACGGCCGTTGCAACATCGGGGGACCGCTGGATCGGAACCCTTTTCCTTCCCTGGGAGGGCCTCGGACTTCCCGACCCGCCCGCCGCGGGCGCCGAAATCCCCTTCAACATCTTCCGCATCAAGCGCCCCGGCGGCCCCGAGGCCCCGGAGGAGGGCGCCGTCTTCGCCGCCTGGTCCCCGACCGGCAGCCCCAGCTTCCACGTTCCCGAAGCCTTCCGGCCGCTGCGCCTGCTTCCGTAGCCCGACGCGCCGCCCGATTCCACCGGATGGACGTCCAACCCGGGATCGGTCCCTTTGCCTTGACACGATCTGACTGGTCATCAATACTAGTCATATGGAAACGATCCACGCATCGGACTTCAAGGCTCGCTGTCTGGCAATCCTCGACCAGGTGCGCGCCACGGGTGAGCGGCTGGTGATCCTGAAGCGCGGCAAACCCGTCGCCGAACTCGGCCCCGTGACCCGGGAACACGCCGGTTATCCACAGATGGAGTTGAAGGGAACGGTCACGGTGGTGGGAGACATCGTGGGCCCGGCCGTACCGGAGGAATACTGGGAGAGCCTGGCGCCGTGAGGGCGCTGCTGGACACCCATGTCCTCATCTGGTGGCTGAACGACCCGGATCAGCTCTCAGCGGCGCAGCGCCAGGTCGTTCACGCCGCTGCCGCGGACTCTCCGCTGCTGGTATCCGACATTTCGCTCTGGGAGGTGGCGACCCTGTTCGACCTCGGCCGAATCCACATCGCCCCGCCGCTTCGAGAGTGGCTGGAAAAGGCGGTCGCGCCCCCTCTCGTTCGGCGGCAGGACATCTCCCCGGCGATCGCGGCGGAGTTGGCGTCACTGCCGGACACGTTCCACCGCGATCCGGCGGACCGCGTCCTCGTCGCGACGGCCCGCGTGCTGGGAGCCACGCTCCTCACGCAGGACCAGCGCATCATCGCGTCCGGTCTGGCCGCGACGCTGGACTGAGAAGCTACCGGCTGGCCCGCTGCCGAGGACTGCCTCGGCTTCCCCCGAGCCGTGGCCCGGGCGGCGCTCACCCGCCGAGCAGGCGCACCAGGCCGCGTCGTCCGATCCGACGGACGGCCCGGGCATCCGCCGTAAGCCAGACCCCCTGCGAGAGTTCGGCGAGCGCCACGTACACGGCGTCGTGTCCGGACAGCTTCCAACGATCGGCGAACTCGGCAGCGAGCGAAAGCAACTGGTGGCCGTTGCCGATCCGCGTCAGCCCGAGGGCCTCGACCAGGTGAAGAGCTTCCTTGACCCGCACCGGCCGGCTGTCCGGGAGACGGCACAGCACTGCCAACAGTTCGTTCATGAAAAGCTCCGGCACCAGGAATGAAGACGGGTCGCGTTCGATCTCGTCAAGCACTCCCGCGGCTTCCAGCGCCAATGGCTCGTCCCTGACGAACCACTTGATCGCGACCGACGCGTCGAGAACGGTCACGACCGCAGGTCGCGCAGCAGATCGAGGGTCGTGCCTTCCGCCGGCGGCTTGAACTCGAGTTGCTTCAGCCTCCCGACCACCGCCCGCCGCTGCTCGTCGGCCTCCCGGTCCACGAACCGCTCCCGGTAGTCCCGGAGGCTCACGAGGGCGGCTGCCGGGGTCCGGCGGCGGAGGACCACGATGGGTCCCCCGGCACGCTCCAGATGGTCGAGCACCTTGCCGAGCGATTGCCGAAGCTGCAGAGCGTTGACTGTCTTCATGACACCTGACAGTCTCCTACTTGCATAGTTCGCTGTCAAGACTCGTCGCGATCCCGAATACCGCCGGGAGGCGTGTAGCCTCTCCCGCTCACGCGAGGTAGCCCGCATGTTCTCTCCACGACCCGCGAACCCCGGAGCGGCCGTTCTCCTGCTGGCGCTTGCCGGTTCGGTCCCCGCAGCCGGACAGGAACCGGTCCGCGTCTGGGAGGGAGAACTCACCCTCCCGACCTACGCCCTCCTGCCCGACGATCCGAACCCGCAGTTCCGGGAAACGGACAACTCCATCGTCTATCCCTACACGATGCAGGACAACCTGGGCTCGGAGCGGGCCGACCACACCTGGCGGGCCTTCTTCCTCGAGAACGAGTACCTGAAGGTGGCCGCCCTTCCCGAGATCGGGGGGCGGATCCAGTGGGTGCTCGACAAGCGCGAGAACGAACAGATGTTCTACAACAACCGGGTCATCCGGCCCGGCCTGATCGCGCTCCGGGGCGCGTGGATCTCCGGCGGGATCGAGTGGAACCGGGGACCCCAGGGGCACACGGTGACCAGTTACTCGCCGGTGAACGTCACCGGGGTCCGGAACGAGGACGGGTCGGCGACCCTGGTGATCGGCGAGATCGAACAGAGCTTCCGCACCGGCTGGGAGGTTCGTCTCACGCTCCGCCCGGGGGTGGCGCGGCTCGACCAGGAGATCACCATCTTCAACCCGACCGACCTCCCCCACCCCTACTACTTCTGGAACAACACCGCCTTCCCGCAGCGGGACGGCACCCGTTTCATCTACCCCATGTCGCTCGCCACCGACCACTTCGGGACCACCTTCTACCGCTTCCCCGAAGACAGCGGGGTGGACATGACCCGGCTCCCCAACTATCCGGAACCCACCTCGATCTTCGCCTACCGCGCCGTCCACGACTTCTTCGGCGCCTACGACTCGGGCGATGACCGCGGCATCGTCCAGACCGCCGACCACCGGGAGCTTCCCGGCAAGAAGGGCTGGACCTGGGGACAGGGCGACGACGGCATGATGAACCAGCGGGCCCTGACCGACGAGGACGGCCCCTACATCGAGGTCCAGAGCGGCCCGCTGCCCACCCAGTCGGACTACGCCTGGGTGAATCCGGGCCAAAGGGTCTTCTGGAGCGAGCAGTGGACGCCGGTGTTCGGGCTTGGCGAAGGCTTCGAGTACGCCACTCCGGATCTGGTGGTCGAGCGCGTGGAGGACGAGGCGGGAACGCGGTTCCTGTTCCTCGCCACCCGGGCCTTGCCGGGGGCGGACGTGCGGCTGCGCGGCGAAGGTGGCACGGAGCACTCGGCGCCGCTCGACCTGGCTCCGGAAGCGGTGGCGACCGTCGAATGGCCGGGCGCGCCCGGGGATGCGATCGAGGTCGCGGTGACCGCGGGCGGCGAGAGCGTGCTTTCCTATCGGTCCCCGCTGGCGATCCCGCCTGAAGAGCCTCCACCGCTCGCCGAAGCGATCGAGCCGGCGAACGCCGAGGAGGCCTTTCAGGCCGCCGAGCGCGCCGACAAGGACCTGAACCGCGCCGAGGCTCGCCGGCTCCATGAGCGAGCGCTCGCTCTCGCCCCCGGTCACCCAGGCGCCGCGGTTGGACTCGCGGTGCTGGATCTGAAGGCAGGACTCTACGAGCGGGCTGCCGGCCGGCTGGCCGGGGTGGCCGCCGCGGATCCCGAGCACGGTTTCGCGCGTTTCCTCCACGCGGTCGCCCGCTACCGGCTCGGTGACGATGAGGGCGCTCTCGATTCGGCCTACCTGGCCACCAGGCTCGCCGGCGTGGAGGACTCGGCCTGGCGGTTGATCGGCCGGGTGAAGGTCCGGCAGGGCAAGGCCCGGGAAGCAATCCCGGCGCTCCGGCGGGGCGGCCGCGAACTGCTCCCGCTCGCCCTGCTCGGGGCGGGCGAACCGGGACGGGCCGCAGCCCTCGCCGGACGCATGATCGAACGGGGCACCGTCGAGCTGATTCCGTGGGCGGTGCGCCTGCATGCCGCGGACGCCTCGGGACGGGCCGAGGCCGCGCGCGCGATGACGGCGCTGGCGGGCGAACCGGAGTTTGCGTTTACCGAACTGCTGGTGACGGTAGCCGAACTGGGACTGTCCGACATGGCGCTCGACGTGCTCGAAGCACTGCGGAAGGAGGGCGGGTTCGAACCCGGACCGGTGCTCCTCTTCCACGCGGCGGAATGGGCGGACGGTGAGCGGGCAGCGAGCTACCGCGATGCGGCGCTCGGCGCACCGCTCGACTACGCCTTCCCGTCGCGGCCGGAATCCCTGGGCGTGCTGCGGGCGGCGGCGGAGCGGCTCCCGGCATCGGCGTCCCCCCGCCTGCTTCTCGGCCATCTCCTCGGAGGTCTCGGCCGCTACGAGGAGGCGACCGCCGCCTGGGAGGCCGCAACGGCTCTGGACCCCGGCCTTTCCACCGCCCACCGGGCGCTCGGGATGGTCCACTGGATGGTCGGGGGACGGACGGCGGAAGCCGAAAGCCGCCTCCGTCAGGCGATCGCGGCCCGTCCCGAGGACCAGACCCTCTACCGCGATCTGGCGCGGCTGCTGCTGGACGAGGGGCGGCCGGCGGACGCGGTGGAGGCGCTTCGAACGGTTCCCGCGGGCCTCCGCCGGCGCCACGACGTCACGATCGAACTCGCCCGGGCGCTCAACGCCACCGGCCGGTTCGACGAGACGATCGCCATGTTGGGCGCGACCCGGATCAACTTCCGGGAGGGCGACGCCACCGTCTGGCAACTCTTCTCGCGGGCCGAGGTCGAACTCGGCCGGAAGGCGTTGGACGCGGGAGATGCCGCAACGGCCCTGACTCACTTCGACCGGGCGCTCACCTACCCCGAGAACCTCGGCGTCGGCCGCCCGCATCGGGCCCAGGAGGCGCGGGCGCTGTGGTTCCGCGCCGAAGCGCTCACCGCGCTCGACCGTTTCGACGAGGCGGCGGTCACCCTGACCCGCTGCGCCGGGAACCCGCCGCTCAGCGACGAGCAGGAGCACTTCATCGCCCGGTGTGAGGCAGCGCGTTAGCCCGGATTTCTCATACTCACAGCCCGGGGCGGACCGCAATGGGTCGTAACCCACTCTGTCGCGGTGGTTTCTCCACCAGGTGCCAGCCTGGACGCACCGAACGGCGCGCGGCGTCGCGGAACCGCACCAGGCACATCGCCTTCACCGCCAAAACGGCTTGGAACGCCGACTTCAGTCGGCACCCGCGGCCCGAGAGGGCCGTGGAACG
>Ga0209021_1002027_pt1 | contig 18559 bp, 21 predicted proteins | sample PinacodermFT_FD_187299 | JGI IMG/M metagenome (GOLD analysis project Ga0209021, IMG submission 187299) | Host-associated microbial community of the marine sponge Aplysina aerophoba from Gulf of Piran - sponge pinacoderm, lysed by freeze-thaw... | ecosystem: Host-associated > Porifera > Sponge >... | reverse complement strand
ACGGCTTGGAACGCCGACTTCAGTCGGCACCCGCGGCCCGAGAGGGCCGTGGAACGGATCACGCCAATCACGTTCAGAAGCGTCCACGTTGCGAACGCCAGGGTGACGCGGAGTATGAGAAGTCCGGGTTAGTCAGGGGCTTGCGCCTCGCCGGGAGATGGGCGTTCTTCCTGCGGACCTGATATACCGAGACAACTAGTTCTATAGTTATTTCTGCCATGGCGACGCCCGCACCGCTGACCGAAGAACTGGCGGCCGGCAGTCTGGCCGCGCTGGGAAATCCGACGCGGCTCCGGCTCTACCGGCTGCTGGTGCGGACCGGACCGGGCGGGCTCCCGGTCGGCGAGCTGGTGCGGACGCTCGGAACCCCCGCTTCCACGCTCGCGCACCACCTCGCCTGCCTGACCCGGGCCGGCCTTGTGGATCAGGAGCAGCGAGGACGCGAGGTGCGGTCCCGTCCCGACTTCGCCGCCATGGCCCAGCTCATGGACTTTCTTACCGCCGAATGCTGCACGGGTGCGCCTTCGGCCCCATCGAACAAGGAACCCGACTGTGTCCCGACTGCAACTTGCCCTGAATGTGACGAACCTCGAGAAGGCGATTGACTTCTACTCGCGCATGTTCGCGACGCCGCCCGCAAAGGTGAAGCCCGGCTACGCGAACTTCGCCATCGCCGATCCGCCGCTCAAACTGGTGCTCTTCGAGGGTCCGGAGGGGGCCACGATCAATCATCTTGGCGTGGAAGTGGAAGCGGCCCGGCAGGTACGGGCGGCCGAGGGACGGCTCCGCGAATCCGGGCTCGAGACGACCGGCGTGGACGACACCGTTTGCTGTTACGCCGAGAAAACGGAGACTTGGGTCACGGATCCGGATGGGGCGCGCTGGGAGTGGTACGTGAAGTCAGGAGACGCCGAGCAGTTGCAGAACGTGGTGATTTCGACGGATGCGGCAGCCAACACGAGGGGCGCAGCGGAGTCCTGTTGCAGTTGAAGCCCGCGCGGTGAGCGCAGTTCGTTGACCGCGTTTCGTTTGTCTGCGGCGGGCGGTTCCCACCGGGAGGACTGGGCTGGCCGGAGGTCCGGCGCTCCGAGGCGGCGTTTTCTAGGTCCGCGCTTCCACGTCGATCTCGACGCGGTGCGGGGTCACCGCACGCAGTCCGCCCGGGTAGTGGTCTCTGACCAGCGAATCCGGCCCGCACGAAGGTAGGCGCTCGACCAGCACCGCCTTGACGGGCGGCCAGTCTTCCTCGCGCGCTCGCGCCGTAACCCGAGTGATGCCGGCGAGTTCCGCGTCCAGCGACTGAAGCGCCCCTTCGACCCGGTCGAGGGCGAAGTGGGTCTGGGCGCCGACACCGTCGCCGCCGATGGGGCGGCCGGCGTGGGTGGCGGTTACCCCGGCGATGCGGATGCTGTTTCCGGTTCGAATCGCCTCCGGGAATCCGGCCTCCGGGTCCAGCTCGAGGCCACGCCGAGTCTTCCGCGCCGCGTACGGGGCCGGGAAGTGGGTTACGTGGTGGTGGAGGTCGCCTGAGGCCGTCAGGTAGGGCGGGCGCCGGTATTCGTCGCCGCAGTCCCCCGGAATCGGATCAAGCGCCTCCCGCGCCTCGGTAAGTTCCGCCCGGGATTCCGCGTCGAGGGAGAAGTCGAAGAGCCGAAGGTTGTCTTCCAGATGGCTTCGCTCGCCGGGACGGGCCCCGACGATCACCCCGGCCACGGCGGGCTTTTCCAGCACATGGCGGACAGCCACGTTCGCGATGGACACGCCGTAGCGGTTCCCGACTCGGCGAGCGGCGCGCAAGACCCCCTGGAAACGCTCCCAGCCGCCGGCCTCCCCGATGAAGCGGCGGTACTTCATCTGGGACCACGTCAGCGACTCGTCAATCTCCGGCGCCGGCGCCCCGAGCCAGCGATCGCTCAGCAGTCCGCCGGCCAACGTTCCATAGGCCAGCAGACCAACTCCGTGCGTCCGGCACACCTCGGTCATGCGGCCTGCCGGCCGGCGATCCAGGAGTGAATAGCAGACCTGGTTCGAAACGAGAGGGATGCCGCTTTGGAGCGCGAGATCGAGATGGACGGCGTCGAAGTTCGTGACCCCGAGGTGCCCGATCCGTCCTTCGGCCCGGATCTCCATCAAGTGGAAGAGGCAGTCCAGCCAGCCGGGATCGGGATAACTCCAGGCATGGAACTGCAGCACATCAAGCCGGTCCGTCCCGATGCGGTCGAGCGAGCGCTGCACCGCTGCCTCGACTTCCCGCCGGGAGGAGACGCCGGGTTCGGGAACCCATTTCGTGAGCACCTGAACCTCGGGCCGCCGCTGCCGGACCGCGCCGGCGATCACCTCTGCCGAGCCATAGTGATCGGCCACGTCGAAGCTGGCGAACCCGGCGTCGACCGCCGGTTCGAGTGCTTGAGCCGCTCGTTCGGTTTCGAGCGTCGCTCCGTCCCGTTCCTGGTCGGCGACCTGCCAGAGCCCGGTCAGGATCCGGGAGATCTCCAACCCGGGGGCGAGCCGGGTGCGTTCCACCGGCCCGCTCACTCGGGCGGCAGAGTACGGAAGAGCCGTTCGGTGTCCACCCCCCGCTGCCGCAGCCGCGCCATTTCACGGAGATAGATGAGCGAAGCCACCCCCATCACCACAAGCCAGACCCAGGTCGAGTGGAAGTACCAGGCGGTGGTCTCGGTGGAGAGGTCCTTCACGATGTGGAGGACGAGGAACAGGCCGAGGAACGCGGCGCCCCCGCCGCCGACCAGCCGTTGCCCCGTCCTTCCCAGGACCTTCACTTCCCGGGCGAGTCCCGGATTCCGCCGCGGCAGGGTGACGAGCGACAGACAGATCAGCCCGAAGTTCACGAGCATCGAGGTGACCAGGATGTCGATGCCCAGGAAGAAGTCACCGGCAAGGTGGCTGCCCACAATGCCGACCGTCGCCATCGCCCCGCTCAGCAGGATCGCGACCCACGGTGTGTGGAAGCTGCGATGCACTGCCGCCACCCGCCTCGGGAAAATCCCGTCCTCGGCCCAGGCGAACATCATGCGGGAGACGGCGAGCAGCATGGCGGGAAGGTCGTTGATGAGGGCCACGGCCGCCCCGGCAAGGATCGCCGCAGTGCCGGCCGCCGGCAGGAGGTAGCCGAGCAGTCCCGGAGCGGTCACGTCCCGGATCGCGGCCTCTTCGGCCACGAACTGCCAGGGAACGGCGTGGTACATCGCCGCCGTGAACAGGAAGTAGAACCCGCCGACCGACGCGATCGCGATTCCGATCGCGAGGGGAATGTTGCGCCCGGGGTTCCTGGCCTCGCCTCCGGCCTGCGCGATGGAGTCGAACCCGATGAAGGTAGCGAAGAGAACGACGGCGGCGGTCACGAACGGGACCAGTTGAAGCGGCGTCGCCGGAGCCGCGGGGATCGAGCGTCCCTCGCTCGCCATGAGCGCGGCCGCGAAGTCTCCCTGGTCGAAGGCGAACCCGCTGACGATCACCACCCCGCCGAGCGCGAACATCAGGAACATCATCGGAACCAGGGTCCGCTCGTAGAGCTTCAGCCCCCGCACGTTCACCAGCACGAACGTCCAGAGGAAGGCGATCGAGATGCCGACCCGGATCGGACCGCGTTCGAGTGCCCCGGCGACCCCCGCATGGCCGAGTGCACCCGCCATGTCGCGCAGGAAGGGAACGAGCAGATAGGACACCACGCCGATGGCGATCGAGAGCCCGAACCACTGCGAGAAGCTGGCGATGAAGCCCCACCAGGGACTGAGCGCGCGGCTGGCATAGACGTAGCTGCCCCCGGCGCGGGGCATTGCGGAGCCCAGGCTGCCATAGGCGAGGGCCGCGAGCAGGGCGGGGAGCGCCGCGAAGGCATAGGCCGGCAGCACGTGGGGCCCGATCTCCGGGATACCTCGCAGGAGAGCGAACGGCATCACGTTGATCGCGGCCCCCAGCATCGAGCAGATCCCGGTGGCGGCGAGGCCCATGAGGCCGAGGTTCCTGGCGAGCCCCGTGCCGGAACTCGAATTCCGCTGGCCAGGATCCGTGCTCATGTGCGCACCTTACCGGTTGGTGAGCCCGATGAGAGCTCGGTGGCGAGGTGTTCGGCTGGCAAATGAGCCGGTGAGCTTTCGGGCTGGTGTGTTCTCTCGAATGTTGTATGCGGAATATCGGATATTCGGAAAATACGCTATACTACTCACACACAAGAGGGTGAAGTTGGCGCAGACGCTTGTAGTTTCCGACCGTGGCCAGATCACCTTGCCCGCCCGGGTCCGTAAGCGAATGGGGATCAAGGGTGGGGACGTGATGATTCTGGAAGATCGTCCCGAAGAGATCGTCCTGCGGCCGGGAATCGTCCTTGAGTTGGAGCGCTACAGCGACGAACAAATCGCCGAGTGGGATGCTGCCGACAGACTGGACGATAAGGAGCACGCGCGCTTGCTTCAGGCGCTCAACCGCCGGGAGTGAGGCTCTTTCTGGACGCCAATGTGCTCTTCACGGGCGCGCACAATCCGCGCGGGAAAGCGGCTCTTGTCATCGAGGTAGGAAAGAGCGGGAGGTGGGATCTCGTTACCAGCGTGTACGCGACGGAAGAAGCCCGACGCAATCTGACGGCGAAGTTCCCGCAGATCCTGGGTGACTACGAAGCGTTGGTTTCCGGGATCCACATCGTGGGCCATCCGCCCGACCTCCCGTTTCCCACGGGTTTGGCGGCCAAGGACCGACCTATTTTTCGGGCAGCCCTCGCCAGCAGTGCGAGCCACTTGCTGACGGGTGACATCCGGGACTTCGGCCCATTCATGAACCGGCCCGACCAGACGTTTGGGATCCTGATTCAGACGGTCGCGGAGTTTCTCAAGTCCGTTGCGGACTGACCTGACCGAGCAAGATCAGATCGCGTTCAGATCACCCCGTGCAGCGGGCCGCCGGGAGCCGCCAGCGCGTCCACCCGGCGGCTGACCGCGGGGTCTTCGATGAGTGGGGGAGCGTGATGGGGCTTGAGCCGGGCGTCGATCAGTACCGGTTCGACACAACTCCAGTGCTTGTGGTGGATGACCGCCCGGCGGCCGTGGACATCGTGGGAGGGGTTGGACCGGGTGAACGCCACCCAGAGGAGGTTCCGGAGGCTCTCGGCGGCAAAGTCCGGATCGTCGCAGAGGACGACCAGCGGCATCCCGCTGAGGTCGGCCCCGTCCCGTTCCGCCGCATCGAGCGCGCTCCAGAGCGAAGCGAGGTCGGCTTCGACTTCACCGTAGTCGGAAAAACGCGGACCGCCGAGAACGAAAACACCGGGCAGCACCGTCTGCAGGCCGGAGAATCCCGAAGGCAGTGACGGGCCGACCCCGTCGGGAACGATGCGGGCGAGCGATCTTCGCTCCCGCCCGGCGCCGGCGATCACCAGCTTGGAGCCGGCGTTCAGGCCGGTCCCCGAATAGTCGAGCGTGTCGATGGTGGTGCGCGTCTGGAAGTGGAGGTCCGATGCCAGATCCACCCGGCGGAGGACGTGGTCCAGCATTCCGGGAATGTCGTGGGCGGCCAGCTCCGGGGCGTCCTCCCGCGCGGCGATGAAGAGGTACTTGGCGAGCGAGCACTGCCCGAAACCCAGAATGGAGTTGGCGATGGTCCACAGCTCCTGGGGCCGCCGGCCGGTAAAGGGCGAGTAGCGCTCGCTGCCGACGGCGAGCAGCAGCGGATGCACCCCCGCGGCGTCCACCGCGTGCACCGAGTGGACCCCCGGCAGGGTGGTGGGAACCATGGGTTCGGTGATCTCGTGGATGAGCTGCCCGAAGGTGGTGTCCTCCTGGGGGGGGCGGCCGACCACGGTGAGGGGCCAGATGGCTCCGGCCCGATGGGTCACCGAGGTCACCCGCAGGACCGGGAACGGATGGGTCAGGCTGTAGTACCCGAGGTGGTCCCCGAAGGGACCCTCCGGGAGGGTGCGCCCCGGATCCACCCAGCCGGTGATCGTGAAGTCGGCATCCGCCGAAACGACGAACCCGTCATCCCGCCGCTTCCAGGTGAAGCGCCTCCCGGCCAGCATCCCGGCGAACAGCAGCTCGCTGAGTCCTTCGGGAAGCGGCATCACCGCGGCCAGCGCGTGAGCGGGAGGTCCGCCGACGAAGATGCTCACCCGGAGCGGCTCGCCGCGCCGTTCGGCGGCCGTGTGATGGACGCCGATACCGCGGTGGATCTGGTAGTGCATCCCCGCTTCCGCCTCGCCGTATTCGCCTCCGGCCAACTGGATGCGGTACATCCCCAGGTTGGACGCGAGCGGGGCGCCGAGTGGGCCGCTGCCGGGAGCGCTGTCGGGATCTTCGGTGAAGACCTGTGGCAGCGTGATGAAGGGTCCTCCGTCGTCCGGCCACGAGGTGATGCGGGGGACGTCGGAGAGGGCGATCGGATGCGCCTGGCTCGGAGCGGTGCCGACGCGGCGGGGCAGGGAGTGGATTGCGGCCCGGGCCGCGCCGAGCGCTACGGCCGGACGGCTCCCGAGGTCCGGGAGAACCTCGCCGGGAGACGCCCGGTAACGCACCGCGGCCTTCGCGCCGTCAAGTCCGTGGCGCAGCAGGAAACGCGCCCGCTCCACGGTCCCGAACAGATTCGAAACACACGGGAACGCCGACCCCTTCACGTTCTCGTAGAGGATGGCCGGGGCGCCGGCAACGTAGGCGCGGCGTTGGATCTCGGCGACTTCCAGATGCCCGTCCACCTCGTCGGGCACCCGGACCAGCATCCGGTTCTGTTCGAGGTCGGCTACGGCGTCGGCGAGGGACCGGTAGGGTGCGGACACGATCGGTTGCGCCTACGTGAGCGGATTCACGGTGGCCAGTTGCTCGCTCTCCGCCGCCCGGCAAAGTGGCGCGTCGGCACACACGAAGGTTACTGGCCCTGGAGAGCCTCGTTGGAAAACGAGGGACCCCGCGAGCTGCAGCGCGTCGAGCGCCCGGAGCGGGTAGCGGTCCACCAGCCGGGCAGCCTCCTCGATCACCGCCGAGGACGAGGGCTGCACCAGGAAGAACGACGACACATCCTGTTCGATCCGACTCAGGATCCGGTTGGCCTCCGCGCCCGGAATGTCACCCTCCCGCTCGCGGCGACGGACGGCGGATCGGGATTCGACCCGGGCGATGTCCAGGATGACGACATGGTGAGCGTCGGAGCCCTCCGCCGCGCGAACGACATGGGCTGTGCCTTCCTCCTCGATGTACAGCTTGACCAGCGCGCTGGTGTCGAGGTAGACGCTCGCCATCGTCAGCGCCGGTCGGCGAGCACGGTTTCCGCGATCGAGCCACCCCGGATGCGGATCGGATGGAAGCGTTCGCGCCGCTCCGGCGCCGAAGGCTGTAGCTGCGGATGCGTACGATTCATCCGAATCGCGGTGACCGGCCGGCTCGGCTCGTTGGGATTCGGCACCTGACTGGTGAGGATGAGGCTCGCTTCGATGGCGCTGTTCAGAAGCCGGCGGATTCTTTCCGGGTCGCCCGCGAATTCGTGGCTGCTCTCGGGAAGCACTTTGTCGCGGAACCATTTCAACCCCACGAAGGGAAGCCTGGCTTCGGTCCGCCCCAATTCCTCGATGAGCGCCCGCTGCGCTTGCGCCGAGTTCGGGTCGGCGGGGAGTTCGTCCAGCTTGACCGCCGGCCCGTCATCTCCCGGGCTCACTGCGGACGCGGCTTCGACGAACTCGATCTGGACCGTGCATTCGCTCCCAAAGTAGCTCGAGTCAGCATCCCCGCGGACTTTCCTGCCGTCCGCCCGCCGAATCGAAACCTGAGGGTGGCGATCTATCAGAGGTAGATGCCGGAGCCCGCGTAGTGGAGGCGGCAAGTCCAGGGTGGGCAGATTGGCGAGACTCTCCGCGAGTTCATGTTCGATGTTCTTTATCTTCATGGTTAACTCCTGTAAATTATTGTAATTCATAAATCAATCAATTCTAGAAATGATTTGATTGTTTATACGCTAACACCTGATCTGCGGAATGTCAACGCTCGTCGGTTGGTGACGTGCGTCGGTACGACCCAGGTCTGCCGCGGCACCCCGAAGTACCATGAGGCGCATGGAGAAGAGAACGATCAGTCTGATAGGTGTGCCGCTGGATTTGGGTGCCGGGTGCCGGGGGGTGGACATGGGACCTTCGGCAATTCGCCGAGCGGGGATCGCAACGCGCCTGGAGCGGCTCGGATACCATGTGGAAGACGCCGGCAACCTCGAGGCGCCGCTTGCCGAGACCCTGTCCGGACCGGGCGAGCCGAATGCCCGCTACCTGAAGGATGTGGTCCGCGTGCTGGAACAACTCGCGAGCGAGGTGCGCCGTCACCGGGCCGAGGGCAGGCTTCCGGTGGTGCTCGGTGGGGATCATTCCATTGCGCTGGGCACGGTCTCCGGCATGACGGGATGCGCGCATCGCGGAGGGGGTTACCCGCTGGAACAACGTCTCGGGCTTCTTTGGGTGGACGCGCACACCGATGCGAACACACCGGAAACCACTCCGAGCGGCAACCTGCACGGGATGCCGCTTGCCGCCCTGCTGGGTCGCGGGCCCGAAGCGCTCACCCGGGTGGGAGGTTTCGCTGCCGGAGACAGGCGCATCGAGCCGGGGAATGCCGTGCTGATCGGCGTCCGAAGCGTCGATCCGGCCGAGGCCGGCGTGGTCGCGGACCTGGGGATACGGGTGTATACGATGGAGGAGGTGGATCGCCGGGGCTTTGCGACGGTGGTGGACGAGGCGATCGCCCGGACACTCGACGGAACCGACGGAATGCACCTCAGTATGGATATGGACGGACTCGATCCGGAGGTGGCGCCGGGAGTCGGTACTCCCGTCCGGGGTGGGCTCAGCTACCGCGAGGCGCACACCCTGATGGAAGCGGTCGCGGAAAGCGGCGGACTCCGGTCGCTCGAGGTGGCGGAGGTGAACCCCATCCGCGACATCCGTAACCAGACCGCCGAACTGGCGGTCGAGTTGGTGGGGTCCGCGCTCGGCAAGCGGACGCTTCCGCTGGCGGCGCGATCCTGATAAACCGTCCTGGCGCCTGAACCGGAACCGGAGGAAGCCATGGATCTTGATTTCGAAACGCACCTCGGCGCCGTAGAGCGCTCCGTGTCCGTGGTGGAGCGGGACGGCCGCCCGGCCGGAGCGGTCACTCTCGTGCGGAGCTTTCCCGTGGCGGTTGCCGGCCTTTGGGGCGCCGTAACGAACCCCGAGCGCCTCGCGCGCTGGTTCATGCCGATCAGCGGTGGACTGAGACCGGGCGGGCGCTACCAACTGGAAGGCAACGCCGGGGGTGTGATCACCCTTTGCGAGCGTCCCTCGCGCCTCGGGCTTACCTGGGAATTCGGAGAGGACGTAAGTTGGGTGGACGTGCGTCTGGCCGACGACGGGGCAGGCCGCTCCGGGCTTTCCCTCACCCACACCGCGCGCCTCTCGGAGCACTGGGAGGAGTACGGGCCGGGGGCGACGGGCGTCGGGTGGGAATTGGGTCTCCTGGGACTCTCCCTCCACCTCACGAGACCCGAAGAGCCGAAGCTGGATGAAGCCGCGTTCGCTTCGTCCGCTGACGGCAGGGCGTTCATCACCGGCAGCGCCGAACAGTGGGGAGAAGCCGCCGTCGCCGCCGGAATCGAGGCTGCGGCCGCGCGGGCGGCGGCGGGGCGCACCGCCGCGTTCTACTCCGGTGAGGAGGACGGAGCTTCCTGAGCTTGATTCGCGAGGCGCCCGACGGACGCGGGGGCGCCGTCAGCGTGGCGATCCACGAACCGGCCGGCGGTCCCCCCGCCGGGCCGGCGCTCCTGCTGACCCACGGCGCCGGGGGGAATCGGGACACGCCGGGACTCGTTTCGCTGGCTGAATCTCTGGCGGGCCGGAAGATCCGCACGCTTCGCTTCAATCTGCCGGCGGCGGAAGCGGGGAGGAGACGGCCCGACAGCCCCGCCCGCGCGACCGCCTGCATCGCGGCCGTCGCCCACTGGGCGGCACGCGAGCACGCCGGCTCCCTCTTCGTGGGCGGCCGTTCGTTCGGCGGGCGGATGGCTTCCCTGCTGCTCGCGGATAGCGCGGCGGAAGCCCGGAGCCTGGTGGCGGGCGCCGTCCTCCTGGCCTATCCCCTGAAACCTCCCGGCAAGCCGGCAGTGCCCCCGGAAAGGGTGGAGCATCTGGGCCGTATCGGCCTTCCGATGCTCTTCGTGAGCGGAGATCGGGATCCGTTCGCGCCGCCCGAACTGCTGAACCCGGCCGTGGCTGCGGCAGGTTCCGAGGTACGTTGGATCGCGGGGGGTGACCATGGATTCCGGGTGCCGAAGGCGGTCCTCACCGCTACCGGACGCACCGCGGCCGAGGTGCGCAACGAGATTGCCGAAGCGGTGGCGGCTTTCATTGCCGCCACCGCCGCCGGCAGCCCGACCCGCGTCGGTTAGGGGGGTTCGCCCTTACTTCGGGCCGAAGACCCAGGACATCCCGATGGTGAAGGTGTTCTGGCTCATCGAGAGTCCCTCGCCGCAGCCGGAGCAACTGAAGAACGGCGCGTCCGACCAGTCCCGCCGGTACTCGAGGCGAGTCAGGAAACGCGCGTCGTCCACCACCGGCTGGAACTCGAGGGTGATGGTGTTCTCCATCAGCATCTGCTCGACACCGGTGGAACGGGCTTCGCGGTCGTTCATGAACTCGTACCGCTCGGCGATCCGCACCCGGTCGTTCACGTGGAAGCGGAGATATCCGCCGAGTCCCCAGGAGGTGGCGCTCGTGCCCATTTCGTCGGTTGCCGAGATGTAGTCCATGTTCACCATGGCCTCCACCCGGTCACTGAGTCCGGCATAGGCGTTCCAGCTCAGGTCGCGGAGCCAGCCGTCGTTCGTGCCGGCGTTTTCGGGACCGTTGATCCAGGTGAGGGTGGTGTTGAACTGGTCGTTCGGGGCCAGCGAACCCTGGACCCCGTAGGACTTCCCGGTGTTCTGGTCCCAGGCGTTGTCGAAGCCGTTCACGAGCAGGAGCGTTCCGGTGAAGGTGTCGGTCAGCGGTACGCCCAGCCGAGCTCCGAGGTGTGAGAACGGTTCGTTCCAGGCCCAGAGGATGCCGCGCGTGTAGTTCCAGTTCAGATGCGATTCGGCGACTTCGAGCCCCGCGATGGTTCCGAAGAGACCCACATCGAGCTGGGCGCCGTTTCCAAACCGGTAGTAGCCGAACGCCTGCTGCAGATAGAGGACGTCGGCCAGCGGTCCGGGTTCGAGCCCATCGCGGAAGAGCCGCGCCCCGGAGCCGAACCAGATGTCGGACCGGAAACCGAAGGGACCGTCGCCGGCGGTTTCGATCTCCAGCTTGAGCTGGTTCAGACCGAATCCCCTGGCATTCGGGTTCGTGTAATACAGCGTGTTGTTGCCGTCGGCGGGATCGTTCGTGTTGTGGGTGTAGTAGGTGTCCACCAGGCCGGTGATCGAGAGCGGCTGCCCCCCGGTGCTCGCGACTCCCTCGGGCATCCCGGCATCGGACTCCTGAGTGGACGTGGACGGAGCTGCGATTTCGGGAGTAGCCGAGGCCCCTCCGTCCGAAGCGGCGGCAACCAGACTGGCGCCCCCGGGCTCCACCCCCGTAGCGGCCATTTCCGCTTCACGAGTCGTCACCAGGGTTGCGAGCAGTATCTCGAGGTCCTCGATGCGCTCCCGCAGTGAATCCAGTTCGCTGCGGATCTCGGCTTCGAGTTCGTTGCTCGAGACCGATCCGCGGGCCGGCGACTCGCCGGCGGCCAGGGCCGCCGAAAGAGCGAACGCGCCGCTGAGCAGCGCGACCCCAAGTCGTGTTTTCATGATTCCTCCTTCGCCCATCCCGGGCGCTGTTCAAGTGAAACCGAGAGGCCGCACGGTATTGGCGGCCGTCCTGCGCTAGCTTCCGCCTCCGGCGTTTTCGAGGGCGTAGCGTGCGACTTGCTCGTGGGTCGCGTACCAGGCGCCGCCGGTCGCGTTGATGTGTTCGATGAGTCGCTCGAGCATGGCGACCCGCGAGCGGTGGCCGATTACGTGTGGATGCATCGTGAGCAGGAACATGCCGCCCTCGGCATGGGCCATGTCGAATTCGGCCTTCCAGATCGAGAGCACGTCGTCGGGGGTACTGTGCGGGCGCAGCGCCGAATACCTGCTGAAGCCGAAATAGGGCGCGTCGTCCAGAATCCACTCCACCGGGAGTTCCACAACGCCGGTAGGCTCGCCGTTCGCGACGATTTCGTAGGGCCAGTCGTCCGCCATCAGGCTCGAGTCGTAGAGGAAGCCGAGATCCCGGACGATCTGCAGGGTGTTCGGGCTGTAGTCCCAGGACGGCGTGCGGAGTCCGACCGGGCGCGTTCCGGTCAGCTCGGTGAGGGTGTTGATCGCGCGTTCGATGAGTTCGCGCTCCACCTCGCCGGGGATGAGGGAGTTGCGTTCGTGGATCCAGCCGTGAACGCCGATTTCGTGTCCGTCGGCAACGATTTCCGCCACGTCTTCCGGGTAGATCAGGGCGCTGACCGCGGGAATGAAGAACGAGGCGAGGATTTCGTGCCTCCGAAGGAGGTCCAGAACCCGTGGCAAACCGGCCTTCGATCCGTACTGCCCCCGGGACAGGTTGGAGGCCGTGGTGTTGTTGTCGCGGAGCGAAACCGTTTCGTTGTCGAAGTCGAAGGACAGTGCGACCGCCACGCGGTTTCCCCCTGGCCACTCCGCCGGCGCCAGACGGCGTCCGGCGCGCACCGCATCGATCGGCGCCCGCCACTCCGCCTCCGACCACTCCCAGGGTGGTTTTTCCGCCTCTTCGACAGGCGCAGCGGGAGTGCACCCGATCAGAAGCGCGCCGGCCGGGAGCAGGCACCACATCGGCGCCGAACCACGCATGGCGTGCGATTTTACGCGGTGCGGCGCCTCCGCGCCGCTTTCAACACGCTCCGGTCCGCGTCCTCCCAGACGGTAGAATGCGGCGCCCTTGTCCGCGCCACACGACCCCTCCGCCCTGAGTGTCAATTTGGCCGCCGTACCTGCGTACGGCGCCCGGGTCGCCATCTCTGCCGGGCGGGAAGCCTTCGGAATCGCGGAAGCGGAGTTCGAGATCGTTGGCGGTCTCCGCTTGAGCGGCCGTATCGATCGACTCGAACGTGACGGATTTCGCCTGGTGGCCGGTCTCACCGGAGAGTTGCGCCTCGAATGCGTCCGCTGTCTCGGCCCGGTCGCACTGCCCATCGATGAGGCACTCGATCTGGTGTACCTGCCCCGAACCTCCGAGTCCGCGGCTCTGGCCGGCGGGGAGCGCGCTCTCGAGGCGTCCGACATGAACGTGTCCTTCCATGACGAGGACCGGCTGGAGTTGGCCGATACGGTCCGGGAACAGCTTCACCTGGCAATGCCGGTGAAGCCGCTTTGCTCCTCCGACTGCCTCGGGCTCTGCAGTTCGTGCGGAACCGACCGCAACCGCCAGCCGCGATGCGGTTGCGACGAGAATGCCGGCCGTTCGGACCGTGGCGGACTGGGCGCTCTCCGCGAGTTGGCGAGTCTCCCGCAGACCCCGGGTTAGCCGTCTACAGATCGAGATCCGACGGCGCCCAGCCAAAAGACATTTCCCAAGTGAACTGACAGGAGTTACCAAATGCCTCAACCGAAGCGGCGGCACTCGCGTGGCCGCCGGAACAACCGCCGCTCTCACGACAGCCTGCAGGCTCCCGGACTCTCGGTCTGTACCGAGTGCAACCGGCGGATTCGCCCCCATGTGGTTTGTCCGCACTGCGGCCACTACAAGGGCAAGAAAGTCATTGAAGTAGACGACGCTTGACGTGAGCGGAGTTGCCTTCGTCTTTCCCGGCCAGGGTTCCCAGCGGCCGGGAATGGGCCGGGCGCTTTTTGAAGCGTTTCCCGAGTCACGCGCCGTCTTCGAAGAGGCGGATGACACCCTCGGCGAATCGCTGTCCGCTCTGTGTTTCGGGGGGCCGGCGGACGCACTCCAACTGACCCGAAACACCCAGCCGGCGATGCTCACGGCGAGCGTGGCGGCCTGGCGCGCCGCTGAGGCGCGCGGGGCCGTCCTGGAAATGACGGCCGGACACAGCCTTGGAGAGTATTCCGCGCTGGTCGCCGCCGGGGCGCTCCCCTTCGCGGATGCGCTGCGCCTCACCAGGCGCCGCGCCGATTTCATGCAGGAGGCGGTGCCGGCCGGAGAGGGCGCGATGGCGGCGGTTCTCGGGCTGCCGGCGGAGACCGTGAACACGGTTGCGGAGGAGATCACCGCCCGCGGCGAAGGACTCGTGGAGCCGGCGAATTTCAACGGCGGCGGCCAGGTGGTCATCGGAGGCCACACGGCGGCGGTGAGGGCCGCCGGGGAGGAGTTGAAAGCGCGGGGCGCCCGGCGCGTTCTCCCTCTCCCGGTGAGCGCACCATTCCACACGCGGCTGATGGAGCCGGCGGCGGAGCGCCTTGCGCCTGAACTGGACGCAATCCCGTTTGCCGACTTGGCGGCGCCGCTGTGGACGAACGTGGACGCCGCTCCCGTTCGCACCGGTGCGGAGGCCCGGGCGGCACTGCGCCGGCAGGTCGCGTCTCCGGTGCGCTGGGAGGAGACGCTTCGCGGGATGGCCGCGGCGGGCGCTTCCACGTTCATCGAGATCGGTCAGGGCAGGGTGCTGACCGGTCTGGTCCGCAAGGTGTTGCCCGAGGCCGGGGTCTTCGGAGTTTCGGACCCGGACGGCGTCGAACGGGTTCGGGAACTGCTTCCGGAGCCGGTCGCAAGTCCCGCGTGATGGTTTCCACGGCCCAGGATCCCCGCGGGATGCGGTTCGAGGAGCAGACGGCTCTGGTCACGGGTGGAACCCGTGGAATCGGTCACGCCATTGCGGCGCGGCTCGCCGACGAAGGGGCGCGGGTGTTCCTGACGGGCACCGAGGCGGCGCGGGCCGAGGCGGTGGCCACGGAACTCGACGCGGGACGCGGCCGGGTGGCCGGCCTGGTGCTCGACGTGACCGATCCCGAATCCGTAAAGCGATGCGTGGCCGCGGCGGGCGCGGATGGGGGACTCCAGATCCTGGTGAACAATGCCGGCGTGTCCCGCGACGGTCTCCTGGCCCGCCAGCCGGCGAACGTATGGCGCGAGGTCATGGCCACCAACCTGGACGGTCTGCAGGCTTGCTGCCAGGCGGCTGTCCGGCCTATGATGCGCGCTCGCTACGGTCGGATCGTCAACCTCAGTTCCATCGTCGGGCTCCGCGGCAATCCCGGTCAGACCGCCTACGCGACTTCCAAGGCCGGCATCGTCGGCTTCACGAAGTCTCTGGCGAAGGAACTGGCGCGGCGGAACATCACCGTGAACGCGGTGGCTCCGGGGCTCGTCGAAACCGACATGACGCGGGAGTTGCCCGAGGCGGCGCGGTCGCAGCTCGGGAACGCCATCGCCATGGGGCGTTCCGGATCACCGGAAGAGGTGGCCGCCGCGGTCGCCTTCCTCGCCTCGGCCGAGGCGAGCTACATCACCGGCGCGGTTCTCGAAGTAACCGGAGGACTCGCGCTTTAGTCCGCGGCCGCCGGCCAACCGGCGGGCGCGGAAGAGCAAGAGACAGGAGCAATACCTAATGACAGACAAAGCAAGGGAAGCCGAGGGCGCTCCGGAGCCGGAAGAGCTCCCGGTGGACGAGCGCGTCCGGGAACTCATCTGCGAACAGCTTTCCGTATCCCCCGACGAGGTCACGCCGGAGGCCACCTTCGTGGGCGACCTGAGTGCCGACTCGCTGGATATGGTCGAGCTGATGATGGCGCTCGAGGAGCAGTTCGGGATTGACATCTCGGAGGATCAGGCGGAGCGGATCCAGACCGTTGGCGATGCAGTGGCGTTCATCGAGCAGCGCATCGACTGAACGGTGCCCGGCCCCGGTTCCCCGAGGCCGACTCCTACGTACCCATGGGTGCAGAGCGGCGACTCTGACCGGCTTGCCACGGACGCCTGAAGTTTCATGACTTTCAGGCGGGTCGTCGTGACCGGGGTGGGGCTCGTGTCTCCCCTGGGGATCGGAACCCCGGAGACGTGGCAGGGACTGGTCGCGGGCCGCTCGGGCGCGGGGCACATAACCCGCTTCGATGCCTCCGACTTCTCTTCGCGAATCGCGTGCGAGGTCAAGGGTTTTGATCCGCTCGACTATGCGGACCGGCGCGACGCGCGCAAGATGGACACCTTCATCCAGTACGCGCTCGCTGCCTCGCTGTTCGCGGCCGAGGACGCCGGGCTGGAACCCCCGGTCGAGAACGCCGATCGCGTCGGGGTGATCATCTCCTCGGGGATCGGTGGTTTCGAGACGATCGAACGCGAGCATCGCAAGCTGCTCGAGAAGGGACCACGCCGCATCTCTCCCTTCTTCGTCCCGGCAATGGTGGTCAACCTGGCCGCCGGGTGGGTGTCGATCCGGCTGGGAGCGAAAGGGCCCAATTCGGCCATGGCGACGGCGTGTTCCGCCGGCGCCCACGCGGTGGGGGAGGCTTTTCGCCTGATCCGCTACGGCCACGCCGACGTCATGGTCGCCGGCGGAGCGGAAGCGACGATCACCCCGATGTGCATCGGGGGATTCGCGTCGATGAAGGCGCTTTCCACCCGCAACGACGAGCCCGAGCGCGCCTCACGTCCGTTCGATCGGGACCGGGACGGATTCGTGGTCGGCGAGGGAGCGGGAATCCTGATCCTGGAGGAGCGCGAGCAGGCGCTGGCCCGGGGTGCGCAGCTCTACGCGGAGGTGATCGGTTACGGGATGAGCGGTGACGCCTTCCACATCACGGCGCCGGCGCAGGACGGAGGTGGTGCGGTCCGGGTGATGCAGGCGGCGCTCACCGAGGCCGGGGCGGCCCCGGAGGATGTGGATGCGGTGAACGCGCATGGCACCTCCACCCCGCTCAACGACCGGATCGAAACGGCCGCCATTCGGCGGGTGTTCGGCGAACACGCCGACCGGCTGGCCGTCAGCTCCACGAAGTCGATGACCGGGCATTTGCTCGGTGGCGCCGGCGGGTTGGAGGCCGGGATCTCCTGCCTCACCCTGCGCCATCAGACGCTGCCCCCAACTATCAATTACGAGACGCCGGATCCCGACTGCGATCTGGACAACGTCCCCAACGCCGCCCGGCCCGCGACGGTGCGTACCGTTCTGTCGAACTCGTTCGGATTTGGCGGCACGAACGTCTCCCTGCTCTTCCGGCACCCAGAGGCATCCTGAAGACGCGGTGGACAATCTCTTTCGATATCTGCGGGAGATCGTAGACATCCCGTCTGTAACCGGCGAGGAAAAAGCGGTTGCCGAGCGTGTTGGTTCCGATCTCGAGGCGATGGGACTCGACGTCAGGTTCGACGAGATCGCCCCAGGTCGGCCAAACCTGATCGCGCGTGCCGGCGCTGATCCGACGCGGCTCTGGTTCTGCACCCATCTGGACACGGTGCCTCCGTTCTTTCCTTCAAGTGAAACCGACAAGCACATCGCCGGACGGGGGTCGTGCGACGCCAAGGGCATCCTGGCGGCCATGTTGTTCGCGGCCCGCGAGCTTCGGCAGCAGGGAGCTTCGGGTTTCGGTCTGGTGTTTACGGTCGGGGAGGAGGTGGACAGCGCCGGCGCGCGTTACCTGGAGAAAGGTGGCCCGGGTGACACCGCGGAAGGACTGCACCTCGTGTGCGGGGAACCCACCGAGGGAGTCATGGCCAGCGGCCACAAGGGGACCCTCCGGACCCGGATTGCCGTTCGCGGCAAGGCGGCGCACTCCTCCCATCCCGAAGCCGGGGATTCGGCGATCCATCGTCTGCTGGCGTTGATCGCTCATCTCCAGTCACTCGACTGGGGCAGCAGCGAGGTCCTCGGTTCGGCGACCCTGAACGTAGGTCTCATCTCCGGCGGCGTGGCCGGAAACGTGTTGGCTCCTTCCGCCGAGGCGACGCTCTACTGGCGTCTCGTCGGCGAGGCCGAGCCCGCCCGGCGCCGCCTCGAAGAGATCCTCGCCGCTGACGAAAAACTGAGTTTCGAGCACGTTGGCCAAAACGACGCTGTCCTCTGCCGGACCCTCCCCGGCTTCAAGGTCGCCCCGATGTCCTACTCCACCGACATCCCGTTCATGCCTTCGTGGGGAACGCCGCTCCTCATCGGCCCGGGGAGCATCCACGACGCGCACACGGCCCACGAACACGTGCTGAAGAGCGACCTGGTGGACGCCGTCGCCTACTACCAGCGCATCGCCCACGAACTGCTCTAGCGAGGGCGGGGCCGCGTCCCCGCCTCGGACAGCGCTACGGGACGCGTCTGTCGCTCCTTGCGAAATGCGGCGTAGCCGCCCGCGACTCAGGCCTCAGGATTCCCGGTGGTGCCACCACTCTTCGAGACGCGTACACCGTAGAGCGCCTCCTTCCGCGACAAACGCAAGTCGGAATGCCCCGTCGAGCTCGACCCGAACACCGGAGGCCTTTCGCGTGAAACTGGCTTGCCAGCCGGCAATTGCCGTTTCCTCCACGACTGCCCAGACCTGTGCGGAAAACTCGACGTTCTCCTGTGCGTCTGCCGCACCGTCCTGCCAGTACTTCCGTATTTCCCGTCGCCCTCTCATGGGCTCATCG
>Ga0209021_1002020_pt1 | contig 18602 bp, 17 predicted proteins | sample PinacodermFT_FD_187299 | JGI IMG/M metagenome (GOLD analysis project Ga0209021, IMG submission 187299) | Host-associated microbial community of the marine sponge Aplysina aerophoba from Gulf of Piran - sponge pinacoderm, lysed by freeze-thaw... | ecosystem: Host-associated > Porifera > Sponge >... | reverse complement strand
GAGCCGCTCTACATCGGCGTCGACGTCGGCCGATTCGGCGACAACGAGTCCGTGCTCTGCGCGCGCCGCGGACAGCGCGTCGTTGAGATGAAGTCGTTCGGACTCATCGACACCATGCGGGTCGCCGGTGAGACCGCGCTCATGGCGCGCGAACTCGGCGCGGAGGCGATATTCGTGGACGAGGGTGGCCTCGGAGCGGGCGTCGTCGACCGCTTGCGCGAATTGAAAGCGCCCGTCCGGGGCGTGCAGTTCGGGCGCAAGGCGATGCACCCGACGCGTTTCGCAAACCTGCGCTCCGAGATCTTCTGGGAGCTGCGCCGCCTCATCAACGACCGCCTCATCGCGCTGCCGGACGACGAGGAGCTCGCCGCGCAACTCCTCTCCCTGCGCTACGACGTCTCCAGCTCTGGCCAGGTGCTGATGGAGAGCAAGCGGGAACTGCGCAAGAAGAACCTCCCCTCGCCCGACCGCGCCGACGCCCTCGCCCTCGCGTTCATGACCCCGCCCTCGCTCCAGATCTGGACCGGCTACGAGCCGTTCCTCCTCAACCCGCGTCCGCCGGTCGGCGTCCCCGTGCCCCCGCACTCCCGCGACGAAGACGAAGACGGCGGCTCTGTCGTTCCTGAGGAGGCAGGAACCTCGCAGCCCGGCGAACGCGAACACGAAGACGACGGCAGCGCAGACTCCGCCACCCTCCCGCCGCATCTGGGCGTGTGGTGATAAAGGCAATCACAAGAACAGATATTCCGCTCATGGTGAGCCTGTCGAACCACGAGCGGGCGCTGCATCCTTCGACAAGCTCAGGACGAGCGGACAGGGGGCCGGGACGTGGAATGGCGGCCCTGGCGTGGCCCCGTCTTTCCCGCACAGGCGGGAATCCCTGGCGACCGCAAGGTCGCACGTGCGCAGGGCAGCGCACGCGGGGTGGGGAGTGGGGGAGGTGGGGTTGTCATGCTGAGCGGAGTGCAGCGGAGTCGAAGCATCTCTCGGGCGCGTCGGCTTGACGCTTGGTTGCATTACTGCAACCATCGACACACTGGAGGGGACAGAATGACGGAAGAGGTAGACCGCTACACCTATCGGGTTTCCTGGTCCGAAGAGGATGAGGAGTACGTCGGAACGTGCGCCGAGTTTGGATTGCTCAGCCATCTGGACGAAACCCCTGAGAAGGCGTTTGCAGGCATCCGCGACCTCGTGGCCTTCTCCGTGGACGACCTGCGCAAGGAAGGCGCTCCCGGACCGGAGCCGCTTTCCACCCGGCGCTACAGCGGAACGCTTACCCTTCGCATCCCGCCCGAGACCCATCGCGCCTTTGCAATGGACGCCGCCGAAGCAGGGGTCAGTATGAACCGCTTGGTTGTCGAGCGACTGGCATCGCGGCGCTAGGTGAAGAGACGATTACGTGGGTCGGTTCCGTCATTCCCGCGCAGGCGCGAATCTCGCAGCCTGAGGGAGGGATGAGGTTCCTGCCTGCGCAGGAACGACGTGGCCCTAGCGCGGCACCGCGAGTTCCAGCGCGGGGGGCTCGTCTACCTTGGCGTAGAGCCAGTCGTGCATGTGCTCGTACCAGGACTCGCCCTTGGGGAGCGTGCCGATGGCGGAGCGCACGCGGTACCACTCCGGGTTCTCGACGCACGGGGGCGTCACGTTGTCGTAATGGAGCGCCTTCGCCGCGTTGAGCAAGCGTCGGCGCACCTGGATGATCATGCCATCCGAGCGTCCGAGGTGCTCGATGCTGCGGTTCTGGACGGAGCCCATGCTCTCGGTGACGGCCTGGTCCTGCAGGAAGACCGTGGCGATGCCGGTGAAGGTCTCGGTGCGTTGCAGGTCGCGGTCAATCTCGTAGTCGTTCGTCTTGTTGGCGCGCGGGCGGAAGCGTCCGAGGCCGCCGGCCGTGTCCGGCAGCAATTCGCCCGCGGGGTGCGTCGCGTTGCCAAGCACGCCGAACCGCCTGCTGTCCGCCACGTTCTTCGTGGGGTGCCAGGAGACCGTCCAGACCATCGTGTGGTGGTCGTCCATCGGCACCCAGATGTGGCCAGGGACGGTGCCGTCCGGGGCGGCGGGAAAGAAGGTGAAGATGGGGAAGAGGAACTGCGTGATGCGCCAGTAGGTGGTCTCCTCGTTCTCCTCGCGGTTCGCGCCGTAGACGACGCCGTACTTCGTGGGAACGACCTCCAGCGTCGGGTGCTTGTCGTTATGCCAGACGCCGGTGTTGCCGGAGCCGTCCGGGTCCAGCCTGCCGTGGAGGAAGAAGAGGTGGCTGGTGTCGATGTCGCCCTCGAGGCCCTGCATCCAGTTGCAGGCGCGCTGCGCGAGCGAGAAGTTGCGCTGCTCCTCCGGCATGGCGGTCCACTCGAAATCGGGCAGTCCGGGCGGGTCGCCCTCGCCGAGGTACGCCCACACGACGCCCCCATGCACCGCGCCGCGGTACGCCCACGCGCGGATCTTGTCCTTGAAGTTGCTCTCGCCGGGCTCGTTGGGCATGTCGACGCACTGGCCGGTGACGTCGTACTTCCACCCGTGGTAGATACAGCGCAGTCCGTTGTCCTCGTTCCGTCCGAAGAAGAGCGAGGCGCCGCGGTGCGGGCACGTCTCGGAGAAGACGCCCACGTCGCCGCTGGAGTCGCGGAAGACGATGAGGTCCTCGCCGAGCAGGCGGAAGCGCTGGGGGGCGCCGTCAGGGCCGCCGAGTTCCTCGACGGGCATGATGGGGAGCCAGTAGCGGCGCATCATCTCGCCCATGGGAGTTCCCTTGCCCACCTGCGTCAGCATCTCGTTGTCTGCCGTGCTCAGCATGGCGAATCCTCCGTGTCGTGCTTGGACTGCGCTCCGATTACGCGCTATCTTATAGCCGCACCGTTGCAGTTGCCATTGTGGCGATGCGGCCGCTCCGGCTTCAAGAGGGCAGGGGCGCGCGCTGCGGGCGCGTTGGCGCCGGACGTCACGACGTCCGGACACTAGCGAACGCAGAGAAAGGAACGCCATGGCCGTCAATCCTTACACGCTTCCGCTGGACCAGCAGGGCTGGCGCGGCGAGTCGATACCCGGAGCGCACAAGCGCAAGTGGTACACGCTCGTCGAGAACGACAAGTGCCTCGTTACGGCGCTGCTGCTCATCCCCGGCGAGGTCGGCATCCGACACTCGCACGAGTCGGGCGAGCTGTCCGTCCACTTCTCGGATGAGATGCGGCCAGAGGTGACGTGGAACCCGCCCGGCATGGTGCACGGCGGCGTGCCCGCGCCCGCGAACCCGGTCGAGGCCGCGATCGAGGGGCTGATAGACGAGGAGGCCATCAAGGCGTCCGGCAACCCGGAGTTCGCGCGGTTCATCGCGGGCGTGCTCGAAGCGCACGTGAAGCGCGTCGACGAGATCGTTGCGGAGCGGACACGCCCCGCGCCCGCGCCGCGCGTCATCGTAGACGTGCTCTTCCCGCCGTTCAAGACGACCATCGTCGACCCCGGCGTCGCGGACGGCAAGACGGTCACGGGCCAGTGGTACGACTAGGAGATTTTGCGTAAAGGCAGCACGAGTGGCAGGCTCGGGACAGCGAAGGAGGCATCCGATGGCGCGAACGTACAACGGCCCGATCTATGACGGCGACGGCCATGTGCTGGAGAACAAGGACGGCATCATCGACAGGATGCCGCGCGACCTGCAGGCCAGCCGCGCGGTGGAGCGGATGCGCCGCCGGAACGTCTTCCCGGAACTGGACAACTACCACAACCTGCTCAGCATCTCGCCGGAAGGCTCCTTCTCCAACCCGGAGGAAGTGCGCGGGTGGACGCGCTTCATGGACGAACTGTCCATCGGCAGTGCGGTGCTGTACCCGACCGAGGCGCTCGCGGTGGGCCGGATGGTCGACCTCGACCAGATAGCGATGGCGACCAGCGCCTACAACGACTGGATACACCAGGAGTACCTGCAGAAGGACGACCGCCTGCAGGCGGTGGCGCTGCTGCCGATGCAGGAGCCCGAGCTTGCGGCGGCAGAGCTGCGGCGAGCGGTCGAGGAGCTGGGCATGTGCGGCGGGATGCTGCCCGCCACCGGCCTGCAGGGCCACCTGGGCTCAAAGCACTACTGGCCCGTCCACGAGGAGGCGAACCGCCTCGGCTGCTGCCTCTCCGTGCACGGCGGCTCGTACCCGGACCTCGGCTTCCACGACCTCAACATCTTCGCGGCGATACATGCGATGGGGCACCCGTTCGGCATCATGATCTCGTTCATGAGCATGCTGTTCAACGGCATCTTCGACAAGTTCCCGAACGTGCGCTACGGCTTCATGGAGGGCGGCGTCGCGTGGTTCCTGATGGCACTCGAGCGGGGCGAAGGCTCCTACAACGCGTTCACACCGCTCGACCCGAACCGGCGCTTCCTGCAGCTGCGCGACGGCGACAGCGTGCGCGACCACATCCTGCGCCACGTTCACGAAGGGCGCATCTTCATAGGCGTCGAGGGCGACGAGCCCGACCTCGCGCACGCCGTGCGCACGGTCGGCAGCGACCCGTTCATCTGGTCGAGCGACTTCCCGCACGAGGTGACGGTGGAGACGTGCGCGCTGGAGATCCGTGAGCTCGTCGAGAACGAAGAGGTTCCGGACGACGCGCTCGAGGCGATCCTCTGGAAGAACGCAGCGCGGATGTACGGGCTGCGCTCGCCCGCTGTCAGCACTCGGTAGACGCAGGCAGTCTGCCGGAGGAAAATGGGTGCTGGCTCCTGTGAGCTGACGAACGATCGGAAGGGCGGCAGGAATCGAGGTGAACGTATGACCGACTGGGAGAAGTGCCCGGCGGTAGAAAGCGTGCCCGGCAAGCTCAGTGGAGCGTGGGTCTTCACCGGCACCAGGCTACCCGTGTCCGCCCTGTTCGAGAACCTGGAAAGCGGCGCCACCGTAGAGGAATTCTTGGAATGGTTCCATCCGGTGGACGAATGGAAGGTCAGGGCCGTTCTTCAGCACGCGGCCAACTCCCTGAAAGTGCCCGTACTCGCGAGCAGTCTTGAAGATACTGTTTGATCACGGAACGCCCGTGCCTCTCAGGCGGGACCTCCACGGACACACGATCGATACGGCGGCAGAGAAAGGGTGGGACAGCCTTCTCAACGGAGACCTGCTGGACAAGGCCGAACAGGAGGGCTACGAAGTCCTGATCACCACCGACCAGAGCATCAGGCATCAGCAGAATCTCTCAGGCAGAAGACTGGCCATCATCGTTCTGCTCAGAACGGCATGGCCCTACGTCCGGCTTCGCATCGACGATATCCGCGCCGCCGTTGCCGAGGCGCGGCCGGGAGAGGTGAGGGAAGTCTCCATCTGAGCGCGAGAGGATAGCGTGACCACCTGGCGTCAGCCCGTGGTAGGCGCCCCGATTCGCACCTCCCACGTGCAGGCAGGGGGGCGAGGGAGCGCTGAAGCGCGTCCTGCCTTCGGAGGATGGTTCGACAGGCTCACCATGAGCGGTGAAGGGTGGAGACCCGAGGGGGGCGGTTCGCGAACCGCCCCTCTACAGTTGGCGGAGCCTGGGGTCGAGGTAGTCGCGGAGCCAGTCGCCGAGGAGGTTCATGGAGAGCACTGTGAACATGATGGCGAGGCCGGGGATGACCGAGAGCCACCACGACGTGACGATGAAGTCGCGTCCCTCCGCGACCATGACGCCCCACGCGGGGTCCGGCGGCGGGATGCCCGCGCCGAGGAAGCTGAGCGACGCCTCCAGCAGGATGACGTTCCCCACCTGGAGCGTCGCGAGGACGATGATGGTGTTGAAGACGTTGGGGAGGATGTGGCGGAAGACGATGCGCAGGTTCGAGGCCCCCGCGACGCGCGCGCGGGCGACGAAGTCCATCTCCTTGAGCGTCAGCACCTCCGCTCGCACCTGGCGGGCGTAGCGCGACCAGAGCAGCAGCGCGACGACGGCGACGGTGGTGGCCGTGCCGGGCTCGAACAGCACGACGAGCACGAGCGCGAGCAGGATGAGCGGCAGCGAGAGGTTGATGTCGACCAGCCGCATGATGATGTGGTCCCACCAGCTCCCGAAGTAGCCCGCGACTAGGCCGAGCACGGAGCCGATGATGCCGCCGACGGCCAGCGCGGCGAGCGATACGAGCGCCGCCGTGCGCGCGCCGAAGATCATGCGGCTGAGGATATCGCGCCCCTGGCGGTCGCTGCCGAGCGGGTAGCTCCAATCGCCGCCGTCGGTCCATGCGGGCGGGAGCAGTCGCGCTCGGAGGTTGCCGTCGATGGGGTCGTGCGGCGCGATGAGCTCGGCGAAGAGGGCGGGGATGACGAGGACGATGAGGAGCACCGCGACGGGTATGACCGGGTAGCGGCGCAGGAACGTCCAGACCCACCCGACGATCCGGGCCCCGGGGATGCGTGCGATTGCGGCAGGGGAGGTTGCGACGGCCATGTCAGCCTCTCCCTCCGCCGTAGCGGACGCGCGGGTCTATGTAGGCGTAGAGGATGTCCACGACGAGGTTGATGGTGATGAACATCGCGGAGATGAGGATGACGAGCCCCTGCACGACGGAGTAGTCGCGGGCGTTCACCGAGGTGAGGGCGAGCTGGCCGATGCCGGGCCACGCGAAGACGGTCTCCAGCGTGACGACGCCGGTGACCATGATGCCGGCGATGATGCCGAACAGCGTGAGCGGCGGGATCGCGGCGTTCTTGAGCGCGTGCTTCCAGATGACCCTCCATTCCGGCGTGCCCTTGATGCGCGCGAACTTCACGTACTCGCTGTCCAGGACGTTCAGCATCGCGGAGCGGGTGAGGCGCATGAAGGCGGCCACGGAGAACCAGCCCAGCGCCACGCCGGGCAGGATGATGTGGGTGAAGCCGCCCTTTCCGGAGACGGGCAGCCAGCCCAGGTTTACTGAAAATATCCAGATGAGGACGATGCCGAGCCAGAAGGGGGGCAGCGACTGGCCCAGGAGGGCGACTAGCTTGCCGATCATGTCGATGGGCGTGCCCTTCTTGACCGCAGAGATGACGCCGATGGGCACCGCCATGACCACGCTGACGAACATCGCGAAGCCGGCGAGCTGCAGGCTGTTGGGGATGGCGTTGCCGATGAGGCTCATCGCGCTCTGTCCCTGGAACTTGATGGAGGGGCCGAAGTCCAGTTGGAGCGCGTTGCCGACGAACAAGACGTACTGCTCCCAGAGCGGTTTGTCGAAGCCCCAGAGGGCTGCGACGCGTCTGAGGTCTTCCTCTGTGGCGTCGGCGGGCGCGAGCACGTCGATCGGGCTGCCCGTGATGCGGACGAGCGTGAAGACGATGATGCTCACGCCGATGAGCGCGAGCACCGCCTGGAAGAGCCTGATGATGATGTAGCGTTGCATCGAGTCGTTCTTCGTGACTTGCTTGGCGGGGCGTCCTTGTTCCCACCCACCCGCCCGGGACGTTGTGGGGGACACCCCCACGCCCCCGGCAGAGGGGCTTGCCCCTCTGCACTCCTGCTTTGAGGCATCCATAGGGGATGCTCCAAGTGGTGCCCGCGGGCCTCTCAGAGAGGGGGGTTCATCCTAGTCGGGCGTGGGTAGGGAGGCAAGAGCGGCGGGCGACCAGTGCTAGGGCTGTGAGGTTCTTGCCTGCGCAGGATGGTTCGACAGGCTCACCATGAGCGGAACCTTCCTGAGAGATGTTTCGACTCCGCCTTCGGCTCCGCTCAACATGACAAGGCCCTCCCTGCGTCCACCCCGGAGGGCTGCGGGGTTCCTGCGAAGGCAGGAACGACGGGAGGCTTACCCCTTGGCGTCCTCTTTCCGTTCGAGGGCCATGGCGCGGACGCCGGCTTTGTAGTGTTCTTCCGGGGTGACGATGGGGCCGGGGTGGTAGGTGTAGGCGGCGTTGGGGGTGAGGAACTCCTCGTACAGGAGTTCGCGGTGGCCGGGGTATGTGACGGTCATGGCGTAGCAGGCGAAGCCGGGCACGTAGAGCCGTGCGGCGCCATGCGCGTTGGTCCTCGAGCGGCCGAGGCCGGCGACGGCTACTTCTGCGCCGGCTACGGGACCGCCGTCGCGGTCGAAGACCTGCACGCTGACGTTGGGGCGCGGCAGGAGGCCGAGGGAGAGCTTGCGCAGGAGTCGGGGTCCGGGGTCCAGCAGCGCGTCGCTCGCGACCTCTCCGACGACGTCGGACTCGAAGCCGGGACCCTTGGGCGTCTGCCAGTCGGGGCCGTACTTGCGGCGCAGGTATTCCTCGGGCGGGTTGGGGGTGCGGAAGCGCTCGCCGATGAACTCGATCTCTCCGAGGGTCTCGAACAGGTGCAGGGGCAGCTCGACGCCGGGGAACTCGTACGCCCTGCCGTTGATGATCTTGTGGCACGTCCAGTCCGTGCGGATGCCGTCCTTGATGAGGGCCACGCTGACGTGGCGGACGTTGGGCTTGATGCGCGGGTAGAAGCCGTGCGACCGGAACGCTTCCCCGACGCGGTAGATGGTTTCCATGTCGAGGCCGTGCATCCCGATGACGCCCGCCGTGTCCATCTCATCGTCCCAGGGGATGAATCGCCCTTCGCGCACAGCGCCCAGGAGGGTGCCCGAGCCGAGCCAGAAGTTGACGCCCTGCTCGTCGAAGATGCGCTTCACCTCCCTGAGCCGCGCTGCGGCGACATCGGGGTCGAGGGGTGTGGGGTCCTTGATGGTCTTTTCGTAGGCTGCTTCGCCGGCGGGGTCCTGTTCGGCCATGTGGCACCTCCTGTGCGGGGGGGCCTCCCAATGCGCTCCGCCCCTGGTTCGCCCCCATACTAACGCTTCCCATCGAGGAACCCTTGCGTAACTGCCCTCAGCGCAGCGCGGTTTTTCCCATCCACCCGCCCGGGATGTTGTGGGGGACACCCCCACGCCCCCGGCAGAGGGGATTCCCCCTCTGCGCTCCCTCATCCCGCAGGCTGCCCCGTGGTTCGACAAGCTCACCATGAGCGGGACGATAATTGTGCAAGGGTCTCCTCAAGGGAGAGGGGAGCAGGCAAAGGGGCGGCTCGCGAGCCGCCCCTACGTCCGATCAGGCCGTGGGGCGGGCTCCATTCCTGGAGCCCGCCCGATAGGTCGTTACTTGGCGACGGCGCCTTCGAGGTGGTCGATCGGCGCCCCGGAGACCATGCCGGAGTAGATGAAGTCGGCGACGACGTCAGGGTCTGCGACAACCTCGTTGGGCAGGTAGAAGAGCGGGATGTCCTGGTGGAGGTTGTAGTACAAGTCGCCGATCTCCCGCAGGAGGTCGTCACGGTCCTGTGGCGTGTTGGTGTTGAGGGCCTCGCGCATCAGCGCCTCGGCGTCCGGGTCCTGGAGTCCGATGTAGAGCACCGGGATGATGGAGCTGCCGTACACCTGCACCGTCACCAGCTGCGCGCCGCTCGTTGCGATCGGCACGACGTGGTTGTCCCAGCGCATCTCGCGCTGCTTGGTGCGGTACTCGACGGGGTCGGCCTGCTGCTCGATGACATCAACGCCGATCTCGCGCCAGTAGTTGGCGATGGCCTGCATCACGTCCACACCGGCGGGTACGGCGGGCTGAACGGTGAGCTGGATCGTCGTCTGCAGTTCGTCGATACCGAGCTCCTGCAGGCCCTGCCCGAGGAGCGCCCTGGCGGCGTCCTCGTCGTAGCCGTACTCGTCACCGAAGCGGGTCTCCCACTCCGGGTTCCAGCCCACGCGCTGCGCGTTGTTGGGCAGGTAGTGGTTCTTGAACATCGTGAGGCCCTTGCCCGCGAAGAACGCGTCGTTGAGCGCCTCGCGGTCTATCGCCTTGTTGAGCGCCTTACGGACGTTCAGGTTGGCGAGCGGCGTGTTGGGGTAGGCCGGGAACTCCTTCTGGGCAAGCTCGCCGCTCCACTCGCCGTGGCGGTCGTTCGCGACGTTCGGCCCTGCCGGGACGTAGACCCCTTGCCATGCGAGGAAGTAGCGCGCCGCGGGCACCTGGGCCGTGAAGGTGACGTAGCCGCGTTCCTCCGCGTCCACCAGCAGCTCCTCCGGCAGCTTGGCCAAGTGCACCTCGCCCGAGACCAGCTTCGCGTGGCGGGTGGATGCCTCGTTGATGAACTGGAACTCGAACTCGGGGAAGTCGGGCGTGTCGCGCCAGTGGTCTTCCACGCGTTCGTAGACGACGCCGGTCTGCTCGTCCATGGAGACGATGGTGTAGGGGCCGGTGCCTGCCAGCGGGACCTCGTCTCCGAGCGGGTCGCGTCCATCGACGAGTTCGGCGAGGCGCGGGTCTTCCTCGTAGTTGGCCCACTCGGAGGACTGCCTGGCTGAGAGCAGGCCGGGCCCGCGCGCGAGGAAGTCCGCCTTGCTGGCGATCTCCATGCCGCCCTGGATCTCCGAGATGACCTCGAAGACGTCGGCGTTCGGGGCCGTGGTGTGGAAGATGACCTCGTAGGGGCCGACGATCTCGACGTCGGTGACGATAACGCGCATCGTTCGGGCCTCGCTGCCGACGTCGTCGGGCAGGATGTTCATGAGCCAGGAGAAGCGTACGTCCTCGGCGGTGAACTCGCCGTGGCCGTTGTGGAACTGCACGCCCTCGCGCAGTTTGAACCGCCACGAGTGGCCGTCCGGCTCGAGGTTCCACTCGGTGGCGAGCTGGGGCACGTACTCGCCGTTCGTCTTGGCGAAGCCGACGAGGTACTCGTAGTGCGGCCGGATGTACCAGTTGCTGGCCTGGCCGGGGATGCGCCGGATGTTGCTGAAGTCGGTCGGCGACGCAACGGCCATGATGACGCGGTCGACCGCAGGTCCCATCGCTTCGGGGACGGGGGTGGCCGTCGGGTCGGGCGCAGGAGCGTCAGGCGTCGTGCCGGACGGGGCCGGCGGGCTGGTCGGCGTCGGCGTCGCGGTGGGGTCGGGGTCGTCGCCGCTACATGCCGCGCCGACCAAGGCGAGCAGCATGCTGAGCGCCACCACTATGAGTAAACGAGTGTGATTCCTGACCGTGCGCACGACGCCTCCCCTATTCGCGTATAAGCGTATGCTGTTGCGAAACCGTGTGGCCTCGTTAAGATTGAGGGGCACGGCTGCAAGAGCCGGGCGCATTATACGCAGAGCGAGTTCGGTCACGCCAACGAGAGGGAACAAGGAGGCGCCGCATGTTGAGCCACGCTGACAACGAGCTCATCACCCGCACGGGCAGGGGCACGCTGATGGGCGCGCTTTTCCGCCGCTACTGGTTGCCCGCGCTGATCTCCGACGAACTGGAGGCAGATGGCGCTCCGGTGCGCTTCCGCCTGCTGAACGAGGACCTGGTCGCCTTCCGCGACACGAGCGGCGAGGTGGGCGTTCTCTCCGAATACTGCCCGCACCGCGGAGTATCGCTCGCGCTCGGACGGAACGAATACGACGGCCTGCGCTGCCTCTACCACGGCTGGAAGTTCGACGTCAACGGCCAGTGCGTCGACATGCCGACCGAGCCGGTGGAGAGCGGTTTCCGCAACAAGGTGCGGGCGGGGGCGTACGCGGTGCGGGAGCACGGAGGCGCGGTGTGGGTGTACATGGGCGCTCCGGAGAGCGAGCCGCCGTTCCCCTTCTACTACTGGACGACGGTGCCGGACTCGAACCGCATCATGGCGAAGTGGATACAGGACGCGAACTGGCTGCAGAGCCTGGAGGGCGGCATCGACACGGTGCACGCGTCGTTCCTGCACAACAGTGCCGAGGGGCCGATGGTTGCGCCCGGCGCACAGAGCGGCAACAACCTCATGTTCAACGACACGAGGCCGAAGCTGGATATAGAGGAGACGGCCTACGGCTTCCGGTACGCCTCGATACGCAGGGGGCCGGACGAGGCCAAGCACTATGTTCGGATAACGCCCCACATCATGCCGGCGTCGTCGTACCCACCGTTCTCGAGGGAGGACAACCGCATCTGGAACATGTGGGTGCCCCGCGACGACGGCACCTGCTGGGCGTGGGACGTGTGCTTCAACGAGACGAAGCCGATGTCCGACGAGCTGAAGGAGCAGTTGAAGGAGTACCGGGGCTACTACGCGTTCGACCCCAAGACGTTCGTGAAGTACGCCGGGCCGCAGAACATGTGGCTGCAGGACCGCGAACTGATGAAGAAGGAGAGCTGGTCCGGCATCCGCGGGCTGTTCGTTCAGGACAACGCGGTGCAGGAGAGCATGGGCCCCATCGTCGACCGCACCATCGAGCACCTCGGCACGACGGACGCGGCCATCATCAAGGCGCGCAAGCTGTACATCAAGGCTGCCATCGCGCTTGCGGAAGAGGGCGTCGAGCCGCCGGGCGTGTGGGAGCAGGGCGACTACGAGTTGATCCGCTCCGACGCTTACGTGCAGCCTGTGGACAGTCCGTGGAAGGTCGAGCGTCCGCTGGAAGAGCGGTTTGCGGTCGGGGTGGCGTGAGCGGCGCGCGGCGGTATGGCAACGTTTCCCCGAGAGGATACTTGCGCGCTGAAGCGCGGACTCCGCTGCACTCCGCTCAGCATGACAAGTAAGGGATGCCACGCTCCGTTCGACATGACATCTTCCACATGGGCGGCGTGCGCTGCTGCGCATGTGCGACCTGCCGTCGCTTGGATTCCCGCCTGTGCGGGAATGACGAGGCTCTACTCTGGGCTGCAAGAGTGAGGAGCAAGGATTGACCGAGACGGCGAGCAGCACAGGGCAGGGTGGCGGCAACGTCGTTCTCGACGTGCAGGAACTCCAGACGCACCTCTTCACGAAGTGGGGGGTGACGCGCGCGGTCGACGGCGTGAGTTTCCAGATACGCCAGGGCGAGACGCTCGGGCTCGTGGGGGAGTCCGGCTCCGGCAAGAGCATGACCGCGCTGTCGCTGCTGCGTTTGCTGCCGGAGGCCGCGCGCATCGTGGGCGGGCGCATCCTGCTGGACGGCGACGACGTCGTGCGGATGCGGATGTCGGACGTTCGGCAGATGCGCGGGCGCAAGATATCCATGATCCTGCAGGACCCGCAGACGGCGCTGAACCCGGTGTTCACCATCGGCAACCAACTTACGGAGTCGATCGCGGCGCACGGCAACCGGAACGGCGGCCGCAGGAGCAGGCAGTCGGTCAGGGAGCGGGCGATGGAAGTGCTGCGCATGATGCGCGTCGCCGCGCCGGAGCGGCGGCTCTCCGACTTCCCGCACCAGATGAGCGGCGGCATGAAGCAGCGGGTCGTCGGCGGCATCGCCATCGAGAGCCAGCCGCGGCTGCTCATCGCGGACGAGCCGACGACGGCGCTGGACGTGACGATACAGGCGCAGTACCTCAACCTGCTGAAGGAGATACAGCGCGAGACCGGTGTTGCCATCCTGTTCATCACGCACGACCTGGGGGTCGTGGCGCGGATGTGCGACCGCGTGGCGGTGATGTACGCGGGGCGCATCGTGGAACAGGGCGGCATCCACGAGATATTCGACAATCCGTCGCACCCGTACACACAGGCGCTGCTCGGCTCCATCCCCAAGATGGAGGAGCGCGTCGAGCGGCTCACGGCGATAGAAGGGCAGCCGCCCGCGCTGTTCGCGCTGCCGCAGGGCTGCCGGTTCGCGGTGCGCTGTCCTCATGTTCACGAACGGTGCAACGAGACGTACCCGTCGGAGTTCGCCGACTCCAGCGGACACACCGCCGCCTGCTGGCTGATGGAGGAGAAGTGGCAGACGTCCTCGTAAGAGCGGAGAACCTGCAGAAGCACTTCCCCGTGACCGAGGGGCTGGTGCTGATGAAGACGGTGGGCTGGGTGCGCGCCGTCGACGGTATCAGCTTCGAGGTGCGGCGCGGACAGACGCTCGCGCTTGTCGGCGAGTCGGGCTGCGGCAAGACGACGACCGCCAAGCTCGTGCTGCGTCTCGAACAGCCGACGGGCGGCTCCATCTCGATGGAAGGGCAGGACATCCACTCGCTGAGCGGGCAGGACCTGCGTCAGTTCCGCATGCAGGTGCAGGCGGTCTTCCAGGACCCGTGGAGCTCGCTCAGCCCGCGTATGCGGGTGCGGGACATCATCGCGGAGCCGCTGGTGGTCAACAGGAACGTGAGCGGCAAGGAGGCGCGCGAGCGCGTGATGGAGTTGCTCGACAACGTGGGGCTGCGCCCGGAGCAGGCCGACCTCTTCCCGCACGAGTTCAGCGGGGGGCAGCGGCAGCGCATCGCGATGGCGAGCGCCCTGAGCGTGGAGCCGTCGCTCATCGTGCTCGACGAGCCGGTGTCGGCGCTCGACGTGTCGGTGCAGGCGCAGATCATGAACCTGCTGCGTGACCTGCAGGTGGAGCACAACGTTAGCTACCTGATGGTGTCGCACAACCTCGCGACGGTGCGTTACCTCGCGCACGAGGTGGCGGTCATGTACCTTGGCGAGATCGTCGAGCGGGCGGAGACGGACGACCTGTACGAGCATCCGCTGCACCCGTACACGCAGGCGCTCTTCTCGGCGGCGCTTCCGGCGCATCCGGCGCTGCAGCGCGACGAGATGATCCTGCAGGGCGAGGTGCCAAGCCCGCTCAACCCGCCGTCCGGCTGCCGCTTCCATCCGCGCTGTCCTTTCGCGATGGACATCTGCTCCGAGGTCGCGCCGGAGTGGAAAGAGGAGACGCCGGGGCACTTCGTGGCGTGTCATCTGTACTAGCGGCGTTGAACACGGGACGCCGAGTCACCCCCATCCTATCCTTCCCCCATCAAGGGGGAAGGGACCGGGCAGGACTTCTGCCTTCGCGGAATGACGGATGGGGCGGGACGCAGGGGCGGTTCGCAAACCGCCCCTACAGCAGGCGAGGTTGCGCGCCAGGCCGGGGTGGTTCGACAGGCTCACCATGAGCGGAGAGGGGCCCACCGTGAGCGGGTCAGCCTGAGATGTTTCGACTCCGCTGCGCTCCGCTCAACATGACAAGGCCTGCTCCGCCGTTGCGCGCTGCGTGCGCGATGGGGCATCCCGGGTTCCTGCCTTCGCGGAATGACGGATGGGGCGGGACGTAGGGGCGGTTCGCGAACCGCCCCTACAACAGGCGAGGTTGCGCGCCAGGCCGGGGTGGTTCGACAGGCTCACCATGAGCGGAATGAGGGGCTCGCCATGAGCGGGTCAGCCCGAGAGATGTTTCGACTCCGCTGCGCTCCGCTCAACATGACAAAGGCCGCACCCGCACCCGAGTCACCCCCATCCTATCCTTCCCCCATCAAGGGGGAAGGGACCGGGCAGGGCTTCTGCCTTCGCGGAATGACGGATAGGGCGGGACGTAGGGGCGGTTCGCGAACCGCCCCTACAACAGGCGAGGTTGCGCGCCAGGCCGGGGTGGTTCGACAGGCTCACCATGAGCGGAGAGCCGCTGGGGGGACGCGCGCTCCGCTGCCATCAGCGCACGACTGGCGTTAGCCGGTTGCATCTTGGATGCACCCGCATGAACCGGCAATACTGCTCACCGCGAGAGCAGAGGCAGGGTAGGGGCTGGAGAGTTACGCGCCGAGCGTGGTCGTAGTCGCGAGCGCAGCGAGCGCAGCAGCGATGATGAGCGTGATCGAGCCGATCAGCAGCAGCTCGCGCTTGAGGCTGCCCGTTGGGGTCATGCCCGCGAACTGGCGTTCGCGGCGCTGCGCGGCGGCGCCCCGCGCTTGGGGCGCGGGCGAGGCGACTGCGCGAGGCGCCGCAACAGGTGCGGGAGCAGGGGAGGCGGGAGCAGCCTGTGCAGCCTCCGCGACAGCAGCTACGGCTTCCGGTTCGTCGTCGGGAACATCGTCCGCCTGAGACGGGGGAACGTACGCGGCCTCCGCGAGCGACGGGCCGGTGACCCGCGCCTTCCGGCGCGCCCGCTCCCGCGCTTTCGCCTGTCCTGCTGCCGCTCTGCTTCCCGCCTTCTTCCGTGCCATGTAAGTCCGCCTTGCTTAGTTCAGGGTCTGGGCCGTCGCGACGATGACCTCGGTTGCCTGGTCTATCGTCAGCATGTCCGTGTTGAGCACCTGGTGGTAGTGCCGCACTTCCTGGGGGTCCATATCGAAGAAGCGCTTGAAGTAAGCGATGCGTGCGCGGTCGTTCTCCTGGATGTACCGCACAGCCTCGTCCTCGCTGAGTTGCTCGCGCTGCCTGATGCGGTCGACCCGCACTTCCATGGACGAGATGAGCCCCACGTGCAGCGTATTGGGCACGTCGCGCAAGATGATGTTCGACCCGCGTCCTGCGATGACGACGTTGCCGCCCGACGCGATCTCGTGGATGACGTCCGAAGTGACCTTCAGGAGGTTCTCGTCATCCAGCTCGCCGGAGCCGTGGCTCTCCTCCGGGAAGTCGCGGTACTCGCGGACGAGCAGCGCGTCCAGCCCTCCGCCGAAGTAGGGGTCGGCGCCGCCGCCGGCGAGCGCCGAACGCTCCAGCACGGTCTTTACGAACCCTGCGATACGGTCGCCCAGCCCCAGTGCCCGTTCCGTCCGCTCGGCAACGTCCTGTTCCGAGGCGCCCATCTTCCTCGCCGCCTCTGCGAGGATGGTCCGGTCAACGTGATCGATGCCGAGCCTCTCGGAGATCTTCGGTCCGATCTCTATCACGCCGCTACCGATCAGTCCCGTTACGGTGATGACGGGCATGTCTCGCAGTCCTCCTGGACTCATTCGCTCCGGGGAACGTCCATCTCCCGCAGCATGTCTATCATTCTAACGTCATCGGCGTCGCCGTGGGGTGCTGAGAACCACGCGTCCAGTATCTCAACGGCTTCGCCGGGTGAGGTGGAGCGCAGGCTCATCGCCAGCACGTTCGCGTCGTTCCAGCGCCTCGCGCCGTCCGCGGTCTGCGCATCGGTGCAGAGGGCGGCGCGGACGCCCGGCGTCTTGTTCGCGGCGATGCTCACACCCGTACCCGTGTAGCAGAGGACGACGCCCTGCTCGCAGTCTCCGCCGGCGACGCTCTCGCCGACCGCGCGGCCCACGGCAGGCCAGCTCGGGTCACAACCCTCGGCAAGCGCGCCCATGAGGCTCAACTCATGGCCCCGGCGCAGCAGTTCTTCCACGATGCAACTCGTGAGGTACGTCGCCTCGTCGCTGCCTACGGCTATCTTCATCGTTCTTCAGGCGCGGGGATGTGCGTGCTCGAATGCTTCGCGCACCTGGCTGTCCGTCAGGTGCGTGTAGACCTGTGTGGTGGCGATACTAGCATGGCCGAGCAATTCCTGAACATGCCGCAGCGGCGCCCCGCCGTGCAGCAGGTGAGTGGCGAAGCTATGGCGCAGAGTGTGCGGCGTGAGCTTCCGCTCTATGCCCGCTCGCGCCGCCGCCTTCTTGAGCACGAACCAGTACCCCTGGCGCGTCATCGGGTACCCATGCGCGTTCAGGAAGAGAGCCGAGGTGACGGGGCCGCGGCGCCTGGCGTGCGCCAGCAGTTGCGGACGCACGTCCGTGACGTACGACGTGATCTGCCGCACGATGCCCGGGTACACCGGCGCGAGACGCTCCTTGCCTCCCTTGCCGAAGACGCGTATCCACCCGCCGTCCAGGCTCAGTGCGGAGAGTTCCAGCCCCTGCGGGCCCACGACCTCCGACACGCGCAGACCGGCGGCGTAGGTCAACTCCAGCATGACGCGGTCCCGCACGCCCTCCGGCCCCGGACGCTCCGACGCCGCCTGCAACAACCGCAGTACCTCGCGCTCCGAGAGCACGTCGGGCAGGGTTCGGGACGGTCTGCGCGTCTGCATCCGCTCCGCGGGGTTCGCGTCTATCACACCTTCCTCCAACAGGAAGCGGAAGAACGAGCGGGCAGCCGCGACCTTCCGTGCGAGGCTCGTACCCGCGTAGCCCCGCTCCCCGAACGAGAGGCGGACGTCCTCGATGTCGCGTGCGCTGACGCTCGACCACCGCACGTCCCGTTCATCCCCCACGAGCGCCTCCTGCAGCTGTGCGAGGTCGCTCCGGTATGCGGCGATGGTGTTGACGGAGAAACCGCGTTCCGCCCGGAGGTGGCTGAGGAAGGACTCTATCTGCTGGTCGGTCGCACGCGCTGCAGTCGTCATAGCTGGCAATTGTAGGCAGGGTGAGGCGGTGGCGTAGCCGGTTTCGCTCGCGGAAAATGCGGAGTGCGGAGGCGGAGCCTCAACGCGGAGCAACGATGACCATCTCCTACGGCCCATACGCATTCGGCTCGCCGTTCATCACGTGGGCAGGCGTCTTCATGATCGTGGGGATAGCCATAGGAGGCGCACTCTTCGCCCGTGCGTTGGCCCGCCAGGAGGTACCGCGGCATGAGGCGTGCGGCATCGTGCTCTTCTCCGTGTTCGGGGGGCTCGTAGGCGCGCGCCTCTTCCACATCGTGGACTACCTGGACTTCTTCACCGGAGCGCCGTTCCACATCATCTATCTGTGGGAGGGGGGCTACTCGCTCTGGGGCGGCGTGCTGGGCGGACTCGCTGCGGGACTCTGGAAAACGGGCAGGGCAGGACTCTTCCGCCATTCGATGGCAGACGCGGCGGTCGTCCCCGGTCTCCTGGGGCTTGCGACAGGACGGCTGGGCGGCATCATCGGCGGCGACCCGCCCGCGACGGAGTCGTCGCTGCCATGGGCCGTCGTCTACGACCATCCGGACTCGTTCGCGTTCGCTTCGGGAGCAGCCGTCCACCCCGTCGCCGCCTACGAGATGCTGCTGAGCGCCGCCATCGCCTTGTGCATGCTCTGTTGTGGCAGGGG
>Ga0209021_1002017_pt1 | contig 18626 bp, 20 predicted proteins | sample PinacodermFT_FD_187299 | JGI IMG/M metagenome (GOLD analysis project Ga0209021, IMG submission 187299) | Host-associated microbial community of the marine sponge Aplysina aerophoba from Gulf of Piran - sponge pinacoderm, lysed by freeze-thaw... | ecosystem: Host-associated > Porifera > Sponge >... | reverse complement strand
TGGCTCGTCCATGAGCAAAATTCCCGGGTCTGCTGCCAAAGCTCTGGCAAGTCCGACACGTTGCTGCATGCCACCTGAAAGCTTACTCGGCATTGAATCACCATAGCCCTGCAGGCCTACGGTCTCGAGCAACTTGTCCGCCAACTGATGGCGTGTAAAGGGGTCAGTGTTGCGCAACTCCAAGGCAAACGCAATGTTATCACGTACACTGCGGTGCGGCAGCAATGCCATATTCTGAAACACCATACCGATCTGGTTAGCCCGCAAAGCACGGAGCTCATCTGCCGAGAGGGCGCCGATGTCCTGACCGTTGACCAGGATCTGCCCATGGGTGGGCTGAATCAGGCGGTTGATGTGACGGACCAGGGTGGACTTACCTGACCCGGACAGACCCATAACGCAAAAGATCTCCCCCCTCTCCACGGTAAAGCTCACATCCCGCACCGCAATGACGGCTCCAAACCGCTCCAACACGTCGGACTTCTGCAGGTTGTCCTGCTGGATGGCCTGAAGAGCCTCTTCAGGCTGCCGTCCAAAGACCTTCCAGACCCCTCGAAGGCCAACGACTTGGCGTTCATGAATAACCATAGGCAAGGCGCTCGTTGGGTCAGTTGTTTTTGCCGGCAAAATCGTTCACCAGGTACCACAAGCACCATAGTTGTGCAATGTAGTACGGATCCACAGTGACCCCGCCAGCGCAGTTGCCCGAATGATCAGCCCTGTGGAGCAACTCCCTCCACTCCGCGGATGGTGAGCGCACCACGGGCATGGATCGAATTCCACCCTCGTGGAAGGCACGAAAAACCCCTAACAGGGGCATAGGCTTGGGTAGAAGCCGGCGCTCAGTGGGGTTCCCGTTCTGGATCAGTCTTCATAGATCCGGCACTCCGGGGCCTCAGGGTTGCTGTCGCAGTAGACCTCAAGGGGCGAGGGGTCGTGGGAATCGTCCGGATGGTGCTGCTTGTACTCCTTCAGATCACGGAGCTCCCCCTCCAGGTGTCTGACTTTGCCATCTTTGCCCTCGGCCTTGGCCTTGAGCACTTCGTTCTCGTCCTTGCGGATATGGTCGTCGATGGTTTTCATGGTTGGCTTACCAGCGAAGTCTTTTGAAGGTTAGTGATGAACACCCCAATTGGATCATGCTGTTCGGGAAGGAAATCCGAATTCTTTTCCCCAGGGACCTACGGGAATCCGTAACGCTCACCCATCGTCGGAGTTGCCGGTCTGTTGATTGAGCAGGGATTCGGCAATGGCACGGCAGACTACCAGCCTGAACTCCCGCAGTGGAACCCTCGTCCCCAGCTCATAGGGCGCCTTGTTACGGCGGCCGGCTTCACCCAGCATGGTTTCAATCGCATCCGCCGCCTCGGATCCCAAAACCTTGACGGTCTGCTTGGGTTTGAAGCGAATCCAGGCCTCACCCTCGCTGATGTCCATCAACACCTCGGTGAGTTGGTCAAGGGACATGCTGTGAACGTGTGGCCAATCCATCTCGACCGTGGGGCGTTGATTCCTGCCATCCTAGGTCGGCAACAGGTTGGGTTCAACGCATGGTGCGGCGTCGCTGCTCCAACTCCTGAAACACGCTCTTATCGCCGATATCGGCGGCGGGATCCAGCCGGAACTTTCCCACGGCCATAACCAGCAGTAGCACCGCCTCCAGAAACCACAACGGGCCTTGCTTCTCCAGGGGAACCACGCCCAACAGGGCCAGCATCAGCAAAAGCGGCACCAATGCGGTCACACCTACAGCTTCAAGGCGGCGAAAACAGAAGAATTCCTTAAAGCCTAATCCGGTCAATGCAGCGAAGTAGGGACCAATGGCTATGATCCAGAGGGGTTGCGCCAGGAGGGCGTTCCCCATTTGGGTGGGTCCTGCCTGATAGACCAGAGCGATCCCACCACCGACTCCCAACAGCCAGAGCAGCCGCAGTGCCTGGTGGAGTGGGCGCAGGTAAATGTGGATCCAGTGCAGCGCCAGTCCCAAGGCAACGGCCATGAGCACAAGCCATGGGCCAATCCAGGTGGATCCAGCCCAAGCCCATTGCACCAGGAAGCCCAGTTGCGCCACAGCCAGCGTGAGCACGGAAACCCGGTAGGCCGTCACCTCTCGTCGGTCAGCGTCCGTGATGAGGTAGGTCCCGAACATCCCCTGGTGGAGCTGGTCTACGCTCTGGTCCGTTGTGCCGATCTTGTCCGGACTGGGGGTGTTCATCAGGAGTTGGGAGAACTCAAGTCTAGCAGGCTGTCGAGTGACGGCGCCTTGGGAACAATGCCTGAGGGGTTCAAGGGGAAGAGGCTGCCAAAGTAGTCTTGACGCCAGGTTTCGCTTGGGCAGGTTGCCGCCACGTTTGGCAGTTGGTAGAAGCGACGCCGCCATGCCCAGAGGAATGGAAAACTCCACAGGGGGCGTAGCCCGCAGCCGAAAAGATCCTGATAGGCCGCCTCCCAGCGGGCCATGGTGGGAAAGAGGCGCACATCCACCATGGTCAACGATTCCCCGCAGATCCAAGGGCGCCCATCTGCCAGGGCTTGCTCCACAGCGTCCAGCCCGGCAAATACATCATCCAACGCACGCTGATAGGCCTCCTGTGTGCGGGCAAATCCACAGCGATACACCCCGTCGTTGACGTCGTTCTGAAGCCATTCGGACCAGGTCCGGACGGATGGAATCAGTACGGACGGTCGGAGTGTGGTGGTGACTGCATTGGGTCCCGGGGGAAGGGTATCCAGTTGTTCGATGATGTCGGCACTTTCATTGTTGATGATCCGCCCCTCATGGCGGTCCCATAGGACAGGGACGGTGGCGCGTGCATCGGGGCCGGCACCGGAGTACCTGTAGAGCTGCCACAACTGCCGGCATCCTTCAAAGGGTTCGCCAAACACCCAGCGACCCGTGGCGGGATTGGGCTGAACCACAGCAATATCAAGGACAGTCGCCAGATCCTTGAGTTGATGCACCAGCCAGGTGCGGTGTGCCCAGGGACAGCTTTGTCCGATAATCAGCACATGGCGTGGAGTCCCTTGATCATGGCCACTGCCCAGCAGCTTCCCGCGAAAATCACTGGGGCGGCGGCGGAAGCTGCCTCTCTCATCCGCTGGAGCGAGGCCGTTCATCAGCACCAGCCACTGGCAACGCCAAAGCTGACGACTGACGGAGACCACCGCTGGAGGAATGGGCATGGGTGGTAAGGGAAGACCAGTTGGTGGCCATCCGAGCACAGTCTGTCTATTTTGCTGTTTTGTGTGTCGGTTTCGTGCCGCTTCAGTCAACGGGTTCTTCCTGCACGGTGCTGATTCCCCGTGAAGGGCGACCAGACGAGCCCCGCGTAGCAGGCAGTCCGGAAACAACGCGTCGCCTTGTCGGCAAGGGCTGCGTCGTGCTTGTGGAGTCCGGAGCTGGCCAGGCCTCCGGGTTCAGCGATCAGGACTATCGCCAGGCAGGTGCAGAATTGGTGGAGGATGGTTGGGGGCACTGCCATGTGGCCCTCTGTGTTGGGGTGCCGGATGCCGGACGCCTGGAGACCATGGCCACAGGCAGTATTGTGATTGGTCTGCTGGCGCCTTACGGCAATCAGGCCCTGGTGAACCAGTTGAACCGCCGCAAGTTGTCGTCCCTGAGCCTTGAGTTGCTGCCGCGCATCAGCCGGGCGCAAGCCATGGATGCCCTGTCCTCACAAGCCAACATTGCCGGCTACAAGGCGGTTCTCCTGGCGGCTGCCGCGCTGGATCGCTACTTCCCCATGCTGATGACTGCTGCAGGAACCGTGCAGCCGGCCCGGGTCCTGATCCTCGGGGCAGGGGTAGCTGGATTGCAGGCTGTGGCCACAGCGCGGCGGCTGGGGGCTGTGGTCCATGTCTCGGACATTCGATCCGCCGTGAAGGAACAGGTGGAGTCTTTGGGGGGCCGTTTCATTGGCCCGCCCCGGGTGGCGGAGCGACCTGCCGAGGCCAATGGCTACGCCAAGCAGGCTTCCGAAGACTTTCTTGCGGCTCAACGTCAGCAGCTCTCCGATCAGTTGGCCTTGGCCGATGTGGTCATCTGTACAGCCCAGGTGCCGGGTCGCCGTGCTCCCCGCCTCATCAGCGAAGCCATGCTGGATCGCATGCGACCCGGGGCCGTGGTGGTGGACCTGGCCGTCAATGATGGGGGCAATTGCGCCGCAACCGTGCCGGGTCAAACCATCAACCGCAAGGGAGTCAGACTCATTGGCGCGAGTAACCTCCCCTGCACAGTTCCCTATCACGCCAGTTCCCTCTATGGGCGCAACCTGGCTGCGCTGCTGGAGCAGTATTTACAAGATGGGGTGTTGCAGTTGGATCCCCGGGATCCTTTGCTCAAGGATTGTCTGCTCACCCATAACGGTCATTGTCACCGTGACGACGTCGTCAACGCTTCCGAATCTGTGTAATGGACGGTTTTCAGGAACAGCTCTGGGTTCTCCTCTTGGGCAGCCTGCTGGGGCTTGAATTGATTGGCAAGGTGCCACCCACTTTGCACACCCCTCTCATGTCCGGCGCCAACGCCATCAGCGGCATCACCATGCTGGCGGCCCTCACCTTGATCACCAGGGCCGGAGAGGACAGCCTCCTGTTGAGCCTGGGCTCGGTTTCCCTGGGATTTGCCCTCTTCAACGTGGTGGGTGGCTTCTTGGTGACCGATCGGATGCTGGCCATGTTTCGTAGCGGCCGCAAACGCTCCGGAGGGAGTCGATGAGTTCTGCCGAGGTGCTCCAGGGAGGACTGGATCTGCTGGCTGTGGCCCTGCTGGCACTTGGTATCAAGGGTTTGTCGAAAATCCGCTCCGCCCGTGCCGCCAACCGGTTGGCCGCCAGCGCCATGGGCCTGGCTGTGGTTGGTCTGCTGATCAATGCCCACCCCACGGCAGTGACCTGGATCTGGATTGCGGGGGGCACTGCCGTGGGTGGGGTGCTGGGAGCGCTCACCGCCCGGCTGGTTCCCATGACCGCCATGCCGGAAACCGTGGCACTCTTCAACGGCTGTGGAGGCCTCTCTTCCCTCTTGGTGGCTCTGGGCGTGATGTTGGCCGCCAAGGGGGAGGGCCTTACCCCGAGCCTGCTGGTGCTGATCTCCGTTGGCTTGTCCGTTGTGGTGGGCGCCATCACCTGCACCGGCTCGGTGGTGGCCATGGGCAAGTTGCAGGGATGGTTGACCACACCCGGCTGGATGATGCGCCGATGGCGCCACGGGTGCAACATTGCCCTGGCCACCGGGGTGCTTATGGCCGCTGTGCTGACGGTGGTTGGTTCCAGTGATGCACTGTGGCCTCTGGTGATCGGTGCCAGCTTGCTAGGCATTGGCCTGACGCTCCCCATTGGCGGCGCCGACATGCCCGTGGTGATCTCGCTCCTGAATTCCTATTCGGGTGTTGCGGCGGCAGCGGCCGGCTTCGTTGTAGGGCAACGGCTGTTGATTGTGGCCGGGGCCATGGTGGGCGCCGCGGGTTTGATCCTCACCCAGGTGATGTGCGCCGGCATGAACCGCAGCTTGACCGCTGTGCTCTTTGGGGGCGCGCTGGGCGTAGCATCCGCTGGCAGCAAAGAGCACAGCGAATACACCAACATCATCTCCTGCTCAGCCGAGGAGTGTGCCTTGACCTTGGAGGCTGCGGAGCGGGTCGTGGTTGTTCCCGGCTATGGCATCGCCGTGGCTCAGGCTCAACACACCCTGCGGGAGGTGGCCCGCCTCCTGGAAAAGCATGGGGTAGCGGTCACCTATGCCATTCATCCCGTGGCTGGGCGCATGCCGGGTCACATGAACGTGCTACTGGCGGAGGCCGACGTGCCTTACGAGCAACTCAAGGAGATGGACGTCATCAACTCCGAATTCCCCGCAACGGATGTGGTGCTGGTGTTGGGAGCCAATGACGTGGTGAACCCCCAAGCCAAAACCGACCCTGATTCGCCGCTCTACGGGATGCCTGTACTGGATGTGCAGGAGGCGCGGACCGTATTCGTGGTGAAACGGAGCATGGGCGCCGGCTACTCCGGCATCAAAAACGATCTCTTTGAGCGTCCCAATACGTCCATGCTCTTTGGAGATGCCAAGCAGGTGCTCAGCAATGTTCTGGGCGAGCTCAAGGTGTTGGGCGTTGGGCAATGAAGCCGTCCGATTCAGACTGTTGAGCGGGACCGATGCCTCCGAGACGGACAACCATGGACCATCAATACGGTCGTTTGTTGCTGGTGGGGGGTACCCACGGCAATGAGCGCACAGCACCCTGGATCTTGCAGTGTCGCAAGGCCCAACCTGCGCTGCTGGCCTCCCCCCTGCCCACCACCACCTGCATCGGCAATCCTGAAGCCTATGGGGCCAATCGCCGCTACATGGATCGAGACCTGAACCGCTGCTTCACGGAAGCGCTATTGAGGGATCGGAGTTGCACCATTCGCGAGGTGATCCGCGCCCGGGAGTTGGTGGACACTTACGGGCCCAGCGGCAAGGATCCCCACGGCCTGGTGCTGGATATGCACACCACTACGGCAGCCATGGGCTCATCGGTGGTGACTGTCGGAGAACGCCCTGTGGATCTTGCCTTGGCAGCGCTGGTGCATCAGGCCGTTGGTATGCCGGTCTATCTCTTCCGGATCAACGAAGATCATCCTGAGGAGTGTGGTTTTCTGGTGCGGCGTTGGCCCTGCGGCTTGGTGCTGGAGGTGGGTCCGGTGGCACAGGGAATTGTGGACATGCGGACTGTCCGGAAAACAGTTGCTTGTCTGGAAGGTGTGTTGGCAGTGCTGGGGGACTGCCTGACTGGCAAGGCCAAGCTGCCGGAGACCATGGTGGTTCACCGTCATCTGGGCAGCCTGGACTGGCCACGGGACGGCAACGGTCGCCAGATTGCATGCCTGCATCCGGATCGTCCCCGGTGGGATTGGACCGCGTTGTGTCCGGGAGATCCGCTGTTCCTCATGGAGACCGGTGAAACCGTCACCTACCGGGGGGAAGAACCTGTCTGGCCCGTGTTTTGCAACGAAGCCTCCTACGAGGAAAAGGGTATTGCCCTGGCCTTGACCAGGCGAGACACCATGACGCCACCTGCCGATGGTCTGGAGGTTTTGTTGGGCTTACTCAGATCCTAGGACCTGGCTGTTCCTCAACGGATGGCCATATCCGTTAGCAAGGATGAGGCTGGTGGACCCTTTCACTCCAGTAGACAACTGCACCTTGAGCCTCCAATTCACGGCGGCGGTGCCGTGCCTCATGGAAAGCCACGGTTTCGTGGTTTCGATCACCAGAGAGAGACCAACTGATCCGAACCATTGCGCCTCGGAGCGGAAACAACAGCACGCCCATCTTAAAACAGTGACCAGGAACACAATTCCTGGTCACTGCGCCCTGAAGCCGCTGACCGGACTTGAACCGACGACCCACGCTTTACGAAAGCGTTGCTCTACCAACTGAGCTACAGCGGCTAACCATGAAATCCTAATTTAGCGGTAGCCCGAATTACCCATGGCTCCTCAATCGCCCCCTCCTCTGGATCCTCAACTCCAAGCCAAGCTTCAACAAGAGGTAAGGACTCCATGGCAGAGCCTGCGGCGGGCGCTGTGGATTGCGTTCGAGGCCTCGGCGGCCTTGGGACTGGTGATCATGGTGTTGCGGCTTGTCGGCGGAGAAGCGGTGCGTCCGAATGATGTGCTGATCCAAGTGGGTGCCGTGGTGCTGTTTGGCTACCTGCTCTGGAAGGACCGCTCCCGGAAACCGGAGGCCAACCCTGGGCAGACCAGAGACAGCACGTCGCAGAAGGGGCTCCGACACTGAAGAACACCCACCTCAAACATTCAACGTGCGCTTCACCATGACCATGGAGAAGGCTTCCAGTCGGTCCCCCTCCTGCCAATGCGTGAAGCGACTCACGCCCACACCACACTCGTAGCCGGCATTCACCTCCTTCACACCATCCTTGATGCGACGGAGAGAGTCCAAATCCCCTTCATGGAGAACTTGACTGCCCCGATGCACCCTTAACCGGCAGTTGCGCTGCAACTTTCCTTCCGTGACATAGCACCCAGCCACGGCACCGTTACCGACGGAGAAGACAGCACGCACCTCTGCCCAGCCCAGGGGCTCTTCCACCAACTCCGGCTCCAGGAGGCCCTCCATGGCTCCCTGGACATCTTCCAGCAGCTTGTAGATAACGTCGTAGTTACGTACATCCACGGATGCAGCTTCTGCGGCTCGTCGTGCGCCACTGGCCATCGAGGTGTTAAAGCCAATGACCACAGCGCCGGAGGCTGTGGCCAGATCAATGTCGGTTTCCGTGATCTCTCCGGGGGACGACAACAGGACACGGATCTGCACCTCTTCCTGGGAGAGGTGCTCAAGGGATCCCAGAATGGCCTCCAGCGACCCCTGAACATCGGTCTTGAGAATGAGATTGAGTTCCTTGAGTTCACCCTCGGCGGCTTGATCCGACAAGGCCGTGAGGCTGACGCGACGACTGGCCATCTGCTGGGCCAACCGGGCTGAACGGGCATCACTGACTCTGTTACTGACCACAGCGCGGGCAGCCTTCTCGTCTTCAAACACTTCAAAGGCATCCCCCGCCGTGGGAACTTCGCTGAAGCCAAGGGCTTCCACAGCAGCAGAGGGGAGAGCCTCCATGAGCCGCTCACCATGGTCATTGACCATGGCCCGAATCTTGCCCGGAACGGGACCGGCGGCGATCACATCACCAGGTCGCAGGGTGCCGTTCTGAACCAACAAGGTGGCCACCGGACCCTTGGCCTTGTCCAAGTGGGCCTCCACCACGGTTCCTCTTGCCAGCCGCTCGGGATTGGCTTGCAGATCCTCCACATCGCTGACCAGAAGGATCATCTCCAGCAACTTGTCGATGTTCTCGCCCTTGAGTGCGCTGACGGAGACCATGACCGTATCGCCCCCCCACTCCTCACTCATCACACCGTGGTCAGCCAACTCCTGGCGCACGCGATCCGGATTGGCGCCCTCCTTGTCCATCTTGTTGATAGCCACCACGATCGGCACCTCCGCAGCGCGTGCATGGCTGATGGCCTCAATGGTTTGCGGGCGTACCCCATCATCAGCAGCAACCACCAGGACAGCAATGTCGGTCACCTTGGTCCCCCGTGCCCGCATGGCGGTAAAGGCCTCGTGGCCAGGCGTGTCCAGGAAGGTGATGAGGGCAGGCTTCTCATCATGGACCACCTCCACTTGATAAGCGCCAATGTGCTGGGTGATGCCACCAGCCTCTCCTGCCGCTACACGGGTGCTACGAATGGCATCCAGCAGACTGGTCTTGCCATGGTCAACGTGACCCATCACCGTCACCACGGGCGGACGCCGGCTGAGGCTTTCAAGGTCCTCGTCCTCAATCATGGCCACCGTCTTCTTGGCCGCGGCCTCAACGTCATCCTCGACAACGGGCACCCCACACTCCTCGGCCACTTTCTCGATGGCAGACAGGTCCAGGGATTGGGTCACCGTTGCCGAGATGCCTTTGAAGAACAAAGACTTGATGATGTCCGAACTGTCCACGCCAAGGGCGTCTGCCAGCTCCTGGACCGTCAAGTTGCCTTCCGGAACCACAAGCATTTCGGGACGCTGCTGCTTGGCCTCCCGCGCTTGGCGTAGTTCCACGGCCCGTCTCCGTTGCCGCTGCCGGGCCGTCTCCTTGGTCTTCTTGCGACGTCTTACCTTGATTGCGGGTTGCTCTGTCGTGCCCTGGGGCTTGCCGGAAGGGCGGGCCAAGGACGCAGAAAGCACTGCAGCAGTTCCTTCGCTGGCAAAGCCTTCGCCAGCATTCACATCTTCATCATGGATGCCGATGATGTGAATCTTGGTGCGCTGCTTGCTGGCGTCACCACCCCGCCGCAATTGCTCCAGGCGTGCCGAATCATCCCAATCATGGCGCCTGGGCCGCCCACCAGCACCCGTGCGGGAACGGCTACCGGGTACGGCGCTGCGGGGCGGACCAGGGCGGCGCGGTGGCGTGGGGGATTCTGCTGTGGTTTTGGGTTCGTGCCTGGGGCGCAACACGGTGGATGTGGTCCCGGAAGCGGCCTCCTTGCCCAGGACTTCACTGGGTGACGCAGGACGTCGCACCCCCGGGGGCAATCCTCCCTGGACGCGCTCGGATCCGGAAGATCCTCCGGAACGGCTAACGCCCGGAGGCCCCCCTGCGGTGCGACGCGAAGGACGGCCGGCAAGCTCCGATGAACGGGATTCCGTCATCGGTTTGGAGCGACGCTCACCAACTGCGGGGCTGGCCCGCACGGCTGAGTTGCCACCGGTGGCACCGGGGCGCGGAAGACGCCCCACAAATTCCTGACGCTTCTGCTGTGGGGATGCATCTACCCCTCCAGCTCCGGGGCGCTGCGATGTGCCGGAGTCACCCGTCCTGGCGCTGGGACGGCGCGCCACGATTTGGGGTTGCCGTACAGGCGGTTGGGCCTGGGGCGTGGATTGCGTGGACCGGGTGCCGTCAGGGCGCCCTACCAACGCTGATGACCGGGATCGGGGCATCCCCGATGCCACCACGGAGCGCGGAGGTTTTGCAGCGGGCCGACGGGGTGGCTGATCCACCGCCTTGGCGGTCTGTGACGGGCGACCGGGGCCACCGGGAGTCTTGGGAGTGGCAGATAGGGGTGGCTTGGCGGGGGGGACGATTGCTGGCTTGCCTCCTGAACGCAAGCGTTGATCTTTTGCCGGCCTGGGAGTCGTTGTGAAGGTTGAGGATATGGGACTGGGGCGACTGTTTGACCTGCGAACCGATTTCTCCACAACAGGGGATTGGGTTGCCGCGGGCTTGGGAGGCGCCATAAGCTGGGGCGGCTTCTTGGCCACGGTCGGCCGACTTGCCACCTTGTCCGGTGGATTTGCCCCCTTGTGGCGACGACTGCCGGCCGAGGATGTTTGTGGTGTTAACGTGGTCCGCTTTGTCACCACAGTAGATGGCCTGAACGGCTTACCGACAACGGATGGCGATCTGACACCTCCAGGTCCTGCCTTGCCCTTGGGCGCCTTGTTCTCACCAGCAGCGGCGGCTTTCGGAGGCTTGGGTGCAATGGGCGGCGCCACCGTGGGCCGCACCAACCTGGATGTCCGGGATGGTCCTGATTTCGTAGAGGATGACTTCACCACTGCGGGGCTTGTCTTGGGCTTGGCCCTGGTCGCCTTGTTCTCACCAGCGGCGGCGGGAGTTTTCAGGGGCTTGGGTGCAATGGGCGGCGCCACCGTGGGCCGCACCAACTTGGGTTTCCGGGATGGGTCGGGTTCTGCAGATGGTGGTTTTACCAACGTAAGACCTGTCTTTTCCCTGGTCGCTGTTCCCTTGCCGGCAGTCTTTCCTGTGGCGGGCCGATCCGCTGTTTTGTCTTTGACCGCAGTGGGGCGCTGCGGAGCCTTCCTGTCCTTGGCTGGTCGGGACGGTTTTCTATGGAGTTTCTGGTCGGCAGGAGACGGCTTGAGGGCCATCTGTGCCTTTGTGGTGGCTTGGCCCTGGTCCCTGTCATCCGATGCAACCACGCCAGGAGTGGATTTGCGGGCGGTGGAAGCTTGCGCCGGTGTGGGTCGTGGGGTAGGCGCCGCCTTGGTTTTCAACCGTACTGTGAACGCTTTGCCGGTCGGCTTGACCTGCCTGGAAGCAGGTTGAGCTCGACCAGACTTGTCCGATCCAACAGCCTTCTCCTTTTGGGCGGCCCCGGTTTTGTAGGCGGCTGCCGAATCTTTAGTCAGATGACCTTCGGCAACAAGTTGGCCAATGATGGTTTTGGCCTGCCCCTCACTGATTGAGCTGCTATGACTCTTGACAGGGATAGAACACATCTTCGCAGCATCAAGAACGTGCCGTGACGACGAAAGGCCAAGGCCGCGCGAAAGATCATAGATACGGACTTTGCCGCTGTTGGTCATGCGTACTCCAAACGAGCGATGAGGTTTACCCCCACCGAGCCCTCCTTATGCAAGGGCTTTTGACATCTTGCCCCAGGTCAGGCGAGTACTGCTGGAGAGCCTCACCAGAACTCTGGCCCTGCAAGACCTTCCTTCGGAAAGGCTTGCAGACGAGAACCAGTTGAGCCTACAGGACAGAAGCCATGGGGCTTGTGGTATCGGCCTGGAGCGTGAGCGTAGGACCAAACTGCTGCGGCACTTGAGAGCACCGTCATACTACAGGAGAACGTTGACCAAGCTCCGGGTTGTCCGGCTCAACTTTGTCCAGTTCAGCCGCCAACGTTGCGTCGATGGCGGGATGATCGGGGATGCGCAGACTTTTCCGGACGCGTTTTCGTCGCCGCGCGTCCTGCAAGCAAGGCCGAGAACGGCACACATAGGCGGAGCGGCCAAATCCCTGACCCAGGCCCAGTCCTCCGGACGCCAACCGCACAAAGCGCAGCATCCGGGTGCGGTCTTTCAGACGTGCGCAGCTCACGCAGCGTCTCACAACAGGCTTGGAGGTGGTGCTCATTGCGGTTGTTGCCAGAGCGTTTGACCATCAAGGTCATCCCGCTGTGGATAAAGCTCCCGCAGACGGGCATCCTCCTCGGCGCGCATGGCCTGTTCCGCCTTGATGCGCGCCTCTGTTTCGACTTGTGCTTTTTCCTCCTTCTGTCGCTGGGCGATGAGCTTGGCCACGATGGCTTCCTCGTTCTCCTGGTCGTACTCCGTGGAGTTTTTAATGTCGATTTTCCAACCCGTGAGTCGTGCAGCCAGGCGGACGTTTTGTCCCTGACGGCCAATGGCCAAGCTCAACTGGTCCGGGGGGACAAGCACATGGGCATGGTGAGCTTCCGGGTCCACCAGTCGCACCTGACCCACCTTGGCGGGGCTTAGGGAATGAGCAATGTATTGCGCCGGATCCGCTGACCAGCGGATGACGTCGATCTTCTCGCCTCTGAGCTCGTTGACCACCTGTTGGATCCGCGAACCACGCGCTCCAATACAGGCACCCACAGGATCCACTTCCCGCTCCATGCTGTCCACGGATACCTTGGTTCGTGTCCCCACGGAGCGGGAAGGCGGGTTGGCCTCTCGGGCCACAGCCACAATGCGCACGGAACCCTCCTGGATTTCAGGCACTTCGTTCTCGAAGAGGTAGACCACCAGCCCCGCATTGGCACGAGAGACAAATAATTGAGGTCCTCGCCGCGGCACCTCCGACACCTCCTTGAGAAACACGCGGAAGGTGGCGTTGGCGCGATAGTTGTCATTGGGTAATTGATCGCGCCGTGGAAGCTCTGCCTCCACTTCCGGCCGTCCAAGACCGGAACTGACAGCCATGATCACGCTCTGGCGTTCGAAGCGCAAGACGCGGGCACTAAGCACAGGGTCCTCCAGGTCCGCGAACTCTTCCTGGATCATGTGACGCTGATGGTCTCGTAGCCGTTGGGCCAACGTCTGCTTTGTTTGTGTGGCAGCCATGCGGCCGAAGTCGTCCCGATCCGGCGTGACGTCCAACACCACTGTGTCGCCAACCTGGGCATCCTCCGCCACCTGTTGCACGTCCACCAGAGCAATCTGATGGTCTTCACTGTCCACTTGATCTACAATGATCTTGCTGGCGAGAACCTGGAAGCCCTCCTCGTCGAGGCTGAGGGATACGTCAAAATTCGCGAAGTAGTCCCCATCAAACGGATCTTCGCCACTTCCCAGGATCTGTGTGCGTCGGTACTTTTCATACCCCTTGAGAAGGGACTCTCGCAGAGCCTGCTCAACGGTGCTGGGGGGTAGCTTCTTCTCCTCGCTGATGTTCTCGATCAGGGCCGCCAGGCCCGGAAGCATTACGAGCGCCATGGATGGTCAGGGTGTGGAATAACGATTAAAGAGGGGCGGCCTAGCCGAACTCGCCGGTGGTGAGTCGGACCTGAAGCACGTCGCCACGGGCAACACGGGTGATGCGGCCCCTGCGGTTCAGCCAGACCACGTTCTCATCCCGGCCCATTAAGGTGCCGCGGATAACACTACGATGTCCCTGCCGCTGGTAGTGGAGGTCCACGGGGAACCCGCGAAAGCTCCGGAAATCGCGATCACTGACCAGATTTTCGCTGAGGCCAGGGCTGGATACCTCCAGGGTAAAGGCCGCCGCGAACAGTTCAGCTTCATCAAGGAGAACCCCCAGACGGTGGCTGAGCTTTTCACAGTCAACGATGGACACGTCACCTCCGTCCATGCGGCGGATTGCGACAACCACCGCAAGTGGTTGACGGTGGGCCTGAATGGCTACGTCGGACACAACCAGGGCCAGGGACCCGGCGGCTGCCTCGGCATGATTGCGAATTGTGGGGATTAAGGCGTGAGTCAAGGCACTGGACCCGACAGACTCCCAGGACCAACCGAGGGGAACACCCCTCGCGCAACGTTCACGGCTTCAACGTGCTCCGGAAACGAACACGGACACCATGAAAGCCGAACTGACCCAGTGGCAATGTGAGGCAAGGCTAGCAACCTTTCGGATCATTGACACATCCCACAGCGTGGACAGTAGCTCAACTGACAGACCCTCACCTGCTGGCCGACCCTCGTGGACACTACCGCGGCATCAACAGTCATGCCCGGTTCCGGCACTGCCTTCGCTCCGTCTGCAGGGAAAATCCCGACCTCATCCTGCTGACCGGTGACCTGGGCCAGGATGAAACCTGGGCAGCCTATGGACTACTTCGGGATCAACTGTCCACCTGCGACAGTCCTGCCCTGGTCATGGCGGGTAATCATGATCAACCCCATTTGCTGAGAAGTTGTCTGCGGCGACACGCCTTGGTTGCACCCTGTAGGGTGGCCGTGGGCAACTGGCTGGTGATCGGTTTGAATTCCCATGCGGCCGGCTGCATGGGTGGCCGTCTCTCCACGGTGCAACTGGACTGGCTGGCGAGCACCCTTCGCACTCATCCAGGTCCCTGCCTGGTGGCCCTTCACCACCCGCCCACCGCCATTGGTTCCCCGCGCATGGATCCCATGGCACTGGAGGCGCCTGAGCGTCTTCTAGGCCTTCTACGGGATTTCTCCCAGGTGAAGGGCGTGGTGTTTGGCCATGTCCACCAAGCCTGGCAGCATCAGCTTCCTCTGCCGCTCATGGCGTGTCCATCCACAGCAATGCAGATTTTGCCAACCCAGCCCGGCGCCTATCCCGATGCACCGGGCTGGCGCATGCTGCGGTTGAAGGCCGATGGCCGGTTGAGCACCCAAGTGATGCGGATCGTCAATGGGCACACCACGCCAGAGAGTCCCCTGTGCCCTGGTTCACCTGGCTAGCGTGTGCCGCACAACCAGGCTGCGTTGGTGTTTCAGTACGATCAAAGGTCGAAGTTCGTCACCATGGCTCAGTTGTTATTGCGGAGATGGGCTTCGGCCCTGGCCACTGCCGCAACCTTTGCCCTGGCCCTGGCTCTGGCCTTCCCTCAGCCCCTCCTGGCCCGGACGGATGGCTTGACCACGGCCGAGACACCGGAACCTGTAGCCGCCCAGGCCCATGACCACAGCTTTGTAGCCATGGCTGTACGGCGTGTGGCGCCGGCCGTTGTTCGTATTGACACGGAACGCCGTGTCCAAGGCTCCGGTCTCTATCCCATGCTGTTGGACCCTCTGCTGCGGGAAACCCTGGGAGATCTGCCCAGCACCTACCACCAGCATGGCCAGGGCTCAGGTGTGGTGATTGCCACGAAGCCGGAGGAGAACCATGCCCTGGTGCTCACCAATGCCCACGTGGTGGATGGGGTGGACAGTGTGGAGGTGACGTTGGCGGATGGGCATTCCTTGACGGGCACTGTCAGCGGCAGTGATTCCATCACGGACCTGGCCCTGGTGACGCTGCGCAGTGGTGACATCACCATCCAGGCGGCACAACTGGGAGATTCGGCAAGCCTTGAGGTGGGGGACTGGGCCATTGCCCTGGGCAATCCCTATGGGCTGGATAGCACTGTCACCTTGGGCATTATCAGCAACTTGCACCGCAGCATTGCCAGCTTGGGATTTGCCGACAAACGCCTGGAACTCATCCAGACCGATGCCGCTATCAACCCCGGCAACTCTGGTGGTCCCCTGGTCAATGCAGCCGGCGAGGTCATCGGGATCAACACCTTGGTGCGCAGTGGACCCGGGGCTGGCCTGGGGTTTGCCATTCCCATCAACCTGGCCCGGCAAGTGGCCATGCTCCTGGAAAACCAGGGGGAGATCACCCACCCTTATCTAGGGATTCGGATGGTGCAATTGACCCAGCGACGCGCTCGGCAGCACAACGCCGATCCCAACACGCTCGTGAAGCTTCCCGAACGGGATGGGGCCTTGGTCCAGAAGGTGGTTGAGGCCAGTCCGGCGGAGCGGGCCGGACTGCGCCGGGGTGACCTGGTGGTGGGGGCTGGTCACCAGACCGTTCATGAACCGGCGGAACTGCTGGCCCTTGTGGAAGCATCCCGGGTGGGTCAGCCCCTACGGCTCCATATTCAGAGGGGGGAGCAGGAATTTCATCTGGAGGTGACTCCCGAGGCCATGCCCAAGTGACCGTGTCCGGTTGTGGCTGAGGAGATGCCAGTGCCCTGCTAAGCTCTGCCCCTCTGTACATGGGGCATGAGCGACCTGCAGATTCGCATCAAACAGGCCGTGGCCAAGGCAGCAGTGGAGCAGATTCGGAGCGGTATGGTGCTGGGTCTGGGATCGGGATCCACAGCCGCTCTCATGATTGAAGCCTTGGGGGAAAAGCTGCGCCAGGGTCAACTGGAGAACGTCACAGCGGTGCCAACCTCCTTTCAAAGCCAGGTACTGGCCAGCAGGCTGGGCATTCCCCTGGTGGATCTCAACCATGTGGAGGCCATTGATTTGGCCATCGATGGCGCCGATGAAGTGGATCCCGGGTTTCAATTGATCAAAGGGGGAGGCGCCTGCCATGTCCAGGAAAAGCTTGTGGCCTCGGCGGCGCGCCGCTTTGTGGTGGTGGTGGATGCCAGCAAGCTGGTGGACCGGCTGAATCTGGACTTTCTCCTGCCGATGGAAGTGCTTCCTGGTGCTTGGGCTCTGGTGCGTCGCCGTCTTCAGTCCATGGGAGCTGAATGTGAACTGCGGATCGCGCAGCGGAAGGCCGGTCCGGTGGTGACAGATCAGGGAAATCTGGTTCTGGATGCGCGCTTCCCAGGGGGCATTGGCGATGGCGCAGCGCTGGAGCGTCAGCTCAATTCAATTCCCGGTGTGGTGGAAAACGGTCTATTTGTCAACCTGGCGGATCAGGTGCTGGTTGGAGAGGCAACTGAGGAGGGCATTCACGTGCGTACCCTGGCGCGCCCTGATGGCCCCTAACCCTTACTGGAGCCTCCGCCGCACGGATTCCCCATGGCTGTGGAGCCCCTCGCTGGCTGCCATGGCCATGACATGTTCACCTGTGGCCACCAGCGCCTGACGGGTGTAGTGGATCAGACTCATGTTGGTCATGAAGGTTTCCACGCCAAGGGCGCCCGCAAAGCGAGCTGTGCCGCTTGTGGGCAGTGTGTGGTTGGGACCGGCCAGGTAGTCCCCCACCGCTTCGGGTGTTTCTTGTCCGACAAACACGGCTCCGGCATGACGGATGCGGTGCAGCAACTTATCGGGCCGGGCCACCAGGAGTTCCAAATGTTCCGGTGCAAATTCATTGGCCAGCTCAACGGCGTCCTCCAAGGTGGCCACCTTGGCTGCCAGTCCCCAGTCCCGGAGTGATCGGACGCTGGTGGCCGGATTGGGGTGCCCTTCCAGTTGCCGGGCCAGACAGGAGGAGAGCCGGGACAGCAGATGGTCGCTGGTGGTAAGAACAATGGCAGCAGCCAGGGGGTCGTGCTCAGCCTGCGCCAAGAGATCAGCCGCCACCAACTCCGGGGCCGCAGTCTCGTCGGCAATGACCAGAACCTCACTGGGACCAGCCAGGGCATCAATGGCCACCGTGCCATACACCGCCTTCTTGGCCATGGTCACATAGACGTTCCCGGGTCCCGTGATCACGTCCACGGCAGGGATGGTCTCCGTGCCATACGCCAGAGCAGCAACGGCCTGAGCCCCGCCGACCCGGTAGATCCGGTCCACACCTGCCAGGGCTGCAGCCGCCAGCACCACCGGATTGACCGAACCGTCCCTGGAGGGCGGGGTCACCATCACCACCTGTTCCACCCCGGCCACCTTGGCAGGGACAGCATTCATCAAGACGGTGCTGGGATAGGCGGCTCGGCCACCGGGAATGTAGAGTCCCGCCCGCGCCATGGGCCGCCAACGGCGTTGTAACCGTTCTCCGTAGGGGCCGGTCATATCAATATCCGGGGGACGTTGCTGGCGGTGGAACGTCTCGATCCGGCTGTGGGAAATTTCCAAAGCCAGGCGCAATTCCGCTGGCAAGCTGGCCAGGGCCTGCGCACCAGCCTCCGGGGGCACCATCAGCTCCCGGGCGGCAAAGCGCTGCCCGTCAAAGCGGTCCGTAAAGTCCAGAAGGGCGGCATCCCCTTGTTCCCGCACGGCAGCAAGGATTGTCTCCACCTGCCGGGTGTGCTGCCTGTTGCTGTCAAGGCGCGCTGCAATCTGCCGTAGACGCGCCCCAATATCTTGAGGTGTCCGCAGGATTGGCAGACCGGACCATGCCATTGTTGCGGCACCCATTGCGGAGGCGATGGCTAGGGGGACAATCCTAGGATAAACTCAAACCC
>Ga0209021_1002012_pt1 | contig 18644 bp, 21 predicted proteins | sample PinacodermFT_FD_187299 | JGI IMG/M metagenome (GOLD analysis project Ga0209021, IMG submission 187299) | Host-associated microbial community of the marine sponge Aplysina aerophoba from Gulf of Piran - sponge pinacoderm, lysed by freeze-thaw... | ecosystem: Host-associated > Porifera > Sponge >... | reverse complement strand
GACATCCAGGTTTCGTTGTGAAGGATCCTGCTCGGCAGGAGGTAGGTATCGCCCTCCTTGAAGGTCAGCTCTCCTTCCTCCCCGTCAACCACAAAGGTGATCGAGCCCCTGATGACGTAGTTGAACTGGAAGTCGTATTCATGGCGGTGCATGCCGGTCGTGCCCTGCTCGGTATGCCTGTCCTTGTTGACCCTGATGACATGGGCGCGGAACTGGCCGCCCGTCGCTTCGGCAACGCCAAGGTCGGCATAGAGCAAGGCCCCCCGCAGGCCCGGGCCGAATTCACGCTGTTCGGCAAAGTCGAAGGCGGTCTTCTGGTTGTTCCAGCCTGCCAGACGTTCGTCGCTCATCCTGCATCTCCTCAGTTCAGGCGCAGGTCGCCCGCCGGCCCGGCCGACCGATGCGGTCCCGCCGGCCTGTTTCAGCCGAAGGAATCCACTCCTGCGAACCCGTCCAAGTAATAGCTGAAGGCTCTCGCCCTAGCTCGCATTTCAGTAAGTCCCCGGCGCCACATGTGCGCTGACAAGGTTGCTGCCGCCGTCGACATCGAGCACGGACCCGATGACGAACGATGCCTCATCCGAAGCGAGATAGGCGATCGCGGCCGCGATTTCCTCCGGCTGGCCCGAGCGCCCCAGGGGCATGCGTTCCGCCTGGGCGGCCTGCGCCGCCGCCGGATCCGCGGCCCTGCCGAACCCCATCGGGCCGCGCGTGAAGGGCGTCAGCGTGTTGCCCGGACAGACCGCAGTGACCCGGACCCCCCGGCGGGCGTACTGCAGCGCCATCTGCCGGGTCAGCCCGATGACGCCGGCCTTGCTGGCGCAGTAGGCGGCCCGGTTCGGAATCGGGTACCAGCCGGAATTGGAGGCGACATTGACGATGGCGCCCGACCCCTGCTCGAGCATGCGGGGAAGGGTGAATTTGCACATGAGGAACACGGCGCGCAGGTTCACCGACATCAGCCGGTCCCAGTCTTCGACCGAGGTGTCGACGACATCGGCCACGACCCGAATTCCCGCATTGTTGACCAGGACGTCGATCCGACCGGTTTCGTCCGCCGCCCGTTTGGCCAGCCCGCTTGCCGCGTCGGGATCGGCAATGTCGCAGACGGCTTCCACGAGCCCCGGCGTCGCCTCGTCGAATGCCAGGTCCGCGCCGTAAACCCGGTCTCCGAGACCGAGGAATTTCCGGGCGGTCGCCGCGCCTATCCCGCGTCCCGCGCCGGTAACGATTACCGTTCTGGCCATTGCTCTCTCCGCTGCCGTTTCGTCGCGCCGGGTCGATCTTCCAATACATCGAACCCGGAAGCCACACGGCAATCTGCGGTCAGAGCGGGAGCGGAACCGTCAACCCCGGCGCGGCTGGACCGCAATTCAGGGCGGGCCAACAGCGTTGGCAGATCGTCGAGCGCAGCCCGATCCGAACCGGGACGCGCACCCGACCTGTCGCGTCACTGCGCGACCGAGCGCTCTGTCGGCACCACGCGGGTGACCTGGATCAGGTCGCGGTCGATGAGGTCTACGACCTGCGGCGCGACTTCGTTTTTCCAGAAGTCGCTCTCGTAAACGGCGGCGTAGAGCGCCTCGCGGCTCCCTTCGCTCTCGAAGCGGCGCGTCCAGAAATAGACCGAGTCGTCCTCCTCGCCGCGATAGCTTCCGGTGATGACCATGCCCTTGGAGACCTGGAACGGGATGATGGTCCCCTCCATGAACTCAAGCCACTGCTTCATCTTGCCGGGCCGAACCGTGTACCGGCGAAGCTCGTAAAACGCCATTCGGATGCTCCCTTCTCTTCCGGAAATTCCGGGCGATTCTGGATCGATACCCCGGCGGATGGCGCGCGACTAGCGACCTACGGGGGCAACCGCTTCCGCGGCCGTTCTGCTATACTTGCCCGCAAACGATGGGAGACGGGCCATGACGAGGTTGATCGCCGTTGTCACCTACGGATTGCCGGAAGGCACCGACCGGGAAACGGCCGTGCAGATGTTCCGCGATTCGATCCCGCGCTACATGGCGACCGAAGGGTTGATCCGCAAGAACGTCCTCTACAGGGACGGCCTCGGCGGCGGGATCTATCTGTGGGAGTCGCGCGAAGCGGCGGAGAAGGGCTACAACGCCGAGTGGGTCGCCTACATGACAGCGAAATACGACCATCCGCCGCAGATCGAGATGTACGAGATGCCCATCACCATGGACCGGGAATACAACACGGTTTACGACGAGAGCGCGGCATACGACGAGGCGGCCGAATAGCCGCCGCGCCGTAGACTCTGCAAAGCCGGCACCGGTCAGGTCGTGCCGGCTTTTCTTATTTCTTCCTTACTCTGCCGCCAGCGTGTCCGCGGCCGCCAGCGCGTCGGTCCGGGCCCTGTCCATCGCTTCCCAGTCGAACAGCGCCGGCTGCTTCTCGACGAAGCGGGCGACGGCGGCGCTGTGGTATTCGGAGCCGGACGCAACCGACTGGGCGAAGGCCTCCATCTCCAGCATGGTGCGGTGGTCGAGGTTGAACGACTGGTTGAGGATGGTCTTGGAGAGGCCGATGGCGGTCGTCGAGGCCTTGGTGAAGCGTCCGGCAAGCGCGCGCGCCGCGTCCATGATCGCCTCTTCCTCGTGCAGCTCATGGACGATGCCGTATTCCCTGGCTTCGGCCGCGCCCAGCTTGCGGGCGCTGAAGATCAGCTCCTTCGCCCTTTGCAGCCCGACGATCCGCGGCAGCAGGTAGAAGCCGGACCAGTCGGGCACCAGCCCGATACGCCCGAAAGCCTGCATGAAGATTGAGCGCGGCGTGGCGAGGATGAAATCGCAGGCCAGCGCCAGGTTGAAGCCGGCCCCGGCGGCCGCGCCGTTCACCGCGGCAATCACCGGCAGTTCGAGGTTCAGGATGTCGTAGAAGCGGTTATGGCCCTCGCGCATCCGGCGGCGATTGAACTCCGCGCCCTTCTGGCGCGACTGCATCGCCTTCACGTCGCCTCCGGCGCAGAAGGCCCGGCCCGCCCCGGTCAGGATGACAGCCTTCACGCTGTGGCCGGCCTCGCGCTTGAGCTCGGCGAGCACCGTGTCGAGTTCGGATCGCATGGGCTCGGAGAGCGCATTGCGCGCCTCCGGACGGTTAAGCGTAATCGTCGCAATCTCGTCGGCCACATCGAAGATCAGATGCTGAAAAGCCATCGGGGCGTTCCTCTGTCGGGTTATTGCACTCCGCGCGAACATAGCGGACCTGCCATGGTGGGCAATCTGCCGGCTCCGTCGGCAGCTGCAGTCCTTCGTCCTAATGCCCGAAAGCGGGCATGACATCCTTCGCCACACGGTCGAACTGCTCCAGCATCTGGGCGGTCGGCGTGCCCATGCTGGTGGAGAGGTTGATGTGCTCCATGCCGGGGTAGCGCTCTTCCAGCTGCTTCAAGCGCTCGACCAGCTCCTCCGCAGTGCCCGCGAACCAGGCGCCGAGGTCCATGAAATGCTCCAGGCGCGGCACGCCGTTCTCGTACCAGCCGCCCCGTCGCGACGCCGCCTCTACGCCGTCGGGCGAAATGCCCGGCACGAAGCCGAGCGGCGCGAATATCTTCACATGCTCCTCATAGAGCGGCGTCATCTCGCGGACCGCCTGTTCCTTCGTATCGGCGAGATAGAAGAAGATCCCGATGGTCAGGTTCTCCCCGAGAGCGAGGTCCATCCCGGCGCGGGCCGCTGCGTCCCGGTAGCCCTGGATCGGCCCCTCCGCCATGGTCGCCGCGCCGCCGCCGACGGCGCCCTTGATGCCGTGCCGGACCATGAAGTCCAGCCCGCGCGGATTGGCGCTTACCACCGGCTGCCAGCAATCCACCGGCAGGTTGACCGGTCGCGGCACCAGCGTGATCTCCTCCAGGTCGTAGCCGCGATAGGGCACACGCGGCGGCAGGGTGTAGTGGCGGCCCTCGTGGCGGAAGCTCTCTTCGTTGAACGCCTTGAACATGATCTCGACCTGCTCCTCGAACAGGTCCCGGTTGGCGGTCTGGTCTTGCATCGGCGCGCCAAAGGTCTCGACTTCGCGGGTGTGATAGCCGCGCCCGACCCCGAAAACGGTGCGCCCCTCAGTCAGGATGTCGGCGGTGGCGAAGTCCTCGGCAAGCCGCAGCGGATGCCACATCGGCGCGATGTTGAAGCCGCAGCCGATCTTCAGCGCGCGCGTGATATGGGCCAGATGCACCGCGCACATGAGGATGTTCGGGATGCACTCATAGCCTTCGTGCTGGAAATGGTGCTCGGCCAGCCAGAGCGTGTCGAAGCCGATCTCGTCCAGCTTCCTCGCCACCGCATCCGTCTTGGCAAACACGGACGCGAGCTCCTCGTTCGAGTAGCGGCGCTCGTTGGCGGGAGTCGCGCCCTGCCCCCGGTCTGGTAGGTCGATATGGCCCGGATACACGGTGGTGAATTTGCGGATCATGCAACCCTCCTGAATAGCGCTTCAGCCGCCGGACGCTTGGAACGCACGGCCGAAGGCGACGCCGCAACGCTCGTCGGCGCGAAATCGAGAAGGCAGTGAGCTGGCGGACAGGGAGTCCCTAGATCGGGCGTCTCTTAGCGTCTCTGACCGCATCTCATTGTCCTCCATATCAACGACTTAGTGTTTCCCCTTGTCTCACCGCGTCTCACAGACTATCTATATGTCCGTGGGAACAAACGCGGGAACATCATGAAGCAGTTGACTGCGAAGTTCGTTCGCGAGGTAACGGCGCCAGGTCGCTACTACGACGGAGACGCCGGCCTGTTTCTCCTAGTGAAGCCGACCGGGCGCAAGTCGTTCGTACAACGCCTCACGATTCACGGCAAGCGTCACGATATCGGTCTCGGTTCCGACCGCTGGGTGACGCTCAGCGAAGCCAGAGCCGCCGCACAGGCGAACCGCAAGCTCGCGCGGACGGGCGGCGACCCACTGGCGGCAAAACGTTCCGACGTGCCCACCTTCGAGGAGGCGGTTGAGACCGTGATCGCCATTCACCGGGACGGTTGGAAGGATGCCGGTAAGAGCGAAAAGCAATGGCGAGCATCCCTGCGGGACTATGTGCTGCCTCGTCTCGGGCGCAAGCCAGTGGATAAGGTTACGACGGCGGATGTGATGGCCGTTCTCTTGCCCATCTGGCACGCGAGGCACGAGACCGCCCGCCGTGTCCGTCAGCGGATCAGCACAACGATGAAATGGGCGGTCGCGCAGGGCCACCGCGAAGACAATCCTGCTGGCGACGCCATATCTGCAGTGCTGCCAAAGAACGGCAGGATCAAGAACCACCATCGCGCGCTGCCCTTCGTTGAGGTTACGGCTGCGCTCGACAGGGTTAGCAAGTCCGGGGCAGCGCGCACCACGGTGCTGGCGCTGGAATTCCTCGTATTGACCGCTTGCCGGTCGGGTGAGGTGCGGTCGGCACGATGGGATGAGATCGACCTAGAGGCGCGGGTCTGGACCGTCCCGGCGGCGCGGATGAAGGCGAAGCGCGATCATCGGGTGCCACTGAGCGGCCGGGCGATGGCAGTTCTCGCCGAAGCCCGCGAACTGGCGGACGCCTCCGGGCTTCTGTTCCCTTCGCCGACCGGCCGGCCGCTCAGTGACAGCACCATGTCGAAGCTGCTGCGTGAGCTTGGCATTGACGCGGTGCCGCACGGCTTCCGGTCCAGCTTCCGAGACTGGGCCGCCGAGTGCTCGACCGCCCCTCGGGAGGTCTGCGAACTTGCACTGGCGCATGTGAACTCCGACCGGGTGGAGGCCGCATATCGCAGAACCGACTTGTTCGAGCACCGCCGCGAACTGATGGCCGCGTGGGCCCAGTATTTGGCAGGTGCATCATGACGGGCAATCGGGATGCGCTACTCCGACGGTTGAAAAAGGAAGCGAGCGAAACGCCTTTGACCGGCTGGACGAGTAAACGCGGCGAGGAGGCGCCTCGCTTCAAATCACCCCCGGACGATGAGTGGATCGATAGACTCATTGTGGAAGGCCACCCGCTTGAAGAGATGGGGGATTGGATTCGCCGGGCTGCCGAGCGGCGCATTGCCAAGCGTTCCGGCAATCGACCGGCGGGCGCGGTCAAACTGCGAAACACGTTGATTAGGATGCTCGTCAATAGGTTCGTCAACGCAGGCTTGAAGCGAGGCGAGGTCATTCGGGAAGTGGCGAAAGCGGCGGACTTGAGGCCCGATACAGTGCGCGGAATTCTTAGAGAAACGCGATTTTAGGGTGGGGTATTAGATCGCACCGAGGCATCGCACCTTTCTCCTGAAACGACAGGAGTCAATACGATGCCACAAGACGTTTCTTTGCTTCCCGTAACCGAAGTGTGCCGGCGCTGCGGGATCAGCCGGCCTACCGTCTACAGGCTGATAAAGAGCGGCAAACTGCCAAAGCCAGTCTACGTCGCCGCACGCGCCCCCCGGTGGCGCTCGGACGAGATACAGGAATTCATCGACGGCATTAGCTATGCGCGCCTCGGCGAACCACAAGCCGCCTGAACGAGAAAGATGGGCGCGGTGACAGAGTGGTTATGTGGGGGTTTTGCCAATGCCTCATACGCCGGTTCGATTCCGGCCCGCGCCTCACCTCTTCCTCATGGCGTGCCCGGTTTGGGATGACGGGCACGCGCAGCAGGCACCGGGAGTCACACCAATGCCTGGCGGAATAGTACTTGAAACCCCCGTCCACGCGCAAGACATTCTCGACGCGCTCAAAGCGTGGGGCCTGAAGGGCGGGCGGGCGCGTTGCCCGGCTCACAACGGGCAGGACCGCAACCTTGCCGTGAAGCGCGCTGGCGACCGGGTGCTGATGACGTGCCATAGCCGCGGATGCAGCTACAGCGACATCATCAAGGCGCTGGACCTGGACCGGCCTCCGGCTCCCGAACCCGTGCCAGTGCGCAAGGCACAACCCGAACGCCTCGACACCGAGCACTCCGAATTTCCGTACCACGATGCTGACGGCAATGTCGTCGTCACCATCAAGCGGATTGACTATTGGGAGCGCGGGAAGGCCAGACGCCAGAAGCGCATCTGGACCGACCCGGCAGGGCTGGAGCCTCCGGCGCACGGGTGGCCGCTCTACCGCCTCCCGGCGCTGCTGGCACACCCCCAGACGCCGTTGGTGATCGTCGAGGGCGAGCGGGCCGCTGAAGCTGCGCAATGGCAGCTAGAGCCGGTCTATCAGGCGACCACGACCAAGGGTGGCGCCGGCAAGGCGGAACTCGCTGATCTTCGTCCGGTGCGAGGCCGGGAGGTGATTGTCTGGCCTGACGCAGATGAGCCGGGCCGGCGCCACGGCGCGGACCTGGTGGACCTCTGCCGGGCGCATGGGGCCTCGAAAGTGCGGCTTGTCGCGACCCATGGCCTGCCGCCCGGATGGGACGCCGCCGATGCCTGATGCAATCGACATGGTGGAGGGCGCATCGGAGATTGACGACGAGGTTCACGAAACCCCTCCCCTGTGGACCGTCACGGATGACTGGAGCATTCCGCCACCACCAGCTCGCGAATGGACTGTGCCGGGCTGGGTGCCGGCGGATCGCGTCACACTCACCACTGGCGCCGGTGGCGTCGGCAAGAGCCGGCTGGCCATCATGCTGGCGTACGCGAAGGCTTCGGGCGCGCGGAGGTGGTTCGCACACGACACCGGCCCGCTGCTCGACGGGGCCCGCTCCCATGTCGTCTTCTGTAGCTGGGAGGACGAGATGGCAGAGGTGCAGCGGCGCCTCTACGACCACCCTTCGCTCGACGGGCAGCACGCGCCATCGGCATTGCGGGATCGCTTGGAGAACCGGCTGGCGTTCATGGACCTCGCCGCCGCCGGCCCGCTGTGGCTGGACGGCAAGATGACCGACGTGGGCGGGGACGTGCGAGCCGAGTGTGAACGCCGCGAGGCCGGGTTGCTGATCGTCGATCCGCTGGCGGCGGCCTATGGCGACGATGAGAACGACAGGGGCTGCGTCAGGAGCTTCATGGCGTCATGGAACTCATGGGCGGCGAGGAAGCATTGCGCCACGCTCTTCATCGCGCATCCGCCGAAGAATGCCGCCACCTATTCCGGGAGCACCGACTGGAGGAACGCATCGAGGGCGATGTTGGTCCTAGAGGACGTGGACGGCCGCTTTCGCCTCTCTGCCGACAAGCAGTCCTACGGACCCAAGCCCGACCCGCTGGAGCTGAGGGACTGGCGCTGGTGGAGCGCGAGCCCGTGGGAGGCCGAAGACGATGACGCCGAACTCGACGAGGCGCTTATCGCCTCCATCCGCAGGAAGGCCAAGAACAAGACCGAGACCGCCCGCGACGTGGGCAGGCAGCAACGGCGCGTCTCCCTGCGGATCGACACCTTGCTTGCGAGGGGCCTGATCCGGGAGACCATGCCCGGAAACAGGCATACGAAATATGAGCTTTCCGATAGCTCGGATAGCAAATCATGACCGTTCACAAGGCGAGCTATCCGGGAGGCCCCTTTCTTAAGAAAGGGGGCCTTCCTCTGGGAAAGCTCGCCGCGCCTCGGAAGGGAAAGGAGGCAAACCGATGAAGACATGGTTTCGAGACAATGTGCTGTGGCGCTGTGGCAGCCTGCGCTACGCATCGAGAGTCTATCTCTACCAGCGCGCCGATGAGGCGCTGAAGGTCGGCATGTGCCGGCGCTGCACTCAAAACCCGGTCGTGCCTGGGTATGTCCATTGCGAGGCATGCATGGAGAAGAACCGGGGCAGGGAGAACCGGAAACGCCAACGCCGCGTCGAGGCCGGCCTATGCGCGCAATGCGGTGGGCCGAAGGATGACGGACGGCGCCGCATGTGTGCTGCCTGCCGGGCCAAGCACGCGGACATCATGCGCAAGCGGAGGGCAGCACGATGACCGACGAACGCTTCACTATCGACGAGACCGACACCGAGAGAATTTTGGAGGTGGCGAACTGGTGGGCGACCGTCTGCCGGGAGGCCGGGCGCGAGCCGCCGCAGCACCCGCTGGAGGCGATACTGGAAGCCGCCGAACTGCTCTACCAGCGCAGCCGCGTATGGCAGGCAGCGTGCGAATTCGAATTTCACAAGGCCCAAGGAGGGCGAACACAATGACCCATGACGAACGCACGTACCTTGAGGACAAGCTGATGACGTTTGCCACGTCGCGGCTCACGAAAGCCGACCAGCAGGCGGCGATCATGGCGTGGACCGGCCTGTTGGTGATCGATAGGCTCGACGCCATCAAGGACCGGCTGAGCAATATCGAAGACACGCTGAACAAGGGAGGTGGCGCATGACCGTCTTCAAAGCCTTCCTCGGTGCGCACACCGAACGCCTCGCCTTCAGGCGCGACGGCGACGTTGCCATGCTCGACGCTGAGGTGATCCGCTCCGACAACTCACCGACGGACGATACAGGCCCGAACATGTGGGACTTCAAGCTCAACACCTTCAATGCGATTGAGCACAATGACCTCGTGACCTTCGACCGCCGGGTGTTCCGCGTCATCTATGTGCGCAGCATCCGCATAGGCCCGCCGAGCGAGCCGCTGCTTACCACGGCATACCTTGTGGAGGCGCCGGACCTCACCCCGGACCAAGTGAGGGGCGGCATGGTGTTCGATCCCCGCGACTTCGATAGCCGCGACTTCGCCTAACGCCTTGTAAAAGCAAGGTTCTTTGGGAGGCGGCGCCAGACACGGTGTGTTGGCCGCCTCCCAACCGTTTGAGATTGCCATAAGAAAAACCGATTACGGGCGGATTTACCGCTTGCAATGCCTATTGATTTGCCTATAATTTGGGCATGCGATTTTTCAGCCGCTTTCGTGGGCAGCGCGCCGAACACCGTCAACAGGTGATTGACCAAGCCGGCGCCGCATTGGTCGGATTTTTCGGAGGCGCCGGAGACCGGACCTACGGGTTGAACGCCGTCGAATTGCTGCCGACCCTGCAAAGCCCGGCTGCGCAGGAGGCACTACGCCGGCAGGCCCGGTGGATGTTGCGAAGCTGCCCGTATCTGGCGCGCTTCAGCGAAATCTCGATGAGGCGCGTGTTGCCGCAGATGGCGCCTTTGGGTGTGCCAGACGCCGTTGCCGAATGGTGGACGAGGACATGGGCCGGGCCCGTAGGAATCGGTGGCGAGAGCGGCGAGCAACTGGAGCGTCGAGCGTGGGGGGCCTTCCTCGCTGACGGCGAAGTCTTCGTCACCCGCACGGCTGACGGCGAAATCGAATTGATCGCGGCTGACGCAGTAGAGACCGTCAGCACCTCCGGCGACGAATGGCTCCCCGTGGTGGCCGCGTGGAAGGTGCGAGGGCGCACCGTGGCCGCCGACCGTGTTCTGCATGTCGCAAATCGCGTCGATGTCGAGAACGTCCGGGGCCGCCCGCTGGTCGCCACGGCGCTGCCGGCGAGCCGGTCGAGGTTGACGATCTGCGCGAACGCCGGTTTGGGCGCTTCGATCATGGCGAGGTTCGCCGGTTTGTTGAAGGCCGGGCAGTCCGGCATCGTCTCCGGGGCGCCGGGGCTTGGCGAGAGTGGGCTGGACGGAACGGCTCCTGCAGGTACGACCGAGACCGCCGTGAAGCAGTTTCCGGCGGGCAGCGTTGCCGAGTTTGCAGCGGGCATGGAACTTCACCCGCCTGCGTACGGAATGCCTGCCGACGCGCGGGCCCAGGTCTCTGCGCTCGTTGACGAGATTGCCGCCGGCCTATGTGTGTCGCGGGCCTTGCTCGACGGCGATATCAGCCGGGCGAATTTCGCCAGCCTCCGGGCCGGGTACGCAGCCGACCAAGCCACCTTTGACGCATGGTGCCGGATGTGGGTGTGCGGCTTTCGCAGGCCGATCTGGGGGTGGCTCGTCAGTGACGCCATGGCAGCCGGCGAGGTGCCTGCGACCGCCATGCAGGCGGTCCCGGACTGGAAGCCGCCTCCGGGTGGCGAACCCAATGTCGAACAGGAAGCCAAGGCGCTCGCCCAGCTTGCGGAACTCGGCCTGATCGATCTCGACGATGAAGGCACCCGACGCGGTGTCAAACGACCCTCCCTTCAACTGGTAAGCGGGAACGCACCCAATGAATGAGAAAACGAAAAAGCTGCTTGCCAAGGCGAGCGAGATTCGGACCAAGCTGCTTGAATTGGTCGGTGACGATGTTGCCGAACAGCGGGCGGCACTCACCGGGGAGCTGGTCGCTGCCGAGAAGGCAATCCAGACGGCGCTCGCCGAGCCGGACCCGGCGAACGAGCCGGAAAACCGGAACGGTGGCGAGGGCGCGGAATTCCGTGCGCTGGAGTCCCGCGTCAGCCTCGCCAACTACATCGGCGCCGCGTGGGAAGGCCGCTCGATTGCCGGCGCCGAGGTGGAATTCAATCAGGCGCTGGAAATGGGCATGGACCGCTTCCCGCTGCGTCTTCTGGCGCCGCGCGCCGAACACCGCGCCACGACCGACACCGACACCGCCGTCCGGCCCGTGCGGTGGTTGGATCGTCTTTTCAGCGACACCGCTGCGATGTACGCGGGAATTACTTTTGACGCGGTCGCGCCGGGGGTGAGTAGCCATCCTGTGACGTCTGCTGGTGCGGGGGCTTCGCAGTATGCGCGCGAGGGCGCGACGGCGGATGCGGCATGGACCATCTCCACGGTCGAGATGAAGCCCAAGCGAAATTCTGTTCGCGCTGTGTTCACCGTGGAAGACGCCAGCCGCCTTCCCGGACTGGAGGAAGCCTTGCAGCGCGACCTCAGAATGGCGCTGACCGAGGGCGTTGATAGGACTGTATTCCTTGGTGACGCGACCTCGAACGCCGCGATTGTCGGCCTGAATACGGCGGCAATCACCGAAAAGACGCTGACGCAGGCGAACAAGGTGAAGCCCGCGAACACGCTGACCGCGTTTCTGGAACTCGTTGACGGGGTCCATGCAGGCTCTCTGAGCGAACTTGGCGTGGTGGCTTCTGTAGGTGCAAACACCTTGTGGGGCAGCACCATCGCGAACAGCGCCGCAGAAAATCAAACGCTCGCACAATTCCTGATGGCGAGCGGCATGTCGTGGAAGACGCGCGGCAATATCGAGGCCAACACCGCTGCCGACGATTTTGCTGCGTTCATCGGCAGGAAGCGGGGCATCACCGGCGCCGGGGTAGTCGCCCTTTGGACGTCCGGTTCCCTTCTGCGCGATCCGTACAGCGGGGCCGCCAAGGGCGAGGTGGCGCTGACCTTGCACACCTTGTGGGACTTCGCGCTGCCGCGCGCCTCGAATTTCGCCAGATTGAAATTCGTCGCATGACGAGCACCCCCGAACACCGCTATGTCGCTGGTCTGGAACTCCGGGCCAGCGGCGAGGGCAAGCCGCTGGTGCTGGCCGGCATCGCCGTCCCGTACGGCAGCCGCGCCAACATCGGGCGGTTCACCGAGGAATTCCGGGCGGGCAGCCTGAAGCCGGTGGACGGTGGCGTGATCTTGAATGTCGCGCACGATCGCACCCGCCCGCTTGCGCGATCGCCGAATACGATGAGGTGGATTGACGGCGCCGACGCGCTGCGCATCGAAGCCACGTTGCCGGACACCGCAGAAGCCCGCGACACCGCAGAACTCGTCAAGACGGGCGTCTTGCCCGGACTTAGTTTGGACTTCTTCTGCCTAAAGGACGAATGGCGGGGAACGCACCGGATAATCACCGAGGGGCTGGTGCAGGCCGTTTCCGTCGTGGACCGGCCCGCATATGACGGTGCGGTGCTGGAAGCGCGCTGGAGGGCCGTAGAGGCCATTAGGGCGCCGGCATGGGTGCCAGGTCTCTAAGCAAGATCGAGTCATGGGCGCGCAAGTATCTGGCGCACCCGAAAGGCTCCCGATGGCCGGGGCCGTGGAAGCCTCGTCATCCGGCTTACCGGGAGGTGCTCGCCGCCTTCGATGAAGACGACCTTCGCCGCGCCGTGGTGAGAGGTTCGACACAAGCAGGAAAAACAGAACTGCTCGCCGTGCTCGCTGCGTACTATGCCGCCGGCGAGGGCGCCCCGGTGCTGATCTACTCCAGCGGCATCGCACTGACGCGGGTGCTGTTCGACCGGCTCCGGCATTTCTACTCGGCTGCCTCGCACGGTGCTCTACAGCGGGCCTTCGCACCCGCACGACCTCCGAACGGCAGGCAGATAGATGGCGGTGGCTCCATCGAGGTAATCAACAGCGGCGCCACGACAGCCTTTCAGGCTCGCCCCGGGCGGGTGGTGCTGCTGGACGAGGTGCGTAGTCACCCTGCGAGCCTCGTCGTGGCCGCTGAGGGCCGTCAGGCGGCATGGGAGGACATGAAGCCGCTCACCATCGCGGTATCGAGTGCTGCGCCTATGCCGCCGTGCCGGATATCCGAACTCTACGACAGGTCCGACGCCCGCGACTGGCGCGTGCCGGCGCCGTGCTGCAATCACGAAATCCCGATCATCTGGGGCCAAGTGGACGGATACGCGCTGGAGCCCGACAAGGCGTTCTACCGCTGCCCGATGTGCCATTCCCCTATCTCCGGGCGGGATCTGAAACGCGTCGTCAAGCAGGGGCGGTTCATCGCCACCAAGACCGCGCAGGACGCCGGCAGCGTCGGCTTCCATATCCCGGAGACGATCAACCCCAACGTCTCGCTCGGGGCGACCGCGAGGAAGCACGCCAGCGCGCTGACGGCCTTCAGGAACACCGGGCAGGGTCGCGAGCTTCAGGACTTCCACGCCGACGCGCTGGCGGAGACGTACGCGGACCCGGATGCAGTCATTGATCCGGAGGCAGCGCGCCAGCAATGCCGCCTCCCCGGATACGACCCGGAAGTACATCTGCCGTCGTGGGTATCCATGCTGACGATGAGTGCCGACGTGCAGGTTGACCGGCTGGAGGTGGAGATTGCGGGATTTGGCGCGGTGGAGGTGGCGACCGAGGGCGAGGCCAGCCGCTTCAAGCTGGACCGCCGCCCCGGCTGGCAGACATGGCAGCTCGGTGGACGCCATTTCCGCTTGATGCGCGCGGGCGTGCTCTACAAGGTGATCGATGGCGACCCGAACACTGACGACCCGTGGACGATGTTGAACTCCATCCGGGCGCAGCGGTGGCGCATCGGCAGCACGACCGGGCCGGAGATACGGCCGGGGCTGTGTCTGGTCGATGCTGGTGGACATCATACCGAACGGGTGCGGGCATGGTCGCGGGCGAACGGGCCTGCCGCCGCCGCGTGCAAGGGCGCGTCCCGTGACGGTCAACCTCTTCATCGTCTTGCGCAGACCAAGGACATCCTCGCCGAATACGGGAAGCCGCTCTGCTTCGTCGGCACCGACGCAGCCAAGGACATCGTGCTCGGCAGCGTGAGGCGGGCGACGATGACCGGAGACCATGCGTGGTGCTGGCCCGATGGCGACGGCTCCGGGTACGACTGGCGGTACTTCGCCGGCTTGTGCTCCAGCGAACGCCGGATGCTGGTGGAATCGAAGATCGAAAAGCGAGTACGCTCCCGGTACGTGAAGCAGCCGGGCGCCGCGAACGAACCCCTGGACCTCGCCGTCTATTGCTTGGCGGGCCTGAGCGTCATGGGCCTGTCCCGCCTTGTCGAGAATGCACGCCAGATAGGAGCGACCAATGACAACCGCCGCGCTGCCTGACACCTCCGACCAGATCGCCGCCGATGAAAGCTATCTCACCTATCTCCGGGAGGCCCGGAAAGAGGGCGCGAAGACCAAGGGCATCATCCGCGTCCAGCTACCGGAAGGCGCCATGCAGGAATTCCGCTCGCTCGGCTCCCTGAACATGGCGATTGCGGAGGTGGAGGCCCGGCTGAACCTCGCACGGCGCCGGGCCGAAGGGCATCAATTCGTCGGGATGACGTACCGGTAGCGCCATGCCGAGACCGGCACTCCCCTGCGCGCGTGGGTGGAAACCTACTCAGAGGAAGTAGGTATAGACCGGGTAAGCTGGCGCGCAATAGCCATGCGTGGGAACAATCGGGGTTACCTCGTTAGAATCGCGTCATTTATTTCATAAATTACATAGCGTTATAGAAAATACATGGCGGACAGGGAGGGATTCGAACCCTCGATACCCTGTTGGGTATGGCGGATTAGCAATCCGCTGGTTTAAGCCGCTCACCCACCTGTCCCGAAAGCGGGCGAGACTTACAGAATCCGGTCCCCCGGCGTCAACGCCCAAACGGGACAGGCAAACTCAACCGGGCGGTCTTCGAACTGGACTATGGATTATGCTACACTTGCCCCGGCGCCAACACCGCGAGAAATTTTATGATCCGTTCCTGTCTCGTCGCCGCTGCCGTTGCCGCGCTTCTGGCCGGTTGCGGCGATTCCAAGATAGAGCACGATTATCCGGACCCCCTGTACCGTCACCTGCCGGGGAGCGATGGCTCCAGCTATCGTCCAAAGGGCGGCGCGCAGGGGATTTTCGGCGAGGGCGGCATTAGTCTCCTGGGCGGAGATGAGAAACAGGACGGCGCCGGAGGCGGAATCGGCGTCAACAGCTTCCTCTGGCGGGCATCGTTGGATACGCTGTCTTTCATGCCGCTGGCGTCCGCGGACCCCTTCGGCGGCGTCATCATCACCGACTGGTTCGCGCCGCCCGAAACCCCCGACGAACGCTTCAAGGTCACGGTGTACATTCTCGACAAGCGGCTTCGCGCCGACGGCCTGAAAGTCGCGGTATTCCGACAGGAGAAGGGCGCCGCCGGCTGGGCGGACGCGGCAGTGGGCGACGGAACAAGCACCGAAATCGAGAACAATATCCTGGCCCGGGCACGAGAGTTGCGCGTCAGCAGCCTCTAGCATCCGGGAGCATGGAGCGCCTTCATGGCCCGATACGACCACCGGGAAGCCGAGCCCTATTGGCGGCGGCGATGGGAAGAAGCCGGCTGTTTCGCGGCCCAGGAAGATGCTTCGCGCCCGAAATACTATGTGATGGAGATGTTCCCCTACCCTTCGGGGCGCATCCATATGGGCCATGTGCGCAATTTCACGCTGGGCGATGTGGTCGCCCGCTACAAGCGAGCGCGCGGCTTCAACGTGCTGCACCCTATGGGGTGGGACGCCTTCGGCCTGCCGGCGGAGAATGCCGCCTTCGAAGCCGGGGTCCATCCGGGCATCTGGACGCGCCGAAACATCGCCACCATGAAGGCGCAACTCTCGACCATGGGCCTCTCCTACGATTGGTCCCGGGAACTTTCGACCTGCGAGCCGGACTATTTCAAGCACGAGCAGGCGATGTTCCTGGATTTCCTGGAGAGGGGCCTCGCATATCGGCGCAAATCCTGGGTCAACTGGGACCCGGTCGAGAACACCGTGCTGGCCAACGAGCAGGTGATCGACGGCCACGGCTGGCGTTCCGGCGCGCCAGTCGAGCGGCGTGAGCTTGCCCAATGGTTCCTCAAGATCACCGCCTATAGCGACGATCTGCTGGAAGCGCTCGACGGGTTGGACCGCTGGCCGGATCGCGTGCGGCTCATGCAGGCGAACTGGATCGGCCGATCCGAGGGCGCGCGGGTCCGCTTTCGCCTGAAGGGGCGGAGCGACACGCTGGAAGTCTTCACCACCCGGCACGACACGCTGTTCGGCGCCTCCTTCATGGCGATCTCGCCCGACCACTTGCTGGCGCAGGAAATTGCGGCGCGGGACCCGGCAATGGAGGCCTTTATCGCGGAGTGCCGCAGCCTCGGAACCAGCGAGGCCGCGATCGAGCAGGCGGAGAAGCGTGGCAGGGATACGGGCCTCAAGGCGCTGCACCCCTTCGACGACAAAGTGGAACTCCCTGTCTACGTCGCGAATTTCGTGCTTATGGATTATGGCAGCGGCGCAATTTTCGGGTGTCCCGCCCACGACCAACGCGACCTCGATTTTGCCCGCGCCTACGACCTGCCGGTACTTCCGGTCGTCTGTCCGCCAGACGCTGACCCGTCAGGCTTCGATATCGGCACGGAAGCCTATATCGGCGACGGACGGCTCATTAACTCGTCCTTCCTGGACGGGCTCGATGTACCCGAGGCGAAGCGCACCATGGGAGAGCGCCTGGAAGCATGCGACTCGGGCGAACGCACCATCCAGTACCGCCTGCGCGACTGGGGCGTCTCCCGCCAGCGGTACTGGGGCTGCCCCGTCCCTGTCATCCATTGCAGCGAATGCGGCATCGTTCCTGTGCCTCGTTCGGACCTTCCGGTCACTCTGCCTGACGATGTGACGTTCGATGAGCCGGGCAATCCCCTGAACCGGCATCCAACCTGGAAACGTGTCCCTTGCCCTTCCTGCGGCGCACCGGCCGAACGCGAAACCGATACCTTCGATACGTTCTTCGAGTCGTCCTGGTATTTCGCCCGCTACTGCTCGCCGGGCGTCGACGACCGGCCCTTCGACCGCGAGGCGGTCGATTACTGGATGCCCGTGGACCAGTATATCGGCGGCATCGAGCATGCTGTTCTGCACCTTCTGTATTCCCGGTTCTTTAGCCGGGCGATGAAGGAATGCGGCTATATCGGGGTCGATGAGCCATTCGCCGGCCTGTTTACCCAGGGAATGGTGTGTCACGAGACGTACCGCGCGCCGAACGGAAGTTGGCTGCAGCCGAACGAGGTGGAAGATGACGGTCAGGGCGGCAAACGGCAGTTGTCGGATGGTGCATCGGTAGCAGTCGGACGCTCCGAGAAGATGAGCAAGTCGAAGAAGAACGTCGTCGACCCGGAAGAGATCATCGAACGCTACGGCGCCGATGTGGCCCGGCTGTTCATGCTCTCGGACAGCCCGCCGGCACGGGACCTGGACTGGACGGAAGCGGGCGTCGAGGGCGCATGGCGCTACCTCAACCGGCTCTGGCGGCTGGTTGACGAAGCGCCCGAGGCGCCTGCGAGTCCGGGAACCGATCCCGAGGCCGAGGCATTACGGAACGCTACGCACAAGACGGTCGATGCGATTACCGGCGACCTCGAACGTTTCCATTTCAACCGGGCGGTGGCGCGGGTTCGCGAACTCACCAACGCCTTGGCTGACGCCCTGCCAGCCAGTGCCCCCGCCATGGCGGCAGCCTATCGGGAAGGCATCGAAACCGCCGTGCGCCTGATCGCGCCGATGACGCCGCATCTGGCGGAGAGCTGTTGGCGAAGACTCGGCGGAGAAGGGCTGCTCGCGGATCAGCCCTGGCCGACGGCCGACCCTGCGCGGCTTGTGGAGGACATTGTGGTGCTTCCCGTGCAGGTGAACGGAAAGCTGCGTGGCCAGCTGGAGGTCGCGCGCGGCTCGCAGACGGCAGACGTCGAGTCGGCGGCGCTTGCGCTCGCCGGTGTCCAGAAACAGCTGGACGGCCGGCTGCCCCGCCGCGTCGTCGTCGTGCCCGACAAGATCGTCAATGTCGTGGCCTGACAAACTCGCAGCCGCCGTCGCCGGATTGCTGCTCGGCGTAATGCTTGCCGGCTGCACGCTCGAGCCCGTCCACGCGCGCCGACCTCAGCAGAGTCCGGATGTCACGGCCCTCATGGCGCAGGTGGAAGTGGAGCCGATTCCGGACCGCATCGGCCTCCTGTTGAGTCGGCGTCTGGAAGAACGCCTCGCCCCTGGCGGGCCTCGCCTTCCCGCAGAGTACCGGTTGCGCGTGCGGCTGCGCTCGACGTCGGCCGGCGCGCTCATCGGCAGGAGCGAAACCGTAACCCGCTCCGACCTGACACTCACTGCCGAGTTCGAAC
>Ga0209021_1002004_pt1 | contig 18695 bp, 16 predicted proteins | sample PinacodermFT_FD_187299 | JGI IMG/M metagenome (GOLD analysis project Ga0209021, IMG submission 187299) | Host-associated microbial community of the marine sponge Aplysina aerophoba from Gulf of Piran - sponge pinacoderm, lysed by freeze-thaw... | ecosystem: Host-associated > Porifera > Sponge >... | reverse complement strand
CTTCGGCTCCGAGGTCTTTGAACTCAAAGCCGGGCGGCACGCCCGGTCGAGCTTCTACAGGTCCCATCGGGTGCAGTTCGATGGTCTGGAAGCCAAGGCCGTGCAAGATCCCGATGGACCGGAACAAGCCGTAGCCGGGGAAGTAGGGGTTGGCTCCGATGATGGCGGGGTCCAAGCCGCGCTGCTGCGCTCTGGCCTTGAGTGCAGCTGCGCCAAGTGAGATCTGGAAAAAGCGACGGCGGTGCATGGAGTCTTCTCGTTCGGTGTGCGTGACGATGGCATCGGCTACCCTAGCACGGCCTGAAATCCCAACCGCGATTGCCAAGTGTTTCCGGAGCCCGACAATTTAGGGGCGATCAATGCCCGTGAGGTGGGTGAGCGCTCGGAAAAGCTGCGACTTGGACGGATGTCGCGCCCCGTGCTCCGTCCGTTGTGCGTCCATCTCTAGCGAAGCGCCGACGCGATCCAGCTGGCTGCCGCCCTAGGCGCGGCAAGGCAGGATCCAACCGCGTCTGAATCTGTGTGTTCCTACACTCGGCTTTCTCAAACCGCCAGCCAGGAGGGCTTTCTGTTCACTTAATGCGGCTGGCAGCACTCTCGAGAAAGCTGCGCGGCGCGAGTGGCGTTCCGGCGCAATGTTCTGGATGGCGGCTTCCGGTCCGCGAGTGACGGAAGGCGGTTGGGGCCAAGCGAATCGCATCGGGACCGAGCCTAGCTGGTGCTGGAGGTCACTCCCCTTAGCATGTAACTGGTGCTCCGACCGCCTGACGTGCTTCGTACGAGGATCCCGAGTTCAAGAAGCTCGCTGATGTCGCGAAGTGCGGAATCGTCCGAGGTCTTGCAGATCTTGGCCCATTTCGACGTCGTGAGCTTGCCTTGAAAGCCGTCAAGCAGCTGATTCAGCATCTTGCGCTGGCGTGCATTGAGCGACACATCACGCACCGAATCCCAGAAGCGGGCTTTTTCCAGAACGGCCCCAAGTGTTTCTTGAGCTCCTTCGATAGCCCTGTCAAGACATCGCAGGAACCACTGCATCCACATCGTTACATCTAGCGTGCCCTTCTGGGTCCGCTCCAGAACGCTGTAATAGTCGGCTCGTTCCTTCAGGATCTGGCCTGACATGCTGTAGAACCGTTGCGAAGTCCGCTCGGACCGAGCTAGCAGCATGTCGGCGACGGCCCGAGCGACCCGCCCGTTTCCATCATCCAGCGGGTGAACCGTTACAAACCAAAGGTGGGCAAGCGCGGCCTTCAGCACCTCGTCGGTTCTTGAGGGAGCGTTAAACCAGTCCAGAAACAGTCGCATCTCAGATTCGACCCGGTCCGCCGTCGGCGCTTCGAAATGAACCCGTTCGCGGCCGATCGGTCCCGAGACGACCTGCATCGGTCCGTCAACATCGTCCCGCCACGAGCCGACCCGGATGCGCCTCATGCCGCTACGACTTGTGGGAAAGAGCGCGGCCTGCCACGAAAAGATCCTGTCCTGTGTGAGGCCCTGATCGTAGTTTCCGGTCGCGTCGATCATCATCTCGACTACGCCCTCAACCTGAAGGTCGGGCTCTGTCAGGCCCGCGATTTCCATTCCAAGGCGTCGCGCAATCGACGAACGGACTGGTTCTTCATCGAGTCGCTCGCCTTCGATTTCGCTTGTCTTCACGACATCCTGGGTGAGAGTGCGCACAATCGCCTCTTGCCTGAGATCGAAGCCGAGCGACTCCATCTGGCCCATCAAATGCCCCTGTTTGTGCCGAACCGCAGTCAAGAGTTGGAGGGTAGCCTCATTGCGCCACCTGAAACGAGGCCAATCCGGGTGTTCGTGAATGTAGTTGAACGAGGCCAATCCCGAGCTCCTGCGGAGATTATAGCGCTCAATCGCCGCAAATTATGCGGCAAATGGAGTCTATTCGCAGTGCCGGGGCCGCAACGATCCAATTGGTCACGCGGCTCACCCACCAATCCCAATCTCGCAGAACCCTCGATGGCCCCTTGGATAGCCCACCAGAGTCGACTGTCTCCCAGCGCTCGTCCCTCTGGGATAGACTAGTCAATCTGGCGATAACAGCTATATGAAACGGGCCACTGTTAGCCAAGCGAAGAATAGCCTCAGCGCCCTCCTCGCCGAGGTGCGTGGCGGCGAGACCGTGCTCGTCACGCTTCGCGGCAAGGCTGTCGCCCAGATCAAGCCCATTGACGCAGACTCGCTGACTGGCAGAGCGGCGACCGAATTGGTCGAAGAAGGCATCGCTAATCCCCCGAGGGCTCGCCTCGACCTCCCCACGTTCCTAGCAGCACCCAGACCCCGCCTTCCTGACGGGTGCAGCGCGAGTCGCCTGATCGCCGACGAGCGGAATCAGGGGCGATGAAGTATTGGGATTCTTCAGGCTTGGTGTCATTGCTGGTCAAGAATGCCTCTCACTCTCACGGCGTCTATGCTGTGCCGCCGCTGCCACAACTCCCTGCGCATTGCCGCCGGACTCTCGCAGGACAGCCCTGTCATTCGATAACTGCGCAACCAGACGCTGATGCTCGTGACCGGCATCGACCAGCCGGATCCAATCACGTCCAGATTTGCAGTTGAAGGGTCAGGCCAGCGATCTGGCCCAGTCAGTCCTCCTCGCCGACGACTTCCACCTTGGTCCCGCCCGCGGCTCGGAGCGACTCTTCAAGCGCCGCAGCATCTCGCACCCCCGCGACCTGCAAGACCACGCCTTCATCCGGCAGGCTTGGCGCGGGAGCGCGCTTGCGCCTGCGGATCAGTCCGGACTCCCAAAGCAGGGCGGCAAAGATACCTATGACCGCCCCGGCCATGGTTGTTTCGAAGGTGACCACGCCGGTGGCCCAGCCTGAGTTGATCGGCATTCCACCGGTGATCAGCGGATAGTCGCGCTGGGCCCAGTACATCAGCGCGGTTGCTCCGCCTCCGACCGTAATCGCCGACAGTACGGCTATCAGCGACATGCGGCTGCGCCTCGGCAGTGGCGGTGGGTGCATCTCGACTGGTCGCAACGAATACAGTTCCATCGCACTGCGCGACACTCCCGCCTCGGCCAGACCGGCGATCGCCCCTGCCGCTTCGTCGGGCCGCGCGAACTCAGCGTGCAGGTACTTCATCGTCGTACTCCCAGATGGCGATGATCGGAAACGCCTTGACGAACAGCAGGTACAGCAGCACCATGGCTGCGAAGGTGCCCACGGTGATCGAGAGTTCGATCCAGCTCGGCGAGTAGCTGCCCCAAGCCGCCGCCAGCGGCGGCGTTGACAGGGTCGGAATCACGATCAGGAACCGCTCGAGCCACATCCCGATCAGCACTGCCACGCTGCTGACTGCGATGGTCGGGATGCTGCGCAGCTTCGAGATCCCGATCAGCACGAATGGGATCACGAAGTTGCAAACCACCATGGTCCAAAAGAGCATTCCATAGAGGCCGTGTTCCCGAACTTGGAACACCCGGATTTCCGAAGGCAGGTTGCCATACCAAGTGGTGAGATGTTCCGAAAAGGTGAAATAGCCCCAGATCAGGCTCATCAAGAGCAGCAGCTTGCTCAGGTTCACGAAATGGACTTCGCGCAGGTACCGCTCCAAGCCCATCAGCTTGCGCAGTGACGCCATCACCAGCACCAACGCGGCAATTCCGCTGAAGATCGCGCCCACGACAAAGTACGGCGCGAAGATTGTGTTGTGCCAAGTCGGCATGACCGACATCGAGAAGTCATAGGCGACCACCGAATGCACCGAGACCGCAATTGCGAGGATCGCGGCCGCCATCAGCTTCATGGCCCGCTCCAAGGCCTGCCACTGCCGGTCCGAGCCGGTCCATCCCAGCGACAGTGCCCGATAGATGCGACGCTTTAGGCCCGTGCTGCGGTTCGCCAGTTCGGCTACGTCCGGGATCAGGGGCAGATAGAGATAGATCACGCTGCCCGACAGGTACGTCAGTATGGCAGTCAAGTCCCAGAACAGGGGCGAGCGGAAGTTCGGCCACAGCAGGCGCTCGTTGGGATAGGGCAGCATCCAGTAGAAGAACCAAGGGCGGCTTATGTGGATCAACGGGAACAGCCCGCCGATCATCAGGCAGAAGACTGTGATGGCCTCGGCAGCGCGCGTGACCGGCTTGCGCCATTCCGCCCCTGTCAATCGCAGGATCGCGGAAATCAACGTGCCGGCGTGCGAAATGCCGATCCAAAAGACGAAGTTAACGATGTAAAAGCCCCAGTAAACCGGGCGCCGGACACCCGTGTGGCCGAAGCCGTTGACGATTTGGTAGCCCCATGCGAACAGAGCCCAAGCCACGATCGCGCCGCAAATCGCGACGGCAGCGAGATAGGGCCCGCTGGCACCCCGCATGCGCCCGAGCAGGTCGTCGCGGACGCTTGCGTGGCTCGAAACCGAGGTCGGGGCCGTGGTTTGAATGGCGTCCATCGCTGCAAATGCCGGGTCAGCCGAGAGGCGGCGCTAGTCCGCTTTCTCCAGATAGAACACGCGCGGCTTCGTGCCGAGACTCTCCAGCAATTGCCCGGAACGTCCCCTGCCGAGCTGCTTGGCGACCTTGCTGTCGGGATCGCTCATGTCGCCGAACACCATCGCCTCGGCGGGGCAGGACTGGACGCAGGCCGGTTGCACGTCGCCGTCGGCTAGCTCGCGCCCGTCGCCATCCGCATCGAGCTTGGCGCGCTTGATCTTATGTGCGCAGAACGTGCATTTCTCCACCACCCCGGACGGGCGCACGGAAACGTCAGGGTTCAGCTGCAGATTCAAGGGAGCGGCCCATTCCGGGGTGAACCAGTTGAAGAAGCGCACCGTGTAGGGGCAGTTGTTTGCGCAGTAGCGCGTACCGATGCAGCGGTTGTAGATCTGAACGTTGAGGCCCTCCGCGTTCTGGTACGTGGCGTTGACGGGGCAGACCGGCTCGCAGGGCGCTTCGTCGCACTGCTGGCACATCACCGGCCGGTACTTGACCTTGATGTCCGGAAACTCGCCCTCGTAGTAGCGGTCGATGCGGATCCAGTGCTTCGTGCGGCCCATGGCCGCTTGGTCCTCGCCGGCGGTTGGGACATTGTTTTCAGAGGCGCATGCCACGACACACGCCTCGCAGCCGGTGCAGCGGTCCAGATCGATCGCCATGGCCCATTGGGGGGTGTGCTCGGCCCCGCCCTCGGCTTGCTGTGTGGTCTGCTCGGCCATCGAATTCCTCCGCTCTAGATCCTGTGTGGCGGCAGGTCCCGGTCCTGCCGCGAGAACTGCACAAGCCGCCCCACCGCTTCGATCTTCTCTATGCTCACGGCCGTCGGACCCATGGCCGGGCAGCCTGTCCGCTCGTCACGCGCATCGCCTACGACTGCCATTGGGTTCGCCCCCCTGCCGGAGGCGTAGCGCCCGTAGGATTCGTGGCCTTGGCCCAAGGCCATGGACACGACCCCCGGGATGGCAGCGGGGTTGACATACACGGGGGCTTCCAACGAACCGTGTTCGGAGCTGACGCGCACGCTGTCCCCGTTGACCACGCCGAGGCTTTCGGCGGTTGCGGGATCCAACTCTACCGGCAGCCCCCACAGCGCGCTTGACGTCGGATCGGGCAATTCCTGCAGCCAAGGGCGGTTGGCGCCGCTTCCGGAGCCAAACTGCGGCGACTCATACGCTTGAAACACCAGGCCCTCTTGCTTCGCGGCTAGCTCGAGCGTGCCCAAGTCGGCGGGCTTGGCCGATCCGGCCCCGGAAAGCTGACCCTGCCAGCCGCCGTCTTTGAGGATCCTTGCCTCGAAGTCCGACGGTGGCGTGTCCGAACCTGCGGATTCGAGCGTGGCTTGCAGCGTGGTCAAGGCATCTCCCAACGTCAATTCCTCGAACGGCCTTTCTGCCGCGGCTGCCAACTGTGTCAAGACCTTGGCGGTCGGCTGTGAATCGTACAGAGGCGCGACAAATTCTGCTGCCGCCGCGAAGGATGGCACTGGCGACACCGCAGGCAAGTCGAGCACTGCCTGCTCAAGCGGATCATGGTCCGGCAGAATGAGGTCTGCGAACGCGGAAGTGTCGTCTAGGAAGGGCGAGAAGCTGATGACAGTCTCCGCACTGGCCAAGGCGCTCCGGCTCGCGGGGGCATTGTAGGCCGGATTTACGCCATCAACCAGCACCACGCTGGCTTGCTGCAAGCTCTCGGACCAGTGCTTGGAGAACGGGCTGGGGCGGGCGAGGCCGCCTACCGGCTCTTCCGGCGCAATGACGCCGCCGGGCTTGCCCACGCGGCCGAGCAGCCAGTTCAGGGCAGATGCGGCCGTGACTGCGTCGGCGGAATCCTGGCGCACCATCGAAGCGCCAGCTACCACCACCGGCGCAGACGCTTGGGCCAAGTCGGACGCTGTCTCGCGAATTGCCTCCACTGCGACGCCGGCGGTCGCTGCCGCCCGGCTGAGATCGACCTCAGCGAAGGCGGAGACCACTTCTCGAGGCGCGTCCCTAACCGACTCGGTAAGTTGATCGCTGACGAGCACATGTCCGATGGCCAATGCCAGGGCGAGTTCCCCGCCGGGCCAGACGGGCAGCCAGCGATCCGCGTTCCAGGCTGTGAGAGAGAACCTGGATTCGGCGTGGATGAGGCGCCCGCGCAACTCGCGGCGGCCCTGCCGCATGTGCCCGTAGCGCCTCGAATACAGGACCGGCGATGCCCAGCCGCCGAGGAAGTCCGCGCCGATCGACAGCACCAACGTCGCGTCCTGGATCTCGTACAGCGGCACGCCGCGCCTTCCGAAGACGCGTTCGGAAGCTTCGTGCTCGGCGGTGAGGTCACCCACGCCGATGCTGGTGGCGGACGGTGCCCCCATGGCCTCGAGGAAGCGAGCAATATTCTGCGAACGCACCCCCTCACGGGCTCTGGCCAAGAATAGGATCCCTCCGGGATCGGCGCTGGCCGCCGCAGACAAGGCTGCGCCGGCTTCTGCGATCGCGTCTTCCCATGAAATCGCTTCGAACTGGCCCGCGGCGCGTGCGCCAACCCGCTTCAGCGGACCGCGCAGGCGATCCGGGTTGTACAGAGATTGCAAGGAGGCGTGGCCCCGAGCGCACAACCGCCCGCCACTGACGGGATCGAGGGGGTTGCCCTCGAGTTTCTTGACAGCTGCGATCTTTTGCCGGACCAGTTCCCCTCCGACCTCGATTTCGCGCTCGGAAGCCATCACGCGGGCCAATGTGCCGCAAGCCGCGGCGCACTCGCCGCAAACGCTTGCATGCCACTGCTCGACGCCCAGCGGGACGCTCTCCTCGGGTACGAGCAGCGGGATGATCTCCTCGGATTGGCGGCCGCAAGCGCCAGTGACGGCGCCGCCTGAGGCGGTCCCAACCAACTTGAAGAAATTGCGGCGGTCCATGCTAGCCAGCCTCCACCCAGGCGCTTTGGCGAAGTCCGCCTGCGGCGCATGGTGCCGCTGGAGGGGTCGCCCCGCGGGTCCGAGATAGCATGGTCGATCGCATCGGTGGTCGGCCTAGAAGTGGCATGCCAAGCAGTCGTCGGTTGCGGAGTTGTCTCGGTGGCACTGAATGCACGAGCCCATAGTGTGCGTCACGGCCTTGACCGCAACCGTCATGGAAGCGACGTCTCCGTGGCACTGCGCGCAAGCGATCTCGGCCCTGGCGTGCGGAGCGTGGCGGAACTGTACCGCGGCAGTTTTCTTGAATCCGTATATGCGCTCCCAGGGCACCTCGTGCTTGCGTTCCCAGTATTTGGTCAGACGCACAACCTCCGGTAGGTCGGTGGCGATGAACTGGTGGCACAGCATGCACTTGCGAATCGACGGAATGCCCGCCGAGTCACGCGATGTCGCGCCCTCGTGGCAGTCCGTGCATTGCATGCTGGCCTTCTCGATGTGGGCGGTGTGTGAGAAGCCGATCGGCTGCTCCGCTGCCGCTGCGGGCTGGACCAGTAAGAACAGCAAGGCTGAGAAGATTGCCGGGCGCACGGGCTAATCGCTCAAAGCGAACAGGATAACCTAGCCGGCCGTAGCGACCCCAAGCGGGCCTTTGAGCTGGTGCCGAGCGTCGATGGACCCTCGGCAAGGGGCTTGGTTCGACGAGGCGTCTTCACGTGCTCTCGCTCTCGGGCTGTACTCCCGTTCCGCAGTCGCGTAGTCGCATCCTGACGGCGGCTGGTCTCCGCGTCAATCGTTCCCCAACGCCTCGTCGAGCAGTGCTTGGCACTGAGGCGAATATTCGATCTGCAGGGCCGCCGCACGGCCCGCTTCTGACATCTTCTTCCATGTCTTGCGCAGGATGTTGACCATGCTGTCTTCCGCTTGGTCGCCTGCGAAGGGTGCGAAATAGTGGTCCAAGAACACCAAGCACGCCACATCCTCGAGCAGTTGCGCCAGGCGGTCGGTCTTGAAGCGCTCCTTGCGGATGATGGCTTGGACGCGGAGCACGGTGTCGTCGTCGACACCGCAGTCACGCATGATCGCACCGGCGGTGTCGGCGTGGAAGCGTCCGAGGTTCCTGCGCCAAGCGAGGTAGGCGCTCCTGCCAGCGGGGTAGCTGTCGCGGGGGATTTCCCAGCGGCGGATATGTTGTGCGCGCACTGCCAGCCGCACCTCGTCCGGCGCGTTGGGCTCGAGCCGGACCAGCCAAGCTGACATTTGCCTCGCATAGGCCAGTTCCTTGGGCGCTCCGCTAGCGTCGCGGTTGGGATCCTCCGCATTTGCGGCATCGAACATTTCCATGCACCGCCGGACGCGCTCTTCGTCCAGATTGCTCATCGTCTGTTCTCGGCGTCGGTGCGGCTGGCACAGATCGCCGAGAGCGCGACAGCTGCTGTCTCGGTCCTGAGCACGTTGCCGCCTAGGCCGACAGCCTTGAAGCCGTTCTCGGCCGCCAATTCCGCTTCTTCTTGTGTCCAACCCCCCTCCGGGCCCACGACGAGAGTTGTGTCGCCGCTGTAGCTCTCGGTCAAGGGCGGGCCGCCGGGTTCGGCCAGTAGCTTGGTCCCGCTGCTGGAGCCCTCAACCGCATCGGCGAAAGCGATTGGTGCCGCCACGGTTGGCGCGGCTAGCCGCCGAGACTGCTGAGCGGCCTCTACAGCAATGCGCCGCCAGCGCTCGGCGCGCTTCGACGCGGACTGCACCAGCTTGGCGTCGCTGCGAGCGGTGACCAACGGCATGATCGAACGCACACCGAGTTCGGTCAGTTTCTCGATCGCCCATTCGAAGCGGGCGAACTTGATGATGGCCAGCGCTACGCCCAGTCGCGCAGCTTCGGGCTGAGCGGGCAGAGCGTCCGCGACCCGAAAGCGCACCTCCCTCGGCGTGCAGCTCTCGGTAAGCGCCCGATAGGCGGTCACTTGGTCGGAGACTTCGACCCATTCTCCCGGCTGTAGCCGAGCCACCCGCGAGAGGTGGTGTGCTTGGGCGCCGCGAGCGACTGCCTCGCCAGCTTCGATAACGTCCACGAACACTCGGCGCAGGGCCATTTCCAACAAGCTTATCGCTTTCAGATTCCCCGGAAGCCTCAGCCACTTCTCGGAGCCGAGAGGGTGATTGCAACGCAATCAAGATCTAGCCTTGATACAAGGGGTGGAGCGATGGCAAGTATCACTATCCGCAAGCTCGACGACGGCGTTGAGTCTAGGCTGCGCGTACGCGCGGCGAGCAACGGCCGTTCCATCGAAGAGGAGATGCGCTCGATCTTACGGGATGCGGTCGGACGCAGGCCGAGGTCCAACAACCTTGCAGACATCATCAGTGCGCACTTCGGGCCTGCCAAGGGCGTGGGCCTAGGGCTGCCACCGCGCGATGCGGGCCGCGAGCCACCGTCCTTCGGTCGAAGGCGTGGCCATGTTTCTCCTAGATGCCAACGTCGTATCGGAGTTGATGCGAGCGTCGCCGGACCCCGCGCTCTGCGACCGGTCTGAGCGTCCATAGGCGGCGCTTGAAGCCATGCGTGCCAGCATCAATCAGCACGCACTGCCGCAGTGATCGCTGCGTGCCGTCGACTACATCCAGTGATCGGTAGACTGGAGCATGGGAGTGCAACTTGGAGCGCCAGTCGAAGCCGGCCAGGTGAGCTCCCACGCGGCTGACGAAACAGCACGTGCAATTAGAGATCGCCTGCGCCCGCACTTTGCGGAGCTAGCGCGGTGCGAGTCGACGCCCGAACTGCTGGACCACCCCTTATATCGCGAGATCCAGCCTATCGCGGACCGCGTCTTGGCCGCGACCGAGACGGGTACGTTCGCGACACGGGAGGCACCGCCCAAGGCGTCATACCGTCTTCTGGCTTGGAACATCGAGCGCGGCATCGAGTACGAAGCCCAATTGAGAGAGCTCAAGGGGCATGACTATCTGCGATCTGCAGACGTCTTGCTGCTCACCGAGACGGACGTTGGCATGGCGCGCTCGGGCAACCGCAACGTCGCACGCGACTTGGCCAGCGAGCTGGGGCTGAACTACGCCTTTGCGCCCTGCTACTTGAACCTGTCCAAGGGTGCCGGCGTGGAAAGCGAATCGGCGGGCCAGAACGACTTGGGCTTGCACGGCAATGCGTTGCTGAGCCGGTACCCCTTGCGCAATGCGCGACGCATCGCCCTGGGTAACGGTCGCGACAAGATGCGTGGTCGGGAAAAGCGTCTCGGCCAGCAGGCCGCCATCGTCGCCGAGGTTGATCTGCCGGGGCTGCCGCTCACGGCTTGCTCGGTTCACTTGGACGCGCAGTCGCGGCAGCGCCACCGGCGCGATCAAATGGAACTGGTGATCAACGGACTGCCGCCGGACGGACCCGCCGTGATCGGCGGCGACTGGAATACGACGACGTTTGATTCCTCAAGCGCCCGATCCGTGATCATCGGTTATTTCGTGCGCGTGATGCTCGGGGCCAACAACATGATCCGGCACCACTTCCTGCAGCCCTACACGTTCTTCGAGCGCGAACTCTTCCGGCTGCTGGAGCGGCGCGGGTTCGACTGGCGCGCCTCGAATGTGCTTGATGAACGGACCACATCCTACGATGTCGAAGACGCCAAGACGCACAAGAACCTGCGCGAGTGGGTGCCGGAATGGTGCTTTGACTTCGTACGCTGGGCGCTGCGCGACTTCGATGGCAAGTGTCCGTTGAAGATCGATTGGTTTGCCACGCGGGACTTGTCGCCGATGGACCCGATCGTCTTGCATGAATTCCGCGAAGGCCGCGCGCCGCCGCTGTCCGACCACGATGCTATAGGCCTCGACCTGCCGGTTCCCATCGACAAGGCAATGTGATTTCTCGCGCCCACCCGCCTCATTCATAGTTGCTGTCCGAAAACCAACGCCAGTTCCGTCGGCACGGTTGTTGAGAGGCGGTTGCGTCCATTCGTCGCGATGGCGATCAAGTGCCTCGACCGATCTTGCATCTGACGAGACGGATGTCTCTGGCCAGATTGCGGTCTCTCATCGCTCCCACGGAACCTTCTCGACTCGTTCGAGCGGCTTGTGTGTCACGGCCGGTCGCCAAGCTTGGCGAGACCCCATGTCGTAGCGGTCGCCAGGTGCCAGGAAATAGAACCTGCCGGCGGGCTGGATCTTGCGCTGGTTGTCGTAGATCACGGCGTAGCTCTGTCCAATAACCTCGAATCGGTCCCCCTCAACGACGATCGCCGTGTTTTCGTCGATTCCGATTCCCAGCAATTCGGGGTGGGACTCGATCACTTCGAGAAGGTCGAACTGGCGGTTTCGCCGGAGTAGATGTTGGTCTATCCCGACATTCTTCAGCAGCGCAAACCCTTCGACGTGGTCTCCCATCATCACGGTATTGGTCTGCGTGTCGCCGCGGACCAGATACGAACCCATGATCGACGCCCCGGCCGAAGACCCGCTGATGACGCCGCCGCGGCCCAACAGCGCCAACAGTTCCGTGTGGGTGCGGGTGTTCAAGTACGCGTCGGCCAAGCGCCACTGGCGGCCTCCGCCGAAGAACACGCCGCGCGCGCGCCGCAGCGGAGCCACGAAGTCATCCGTATCGGCGACCTTCGGGTCGTACGTGTGCAGCACGGTGATGTCGGTTGCGCCGGCGTCCTTGAACATGCGCTGGCCCTTCCAGTAACGGTCGTAGTGGGAAGCTCCGCCGGCGGTCGGGATGACCACTAGCGGGGCGTCAGGGCCGCCTGCGAGGTCGATGATTCGTTCGACGATCTCTCGGTCCCGTACCGCGCCGCCGATAATCACGAGGGATCCACGTGCAGGCCCGACCCGTGGGCTGTCGGTCGCAGGCGGTAGCTGTGCGCCGACATGTGCGGGCGCGAAAAGCAGTGAGGCCGCAACCAAGGCGACCCCGTGCGCTACGCGCAGAAGTTCTCTGTACAAGTCGCCGAGTTTACCCTCGGAACGATCCGGGGTCAACGACGCGCCTTCGGTTTCAGGCTTGGCGAGGTGCCCAGCCACGCTTGCTGCCCGCCGGCACTTCCCTTGCCAAGTGGGCGTCGTCGTGCTCGCGCAGGGCCTGCATCAGCACAGGAACTCGCTGCGGTACCGATCCAAGAACGCCGGCCGGCTTCGGCTCTGCCAGAGCAGGAGTTGGTTCTTCGGCATCAATAAATTGTTGATTTTCAACAACTTATAATGAACAGTACGCTGACCCAAGTCAACCGATCCGAGGGGTGCGTCCATCAGATTCTCGGCCGAGACGGACGGGGAGCAGGATATAATTCGGGAGACGTGCGATGCCAGTCCTAGAGGCGTCAGAGATTGCGACCGCGCCAGACTTGCTGGCGCGTGAGGACCACCGCATCATCGCCGACATGATCGAGGACTCCTCGACGGTCTTGGATTTGGGCTGCGGCGAAGGTGACCTGCTCGCATGGCTGGCGCGGCACAAGGGCGTTAAGGCGCGCGGCGTCGAGATTGCGCGGGAAAAGGTCCGGCGCTGTGTCGAGCTCGGCCTGTCGGTCTATCAAGGCGACATCAACAAGGGCTTGGCGGATTACCCGCCCGCCTGTTTCGACTACGTGATCCTCAGCCAGACGCTGCAGGTCGTGCAGCAGCCCCTCGAACTGATGCGGGAGATGCGGAGAGTGGGCCGCCGGATCGTGGTGGCCTTCCCGAATTTCGGGCATTGGACCGTGCGCTTGTCGCTGCTTTGCACTGGCAAGGCTCCTCGTACCGGGCACCTGCCGTACCAGTGGTACGATTCCCCGAACATTCGCGTGCTGACGATTTTCGACTTCGAGGCACTGTTGCGCGAAGAGGGGTTCTGCGCAGAGCAGTCTTGTTTCCTGCGTCGCGGTCGGCGGGTGGCGAATCAGCCGAATCTCCTGGCCGATTCGGCGATCTACCTGCTCAGCTAGCGCGCGGGCATTCCGCGAGCAGCTCGTCCACGGCCTGCGTGACAGCGGCCGGTGTCACGGACAGAATGCAGCGGGGCTCGTCGAAGGCGTAGCAGCGGTCGCCCGGGCAGGGCTTGCAGTCCCACGCGGTTTCGACGACCCTGTGCTGCGTCTTCCACGGGTGCCAGATCTTTGAATTCGAAGACCCAAAGATCGTCACGCAGGGGACGTCGAAGGCTGCTGCGATATGGGCCGGTCCCGAATCGTTGCCGACGAACAGGCGCGCACCGGCCAACAACGACATCAGGTCGGCCAGGGGCAGTCCGTGGCGCACGCCAAATCCGCTCACCTTGGCGGACAGGTCCGCCTCACCGGGGCCGGCGACAAAGATCGGCTCCAGTCCGTGACGCTTGCGGAGCTGGCTGGCTAGGCGCAGAAAGTGGGAAAGCTGCCAAGTCTTGGTAGCGTAGGCCGCGCCCGCGTGCAGGACCGCATACGGCTGTTCCGCTTGCACTGGCACCGCTGCCAGACGGGCGCCCGGGATTGCATCCACCCGGCCGCCTAGGTGCATGATGGCGGCGGCATGGTGCTCGGCCGTATGCACGTCCCGGTCGCTGTCGCGTCCGAGCACGTGTTGGGGGCGCGGGATGCGAATGTTGTAGGCCCAGCGTTGGCGGAAGTGCGCGAACCCCGCCCGCCAGCGCGCCCCCGACAGGGCCGTGAACCAAGCTGCTGTTGTTCCTCCGTGCATATCTACGCACAAGCTCGGCCGCAGCGTCCGGAGGTCGCGCAACAGGCGTGCCTTGCCGAGCGTCCCGGCGCCCGTCGCGAGGCGCAGAACTCCGTCGATGTCGGGCTGGCCCGCCAGCACGTCCGCGAAGCGCTCGTCCATGGCGACATGGATACTGGCGCGGGGCATTGCCCGGCGCAGCAGCGAAAAGGCGGGAGTCACCAGCACCGTGTCCCCGAGCGAGCGCAACCGCACGAGGACGATCGAGGCGTCGGGGTCTAGCTGAGAGAGGATCGGATCGCTCACACAGGCAACTCAGGCCGCGCGCGATTCGGCGACGGTATCGAGGAACCCCCGCGCGGCGGTTTCGATGCGGCCGAATTCTTCGTCCATCAGCCAGCGCTTGTTGACCAGTTCGGAGCCAACGGCAACTGCGCTGGCGCCGGCGCGGAAGAAGTCTCCCGCGTTGGATAGGGTCACGCCCCCGGTCGGTACCAGTAGAACTTGGGGCAGCGGGGCCTTAACGGCCTTGATGTAGCTCGCGCCGCCGACCGCGCCGACCGGAAACACTTTGACCATGGTTGCCCCGGCATCCCACGCGGTCATGATCTCAGTGGGCGTGAGAGCGCCGGGAATCACGCACTTCGAGTAGCGATTGCAGATTTCTATGGTTGGAAGATCGAGCGAGGGAGTGACGCAGAACTGGGCTCCGGCCAGCATGCAATTGCGCGCGGTGGTGGCATCCAAGACAGTCCCGGCACCGAGCACGAGAGCGTCGCCGAAGCGGTCGCATGCCTTCTCTAGTGTCTTGATGGCCCCCGGGACGGTCATGGTGACCTCCAAGATCGGAATGCCCGCTTTGTAGATCGCCTCGATAGCGTACAGCGCGTGCCCCGCGTCGTCGGTGCGAACGATCGGGATGATGCCTACATCCAAGATCGTGTTCAGAATGTCCTGCTTGGCCATGTTTGCCAAATCCTAAGCCGTTACAGTACCAAAGCGGCCGAAGCTCCGGCAATCCTGGCCTCGGCATCTCGTCCCGCCCCACATTCGAACCGACTGCAGGACCGTAGTGTCGGAGCACTAGCCGATACGCCGCACAGCACAGATCGCGCCGGTCGAATTCCGCTCGGGCGAGTCCCTGCCTGAGAATGGTGACCGCGCTCTTGAGTGCGGTTCCAAATGGCAGCTGATGAAGGCCGGCAGATCCGCGAATGCCGGGGTGAGCGACTAGGTCTCGTCTCGCCTGATGCGCTGCGCTTCTTGCGCTGCATTGCATCCATGGGCACGAATCGGACTCGCGCGATGTGGCTCGAGCCCGCCGCACTACACTGGTAGGGCATGGCGGTGCCGGCCTTGGCAGTGGCAGGCGGAGACGCCCTGCGCAAAGATCCGTACCCGGACTGGCCGATCGTAGGCGGCGGTGACTTAGAGCGAGTCCGCCAGACGCTGGAAACCCCTGGCTGGGGTGGCAGCAGTCCGCCGGTCGGAGACTTTGAGAGGCTCTTCGCCCAGTATCACGACGCGGCCTTCGGGATCGCCGTCTCTAGCGGCACGATGGCCTTGGAACTGGCCATGCACGCCCTGGGCATCGGCCCTGGCGACGAAGTCATCGTGCCTGCGCACAGCTTCATCGCTACGGCCACCGCAGTTTGTCGCGTCGGCGGAGTCCCTGTCTTCGTCGACATCGAGGCTGACACCTTCAACATCGACCCTGTGAGGGTGGCGGAAGGGCTGTCCGACGCTACCAAAGCAATGGTCCCCGTGCATCTTGGCGGAGTGATGGCCGACATGGACCGTCTCGGCAGCGTTGCAACCGATAGCGGCTCCTACGTGATCGAAGACGCGGCGCACGCCCATGGAGCGGAGTGGTTCGGCACGCGGGCGGGTGGCCTGGGGACGATCGGCACGTTCAGCTTCCAAAACTCCAAGGCGATGACGGCCGGAGAGGGCGGTATCCTGGTCACCAACGACGAGGACTTGGCCGGCAGAGCCCGCTCGATCACAAATGCCGGTCGGCTGCCGGGCAAGGGCTGGTTCGAGCACTTCGAGGTAGGGACCAACCTGAGAATGACCGCTATGCAGGCGGTCTTGCTGGGCTCGCAACTGGAGCGATTGCAGGATCAGATCCGGCTCAGGGCAAGGAACTTCGGCCGCTTCGAGCGAGAACTGGGGGGAGTTGAGGGCATTGACCTCCAACAAGCCCCGCCCGGCGCCGCTGTGCAGACAAGGTATATCGTCCCCGGTCGTGTCTCCGAGAGCGAGTTCGGCGTGGACCGAGACGGCTTTGTCGCAGCCGTTCAGGCCGAGGGCGTGCCGGTGCGCTCGTTTTACCCACACGCCCTGTACGCGAACCCGCTGTTTGACCGGCAGCCGCACCGCGTGTTGCCGTGCCCGGTCGCAGAAGCTGCCACGCACGACGCGTTTTGGCTGCCGATGAACATTTTCATGGGCAGCGCTGATGATGCGGCCGACGCCGCTAGGGCAATCGCCAAGGTCCACGATGCTTACAGGCGCAGCGGATCGGCGAAGACGAACGGCTCGGCCGCATCCTGACCGCCTGGGCTCGCTGGCGGCGGGTCTCAGTCCCGCTGGGATGGCTCGCGGATTCTGTGGACTTGACCGGCGGCCAAGCTGTCCAAGCGCTGCTTGGTGCCGCTGGGCCACCAAAGTTCGATATCGGCCTCTGTGTCAGGGCCCAGCCCGAAGTGAAGCCGCAGGTCGTGTTGCGACAGATAGCTGCCGCCGCCCCTGACCTCGCCTCGCTGGGTCTTGGTTGCGGACTTGACACGTGCCCTGGCGCCGATCGCGCTGCGGTTCGAAACGCTGCCCTCGAGGTGCAGCACGATCCAATTGCCCGCGGCGCTGCCTTGCTGGGCGAGCAGCGCAGGGCGCTCGTTCTGGCTGTTGATCAACACCTCGAGCCTGCCGTCGTTGTCAATGTCGGCGAGGGCCAGGCCGCGCGCCGGGCGCGCTTGGCGGATCCCGGGGCCGGCACCGGCGGAGATGTCCTCGAAGCGTTCCCCATGCAAGCTGCGATACAGCACGGGCGGCTCGCGATAGCTGAGGTCGCTTTCTTCGAGCGCGTCGACTTCGGGAAAGACGTGGCCGTTGACGAGGAGTATGTCTCGCCAGCCATCGTTGTCGGCGTCCAGAAAGCCGCAGCCCCAGCCCACGAAGCGCGTATTGACGCCTAGGCCGTAGTGAATCGTCGAGTCGTCGAAGTCCCCGTCGCCGCGGTTGGTGTACAGGGTCGAGCGCTCGTCAGAGAAGTTGGTGCGAAAGATGTCATCATCGCCGTCGCCGTCAACATCTCCGGCGGCCACGCCCATGCCCGAGAGGGCCTCGCCGTGCTCGTCGAAGGCAGCGCCGCGCAAGACCGCCTCGTCGGCGAACGTGCCGTCGCGCTGGTTGACGAAAAGGATGGACGGAGTGCGGTCGCAGGCCACGTAGATGTCGGTCCAGCCGTCTCCGTCGAAGTCGCCGCTGACGGCTCCCAGCGCGTAATTGCGCCGCGGAGTTGCGATCCCGCTGGCAATCGATGCATCCGCGAACCGGCCGGTGCCGTCGTTGAGCAGGAACTCGTTGCGGGAGAACGGCAGCCCGCGGGGACCGCAGGCGACGGGGATGTTGCGATAGAAACAGTACGGGTTCTGGCCTGGCTTCGGCGTGCTCTCGAAATCGAACTCGAGGTAGTTGGCAATGAACAGGTCGAGATCGCCGTCTTTGTCGGCGTCCAGGAAGGCGCAGCCGGTGCTGTAGCTGCCACTGTCGGGAACGGGCAGACGCTCGAAGACCTTTCCTGATTGGTTGCGATACAGGCGATTCTCGCCCCAGTAGGTGACAAACAGGTCGGGGAACCCGTCGTTGTCCACATCGCCGACGCAGGCGCCCTGACCCCAGCCTTCGCTTTGCAGCCCTGCGCGCTCAGTCACGTCTACGAAGCGCCGCTCCCCTTGGTTGAGGTACAAGCGGTTCGTTCCTCCGTTCCCCGACACCACGAAGGCATCCGGCAAGCCGTCGGCGTTGAAGTCTAGGAAGGCAGCGCCGCTGCCGGTGGTTTCGAGAATCCAGGTCTTGGAACGGTCCCCGCCGTTGGGAAAGACGTGTTGCAGGCCCGCCGCTGCGGCGATATCGATGTAGTGGATCGATTCCGCCTCTGTGATCGAGGCACATACCGTCAGCAGCGCGAGCGCCGCGCACTTGGTGCTGCGCGGCCTCACGGAGCCTCGCCGATGCGCTTGAGGAAATCGCTGAACTCGCCCTCGGACGGGGCTTGCAGCTCTTCCAGTGCCTGCTGGATGCGACGGGCGTCCTCGCGCCGCCCCGCGTTGCGATAGGCCAGCATCAGGCTGTAGTGCGCGGGCTCGCTTTCCGGATGTAGCGCCAATGCACGCTCGAGCAAAGTGATCGCCTGGTCGTATTGCTCCAGCCGGGAGCGTTCCTTGGCGAGCGCGACCAGAGCCTCGGGAAACTCGCCGTCCAATGCTACGGCGCGCTCGAAGTGCGGCAGGGCTTCGGACGGACGGCCCAGCACTTGCAGGATCTGGCCGACTTGAAATTCCGCCACCGCGTCTCCGGGGTTGAGTGCCAGTTCGGCGCGGAACTCTTCCAAGGCTTCACCGAGCGCCTGCGGCTCGTGGGAGCGCATCAGCAAGGCCCGGCCCAGGCGGTAGTGCAAGTTCAAGGTTGCGGGCG
>Ga0209021_1001997_pt1 | contig 18734 bp, 18 predicted proteins | sample PinacodermFT_FD_187299 | JGI IMG/M metagenome (GOLD analysis project Ga0209021, IMG submission 187299) | Host-associated microbial community of the marine sponge Aplysina aerophoba from Gulf of Piran - sponge pinacoderm, lysed by freeze-thaw... | ecosystem: Host-associated > Porifera > Sponge >... | reverse complement strand
ACCGCCGAGTTGCTGCAGCCCGAACTCCACGCGGCCGTCGACACGCTGCTGCGCCACGATCCGCACCTCGGCCTTCGGGACGTCGCCGCCGGCGACGGTGATGCTCAGCGGCGAACTCGACAGCCAGCGCCCGGGTGCAATCCCCGCCGGGAAGAAGCGCCGACTCGGCAACAGCCGCTCGCCCCAATCCCCGTCACCGCCGAGTTGCTGCAGCCCGAACTCCACGCGGCCGTCGACACGCTGCTGCGCCACGATCCGCACCGTCACGTCGGCATCCTGAGCACTCGCCGCCGCCGGCATCATCGCGACGCCCACCGACACGGCCAGCGCCGCCACCAAGCCGCGCCAATGCCGCCTCATCGATCCCCTCAGTACAAGCGACCTCTACACGTGTCGCAGGTTTGCCGTCTCCGTGTGGTCCATGATCTGCCGATCGTCAGAATACGCACCGACGGGGCACTTCGTATGGCCGCCCACAGCTCCGAGCCGCTGGGGATGTTCTCGGTGCACCAGTCGGAGATCTCCCGGTTGTCGTGGTGCGGGTGGGTTGTGTTGTCGTGTCCCGGGTCAGTCGTTGTCCGGTTGGCAGGTTCTGGTGGCGACGGCGCCGTTGTGGGTGGTGGTGAGTGTTCCCTGTTGCAGCGGTAGTTCTCGGCGGCGGCTTCGGTAATGGTGCGTGTGCAGGTTCTTGTGGTTGTGGCGCCGACGTGTCGGGTGGTGAGCCGGTAGCGGGGTCCGCCGGGCGCCACGGTGGGGCATCGGTAGGTGGTGGTTGTGGCCGCCGAACTCGGTGCGCCCGTCCTCGAGCCGGCGAGCTTCGATGCGCACCCGCTGAGACGGTGCGTCATCGAGCGGTGTGGCGTCCTGCGCGTCGGCTTCCTGGGCGTCAGCGGCCAACGGGAACGCGCCCAAAGACAGCAGCCCTGCAGTCAGGACAGCCAGCGCCGCGTTCTGAAGCGCCCGGCGCACGTCGACCTCTCCCCATCCTTCCGTCACGCCGCAGTGACCGCGGGATCGTATGTCCTGGTGCAGCACACGGGCCATTCCACGCCCCGTGCGTGTTACCCGACGATCCTCCGGGGATATCGTCGCGATTCCCATGCCGACCAGAAGAGCCGACGATCAAATGCGAGCCGACGGTGACTCACACCGACCGGCATCCACGGCAGAGAGCGGACCCCAACCTCGGCTGGAGGAGCTGCGAAACGCGGAGCACGACCCCGCCTATGGCGAGGCCGTGCAGCTCGCGCCACTCGTTCAGCGAGTCACGGCGGCCAACCCCAGTCCGTTCACCTTCGCCGGTACCGGGACGTACATCGTGGGCAGGAAACGGGTGGCGGTCATCGACCCGGGACCCGACGACGCCGCCCACGTGACCGCCCTGCTACGGGCGCTGGAAGGCCGAACCGTCACCCACATCTGCGTGACCCACACGCACAGCGACCACTCCCCCGCTTCCCGGGCGCTCGCCGCAGCGACGGGCGCATCGATCTTCGGATTCGGCCCCCACCCGCCAATCGACGCCGCCAGGGTTGGCTCCGGCCCGGCGGCGGTGGAGGAAGAACCCGGCGATTGGGCGTTCATCCCCGACGTCACGCTGACCCACGGTGACGTGCTGGCAGGTGACGGCTGGACGCTGGAATGCCTGCACACGCCCGGACACATCTCCAACCACTTGTGTTTCGCGCTCGCCGAGGATCGTGGGCTGTTCACCGGAGATCACGTCATGGGCTGGTCCTCAACGATCATCCCGCCGCCCGACGGCAACCTGAGCGACTACCTGCGGAGCCTGCAACTCCTGATCGACCGCGGCGACCGTGACCGGGCGTACTGGCCGACCCACGGACCGGCCATCACCTCACCGGTGCGCTACGCCCGGGCACTTCTGGCGCACCGCCATCACCGCACGGCGCAGATCCTGGAATGCCTCGGTGACGGACCTGCCACGATCCCCGAGTTGGTGGCCCGGATGTACACAGACACTCCGAAGATGCTGCATCCGGCCGCCGAGAGGTCGGTACTGGCGCATCTCATCCATCTTTGCGAGCAGCGCCGCGCGTCCAGCGAGCCCGCACCCGACGAGAGAGCTACCCGCTACGCCCTCGCCTGAACTCGCGCCTCATCTCACCGTTGGGCCGAGTCTGCCCACTAGCACCCGCCGCTGCGGAAGGGATTGGCTCCCGCCGGTGGGACCAGGGACCAGTCCGGCGGGAAACCAACCCAGTCGGTCGAGCAGAGCCCGCCGAACTCGCTTGCCAGGCTCGCCAGCAGGATCGGCGACAGGACGCGCCGCAGCAGCGCCCACAGTTCGGCACCGTTCGTGACGTTGTCGGTGTACCAGTCGGGCACCTCTCCCGCCAACCCGGACAGGACGACCTCCTCGGCCTCGCGATCCGGCTGGTCTCCCAGACCGGGGCAACCGGTCTCGAAATAGGCAAGCGACGCCAACGGCACGACGAGATGCGTCAGGGTGTCGGCGAGAATTTCCGAACCGGGCCGCTGCCCGTGGTCCCGGAAGCAGTCTGGATATCTGATGCCGAAGTAGAGCTGTACAGCGCCCCAAGCACGACGCTGCGCCAGCCCGGTGGTGGCGTCGTAGACGTGCGCCAACTCATGAACGACGGTTCCAAGCTCCAGCTCGGAGACCATCATGCTCTCGGCTCGGCACGCGGACGGTTCGCCGGGTCCGTCGCAAACGGGCTGAACGATCCCGGAGATGCTGTCGAGCGGGACAGCGGAAGTCAGTTCTCGTACGTGGTCCCAGGAGGCTCGCAGCCAGGGGTATTCGCGCTCCCTCTGCCGGACGACCTCGTCCAACCAAGTCCGCAACAGGTCCGTGGCATCGCGGGGGATCCGATCCCCGGTAATCGGGGCCGGAGTAATGACCGCGGCCGCGTACGGCCTCCCCGTCGAGGTGCCATCGCCCAGCTGACCGGCGCGGTTGCCCCCCCAGCAGGAATACGAGGCGTCCTCGTGGGCCACGCAGGTGTGCGCCCCGATTCGATCCGATCCCACGCTCATCGTCACGGCCACCGCCGCCCCGACGCCGGGAATCCGAGCCGGGCGGGGTTGCGGGGACCTGGTGCCGTTGCCGAGCTGCCCGGCGGCATTCTGCTCTCCCCAGCACGACACGCCGCCGTCGTCATGCACCACGCAGACACCGCCGTCGCCCACCGAGATCGATACCGCCCCCGTCACCCCGTCAACCCGCTCGGGACGGGCCACGTCGGCCGCCGGCCAGCAGTAGACCTCGCCCACCACGGCCACCGCGCAGGTGCGATCCCAGCCGGTTGACACCGCGACCACTGCCGGCAGGCCGTCGACCCTGCCGGGGGTGAAGGTATGGACGTTGCCGGCTCCCCCGCCGGAACCCCAGCAGGTCAGGCCGCCCCCGGAGTGGACGGCACAGCTCGAGGTCGGTCCCGCATCGATCTTCTCGACGTCGCTGAGGTTCGGGACCTGCTGCGGGCTGCTGACCGGCGTCAGATTGGGATGGCCCAGTTGACCCAGCAATCCGCTGCCCCAGCAGGAGACCCGGCCGTTGGCGTGCACGGCGCAGGTGTGTTCCGATCCGGCGGCGAGTGCCACCGCGTCGGAGAGCCCGAGCACCTGCACGGGCAGGTAGCTGCTGTGCATCTCGCCACCTCCGAGCTGCCCCATGCGACCCGGGCCCCAGCACGACACGCTCCCGTCGCTGTGCAGTGCGCAGACGTGGAGAGCGACCTCGAGGTGGTCGCCGCTCGTGATGCTCACGACGTTCGCCAATCCGGCCACGCTCAACCGCTCCCGGGCACCGTCCATACCCCAGCAGGTCACGTCACCGTCACCGCGCACCGCGCAGGTGCGGCCTCGGGAGGCGGCGATGAGGCTGTCGCCGCTGCGAGCCGCGCCTCGTACGAACTCGGGACCGCGCACGACAGCCGCCTCATCGGAGGAGAACCGCACGAGCGGCGGGTCACCGGGATCGAACTCTCCCGGAGGCGAGATCGCCTGCATCGGCCCGGACCCGGCTGCGGTAACCCCGGCGGGAAGTGCCAGCACAGCTGCAACGCTCACCCAGCCGAGCATGAGGGCGCACGCCGCTCGTGTCCCGCGCGGGTATCGAGTCCGGACCGCGCCAACGCCGGCGCCGGGTGGCCCGGCGACCGGCGCGGACTTCAACGGCTCCAGCGGTTCCAGCTGATCACGTTCTCGATCCCGCCGCGGGTGGCAGGTTTGAAGTCGGTGCCGAGCGTGTAGGCCACCGGGATGAGGGCGAACTGGCGGACTTGCTCGTACGGGATGTCGAGGATCTCCGCCGCCTCCCGCTCGTAGGCGAGGTGCAGGGTGGTCCAGCAGGTGCCGAGGCCGCGCTCACGGGCCGCCAGCATGAAGCTCCACGCGGCCTGGACGACCGAGCCGCCCTCGGCAACCACGTCGGTGGGACGCTCGGACCGGGTCGTCACACAGGGGATGAGCAGCACGGGGCTGCGGTGCATGTTCTCCGCCAGGTAGACCGCGGAGTCGATGACCCGTCGCTGCTGCGCCACCCACGTCTTGTCGTGACCCGCGAATCTCCCGCCGGAGGAGCGTCCGTCCCCGGCCGCCCGGTCGGCGAGGGTGGGTCCGCGCACGTACGCCTCGAACCCGCGCCGGTACAGCCCGGCGATCGCCTCGATCTTGTCGCCTTCGGTCACCAACACGAAGTGCCAGGTCTGCATGTTGGAGGCCGTCGGGGCCTGGACGGCCAACTCGATGCACTCACGCAACACCGACTCGGGCACGGGGCGGTCGAAGTCCAGCCGCTTGCGCACCGCCCGGGTGGTGGACAGCATCTCGTCGGTCGACAGCCCGAGCCTCGTCACACCACGAAGCGTACGCCCTCGCCCCGAGTGGCCAACGAACCGCCGTGGCGCCGACCCGCCGTTGCCCGCCCGCGGTGAGCGTCGATCCTGCAGTCGGGGGCGGCGGACTCCGGCGCGTCGCGGGACCTAGGAGGGCTCGTGCAGACCTCCGAGGGCCGGCACGAGCGGCGCCGAGCGGCTCCAAGTGTTGAAGCTCAGCACGCTGTCGAGGTCTCGGGCGGCGGGTTTGAAGTCGCTGCCGATCGTGTAGGCCACCGGGATGAGGGCGTACTGCCGCACCTCCTCATAGGGAATGCCCAGAACCTCCGCTGCCTCCTCTTCGTAGATCAGATGCACGGTTGTCCAGCAGGTGCCCAGGCCGCGCTCGCGGGCGGCCAGCATGAAGCTCCAGGCGGCCTGGATGACCGAGCCGGCTCCCTCGATCACGTGACGGGGATCCTCCGAGCGTCCGGCGGCACACGGGATCAGCATCGCCGGGCTCCGGTGGATGTTCTCCGCCAGGTGAATCCCCGATTCGATGACGCGGGATTGCTGCGTCCCCCAGGCGGGTTCTCGCTCCGCCCTGCGACGAGAAGCCTCGATGAACCTGGCTCTGTTCGGGTCCTGGGCGCGCCTGTAGATGGTGGCCAGTGCCTCCACCTTGGAGCGATCGGTCACGACGACGAAGTGCCAACTCTGACCGTTGGAGGAGGTGGGCGCCTGGACGGCGAACCGGGCGCACTCCCGCAGCAGCGATTCCGGCACGGGGCGGTCGAAGTCCAGGCGCCTGCGCACCGCCCGGGTGGTGCGCAGCATCTCGTCGGCGCTGAGTCCGAGTCTGGTGGTCATGCCCGCAGCGTAGGCCCGCGTCCTGCGGCGTTCAGGAGTTGGCCGTGACGGTCTCGAGAATGTCGCCGAAGCGTTCCAGGGCGGCAGCCCGGCGGGTGGGCACGTGCTCGGTGGGCCGGCCATCGACGGCCTCGTAGTTCCGCAGCACGTGGCGGCTGATCGTCACCTTGTGCACCTCATCCGCGCCGTCCACCAGGCGGGAGGCGCGCGCCTGGCGGTACATGCTCTCCAGCGGCAGGTCGGCGCTGAACCCCAGCGATCCGTGCACCTGGATGGCCCGGTCGATGGCGTTGTAGAGCATCCGGGTGCCGTACACCTTGATCATGGCGATCTGGGTGCGCGAGGCCGAGGCCCCGTGGCGGTCCATGTGCCAGGCGGCCTGCATGCACAGCAGCCTGGTGGCCTCGATCTCCATCTTGGTCTCGGCGATCATGTCCTGGATCATCTGCTTGTCCGCCAGCAGCGACCCGTGCGAGGTGCGTGACAGCGCCCGCTCGCACATCATGTCGAACGCCCGGCCGGCCTGGCCGAGCCAGCGCATGGCGTGGTGGATACGACCCGGGCCCAGCCGCTTCTGCGCCAGCACGAACCCCTCGCCCGGCTCGCCGATGATGTTCGTCGCCGGCACCCGCACGTTGTCGTAGACGATCTCGGCGTGACCGCCGGGGCGGGCCGGACCCTCGATGTGCGGTTCGCCCATGTTCGGGATGTCCCGCACGATCCGGACGCCCGGCGTGTCGGTCGGCACCAGGATCATCGAACAGCCCTGGTAGGGGTGGACGTCGGGGTTGGTCACCACCATGACGATCAGGAAGTCGGCCACCGATCCGTTGGTGGTGAACCACTTGTGGCCGTTGATCACGTACTCGTCGCCATCGAGCATGGCTCCCGTTTGGATAAGGCGGGGGTCCGAGCCCGCGACGTCGGGTTCGGTCATCGAGAAGGCGCTGCGCATCTCCCCCGCCAGCAGCGGGTCCAGCCAGCTACGCCGCAACTCGGCACTGGCGCCGATGGCCAGGAGTTCGGCGTTGCCCGAGTCGGGGGCGTTGTTGCCGAAGATCATGGGGGCGAACTCGCAGCGCCCCAGGATCTCGTGCATGAGCGCCAGGCGCACCTGCCCCCAGCCTTGGCCGCCGAGGCCGGGACCCAGGTGGCAGGCCCACAGCCCCTGCTGCTTCACCCGCTCCTTCAGGGGCTCGGTGAGCGCCCGCCACTGCTCGGGCGTGCAATCCCCGGCGATCGCCTCCAGCGGCAGGATCTCGCTGTCCAGAAACTCCCGCATCCAGTCCAGCTTGGGCTGGAAGTCCTCATCGGTGGCGAAATCCCAGGCCATGTGTTCCTCCGGGCAAGTCGGTGCCGTCAGGCTAGGAGGGCGCCACGCAATCCGCAGTCCCGGCGCGCCATCTCAGCCACCTGGATTCCGGCCTCCGCCGGCATGACGAGGGACCGGTGGGCCGCGTCGCCCAAGGCACCCCGGGCGGCGCTGGTAGCTTGACCGCGCCCCCCAACGAGCCGAGGAGGCGCCATGGTCAACGTCAACAGGGACAGCGTTCTCGCCGCCCTAACCGCCGCCTGGGAAGCCATCGCCGAGTTATGCGCAACGCTGAGCGACGCCGAGTGGGCGGCCTCCACCGATTGCCCGGGCTGGAGCGTCCAGGACAACGTCAGCCACATCAACGGCATGGAGCGGATGCTCCTGGGCGACCCGACGCCCGAGGTCGACATCGGCGAGGCACCCCACGTCCGCAACGAGATCGGGCGGATCAACGAGATGTGGATCGCCGAGCGGCGCCCCTGGGCGCCCACCCGGGTACTGGAGGAGTTCCGGGAAGTGACGGCGGCCAGGCTGGAGGTTCTGGGAGCCATGACCCAGGCCGACTTCGACGCCGAGTCCTGGACGCCCGCCGGCACCGACACCTACGGGCGGTTCATGCGGCTCAGAACGCTGGACTCCTGGGTGCACGAGCAGGACATCCGGGGCGCGGTCGACCGCCCGGGGCACCGAGAGGGGCCGGCGGTGGAGGTCGTCCTGGACGAGTTCGCCTTCGCCGTGGCGTTCGCGGTCGCCAAGCTGGGTCGGGCACCCGACGGAGCCCGGGTCCTGATCGACCTGACCGGCCCGGCTGCTCGCGCCTGGCGGGTGCAGGTAGCCGAGCGCCGCGGACGGCTCGTGGACGCGTTCGAGGGAGGGGCCGATCCCACGATGACGATCCGAACAGAAGCCCACACCTACACCCGGCTGGCCGGAGGGCGCATCACCAGCTCCGAAGCGCTCGCCCGGGGCCTCGTCAGGCTCGAGGGTGACACCGAGGCTGCCGAGCGGATCCTCGCCGGCCTCGGCTACATGCCCTGACCGGCGGCGCCGGCGTTGGGAGTCAGTCGGCGGCCAGGAGGGCGGCGAAGCGCCGGCGCCACTCCACCGACGGCTTGTCGGACTGCACGCTCACGGTGCCGGCGAGGTCGATCGGCAATACGCCGTCCAGACGCTCCAGCATCAGCTTGTCCTCGGCCCCTATGGCCAAGTCGAAGCGGAGCACCTCGTCGGACGGCACGGAGAAGTCGTCGTTCCGCCACACCACGAAGACGAAGTACGAGGTGACGTCGTCGATCGGCGTCGACAGCAACAGCAGGATGTGCTCGAGCCCGGTCTCATAGGCGATGGTGCTCCGGCAGGCGAACGGCAGGGCGAAGCCGCTGGACATCCGCCGGGCCACGGCCTCGGCGCCCTGCACGCCCGAGGTGGCGACGGCGATCTCGGGATTGCTGACGGTCACCTCGTAGGCGTAGCCGAAGAAGCTGTCATCGAGTTGCTCCAACTCGAGCCTTGGAACCACCTCGTCGGTTTCGCCGCCAATGGTGCCGGCGTGGACAAACGGGAAGTGGGTGATGTCGAGGAAGTTGTCAACCATGCGGGTGGCCGACGCCTGCCACACCTGCACGTCGGGGTTGAGGCGGCGGAACGACGGGTCGTCCTCCTGGACGATCTTGGGGATGTCCTCGCGAGGCACTCCCGGGCAGATCCACACCAAGCCGTACCGCTCGGTCGCACCCACCGGCGCCAGATGGGCGCGAGGCGGGACCGGCACCCCCGGCTGGGCCGACGGCACGAGCACACACCGCCCGCCGGCTCCGAACTGCCAGCCGTGGTAGCAGCACTGCAGGCATCCGTCGATGACGGTTCCCGCCGACAGGGGTGCCTCCCGATGCGGGCAGCGGTCCGCGGACGCCGTCACGACGCCCTCCGGATCTCGCCAGAGCACGTAGGGCCGTCCCAGGACGCGCACGCTCAGAGGACCGGGAGCGACGTCACCGCTGCGGGCGACGGCATGCCAGGAGTCAGCCAGGGCAGGGTTGTCACTGAAGACGTGCGTGGTGCTCATGGGACCTCGGGATCCGACCGGGGTTCTACAGGCACAACACTACGACACCGCCGGCCACAGCCGGACAGAACACCCCGTTCCACCTGCCGATTCGGGCACTCGGCGACCTGTGGGGAGGCAGCCCCGGAAGTCACGCTGCTAGTTTGGCGGCGGCGCGACCGCGCCCCGAACACACAGACCCGGAAGGTGCATCCATGGGCTACCCGAACACGCTGATCTTCGTCGACTTCCCCAGCGACGATCCCGAAGCCACGGCCCGCTTCTACGAGCAGGTCTTCGGCTGGGAGGTCGAGGGGCGACCGGCGGGCGTCTTCCACCGCATCGTGCCGGGTGATGAGTTCCGGAAGGACGGCGAGCCGTCGGGCGTCGGCAACCTGCACATGGGCATCCACAACGTCGCCAACGCCCGCCCCCATCCCGACCCCGCCGGCGTTGGGCCGCGCACGCTGCGCACCGAAGGCCGCAGCCAGCGCATGTGGATCCTGGTCAGCGGGGACGACACCGCGGACCGCATACTCGACACCGCGGTGAGCCTCGGCGCCACGGAGCTGTGGCGCAACCACTACTGGGCGGAGTTCAACGGCTTCAACTGCGCCTTCGAGGATCCGTGGGGCAACACGTTCATTCTCTGGACCCAGGGTGGCGACGACCCGCAGATCCCCGAAGGCTGGACCGACGAGTAGCCCCGGCGACCCACAGCGGGAGCGCCGTCACCGGCAAGAGCAAGGAAGGACAACCGATGAGTGAAGATCAGTCCGGATTCGCCCGCGGTGCGGCCCAGGCACGCGAGGCCACCGGCATGTCCGGTGACGTCACGGCCCAGACGCGCCAGGACGTCTACTCCGACCATCCCACCACCGCACGCTGGACCCACGTGGCACTGCCGAGCGCCGACATCGACGCCTCCATCGACTTCTACACGGAGTTCACACCCATGGAGTTGCTGGACAAGCGCACCGACGCCCTGGGCCACGGCGCCTGGCTGGGACATCCCGACGCCGCCGAGCGGCCGTTCATCCTGGTGCTGATCGAGTTCTTCGCCAGCAGCGGCCAGGAAGGTCTCGGATTGCTGAAACCCTTCGCCCACCTCGGCATCGAACTCCCCACACTCGAGGCCGTGGACGACATCGCCCAGCGCGGCAAGGAAGCCGGCTGCCTCAACATGCCTCCCACCGAGATGCCCCCACCCGTCGGCTACATCTGCGCCCTCAACGATCCCGACGGCAACGTCATCGAGTACTCCTACGACCAGGGCGTCTACTCCACCGCCAAGACGGTCTGGGGCAACGGCGACTGAGCCGGCCGCCGGCGCGCTCGACGGGCGCCGCCCGCCGGGCGCGATCAGGACAGGTGATCCAGCAGCAGGGTTAGCAGCTCCTCGTCGAAGGAGGCGCCGCCGAAGATGCGCCGGCCGGTGCTGTCGAGCAGCCAGAAACTGGACCAGACAGGCGTCGGGAAGTGGTAGTAGTTCGTCGGCACCCGGGAGTCGCTCAACAGCATTGTGAACGTGATTCCGTAGCGGTCGACGAAGACCTGATTCGCCGCCAAGTCGCCCGTCGAGCCGATGCCGACGACCTTCAGCCGGTGGGAGTTCTCTCGAGCGAACTGCTCGATGGCCGGAGCATGGCTCTGGCACGTGCCTCAATAGGGGCTCCACAGCCAGAACAGCAGCGGCGTCTCGCCGGTCACCACCGAGCGGATGTTCGCCGTCTCGCCGCTGTGCACGTCGATCATGCTGAAGTCCAACACGTCCTCGGAGACCTGGACGGCGCCCAGGTCGCTGCCCGACACGCTCGCCGCGAGCGTCACGACCACCGGCGCACTGGACGACCAGCGACCCACCTCAGCGTCGGGGCTGAAGAAGCGTCGTGCCGGCAGGATCCGCTCGCCCCAAGTGTCACCGTCATGGCGCTGCTGCAAGGCGAACTCGATGCGACCGTCGACCAACACCTGCACCGCGACGCGTACGACCACCGCGGCGCGGGCGGCGGAATCGGTGGAGTCGGAGGTGATCGTCAACAGTGAGCTGGCGAACCAGATACCGACGTCGGCGCCCGGAGGCAGGAATCGCCGCGCCGGCGTGGCCGACTCGCTCCACGAGTCCCCCGCCACGCGGAACTGCACCGCGAATTCGACTTGACCGTTCTCGTGGCGCTGCGCCAGGATCCGAGCCTCGAGTTCGTCCTCGACGGGCTCCTCGGCCGCCTCCTGGGCACCGGCGGCGGCGGGAACGCCCGCCACGCCGAGCCACGCCAGCAGGCCCACCAGGACCGCTCGGCTGAGTCGCCCCCGAAGCGATCGGGAACTCACGTCGAACCCGCCGGAAATTGCTCCACCACCGCAGGAGCGTACGGTGCGGTGCGCCGGACCGGTTTGCACTCGCGGTCACCACCACGAGCCCTCAGCCCGCTCGCAGAGCCGAAAGAACCTGCGTGGCTCCGTTGATGGTCTCGGCGAGACCCTCGTAGGCGGTCGGCCGGAGCACGGCGGCCAGGTTGAGGCTGAACGAGTCGAACCCTAGTTCGGCGACACGTAGCAGTCGTGCCAGAGGATCACATCGGAGATTCCCAGCCGGTCGAAACCGGCCCGCTCCACTTCGACGGCCAGATCGGCCACCGGACCGGGCGCCATGCCCGGCGTGATCTCGGCCTCGAACCGGAGGTGGGTCACGACACCGTGGGGGAGCTTCCGGCATTCGTTGGAGACTCGATTCCGGGCCTCCGCCGGAGTGGTGCCGCCGTCCTGACCTCCGGCAACGGGAGTTGGGCCATACGACGCCGGACCGCCCTCGTTGATCCGCGGGCGTCCCGACTCACGATGCAGGAACCAAAGCACCCGGTTGGCGAGTCGATCACCTCCTCCACACTATGGCCGACCGCCGCGGTGATGACGGGGAATCCCGATTGCGGGACGGACCCGCCGGTAGTTTTGCAGTCACTTGCCGGGACGGGCAGCCCCTCACCGATGGTCCTGGCAGATTCGAACCGGGAAGGGCACCGAATGGCCATCGACCTAGCCGGTAGCCCGTACAGCATCGAACGATCCGGCCGACGATTCGTCGACAAGGCCGCGGAGCTTCAGGAGCGTGCGAACCTGCTGCGGGAGCAGGGACGCCTCACCGAGTTCACCCTGCGGACCCACTTCGGCGACAAGCGATTCGAGTGGATCGCTGAGTCGAACGCCATCGAGGGCAGCACCCTCGACGTCGGCGAGACGCAGATCGCCGTGCTGCAGGGAATCACGATCACCGGACACGACCCCGCCCACTCGGAGGCCGCCATCAACCTCTCGAAAGCTCTGGATCGAATTGCCGAACTCGCGCGTGACCCGATTCCAACGGACATCGAGCAAGTGAAAGAGCTGCACGCCCTTGTCCTCGCCGGCTCCCCGGCGGCAGGTCTGTTCCGCTCCAAGCCCGTCCGCATCGGGGGTTCGCCGCACGTGCCCGTGGGCTCTTGGCAAGAGGTCATGTCCGCAATGGAGGACTGGGAAAGCTGGTCCTGCGCCAACGCCGCGGTGCCCGCCCTCCTGCGGGCCATCGTGCTGCACACGTGGCTCACTCACATCCACCCTTACAGCGACGGGAACGGGCGGACCTCCCGGGCCGTGATGAATCTCGAGTTGATCCGCGCCGGGCTACCGGTCACGATCATCCGGCGAAGAGATCGCTCGAGGTACTACGAGGCCCTCGCGGAGTCCGACCTTGGTGGTGATCTGGGCTCGATCGCCGGGTTGATCTTGGCGCGAGCAGATGATGCGCTTAGGAACCTCGAGCGCGCGGCCACGGCTCATCAAGGCTATGACGTCGTTCAGGCAAGGCTGCGGAAGGCACAACAACGCCAGGTTGCGATCTGGAACGACGCAGTCCGCCTCCTCTTCTCACTTGTAGACGACAATCTGACAGCCACCGTCGGGGATCTTGGCCAAGTCTCCACGCACTGGTACGACGACGAACTACTGGTCGACGACTATGTGGCACTTGCCCAGGGAGACTCGGCAGGCAATTCTTGGTTGTTCCGATTCGAAGCGGTAGTCCCCGGCCTCGAGAGCAGCCGCTACCTGGCGTGGACCGGCTATCGCAGCTACGAGATGCAGCAATTTGAGGGTCTCGGCGCAGGACCTGCCATATTCTGGTCGGTCCCCGATCCGTCCGGCTACCGGAAATGGATGAGGGATGACTCCCAGTCCCCCGGGGTGGCGGAAATCACCCTGTCGCTTCCCGCTGCCGATAGATGGATCGCCCGGCTCCCAGACGGAGAGATCAGAGCCTTCCTCCCGAGCGCGATCGCCCGGCGAGTTGCAAGCGCGGTCGTGGAATCGATGAGCGGCTCGTAACCAAGTCCAAGCGGACTTCCCGCAAGCCTCGGAACGTCCTGCCTGGCTCGTGAGCGGCTGAAGGCATACGTCTCCAGGCACTGGAGTGGGGTCACGGTGCGGCGACGGTCAGACCATCGGGAACTTGGCCTTGTCTGGCAGGCCGGACCGGGCGCAGATGGCCTCGCCGGCGGCCTGGGATTCCGCCCACAGCCGCTCCTCGTCGATGGTGGTCATGTGCCCGTCGTCGACGACCTGCGCCCCGTCCACCCAGACGCTGTGCACGCCGCGCCCGTCGGCCGACCAGACGAGTTGGCTCATGACGTTCAGCAGCGGGCGCCACTCGGGCCGGTCGGTGTCGTGCAGCACCACGTCGGCCTTCTTGCCGGCCTCCAGCGAGCCGATCCGGTCCTGCGCCTGCACGGCCCGAGCACCGCCCAGGGTGGCCATCTCGTAGGCCATCTCGGCGGGGAACATCTGCGGGTCGCAGCGGGCGTCCTTGAACAGGCCGGCCACCAGGTAGGTGGCGCGCATCAGGTCGGAGTAGTTGGAGGCGTTGTTGCCGTCGGTGCCGATGGCCACGTTCACCCCGCCGGCCATCATCTCGGGCATCTTGCCCACCTGCGTCACGCCGTAGGCCACCTTCAAGGCCGTCGTGGGGCAGTGCGCCACCGAGGCCCCGGTCTCGGCGAGGATCTGCACCTCGCCGTCATCGAGTCGCACGCAGTGGGTGATCGCCACGTCGTCGTCCAGCACACCCAACTCGGCGAGGTGCACGATGGGGCGGTGGCCGAACTCGGCCAGGAAGGCGTCGGGGTCCAGTTGCGCCGGCGACATGTGGAAGCTGAACCCGGCCCCGGCCCCGGTGGCCAGTTCCCGGGCGGCGCGCCACAGCGGGTCCGAGGCGGTGTTGTGGCCCACCAGCACGACGTGGCCGGCGATGCGCCCCCCGGCCACCGAGCCGTGGCGCTCCAGTACGGCCTGCAGGTTGGCGATGGCCTCGTCGGTGTTCTGGCGGTAGACGTCGGGCTCGGGCGGCAGGTCCCACACCCAGCGCCCCACCCGGCCACGGATGCCCACCTCCACGAGCCCGTCCACCACGTCGTCCAGGAACCGGACCGTGCCGGCCTCCAGGAAGCACGTGGTGCCCGAGCGCAGCATCTCGGTGGCCGCCAGCTGCGCCGAGATGCGCTCGTCGGCGGCGGTGTAGGTGGCGTAGAGCGGGCAGAGCCAGCCGAAGACGTTCTCCGCGAAATCGATGTCGTCGGGCACGTAGCCCCGGGTGAGTGGCTCACCGGTGATGTGGATGTGGCTGTTGACCATGCCGGGAGTGGCCACGAAGCGGTCGCCGCCCGCCACGGTGGCGGGCTCGTAGCGGGCTGCCAGGTCGTCCCCTTTGCCCACCGCCACGATCTCGCTGCCGCGCACCGCCACCGCGCCGTGGCGAATGATGTCGCGGCGCGGGTTCATGGTGACGACGTGTCCCGCACGGATCAGCACGTCGATCGGCTCGGGGCGGCCGGAGCCGTTGGTGTCGTTCGAGGAGGTCATGTTGCCGCCTTTCGGTTGTGCGGGGTCCGTTCGGTCGCTCACCTGTGGCGCGGGCATGACGCCGAGATCTGGATTCCGGCCTGCGCCGGAATGACGGGATGGTGGATCGACACTACTCAGTCGAGGACTGCGTGTTCGCCGGTTTGGTTGCCACGAAGATCTGCTGGGCTGCGATCGGCTCGATCAGCCGGACCTCGGTGAATCCGGACTCGCCGAGCCAGCCTGACATCTGTCGGTAGGTGAAGGCGGTTCCCCGCCTGGTGCATGCCGCCATGGTGGCGGCCATGAAGACCCCCTGGGGGCTGCGGTTCGGATCGTCGGTGCGGAAGTAGTCCGACACCAGCACCCTCCCACCGGGGCGCAGGGCGGCGGCTGCCCGCGCCAGCAGAGCCCTCGTGCCGTCAGCACCCTCTGTGCGGCAGATGTGCCCGAGCGCCACCAGGTCGAACGCCTCGTCCTCCAACGCGACCGTGTGATAGTCGCCGGGGCGCAACTCGCAGCGCCCGGCCAGTCCGGCCTCGGCGATACGCGCCCGGGCAACCTCCAGGACCTCCGGCAGGTCGTTCACCACGGCGGTACCGCCGGGGCAGGCCCGCAGCACGGCGATGCTCCAGGGCGCCCCGCCGGCGCCGAGGTCGGCGACCCGCGGGGCCGACAGGTGGCTGTAGGAGATCCAGGCGTCGGCCCGGGTGGCGGCCCGCAGCACCGTGCCGAAGGTGCCCTCCACGAGCGGCACCCAGAACCCCGCCACGTCGCCATCCACCGGGTGGGTGGGTTCGCCACGGCGGATCGTCCCGGCAAGATCGGTCCAGTTCTCCACAGGGCCGGGAGCGACCGACACCAGGTCGGCCATCGGTGCGGGGCTCTGACGGCAGAGGTAGCGCCGGGAGCAGTCGTTCAGGTCGAAACGCCCGTCGTGGCGGTCCAGCAGCCCGAGGACAACCAGCGCGTCCGCCAGGGCCTCGGTGTGCGGCGCCGAGGACTCCAGGTGCTCCGCCAACCCGTCGGGCCCCAGGGGTCCGTGGTCCCAGAGCGCGTCGAAGAGGCCCAACTCGATCGCCCCCGCCAGCATCCAGTAGGCGCCCAGGCCGAAGATGACGTTCCACACCGGACCCGACGGTGCAGGTTTGAAGTCGCTCCACGGCCGGCCCGTCCGGGCCATCGTGTGGGTCTTCTTCAGCTCTGGATAGGGAGAGTCGGCCACGGCCCGTCCTTAGCCTGCCTCCGCCGGCTGTCGAGGATCTTGGGGGTCTTCTTTTGTAGCCCCACTTTCTCGGCCAAGATCCGGAGAGGTCCGCAGTGTCACTCGGCGGTTTGCTCAGGGCCGCAGCACGATCTTGCCGAAGAGGTCGCTGGCGAACATCCGCTCCTGCGCGGCGGCCGCCTCGGCGAGGGGCATCACCGAGTCCACCGGCGCCACGAAGTCACCGCTGCAGTACTGCTCCCAGACGGGGCCGAACTCCTCGGGGCGGTACGGGTCCGAGCCGACGATGGTCAGCCCCATGTGGAACAGGTGCCCCAGCGACGGGATCGTGACCGAGTCGCCGGTGGTGTTGCCGCAGTTCACGAGCCGGCCGCGGACGCCGAGGGAGAACATGGAGGCCTCCCACAGCGCGGGGCCGACGTGTTCGAACACCATGTCCACCCCGGCGCCGCCGGTTTCGGAACGTGCAAAGCCGGCGATGTCGGTGGTGCGATTGTTGGCGGTGGCCTCCGCGCCGAGTTCGGTGGCCCGGGCGCACTTGGCGTCGGTGCCGGCGGTTGCCAGGACCCGCGCCCCGGCGGCGACCGCCAGCTGGATCCCGGCCGTGGACACCCCGCTGCCGGCCGCGTGGATGAGGACGGTCTCGCCGGCCTGCAGCTTGCCGACGTCGAACAGGGCGTGCGCCGCGGTCATCCAGCAGGTGGGGAACACCACTGCCTCGTCGAATGTCATGTCGTCGGGTATCGGGAAGACGTGGCTGGCCGGCACGAGGCACAGTTCGGCGTAGCCGCCGTCGGCGGTGGCGCCGATGATCCCCAACTCGCCGTACAGGTCGCCGCGCCCGGCGAGGCGGGAGTCCTCCCGCACCCCGGACATGGACGGATCCACCACCACCCGGTCACCGACGGAGACGTCCTCCACGGCCTCGCCGAGGTGGGCCACGGTTCCCGCCACGTCCATGCCGGCGATGTGCGGGAACGCGTACCCGGGCATGGTGAAGTAGCCGGCCCGCTGCACGATGTCGAGGCGGTTCAGGGCGGTGGCCCCGACCTGCACCACCACGTCTCCGGGCCCCGGCTCGGGATCGGCCACGTCGACGTAGCGCAGCACCTCGGGCCCGCCGTGGGCGTCGTAGAGGGCGGCCTTCATCGGAGGCCCCTGATGAATGGTCGAGCCAGCGATTGCGGCTCTCGGGTGCGGTGTGCGAAGAGCGCCATGACGCAGATGGTTAGCACAAACGGCAGCGACGACAGGAGCTCCGAGTTCAGCGGATGCCCCACGCCCGGCAGGCTGAGCCGGAAGGAATTGGCGCTACCGAACAGCAGGCAGCCCAACATCGCCCCCCGCAGCGTCCAGCCACCGAAGATCACCGCCGCGATGGCGATGAACCCCTGCCCACCCACGATGGAATCCTCGTACCACCCCACCTGCCCCAGCAGGAGGTAGCCCCCGCCGAGGCCCGACGTGATGCCCGCGATGTAGATGGCCTGGCGGCGACGCGCGTTCACGTTGATCGACGACACATCGGCCGCCTGGGGGTTCTCCCCCACAGCTCGCACCTCCAGACCCCAGCGCGTGCGGTGGACCAACCACCAGGCCAGCGGGACGAGGGGATACAAGAGATAGAGCGGCCAGGGCTGGCCGAACAGGGCCGGCCCCAGCAGCGGGATCTCGACGAGGCCCGGCACCTCGAAGACGTGCGCCGCGGCGGTCTCGGGTTTGAGGGTGCTGTTGAGGAAGCTCGCCAAGCCGAGGACCAAGATGTTGAGCGTGAGCCCCACGACGAACTGGTTGGCCGTGAGGTTGTGACTGAAATGGGCCTGCACGGCTCCGACGACGAGCCCCGCGCCGGCACCGACCACCAGACCGACGGCGATGCTCCCGGTGGCGTCGTAGCCCATGGCGGCGGCGAAGGCGCCGCCGAGCATCGCCCCCTCCACTGAGATGTTGATTGTCCCGGCGCGTTCGGCGATCCACTCCCCCACCGCGACGAACCCGAGCGCGGTCGCAAGGCGCCAGCCGCTGCTGTAGGTGCTCTCACTTGAGAGCACGTCTCCGACGGCGGAGAAGAAATCGACGAACACGGCTCAGACTCGATCCCGCGCCGCGGCCAGGGCGCGGCGCCGGTCGCGGACGAAGAGAATGGCCGGAGGCACCAGCAACGCCAGCACCAGAAGCGCCTGCACGACCTTGGTGATGTCGCGATCCACACCTGTGGCCGCCAGGAACCCCGACCCGGTGCGCAGGGCTGCGAAGACGAACGCCGCAGGGATCGCGACGATGGGATGGGAGCGGGCCACAAGGGCAACCAGCAGCCCCTCCCACCCGATGTTCACCGCGAACCCGGGCGTGAGCCGGTAGTTGCCGAAGTCACCTCCCACCAGCATGAACGCCCCCGCCAATCCGCAGAATGCCCCGGAGACCACGAGCGCCATGCCGCCGTAGCGCGACTCGCTCACACCGGCTCGGTGCGCCGTGCGGGGCCCTCGGCCGAGCATCTGAAGGCGGAAGCCCACGATCGTCCGGGACAGCACCAGCGCCACGACGACGGCCAGGGCGAGGGCCACGAAGGCGCTGACGGGGAACTCGTTGCCGAACCAACGCAGGCGCGGC
>Ga0209021_1001996_pt1 | contig 18736 bp, 31 predicted proteins | sample PinacodermFT_FD_187299 | JGI IMG/M metagenome (GOLD analysis project Ga0209021, IMG submission 187299) | Host-associated microbial community of the marine sponge Aplysina aerophoba from Gulf of Piran - sponge pinacoderm, lysed by freeze-thaw... | ecosystem: Host-associated > Porifera > Sponge >... | reverse complement strand
AACACACCAAAAGCCCTCCTGAAGCCATCCATCATCGATCATGACAAACTCGGTGTCGATTGAGTCGAGATCGAACATTGCGCCGTCGAGTGCTGCGAACTTGTCGGTTGGTGGTTGCGTATGCTTGCTGTCGAGTCCAAACACACATTCCGGCCACACATATTGTGGGCAGCAAGTCCAATTGTCGCTTGCCTCAACTGCTTCGATGACTTCCGGGGCCTCGACCCACGAGTGATGAATTCCGAAGTCCCATCCCGTGCAGGTTACGACGATTGCCGAACCGTCCGGAAATTCAATTCGTTCGAGTTGGTCTTCCTCGGTGCGGTCAACAGTGTCCGGAAGGAAGTCTTCCCAATCGAAGTCCTGTCCGTCCGCTTCGCCGATTGTGTTGGCGATAAACTGTTCTGCGTATGTCATTTCGATTCCTTTCTTGGAGTGAAGCGCCGCCCGAAGGCGGCGCTTGTGGTTCAGCCGTAGAGCTCAGTCTTCAGCGTCGAGATTGCGTCCGAAGCCTGTGCCTTGGTCAGCGTGTTCAGGTTCAATCTGTGAAACCCGAATGTTGTCGACACGCCCATGTCTTCGCGGATCAGCTTGGCGAGAAAACGCTTCTGCGCCGGAGTTGCCTTGCCCGTCATTGGCTTGCGAGAATAGCGTCTTGCCGGCCGCTTCTTGGTTGAAGCGTACGCATGGTACTTGGCGATGATCTGAACAGCCTGCACATATTCCAACCAGCCGTTGTCGACGTGCTTCTTGATTTGCGCAAAATCGGCTGCGGGCGCGAGGGTTTCGAGGGTCTTGACTTGTTCGGTCGTTGCGAGTCTAATCATGATTTATTCCTACCTAGTGTGTTGGACAAGTAGTAATATAGACCAAACATAATTCAGTGTCAACAACTTTCTGCAAGAAAGTGCAACTTTTTTCAAGAAACTTCAAACAATGTCGGAACGACTAGGGCTTCCAAACAATGCCGAACGCATTCCGAACAACATCCTTGGGACGCTCATCGGAATCCGTCCGAGCCCATCCGAACAACATCTCAATATCGTCATCGTTGAGATCGAAGTACGACACCGTCTTCCGAACATCGTTGTGATGACGCTTCAAAACCGTCTCGAACTCCGTGCTCAACACCTTCTTCAGATCTCTCTGAACACGCTCCTTGCAAGCCTTCAATGTGTCGAACACACCGACTTCCCTGGTCTCCCCGCGTTCGTTCCTGAAAAGAACGCATTGGTTTCCAACGCGTTCAATGTGTCCCAGTACATGTCCTGCATTGAGAACAATGAACACCTCCGAATCCACGTGCTTCTTCTCGATTGCATCCCCCGCATTCCTGCGACAAACAACATTCAACTGTTTAAGCATACCCTCTTTCCTCTGTTGCAATTCTAGCTTTCTCCGCCCTCTCACGATCCACAATGTTGCAGATGTCCGTCAGCGACACTTCCGGATCCTCGTTCGCAATGTACTTCTCAACAATGTCCAACAAAGCGATGACATCCGATTTCTTGAACGCGATGTTGTCGTTGAACTCCTGCAACGAGATCGTTGCCCGTCCGCTTGCCAGATAGGTCACCTGTCGAAAGACGAGACTGAGTTCATCCGTTTCCGTCCAAGTCATCCGCTTGTTGCTCACTGCGTCCATCATGGAGCGTTCGAACGCCCCCGTCACGCTGAAGCTTCTCGCTGTCCGAGAACTTCCATGAACCGGATATCCCGCGTTGTCCTTTGCGTCCGCTTTGGTTGTCCATCCCTTTTCCATGAGAAGCTTCTTCATCGTGCGAACGACTTCGATTGACGCGGGCTTGTTCTTGATGTTGCAGAGATTCGTTTTCTTGACTGTGCTTGGGACATGTCTGAGTTTAACGGCCATGGGTCAATTCCTCTTTTGGGTAAGCGTAAGCGTCTCCGAGACCCTTCACGACTACGGGCCAACAATAGTCCGGGGATTCGAAATACGACTCCTTGACAGCATCGATGACTTCTTCGTCATGAAGACGATCCGAATGAACTCCAATGTTCCATCCGGTGTCCAACCATGGAGTGATCCAGACGATTGACGAACGATCCTTCAATTGGAACCGCAACATGTCTCCCCGAACGAACACACTGCATTGTCCGTTGTGGAGCCATTCTTCCAACCATCGATCTGGGTTGTTGAGATTTTCCTCTGCAAGTTGATGTGCGATTGTCTTGTCCATTTTGATTCCTTCAGCGCATTCTGCCCGGGGCTTCGCCGTCCGAGCATGCGAACAGATGCAGGACTTTCCGCCCCACGGTGCACCAACACATTTCCCCGTCCATATGGTCGAAGAATCCCAGTGCCTGCCTGTGCGGATACTCGATACAGAAGCGACTCCCCCACAGGAAGAACAGCACCTGTCGCCCCTGCATGTCCTTCTGCAACTGCGAGCGCAAGGCTTGGTGCGATTCCTCTTTTGTGGCCATTCACGGATGTCCTTACGATTGATCCGTCTCGTTCAACAACTTCTCCAGGACAGAGACTTGCTTCTCCGTTTGGCACCATTTCTTCAACAGTCGATCGGACTCGTCATCCACTCCATGCTGCTGAATGTAACGATTGAATGCGGATTGTTGTTCGGACGCTTGGTGGCGCAACTCGGTCATGTTCATTTTGATTCCTCTCTTGCGTTGTGTTTAACTTCGAAGAGACGGTTGATCGCTTCGACAACCTTCTCCTCCAACTGCTCTGTTCGTCTGTCGTTGCCGCAAACAAACCGATGTATCTCCAAAGCTCTTTCCGCAGCTTCAACCTCGTATTCCGCGTCTATGACGCGGTCATCCATCATGTCCATTTTTGATTCCTTGGATTGAGAGAAAGCTCCGTCCGAAGACGGAGCTTTCAAAGAATTAGTCTGATGGGCAGACGGCGCACAAAGCCGCCCAAGCTGCTCGGTATTCCTTCCAAGCCAACTTCAACTCGCTTTCGACATCATGCCATCTTGAGCAGGTTTTCTGCTCGGGCCACAGGTCATGATGGTACTCATCCTCGGCGGCTTGAGCACATTTCAACCGTTCGTCCGCTTCGTTGAAAGCGGCGGCGGCTTTTCGAACTTCGGGCGCAATAGACATTTTCGATTCCTACATTAGTGCTGGTTCGCAGACCAATGTATAAACTTCCGATGACTAGTCAAGGACTTTCTGCAAGAAAGTTCAATTTCTTCCAAGAAACTTTAGGAGAAACTCCATCTCCTCAATCGGATTCTGAATCCGACCACGGCGATAAACGCGAACGGACGGAATCCGCAACACAATCCATCCCAACAACAACGCCTCACGATGCTTCTCGGCATCCTTCAAGAACCCCGAGACAGTCCGATGTCCACCAACATCCGAACCAGGAACAACCTCCCCCTTTGCAGGAACACGAAACACTCCCTCAATCTCAACGGCAATTCGCCAACCCCCAGACAAACGAATGTCCGGCCACGCAAAGTCAAATCGCCATCGCCTCGCAGGATGAAACCTGTGCTCTCGAACAGGAGGAGGAAGTCCATGAATTCGCACAAGCATCCCAAACGCGTCCTCTGTCGGATTGCCCTTCATGAACTCCCTCCATCGAGAATGCACAAGTCGCATGGATTTTGCGCTGTAAAATTACGCCCACGCGCATTGCCCCTCCATCGCTGCCTTATTGAAGACATGGGACACAGCGATGCGGACATCCATGCTGTCGACGCTCGTGCTCGCCGAGTTGAAGTGTGGGCAACCCAACTGCATTCAAAGCTGCGTCTGCTTGGTGCTGCCCCAATCCCAACCACTTTCGACATCCGCAATGACAGGAACCTTCAACGCCAAGCAGTTCTGCATGATGTGCTTCACTTCTCGCAACGCTTCCCGAGACAACGGGATGTCAGACGCAGAAAAGTCCAACTCGTCATGAACCGTCAGCAACGGCATTCCCAGTACATCACACACGCCGGATTTCCAAATGTCCGCCATGGCCTTCTTCATCATGTCCGCCGCCGAGCCTTGGAGCAGACGGTTGAGTGCCTTGTATGTCTTTGCTCTCTGCAACGACTCCAAAGGCCATCGCCGTTTTGCCAGCTTGAACGGCATGGGTTTCTCCTCTCGATTGAAATTCGGCTCCCACAATTCAAACATCGCCTTCCGATTGAGCATCGTCCGGATCTCTCCATGCAAGTCAGCTTCAGCCTTCACATGCTTCTGAGTCTCGTACGCAAACGGCAACTTGCGATGATACTCTCTCAAGAACGCTTCCGCTTCCGCAAAACTCTTTTCCATGACACTCGCAATCGTTGCAACGCCCGCGCCGTACACCACTCCAAAATTGACGTTCTTGACCTGCGTCCTCTTCGAGTTCGGAATCCCCGCCATCTTCCCGCACAACCCATGAAAGTCCGTGCTTGCATCCGACCAGTATTGATCCCGCAACTTCTGCCCGGACTCTCCAACCGCATAATGCGCAAGCAGTCGATACTCGATCTGACTCCAATCGAACCGCCACCACATCTCCCCGGGCTCAGGAACAAACACTCCCCGCAACATCTTCTTCAACTCGGGATCCCGTGACGGAATCTGTTGAAGGTTCGGACGAGACGATGAGAATCGCCCGGACACCGTCCCATGCGAATCCGTCTTCAACGGATGAAACGAACAATGAATCCGTCCGTTGATCGCCTGGCCAAGATGCCCCTCGACAAAAGTGCCCAGCATCTTCTCCCACTTTCGCCCCTCGGCAACCGCCCTCGGAAACCAATGGACATGATTGGCAAGCCAGGGCTTCGTGAAGCTGGGAGCGCCCTTTGCAGTTTTGAGACACGGAATCGACAACTTGTCGAACGCTCGTTCAAGAGTTCCAGCACGATTGTTCAGGTTGACTTCAAACCCAACCGCCTCGTTGAGCTTCTGCTTCTGATCCGCAATCCGTCTTGCAAAGATGTCTGTGAGCTCTTCAACTCCATCGTCCGCAATACGAACTCCATTTCTTCGCATTCCAACCAACATCGGGATCAAGCTGCATTCGAGATCGAACAGGTCCAAAAGACGATCCCGTTCAAGCTCGGATTGAAGATGCTCCCTCCAAACCTTGATCGGAAGCGAGGCATCCGCCTCCGCATACGGCCCGACAAACCTTGCCGGAAGACGCCAAATGTTGTCCTTCACATGCTTGAATCCGTACGCGGCTGCAGCCTTCCGAAGCAGAAGCTCCTCCTTCCCTCCTTGCGGTCCGTAACGACGCGTCAGCAAGGCATCGAGACTGTAGCTTCGAAGATTCTCGTTGAGCAACGGATCCGCAAATTGCACATCCACATAGCGAGACACATTCGGAAACCGAACTCCCTCGCTCATTGCCCAGTCGATGTCATAGGACAGGTTCGTCCCTACCAGCGTCCCTCGGAATCGTTGGAACAACTCCCGCATGTAGTCTTGGACCTTCTCGGGATCCAGGTTTCCGCCGCCTTGATGTCGAACAGGGAAGTACCATGCACGCTGCCCATCCGACAAAGCCCAGCCGCAAATGAAGTTCCCCTCTCTCCGAACGCCCGGACCAAACTTTTTCAACCCAGTGTCCTTGGTCTCCAAATCCAATCCGAGAACCCTGCAGTCCGCAAGATTTGGAAACTCGGCAGGAGCCCTCCATTCGGATTGAGGCATCTGAAAGGTCAGCGACTGCATGGAGTCGAAACTCGTCCGCTTGTCAACATTGTTTCTTGTGTCTGAATCGTCCCAAAACAATCCAATGTCATCGCTTCCCGTCATTGCGGAACTCCCCAGTGTTTGTGTGCTTGCAGACCTGCTCTGTATCCATGCTTCAACGCAATCTCAGCAACTTTCTTGATGTTCTGTTTGGTCAGCCACGGATCCTCCGGAATCCAGCAAGGACTGAGAAAGACATCCTTGTCCCTCCCAAACGGAAACTGTTTTGGAACTCCGTGACGCTGCCTGTTCCTCCCAAGCGGCCGCTGCGTAGGCAGAACGGGAAGTCCCTTGCCGTCAATCGACTTCGTTCGACTGTCCATCGAGACAACATACTTCCAGGCAACGGCTCCCGCCATGATTCTCGGGTGAACCATCTTGGTCTTGGGAGAAACGACAATCTCCACTTTTTTCCGATCAAGAACAGGGAGCCAGAAAGATCCCGCAGTCTCGATCTGAACAGTGAAGTGTCTGTCGCAGAGCCTGTTCACCAAGTGCGTGACATTCTGTCGAAGCGGCTCTCCCCCCGTCAACACAGCCAAGTCAATGTCCTTGTGAGCGCTCCAAACAACATCGAACATCTCCATGATGCTGTCTATCGACAGGTAGCGATCGTGTTCGTCATCCCAACGAGCATCGCAAAAGTGACAGCGCAGGTGACATCCGGACAACCGAATGAACACCGCAGGCTGCCCCACACGCGGCCCCTCTCCCTGAATCGTCGCGTACACATCATGCACCTGCAGCAGGTTGGGATCCGCATTCCTCTGTCTGGGCGCGTTCTTGCCTCTCATCGAGGACACCTAGAAATAGTCGCCATAATCTTCGTCCTCATCTCCGTATTCCTCAGTGTAAGGTTCCTCCTCAGGCTCCGGATCAGGTTCAACAGGTCCCTCGATGAACACTTGCTGCCTCTCCCCCTTGTCGAACAGATGATTGAAAATCTCCATGAAGCTGGAAGCCTTGCGCTTTCCGATCAACACTCTGTCGAACTTCCAGCAATTCCCATCCTGCATCGCCTCCAATGTATCAGTGACAGTCGCAGGAACAGGAGCGTCGCTGGCCGCCAGCCAAAACTTCACGAACTTCTTGCGCGCAAAACCCTCATGCTCGGGACAAACCCAAAAGTCGCACTGCTCAGGATCCCCCGTGTCGGCATGCGTCCCCGTCAACGACACTCGAACAGTGATCGACCCCTCTTTGCGCTTGGACACCCAACGCATCGCAGTGACTGTCCAAACCTTCATCCAATGTTGCGGAACGTTCCATCCCACAATCTCCCCCGCAAAAGGGGAGTTCGATGCAAGCGCAGGATTCTCCTCCCTCGGAAAGAAGAAGCCACAATGCGGACACTGCCCACATCCCGCCGCAACAACGCGGCTGCAATTCGGATTCAGGCAGACCTTGCTCGGAGCCGCCCGCGGCTCTCCGTCCTTCCTGGGCTTTGGAGGAGTGGGTTCGTTCAACGAACCATGCCGAACCGCATTCCCTCCAAAATCCAAAACCAGACACTCCTCCAAGTCAGGATGCGTCCTCAATCCCCTCCCAACCATCTGAACATACAACCCCGGACTCATGGTCGCCCTCACAAGAACCACGCAGGCAATGTCCGGAATGTTGCTGCCCGTGGTCAACAAGTTCACATTGCACAAATGAGTCGTTGTCCCATCGTTGAAGTCCGTCAACACTGACTCCCGCTTCTTCGCGGAAAACGACCCATCGATGAAATCCGCATTCAGCTCCGCATCCAACAACCGCTTCGCCAACAGCCTGGAAGCCCTTCGCGTCGGGAGAAACAACAATGTCTTCAAATGACCTGTTCGAGCGACAATCTGTTCAACGATGTCATCCATCTGCTTGTCGAGAGCCTTCATCTGGGACATCCCAGTGAACTCCCCAGTCCGAACAGTCAGATCCTTCATCTCCCCCGCATGAACGGTCGTGGGAGGAACCAAATGCCCCTGCTCAATCAAGTCCGTCATCGGAATGTCAAAGGCAATCCCGTCAAACAGAGCATCCGGACCTTCATGCAACAAACCGCTGTCCAGGCGATAGGGAGTCGCTGTCAGTCCCAACAACCGCAGGTCCGGATTCACGGATTTCAATTGATCCAACACTTGCCCGTACTGAGACTGACTCTTCCGGCCAATGAGATGACATTCGTCAATGATCACAAGCGTGAACGGATCCGGAAACTCGCAGCGACACGCGGTTTGAACGCCCGCAAACACAATCGGCTTGCCCGTGTCGCGAGCGCTCAATCCCGCCGACACAAGCCCCGTGTCGAATGTCAAGTGAGGCGCCTGCTTCACAAGCGCCTCGCTGTTTTGCACCAACAGCTCCTTGACATGCGTCAAGACCATAATGCGCGCCGCGGGATTCGCCTTCCGAACAAGCCGGATGACTTCCGAGATGACAATCGTCTTTCCGGATCCCGTGGGAGCAACAAGCAAAGGGGCAGCGCCCTTGTCATCCCGCCACCATCGCCACAACGCAACGATGGCGCGCTTCTGATAGTCACGCAGTTCGAACATCTCTCAGAAAGGAACGCCGTCTTCGTGATCCTCCTCGGGAGAATCCGGTTCAACATCCGCAACAGGCCGCTCGGTCTCCCGAGAAACCATCGTCTTGTTCACAGTCCCAACGGCAGGACGCCAATTCCGTGAACTGAAGTTCGGACGCCCCTCATACTCGCCCTGCTGAACCCGCGTCACCATGAGCTCCTTCCCGACAAGCTCCTGAGAACCATCGACAACAACATCCCGGCCGCCGTTCAACGCTCGAACTATCGCCGCCGCAACCTGCGCTGGAAACGCACGCTTCGCAGGATCGTTGTGCCAAACCGCACAGGTCTCGGTATGCTCATGCCCCTCGAACTCCCCCGCGGTGACTCTGAACCGAAACTCCAACATTGAACCAATGTTGTTGCGGGACTCGACCTTGTTGATGTCCGTCAACTTCAATCGAAACTCTCCCTCGTGTTGCAGCCTCCCCCCGCTCAACGGAGTGAACTGCGAAGTGTCGAACGGACGCTTGAATCTGTATGGCATTGTTGTCTCCTTGTTTTCTAGCCATCACCAAAACTAAATCCAGTCACTCGTGTCTGTGGATGTCGCAGACGCGACAACCTGCTTCTCGCGATTCAAGATCGGATTGACCCCAATCTCGAGAAGCAGCGGCGCGTCAATCCCCATCCGGTTCTTGCTCGTCACCGCAGGCTGCTTGTGACAAATCAGCTCACGCTCCCCCGTGCCATGAGCAACCCTTTTCCCCTTGTCGCCTCCAACCTGCTCCATCGACTTCCTCTCACGAATGAAGCCAACCAAGTCCGGACGATCAAGGAAAAACTCCTTCAACCGCTTGTCGCAGCGAACAGTCAACCTGTCGAACGGCTCGCTGTCCTCAGGCGAGAATGTCTCGATCTCGGATTGCAGAATGAACATCACATGCATCCGATTCCGCAACATCCAAGCAGCTTCAACGACCTTCGACATCGAAGCCTTGAGCATCTGATACCCCGCTCCGTAGCCACCGCCCAAATGTGCAAGCGAACGACTCTTTCCCTTCTCAAGCATCTCACGGACCATCATGCTCTCCAAGGAAGTCATCGAGTCCAACACAACCGTCTTCCGGTCGTGCGAACTCGTCCGCAATTCGGAGAGAGCCTTCATCACATCCGAGGAACGATTGACAATCGGAAACGCAGGAATGTTCATCCCCGCCTCCTTTATCGACCGCAACCCATTCTCAATCGGAACGATTACAGGCTTGGGCCAACTAGCGGAAAACAGCGTCTTCCCAACTCCCTGCTCCCCCGCAATCGTCACAACCAACGGGAGATCGTCCGGAATCAACTTGTCCGTCATCATGAAGCTTACCATCTTGCTTCTTCCTTCTTCTCGACCAACTTCATGGCCCTCTCAATCAACGCAACCACTCTGTGCGCAGTCACGGCAGGATAGTCGTTGTACTCCCAGAGCGAGACCGTTTGATTCTGAGACTGCACATAAACAGCCTCCCGCAACGGAAACCAGACATCCTCCCAGACATCATCCGCCACAAAGTCGATGCATCGGCCAGGCCAGAACTCGTCCGCACCCTTGATCACAACCTTGCGAACAGCCCCCGTCAAACACCACGCGCAAGCCTTGCCATCGTCCACATCACACTCGTTCCCCTCGGAATCAACAGCCATGTGTCCTTGACACCACCCTCTCTCAATCAAGTCAATCGCACGACCGTAAATCGCCACAATCTGCTCATTGCTCAAAGGCTTCATCTCTCCATCCATCATCGCGCATCTCCCTCAAACAATCTCAAACTCGTCTTCCAAACCCTTCTGATCCGGAAGACCAAACACACGAGCAACCTGCTCGTCCGAATAGTTGTTCATGCGGAAATCGTCCGAACGAACCGGAATGGAATCCGTCACCAAAGACCTGAGCTCGTCAACATCGTCAACGCCCCAAAACAACCGCAGCCACTTCATCAACTTCGACACCTTCCACTCCAACATCCGAAACGCATCCTCCAACTCCGTCACGGTCGGCTCAATGACCAACACCGGATTCTTCTTGCGAGCCAACGCATAGAACATCACGACATTGGGCTTCCATTCGGACAACGCAGACAACAACAGCTGCTCACGAAACTTCGGACGCTCCATGGCCAACGCATTCCGAACACACTCCCAATAAAACGCAACCTGCTGCAAATGATCCGGACGAGGCTTCCCCGCAGGAGGCATCACGGCCGAAGTCTTGACCTCGATGACAGTCCCCGTCCGAGTCAACCCATCGAGATAGCCAATCATCGGAAGATGCATGCTGCCAAGATCCGTCTTCATCCTGCGCTCAACGCGCCACTGCATGAACGCAGTCCTCTGAGGAACCAAAAGCTCCTCCCCAACAAAACGCTCCCGCATGACCGGAACCAAACTCGTCACCATGTGCATCAGCTTGTCCTGCTCCTTCTCCGTCATCTCGATGTCAGGATCACGCTCCTCCATCGCAAACATCGCAACATCCGAAGGATCCATGTCCTTCCAAACGCCAAATGTCGCCCGCAACGCACACTCCTCAACAAGCGAACCAATGTGCATGTTCGCATTCGCAGAAGTCCGCAACCCATGCACATAGCGCATCGCCCAGGACGAAGGACTCTCCACCCAACTCTGAACATGACTCGGCGACAACCGATCAATTCCCAGACGCAACAACAAATCCTGAGCGTCGTTCAACACGCTTTTCTCGGAATTCATGAAATTTCCCCTTGTTTCTTCCCAGTGGATCCCCTACATAGGCAAAACTTCCTGCGAAGTCAATCGTTAAATCGCAGAAAACAAAAATAAAAATTCGGGAGAAATTGAATGGGACAAAACGCCACAAAGAGGGAAGTCGAACAGGAATTCGAACACTTCCGCACGCAACTGAAAGCCGTCAGCCCAAAATGGCTCGCTGCCAACTCCGGAGTCGACGTCAAGACAATCTACAAAATTCGAGTCGAAGAACTCAAAAGCCCGGATTGGAGAGACGTCGAACGACTCAGAAGAACAATCGCAAAGCTCGCAGCATGATCCAATCGCAATGCCTGCCGATCTCGATGTCCAGTTCTGGATCAACCACGCAAAGGAACTGAACCTTAAACGCATCGGACAGGAACTCGTCGGCCCATGCCCAAACTGCGGCGGAACCGACAGGTTCGCAGTCCACACGCAAAAGAAAGTCCTGAACTGCCGCCAATGCCGCAACTTCAGGGACATCATGATCGCAGCAGGAGCGCTTGAAACAAAATACAGGTTCAAGCGTCCCTGGCATTGACTGAAAATCAACCGGACATCGAACGCTGGAACTACAAAACAGCTTCCGGCGACTCCTTCACTGTTCTCAGAAAACAGGGAAAGGGAACACGCCCATGGCGTGAACCGGCAGGAATCAAACCCCCATACCTGCCACTCGAACTCCCCCCAACAAACCCCAACAAGCCACTCGCAATAGTCGAAGGAGAACGCGCCCGAGACGCAGTCCACAAAACAGGATGGCCAGTCACATGCTGGGCAGGAGGCGCACAAAACTGGAAACAAACAAACTGGTCCGCACTCGCAAACAAACACGTGATCATGTGGCCCGACCGAGACGAAGTCGGCTACAGCGCCATGGAACAGCTCGCAACGCACCTGCGCTCGCTGAAATGCACCATATCCCTCGCAAATCCAACAACAGGACCAGAAGACGGATCAGACGCCGCCGACTGCACAACGGCCGAAATAACGCAAATTTTGCAGTCCTCCGAACAACAACACATCCTCCCTCCAAAGGGAGCCGCCAACCCAATCCCACTCCAAGTCCCACACTCCATCACACAACCAGAACAAATAATTGAATCCTTCGTCGAAAGAGGATCCGTCTCAATACTCGGAGGAGCAGGAGGAACGGGAAAGTCACTCCGAACAATCCTCGAATTCCTCGCCGTAGCCGCAAACAGACCCGACATCATAGGACACCACGTCATCCCAGGAAAAACACTCCTCCTCCCACTCGAAGAAGGACACCACATCTTCCTCGGAAGACTCCGAGCCGCCATGAACCACTACAAAGTCAAGTCCAAAAACCTCAACGCAATGATCTTCCCAGAATCATACAGCGCAAGAATCTCGCTCAAAAACCTCGACGACATGCAAGAGTGGCTCACAGACACCCTGATCGAACACAACATCGACCTCCTGATCATCGACCCAATGGCCTACGCAACACAACTCGAACTCAACTCCAACGCAGAAGCAGCCGACCTCCTCTTCATGCTCAGACACATCGCAATCAACGCCAAATGCGGAATCCGACTCGTCCACCACACACGCAAAATGGACCGCCAAGCACAAGACTCATTCTCAATCGAAGACCTCCGAGGAGCAAGAGCAATCATCGACCTGTCACGCTCCGCAGACCTGATGAGAACCATCTACGACTCCGACTCCATGGAACCCGTCATCTGGCTCAACAAAACCCCGCAAGAATCCAAACGCAACAACATGCTCACCCCAAAACCATCCGCATGGAACATCATCTCAAACAACGGATGGCCAATACTCACTCCCAAAAACATCCCGCCACAACCATCCAACAACGAACTCCTCCAACATCTCAAAAACACCCCGCCCGAACAAAGAAGATCATCACCACAAGCCAAACACTGGATCGGGCACGCCATCGCCAAAGCCATGCACATCGACATCGGACCAAGAGGCAACAAAAAACGCTCCCAATCACAATCCAACAACCGATCCAAGGTCATCAACAAACTGAACGATTTGATCGCATCCAACACCCTCAAACAATCCACCATCACCATCAACCGCAAACAAACAAACATCCTCTCACCCACGGAAAACAACTAAATCCACAACCACAACAACCCCTCGCAACAACCCCCAAAAACAAACCCACAAAAACACTTGCAACGCATGGGTGGAAACTTAGTGCAGCAAGTGTCGCGAAACTACACCCCCCTAAAGGGGGGTGATTAGACTTGAACGCACACTTGCACACACCTGCGCAAAGTCCCCCGCAAAAGATGCCGGACGAAAGTCGGCTGCCCTGCACAGGGGCGGGCATACCCCCGCCCCTGTGCATGTCTCCCCGCTCCCTTCAGGGCGGAGAGACACAAGGGGCAGCACAACTTTCGTTGATCCGGCATCTGTCGCGAACAAATCGAAATCAAACATTCCCGCAAAAAAATTGAACTTATTTTTCTTGACCATTGACAAAATCACCACTATACACAACACCCGTCATGACCAAAGATCCCTACATCAACCCAAAGTCCCCGCACTACTTCCCAAACAAAAAAGGAACACCCAAAAAAATCCTCAAAAAAAGAGTCTCGCAAAGACGCTCGCAAGTCATCAAACTGCAAGCACAGGGACTCACCATCCCCGAAATCGCAAAGAAACTCGGAGTCTCAAAACAAACCGTCTACAACGACAGACGCATCCGACTGAAAGAACAGTCCCTGGTCGACGAAGACCTGCCCATCGTCCGCAAAAGAACCATCGGCAAGTTCGAACACATGCTCAACCACTGGTGGCCAAAAGCCCACAACGACCTGGCAGCACTCGACAGAGCAATCACTCTGATTGAAAAAATCGCCCGCTACTCAGGAGTCGCCCCCGCAACGCACTTCCAAATAACCAGCAAGTCAGAACACACAGACAAGCAAATCAGACACGTCCGCATCGAACTCGTAGCCCCCAACGGACACTCGGAAATCATCGAACAAACAACCACCGACCCACGCGCTATCTCACTTCGTACGCTACGGACTGCCGAAGAAAACCTGTATCAATCAGAGGGTTGTCCGAACCCTTTCGTTCCACAGTCCGCGCCTTCAAGGGAGGATTCTTCAAGTCCGTGACGCTCTGCTGCAACTCCCGCTTCACAGTCTCCCCCAACCGACGCGCAATGTACGGAGTCACCGCCAAGTCAATCGGATTCAACTCCTCTCGCACAAGCCTGCGAACCTTCGGCTTCGCCTTCTCAATCCCAAGACGAAAGAACGGACGCTCGGGAATCCCCGCCTTCGGAGCTCCAAACTCGTGAATCGCAGCAACAAACGCAACAGGAACAGGACTCTGCTTCCCCCCACCTCGCTGCCCAGTGCGAACAGGAGGATACCGAGCAGTCGCAAAAAAACCAACCTCCACCTCCTTGATCCGCGGAACGCTCTGAGCCTTGTTCAAAGCCGCCGCCAACTTCTTGCCACCCGTTGTCTTCATCGAACCCATCATCCTCTCCTCTCCAAGGATCCCAAATCGTGAGAACTCTGTCCGCAACCGAAAACGCCAACGGAACCATCGATCTCGATGGAACCATTGTATCAGACCTGGAAGCCCTCCGACAAAGAATCGTCCAAGCCATCAAGTTCCAACACGGCACATGGTTCCTCAACATCCGCAGAGGAATCGACTACGACCTCATCCGAGGACATCAAACAACGCTGGAAATCGCAGCGCAAGTCCTGTACAACGCCATCCTGTCCGAAGGAGGAGACGAAGTGATCGACATTCAAACCCCCGTGGTCGAACTGGACAGAAACACACGACGCATGACATACCAAGCCAACATCAAGACAATCTACGGCCCAATGGACTTGAACGAGCCACTCTGAATGCCTCTCATCACAATCAACGAAACAGGCAGCCACGCAGCCTCCCTCGCGGAAATCCTCTCCGAGATACAATCCCGATACAAAGCCAAGTTCGGAGAGGACCTGTCGCTCGCCCCGCAAACTCCGCAAGCGCAAATCGCAGGAGTGTCCGCATCCATCATCGCGGAAATTCTCGAAGCCATCGTTCAGGACAGCAACGCAAACTCGATCGACCACGCAGGAGGCATCTTCCTTGACCAACTCGGATCCCTGCTCGGAATCCGAAGAGTCGTTTCCACTCACTCCCGCGTCACCGCAACGCTCCATGGAACCGCAGGAACGGGAGTGCCCGCAAACTCACGCGCAAGAACAACCAACGGAGACCTGTTCGCATCCGTTGCAGCCGCCGTGGTCGACCCAGCTGGGACACACGTCACATTCCAGGCCATCGAGCCAGGACCAATCCCAATCGATGCAAACTCGCTTACAACAATCGTCTCAATCATCCCCGGATGGGAGAGAATAACCAACACAGAGCCAGGCACGCCCGGACTCCTCGGACAAACGGACGATGAATTCAGACGCGTCTACAACGCCCGCACCGGCCGCCTCTCCATCGGACAAAACGACTCCATGCGCGCAGCCCTGACGGAAGCGCAGTCACAAAACCCAACCATCATCGAGAACAATCTCGCAGTCACTGTCACAAGACAGCAGTTCCCGATATTCGGACACTCCATTGTCGCATTGATCCGAGGAGGAACAACAGGAGACATCACACGCGCAATCGAGTTCCACAGAGGACAGGGAGTCGGCACAATGGTGGCCATCCGAGGAGGAACTCCCGACATGTCCGCATTGGACCGCATCAGCGCAGGAACAGTCACTTGGGACGGTATAGATTTTGTCAATCTAGACCTGACCGGCGCATCGTCCGGAATCGACAAGGCCGCAGCTCTCACAACCCTCCTCAAGGACGCAAGGCTCCCAGTCGAAGTCAAGTTCATTGACGGAAGGTTCTTCGCATTCCACCATTGGCTCCCGTCTCGAACTCCCGCATTCGAGAATGCAGACGCATTCGGATTGAACGCAGAGGACGCGGAAACACCCATAGGCCCGTTCGTCCGCCCACGCGAACAAGCACTCAATGTGACTTCCGACATCACACGCGTCCGAGGGTTCTTTGGAGACAGCTTGAACGACATTCGACAGTCCCTCCAAACACTTGTGTCCGGATTGGACATCGGTTCTCAGATCTGGCTGAACGACTTTCTTGTCGCAATCGAGTCCGTGCCAGGAACCCGCGTCACAAGCCTCGCAGTTCAATCGAACGATGCAGACATTGCAGGCGTCACTCCTCCGTTGGACACATTGTGGACGCTCCCTCCAATCAACATTGAACTGAATGTTGTCTGATGGCGGGGATTGTCGGACAGCAGGATCCGAAGGTCAACGAGCGCCCCAGCACGCCTTCGAACATTCGCATTCTGCTGCGAACGCAGACATCCATCACATTCCGTTGGGACGCCCCCGAGAATGCGGAGCGTCTCGTTCATCCGATTAGCCGTTACGAACTCAGAGAGCCAGGACAAGCGTGGCTGTCCACTGGGTCATCGGATCCCAGCTACTTGCTGGAACGATTGGGAGACACGGTTCTTTCCGCGCATGAGGTCTATCGGCTGCAGCTGAGAGCGGTGAATGCGTTGGGAGCGGGAACTCCCACGGATGTGTTTGAACTTGCGACTGCGTTTGCGACAATTCCGTCCGCTCCGAGATTTCCTGCGGTGCACCCCTATTCCGCAACTGCAATTCAGGTCAGGTTTCAGACTCCGTTGGACACGGGAGGGAGCGTGAGCTTCTTCCACGAGTTCTCGATCAGCGACCAACCGGAGCAACTAGGGGAGTTCGAAAGGCTCCCAGATGGACTTTCCCCCGTGCTGCGCGGGTTCTTGGAGGGGCAACAGTTCTTCCTGCGACTGCGGACCGGCAATGAAGCGGGCACTGGTCCGGCCACGGAGCCTCTGTTTGTGGTGGTGCGGGAGCCTCCCGTGTTTCCGATTGTCGATGAAGGGAGGCGGATTCCGTTGCTTCCGAACGCATTGCGACAATCGATGATCCTGCGATTGCAGGGGATGGATTGCAGGTTGCGTGTTTGGTGGCAGCCTTATGACGGCGCTTGGTACGGATCGTTGGAGATTCCTGCGAACACCGTTGCGGTTGCGGGGAGACGGATTGCGGTCAACACTGGGTTGTTGGATCATTTGAGTTCTCCGTTGGACGGCAATGTGGTTTGTCGGGCTCTCGATTCCGCGGAGGAGCGGATTGAGCCGGACATGCGGGCATGGGCGACTCCCACACATGCGCTGTTTTGGGAGGAATCGTGAGCAATCGGGATCCGGATGCTCGCTATGTCAGTCTCGAGCAGGCTTTGAAGTTCTGTTTCAGGCAGGAATCGAAGGACATTCACACGGCGATTCCGGGCGTTGTGCGGGAGTACGACCCTGCAACGAAGCGCGCTTCTGTCCAAATTGCCTTGAACATGTTGGTGTCCAACGATGGGAGCCGCGACAATGTCGATGCGCTTCCGAGGGGAGTGGTCAACAATGTTCCTGTTTTGCATCCGAGCGGAGGGGGCTATGTCGTTCACTTTCCGCTTCAATCGGGGGATGCTGTGATGTTGATTTTCTCGGAGCGTGGGATTGAGAGGTTCAAGCAGGGCTTTGTTGTTTCCGATCCGACCTTGGATGCGCTGTTTGAGGAGCGGGACGCTGTTGCGGTTCCTGGCTTTGGGGCGATGGAGATTGCTCCTGCGGGGGATGGGTTGTGCGTTCAATCGGAGTCGGGAGACATCTTTGTTCACTTGCATGATGGGCAGGTGACGATTCGGGCTCCGGGGGCTGTCACGATTGAGGGTTCGACCGTCACGTTGCGGTCTTCGGGCGAGACGCTTGTGGTTCGTTAGGGCTTTTGCGAACTTTCTTCATTTTTTCCAGCATTTGCGCTTGCAATGTTATGTTTGCAATGTTATGCAAACTGTCTGGAACGATTTGGTTTGTTTGCGGAAGTGCTGGGAACATTGCAACTTCATATGCAGAATCCATGAAAATGCGTAAATGCTGACATGCGTGTTTTGGTCGCATGCGAGTTCAGCGGCGTGGTCCGCAACGCGTTCCTTGCCCGTGACCATGATGCATGGTCTTGCGATTTGTTGCCGTCGCTCGATGGCAGCAACCGGCATATCCGAGGCGATGTCAGGGACATTCTCGATGATGGATGGGACATGTTGATAGTGGCGCATCCACCGTGCACGCGGCTATGCAACTCCGGCGTTCGCTGGCTTCACAGGCCGCCGGCTGGCAAGACGCTGACCGAGATGTGGAAACAGCTTGATGACGGCGCGAGTCTTTTCTCGGAGCTGTGGAACGCAGACATTCCGCACCGAGCGATCGAAAACCCGATCATGCATCGATATGCCAAGGAGCGGATTGAGAACTATCAACCTCCGGCGCAAACGATACAACCATGGTGGTTCGGACACGGAGAAACCAAAGCCACCTGTCTTTGGCTTCATGAACTGCCCCCGTTGATGCCGACCAATGTGGTTGCGGGACGGAAGCAGCGAGTGCTGCATGAACCGCCTGGTCCGGACCGCTGGAAGCGCAGAAGCATCACATACCAGGGCATTGCGAACGCAATGGCCGACCAATGGAGCGAACTGTGATCGAGCGCTTTGTTTCAGTCTCGGGAGGCAAGGACAGCACGGCAGTCTACCTGCTCGCGGTTCGGAGAGGGAAGCCATTCCGAGCCGTGTTCGCCGACACCGACAACGAACACCCCCTGACATACGAGTTCGTCCGCACTCTCCACCGCAAAACAGGCGGCCCAAAAGTCGAACGATGCATCGCCGACCTGC
>Ga0209021_1001993_pt1 | contig 18757 bp, 15 predicted proteins | sample PinacodermFT_FD_187299 | JGI IMG/M metagenome (GOLD analysis project Ga0209021, IMG submission 187299) | Host-associated microbial community of the marine sponge Aplysina aerophoba from Gulf of Piran - sponge pinacoderm, lysed by freeze-thaw... | ecosystem: Host-associated > Porifera > Sponge >... | reverse complement strand
TCACCGGCCAGCCCCACGACACGCCAGCACGACCCGAACGAAGACCACCGGCACCCGCCCAATCACAGGCCAGCCCCACGACACGCCAGCACGACCCGAACAAAGACCACCGGCACCCCCCTACTCACCGGCCAGCCCCACGACACGCCAGCACGACCCGAACGAAGACCACCGGCACCCGCCCAATCACAGGCCAGCCCCACCGCTGGCCGGCGACCGCGTCTGCGCCGAGCGCCGAGCATCGACCGGCCGTTCAGCCAACAGCCTCGCGGCCGCAGTCCCGGACCCTCCCCATGGGCGCGCCGGCAGCGGAGTCGGCGGCGAGGGCGGGCTCCGGAGGCCCGCACTCACCAGACAGCCTCGGGGTCGTAGTCCAAGACCTCCCGCATGCGCGCCAGCAGCGCGTCGAAGTCCGCCGATCGGGCCGTGCGCCGGTGCTGGTTGTGCGCCGCCGGGGAGCCCATGGAGTCCGAGCGGCCGAAGCGCGCCTCGACGGCCTGCCAGAGCGGTTCGAGCAGTCTGTCCGTCGGCGCGGCGGCCACGCCCTCGCTGATGGCCTCGGCCTCGCCCTCGACGGGCTCGCACAGTCCCTCCACGAGCGGGCCGACCGCGTCGAATGCACCCAGGATCCGCTCGCGGGCCTCGGGCGAGGCCAGGAGCGTGTCGAGCAGGGCGTCGGCGTGGCGACGGTGGTACGCCTCCTCACCGAGGGCCTTGCGGGCGACCGCGGCCAGCGCCGGCAGGGAGGACCCCGCCACCAGCTGCCAGCGCATCTCCTCGAAGGTGTCGTAGATCCAATGGCGCACCAGGGCCTCGGCCCAGTCCCGGGTCGTGTGCTCCGCCAGATGGCAGCACCGGTAGTCGCCGCTCGGGCGGCCGAAGGCGAGGGTGTCGAGGGCCGTGTCGGTGGCCTCGATGCCCTCGAGGTCGAGCACCAGCTCGTAGAGCAGGGCGGCGTGGCCGAGCTCGTCCTGGCCGATGCTGGAGAAGGCCAGGTCCTCCTCCAGGAACGGGGCGACGCCGATCCACTCGGTGTGCTGCTGTCCCATCAGGTGCTCGTCGTCGGCGAAGGCCAGCAAGTACTCCCGCACTCCGCTCGGTTCACTCACGCCCGCACTCCCGCCGCGAACTGGCAGCAGAAAGCACGCATAGCGTGCAAAACGCTGCCAGCTCGCTCCGAGCACTCAATCCCCCGCCTGCCTGGCGGCCATGCGACGGGCGGCCACCGCAGCGCCGTCATGGTGGCGGTGAGGCTTGTCGGCGTTGGGCTCCAGGAAGTCTCCGGCGGCCGCGACCACATGGTCCCGGCGCACCACCCACAGCCTGTTTCCCTCGGCCCTGCGCAGGTAGGACTCCCGGGCCAGCACCAGCGCCAGTTCGTCGGTGGCGGCCTCCAGCGCGCCGGCGTGGCGGAACTCATCGCGGCCGTCCCTCTTGACGAACACCTCGTAGACGCGCACGGTCAGGACGCAGCGCCGGGCGGGGGCGAGCCGCCGCCGCGCTCCACGGCCACACCGACCCCGCACGCCGACCCCGCGGCCGAGTCGCCGGCGTCCGCGCCGCCCGCGCCATCGGCTGCACCTCCGGACTCGACGGCCTCGCCTTCCTCGCCCAGGAGGCCAACGTCCGCGCCGCCCGCGCCATCGGCTGCACCGCTGCAGCCGCCGGGGCCTCCGGCCGCGTTGTCCATCGCGGCCCGCACCCAGGCGGTGCGGCTCCAGTTGTCGGCGGCCTCGCGGATCCGGCGGGACGAGTCCGGGCCGCCCTGAGCCAGCGTGCGCCGCAGCGGCTCCCAGTCGATCGGCCCGACATCCCAGCGATGGGTCTCCTCGTCGAAGCGCAGGCCGGGCGCGGGGATCGTGAACCCGTAGCTCTGCAGCATGGGCACGAACCTCTGCACCCAGCGGTCGCGCAGCACCTCGTTGCGCTCGGACTTGATGTGCCAGCGAAGCAGCACGTCGTCGGGCGCCGAGTCGGGCCCGAACAGTTGCAGCGCCGGCCAGAACCAGCGGTCGAGCGACTCCTGGAACATGCGGCGCTGGCGGTCGGTGCCCTCGGCGATGCGCATCATGCGGTCCTCTCCCAGGCGCATGTGGAACCCCTCCTCGGCGATGATGCGTCGCAGGATCCGCTTGTAGGGGCCGTAGGAGCAGTTCTTGAAGACGGCCTGCTGGCTGATGAGGGCGGCCGCGTCCACCAGGAAGGCGATGGCCACCTGATCGCCCCAGGTGACGGCCCGGTAGTGGAACACGTTGTGGAAGCGGCTGCGGCCCGCGAAGAGGTCCTCGAGCATCTCGGTCCGGGTCTTGACGCCCAGGTCGGCGGCGATCATGTAGAGCAGGTGGCCGTGGCCGATCTCGTCCTGGGTCTTGGCCAGCACGGCCATCTTGTGGCGCAGCCCCGGAGTCTTGGGGATCCAGTCCCGTTCGGTGAGCCCGCCCATCAACTCGCTGTTGGCGTGCATCTCGATGAAGGCGAAGACCTCCCGTCGGTAGGCGTCGGGCATGTCGTCGTCGGCCTCGATGATGCCTCCGCCGTCGAGGAAGGTCTCGAAGTCCACCATGGTCGCCCAGGACCTAGACACGGCCGCCAGCCTCGGGAGCGCCGTTGACGCCGGGAGCGTCAGCCACCACAGTCGCCCAGGACCTAGGCACGGCTATCGGCCTCGGGAGCGCCGTTGACGCCGGGAGCGTCAGCCACCACAGTCGCCCAAGACCTAGACACCGCTGCAGGCCTCGGGAACACCGTTGACGCCGGGAGCGCCGGCCACCACGGTCGCCCAGGACCTAGGCACGTCTGCGAGCCTCGGGAGCGCCGTTGACGCCGGGGGCGTTGGCCACCATGGTGAGCACGTCGTAGGCCGCGTTGACCTCGCCGTGCTGGTTGATGACCTGGGTGTCCCAGGCCACCTCGCCGTAGCCGCGGCCGTCCATCCGGGTCTTGCGCTTGCAGGTGAGCACGACGTGGATCTCGTCGCCGGGGTAGGTGGGCTTGGCGAAGCGCAGCCGGTCGATGCCGTAGTTGGCCAGCACCGGCCCCTCGTCGGGCCACACGAACAGCCCGGCCGCGAACGACAGCACCAGGTAGCCGTGGGCCACCAGGCCGTCGAAGATGGGGCTGCGGGCCGCGGCCTCCTCGTCCATGTGGGCGTAGAACGTGTCGCCGGTGCTCTCCGCGAAGGCGGCGATGTCGGCCCGGGTGACGGGGCGCGACCCGGTGGTGACCGAGTCGCCCACTTCGAGATCGTCGAAGGTGAGCTTGAACGGGTGGCCCTTGTGCCGGCGGGTCGAGGAACCCCCGATGTACTCGCCGGTGACCGCGGTGAGCATGTCGGGCGAGCCCTGCACCGCGGTGCGCTGCATGTGGGCGAACACGCCCCGCATGCCGCCCATCTCCTGGCCGCCGCCGGCCCGGCCCGGCCCGCCGTGCACCAGCGTCGGCAGGGGCGAGCCGTGTCCGGTGCTGGCCGCGGCCATGGAGGAGTCCACGATCAGCACCCGGCCGTGGTGCGACGCCACCCCGGCAGCCAGCGCGGCGATCTCGTCGCGGTCGGCGCCGTACAGCGAGGCGACCAGGCTCCCGCCGCCCGCCGCCACCAGCTCCACCGCCTCGTCGAGGCCGCGGTATCCCACGAGGGTGGAGACCGGCCCGAAGGCCTCGGTGGTGTGGACCGTCTCGGAGCGGGGATCGGTGGCCCGAAGAAGGGTGGGGGCCATGAATGCCCCTGCCGCGGCGTCGACGCCGGAGAGGTCGCAGGAGTCCACCACGACCGCCGCGGCCTCGCGCAGCGCGGCCACCGACGCAGCCACCTCGTCGCGCTGAGCCAGACCGACGAGCGAGCCCATGCCGGTGGCCGCGTCCCTCGGATCTCCCACCACTACCTCGTTCAGGGCCGCGGCGAGCGCCTCCGCGGCGGCGCCCAGGTGCTGCGCCGGCACCAGCGTCCTGCGGATGGCGGTGCACTTCTGGCCGGCCTTGACGGTCATCTCCTTGACGACCTCGGCACAGAACAGGTCGAACTCTGTGGTGCCGGGCGCGGCGGCCGGGGCGAGCACGGCCGCGTTGAGCGAGTCGGCCTCGATGTTGAGACGGGCCGCCCTCTCCGTCACCGCGGGATGGGTGCGCAGCCTCGCCGCGGTGGACGCCGAGCCGGTGAAGGCGATGCTGTCCTGGCCGCTGAGGCAGTCGAGCAGGCCCGAGAGCTCGGCGGGTGATGCGCAGACCAACTGGAGCGATCCCTCGGGCATCAGGCCGGACTCGACGACGAGCCGCACCGCGGCCTCGGTCAGGTACGCGGTGGGCGAGGCAGGCTTGACGATGGAGGGCACCCCCGCGATGAAGGCGGGGGCGAGCTTCTCGAGCATCCCCCAGACCGGGAAGTTGAAGGCGTTGATCTGCACCTCGACGCCCTTGCGGGCCGTGAGAACGTGAACGGCCGAGAACGAGTCGTCGCGCGACAGGGCCTCGGTGGGGCCGTCCACCGCGACGGTCGAGTTGGGCAGCTCGCGCCGGGCCTTGCCGGCGTAGGACATGAGCACCCCGGCGCCGCCCTCGATGTCGATCCAGGAGTCGGCCCGGGTGGCGCCGGTGCAGTACGACAGGTCGTAGAGCTGTTCCTTGGCCTCGTCGGCCAACAGCATCTTTCCGACGTTGCGCAGGATGGTCGCCCGCTCGTGGAAGGTCAGCTCACGCAGAGCGGGGCCGCCGACGTCGCGCCCGTGGGCGACCGAAGCCGCGATGTCGGCAGCGGCCGGAGCGAGCTCCGCGACGGGCCGGCCGGTGGCCGCGTCGAGCAGCGTCCGTCCCTCGCCGGACGGGCGGTGCCACGCGCCCGTCATGTAGCTCTCAATCCGGTGCATGGTCCTTGCTCGATATGATAACTCTACGGGTTCAGGATCGCTACATTGTGTATCATGACAGAAGGTCGGGCAGAATGCCGCGCGGAAGGTGCGGCGCAAGAGAGCCCTTGCCTCGCTCCGGCACCACGAAGTATGGTGCGGTCCCTTGGAGTGGATACCGTGGGGTTGCGAAGGCTCCCAAGAGGAGAGTTCCCCAAGATAGCGATGGCTGTCTCCGCGGGCCCACAGCTGCCTGAGCCCTCGGCGACGGCGACGGCACGTCTCAGCGACGGCTCGACGATCGTGGCTCGCCGTCACGGCAACCCCCACGGCCCGCGGATTGTGCTCACTCACGGTTGCGGCTTCGCCGCCGACATGTATTGGCCGTACTGGTCGCTGCTGATCGACGACTTCGACGTGGTGGTCTACGACCTTCGCAGCCACGGCTGGAACGAGCCCAGCGACCTGCGCCTGCACAACATGCCCACACTCGCGGACGACAACCGCCGGGTCCTCGAAGCGGTCAACGCCGCGTTCGACGCCAAGCCGACCGTCGGGGTGTACCACTCGCTGTCGACGATGGTCGTGCTGATGCACGAGCAGCAGTGGCCGACGTTCGACGCGCTGTTGCTGTTCGACCCGCCGATCTACCCGCCCGGCGCCAGTCTGGGCGAGATGGAGGCGGTCTGCCAGGGGCTCGCGGCTGCGGCCCGTCGACGGCAGCGACGATTCGAGTCACCTTCCGAGCTCGCGGCGATGCTCAAGAAGGCGCCCGCGTTCTCGTTGGTCCCCGAAGCGACGCAAGCGCTGTTCGCGGAGTGCTCGCTGCGGGCGGCACCCGACGGCGGCTACGAACTGCGATGCCCGCCCGAGCACGAGGCGCAACTGTTCGAGTGGTACTTCGGCCACTCGATGCAGACCCTCGAGCTCCTGGCCGAGATCACGATCCCGATCAAGGTGATCGGCGCCGACCCGACCATGAAGTTCTCGTTCCTGCCGTCGACGGACCTGAGAACCCTCTCGGAACTGGACTATGACTTCTTGCCCGACCTCACGCATCTTCTTCCACTTGAAGCCCCTGACACATGCGCTAGTTTGACAATGGAATTCGTACGGCAGCACCGCTCATCGCCTCAAGCCCAACCATGACGACCGAAAGAGACCACTCATGTTCCTCATAATCGACCCTCGAATCGTCGACCGTGACGCCTATGCCGCCACCGTTGGTCAGTGGCGTGCCGCGGCCCACACCGCCGAACAGTACGGCGGCCGGCTGCTCGTCTGCGGCGACCGGGTGGCCGTGATCGACGGCGCCTGGAAGCCGACCAATCTGCTGATCGTCGAGTTCCCGGACGCCGACGCCATGAACAGCTGGGTGGGGTCCGGCGAGTACGCGGACATGGTGGCGCTCGTGAGCCAGTCCGCCGTGATGTCCATCGTCGCCGTCACGACACATCAGGAATAGCGCCCCGAGCACCTGCGCTCCGACGCGCCGGTCGACGGGTAGGCGAGGGCGCCCGCAGCGCCGCGCCGGCTAGACGCCTCGCAGCGGCCCGCGGAGGATCGATCTCCCGGAATGGCCTGCGTCGCCGTCGCGGGGCTCGACGCTGATGTCCACCACGGAGTGGTCGCCGCGGTCGTACCCGGCAGGAACGGCGAGGCTCCCCGAGAGAACCGGAACCGAGACACCAAGCCCGAGCCGGCCGTGCGCTCCGCGGTGCACGCCACAGCCGAGACCGGCTGATCGGCCGATTACAGGGCCTTGCTTCGGCTCATCGGCTTCGGCTCATTGAAGGTTCGAGCCCGTCTGATTGCAACAAGTCCTCCAGGAGCCGGAGATGCGTGTCGGCGGTCACGGCGGTCACCCCGGCATCTCGGGCGGTCGCCTGCTTGTTCAGTTCCTGGCCGGTGCGGGCCGCACACGACTCCAGCACGGCTCGGACCTTGTGCGGTCTGGGACTGCCTGGGGTGATCTGCGGAGCGTCCAGCTCCACCAATTGTTCCACGTAGGCGTCGTACCAGCGCTCGCGGTTGCGGTCCGACAGGCCGAGCGCATACGGGAACCGTCCCGCGACGATGCGCTCCAGGTAGTCGGCCCGGTCGAGGCCTGGGCCGAGATGCTACAGCCCGCCATTGATTTTACGCGATCTGCCAGACGTCTTTTATATGATCTGCGGCCCAAGAATCGAACGATCCGCGGCCTGCCGGCGCCGGTGCCCGGGCGGAACGCTTGGCGGTGGACGTTCGGGGGCTGTGGCCGGCCCATGACGGACTCGGTTCGGCGGTTCGACCTTGAAACGGCCGTCGCCTCCGGGGACGACTCGCCAGTCGTGGTGATGGACCTTCTGGTGGCAGTCCCAGCAGAGGAGGGTCATGTTGGAGATGTCGGTGGGCCCGCCTTCGGAGACGGGTCGCACATGATGGTCATCGCACAGCGCCGGGTTGGCTCGGCATCCGCTGCAGCCTCCGTCGCGGCTGATGAGCGCCTGGTGCTGGGCGGCGGTCGCGCTTCGCTTGGTGACGCCGCGCCACAGCGGCACGCCGTTGGATCCGTAGAGCAAGGGGGTGATGGCGGACCGGCACATGAGTTGCTCGAAGACGCTCCGAGGTAGGGGCTCGCCGTTGGCCAGCTGGGCGACGATGCGGCTCGACTGCTCGTCCAGATGCGCGACGACCGCGATGTCGGCCAGCGGATGGCTCGCGTTGCCCCGACCGCCGGCCCCGGCGGCGGCGCCGGGCATTGTGGCAGAGTCCCCGGTGGTGCGGTCGAGCGCGTCGGCCATGCACTGCCGGAAGGTGGGGTGGCCCGCGCTGCCGGCCCGTGCGCTCTTCTTCGCGGCCTTGTACATGCGCCGGGCCTCGGCTTCCAGCCGATTGCGGATCCGTTCGCCGGTCACCGGATCGAGTTCGGCCTTGAGGTGGGTCATGCCGTCGTCGCCGTCCCAGATGCGCACCGAACGCTGCCGGCGCTGGCGCTCGTAGTCGGCCTCGCCCCCGTCGGGTCGATGCTGGGCGATCCAGCGCCGGGCCTCCCGCGCGAACTGGTCCTCGGCGATGCGCCTGGACGCCGCTGCCGGGCGGCGGTTCCCATAGTCGGCGGATCGGAACGGCTCGGAACCGGTCGCCGAAGCCTGCACTCGTCTCGCCGTCGTAGAGCACGACCCCCGCGACGAAGCGTTCGCCGGCGGCCGATGCGAGCTTGCGCAGACCGCGGAAGTCGGCGCTGGCGACTGTGGCCCCGGCCTTCACCTCGATCCCGGCGACGGCGCCGGCGCCTCGCTCGATCACGATGTCCACCTCTGCACCGTCCTTGTCGCGGTAGTGGAAGAACTTGACGGCGCTGTCGTAGGAGCCCGACTGCCGTCGCAGCTCATGGTAGACGAACGTCTCGACGAGTTGTCCGAGCAGCTCCCGGTCCGCCCGCAGCGTCTCGGCGCCGGCTCCGAGCAGCGCGCAGGCCAGCCCCGTGTCGCCGAGATGGAGCTTGGGCGTCTTGGCGAGCCGCTTGAGCCGGTTGCTGTGCCAGGGCTCCAAGCGCTCCAGCAGGAACAGTCTCTCCAGCAGGGTCAGATAATCGCGGATCGTCGGGAGGCTGAGCTGGAACGGCGCCGCGAGGCGGCTCACGTTGAACAGGCGCCCGGTGTGGGCTGCGGCCGCCTCCAGCAGCCGCGGCACGGCATCGAGCCTCGCGATGCGGGCCAGGTCCCGCACATCGCGCTGGGCGACGGCGTCGAGGTAGTCGGCGTACCACCGGGCCCGTCGCCGTCCGGGCGGCCGGGTCAGGGCTGCCGGATACCCGCCTGCCGCGATCCGATCCCGCAGCTGCGCTCCCAGCCGTTCGTGCGCCGCCACTTCGAAGCGACCATCGAACAGGGTGTCGAGGAACCCCCAGCCGGGCCGGGGACGGTCGCCGGGACGGCCGGGGTGGACGAGCTCGGTCTGAGACAGGGGGTGCAGCCGCAGAATCTGCATGCGACCGGCGAGCGAGTCCGCCAGCGCCGGCATCAGCAGGACGTCGGTCGAGCCGGTCAGCACAAAGCGCCCGGGCCTGCGGTCGCGGTCGATCGCAAGCTTGATCGCCGCGAACAGATCCGGCACTCGCTGAACTTCGTCGAGCACCACTCTCCCGGACAGGTCGGCCACGAAACCGGCAGGATCGGCCCGGGCCGCGTTGCGGGCCGCGTCGTCGTCGAAGGTGATGTAGGCGTATCCGAGCCCGGTCGAGGACCTCGCCGCCGTCCAGCCGCTGCCGACGAGGTGCTTCGGAGCGCACACCGCCTGCGCCAGCGTGGTCTTGCCGCACTGGCGAGGGCCGTGGATGAGCACCGCAGGAGAGTCCTCGAGCGCCTCGAGGAGCCGCCCATGAACATGACGCGGGTAGAACACGCTGCCGCTCATCGTCCAATCGTAACTCTATGGGTCGGCTGATCGAAAGGTTATAGTTCGTCTGATTGTAAGGTTAAGGGGGCTCTCCGCGTTTCAGGTCGGGTGAGGGTGTCAAGCAGTGCCCAGTTGACGACATCGCCCGAACCGACATCTCCCGGGTTGCGGGGTGCGGCGCGATCCGGGCCTGGCAGGGCGGCTGATGGCGTCACTGGCACGCAACGAGGCCAGTGCACGGCATCCAGCCCGGAGGCCCTGTCGAGAACGGGATGGTCTCGCCGGCCTCTAGGGCCCGAGCGCGGTGATGGGGACCACCGCCACGTCGTCATCGCCGCGCTGGCGGCAGCAGCGCTGCTGGTGACGGCGGATCCCGCCGCGGCGCACGGCGTGGGCGGACGGACCGACCTGCCCATACCGGCGTGGCAGCTGGCCTGGGCGGCGTCGTTCGCGGTGGCGGCGCCACAGGACAGATACGCGAGGCCGTGGCCCGAGCGGCCCGTGAGCGCAGCGAGCAAGAGCGGGAGTGACACCGCTGCGACACCACGGACTCACACCTATTTGCGGACGCTCTTAGTTGGGCGGGTAGCGGTGCTGCCCGGAGTGCCGCGGCGGCAGCCGGCAGTGGCGCTTGGCACGCGGTCCGTAGTGTCCGCATGTTGCGCCGGGCAGGGCCGCCGCGGCGGCCGGTTCAGAGCGTGGGATCGGCCCGGGCCGCACGCCGGCCACCAGCGCGCCGTCGGGAGTCATGGCGCGTAGCAGGGCGACCATTTCGGGGACGGTGTACCTGCGATTGCGGCGGCCGCCGGCGGAGTTGACGATCCCCGCATCGGTGAGCGCCGCCAACGCGGCCCGGGCGGCTCTCGGGGTGACCCCGACGTGCTGCGCAGCGGTCATGGCGTCCAGCACCGGCAGCGACGGCAGCGCAGCCAGCACCGCGGCTGCCGCGCTGTCACGGCGGAACACGGCCGCGGCCTGCCAACGCTGGGCCAGACCCTCGACCGTGCGCGCCACCGTCGCGGCCTGGTGTTCGGCCTCCACGCAGGCGTTGCTGAACGTCGTCAGCCAGTCACGCAGACCACGACTGCGGGTCGTTGTGTCAGCGGCGTCGCAAACGACTCGGGTGGCGTTGAGCGCGTCGTAGTAGCCGCGCTGGTCACGGCTGAGCGCGGAGCTGACCGGCACCGCGCCGTCGGCGAGTCCCGCAGCGTTCAACACGGTCTGGATCAGGGCGCGTCCGGTTCGGCCGTTGCCGTCGCCGAATGGATGGATCGTCTCGAACTGGGCGTGAGCGATCACAGCCCGCAGCACCGGAGGATGGTCGCTGGCGTTCACGTAGCCCACCAGGTCGTCCATGAGCGCCGGCACCTGATCCTCCGGCGGCGCCACGAAGGTGGCCTCGTCGACCAGGCAGCCCGGCGGACCGATCCAGATCGGCTCATCCCGCAACACGCCCCCCATCGACCGGTCGCGTGTCGGCGCGAACAGCAGGCTGTGGATGCCACAGAGGTCGTCGAGCGTGCAGCTGTACCCGGTCCGCATCCGTTGCCCGAGCTCGACCGCGGCGGCGAGCTGCTGCGTCGCTCCGAGGGTGAGCGCCTCGTTCTCGTCGGACACCGGCCTGCCGGCGCGGTCTTGGTACTCGGCCCAGGCGAGCCCCGCCGCGGTGGCGGCAACCCCTTCGATGATGCTTGAACGGATGCTCTCGTCGCGGGCCAGCATCCATCGCGCCAGTCCGCCGGCGAGCTCCGACTGGGGCAGCGTCCCGGCCGCGACGAGCGCCCGGTCAGCGATGGTGACCGCGCTCACGTCCTCGGCGGCCAGAGTGGGCTCCCATCCCTCCAGCGGGTGCGGCACGTAGGCGCGGTAGGGTCGCCGCCCGAACCCTGTCCGGGTCGCCATCCACCCTTCAGCGGTGATCTGCCTCCCCACACATCCCACCGTATCGCGTCGTATGGGCTATTCGTGGCTGATCAACGACGCGAACAGCCCGCCAACTAGTCCTATGCGCTACAAAACGAGGGTCACCCTCCAATGGAGGGCCGGGCAATTGCCCGGCCAAACCCCATGGTTAGTTCCAAGGGGTCAGTGGTCGTAGGCGATGAGGGAGCGGGCGGGGCGGGGTTGTTGGGTGGTTTGGTTGTGCCAGATGGCTGCTGTGAGGGCGAGGAGTCGTTGCAGGATGCGCGCGGCGACGCCTGAGCGGGTGCGGCCGCGGTGGCGTTCGAGGCCGAGTTGGGCTTTGAGGGTCCAGTTGACCGATTCGATGATCTGGCGCCGCGGGCGCAGGAACCGCTGCCCGGGCCGTGCCGGCTCTGAACTCTTGCGGGGCGTTGTCCCAACAGACGCCCGGATGGGTCACCATCAGCCACAACGCAGTGACCGCCGCCATCCGGACGTGCTCGCGGTACTCGGCGTCCAAATCCGGTCTGAGGCCGTCGGCGACGATGAACTCGTCGGCCAGCGCCACCGCGGCATCATGATCACGCACGACAGGATGCTCCCGTAGCTCCATAGCCGCTCGGCAAGCACTATCCAGCCTTTCGGCCCAAGTGTCTTCGTCCTCGGTCAGGAGGAGCCCGGTCTGGTTCCAATAGATTTCGTGCAAGCCAGGCGGCAGAACAGCGCCGTTCCTCCGTCATCTTGGACAGCAGCTTCGAGTCATGACCTTGCGCGAACCGGCTCTTGGGGCTTCGTGGCTGCTCTCCGCAGCCGCATAGGCAGGCCAGCAGTCCTCACCGTCTTGGATGCGCCACTCGTCCTCCGTCTTTGACGGGGTGGCGACGAGGTCGAGCCAGCTTGATCATGGGCGTCACCGTCGTCAGATCGCGGCGGCGAGGCCCAGGTAGGCTGCCTTCGTGTCTCCGAGCGACAGAAGAGTGCGTCCCGTCGAGGTGCGCGCGCTGGAGCCGTACCGGATCTGGCTCCGCTACGACGACGGGGTCGAGGGTGAGGTCGACCTGTCGGACATGGCCGGCCAGGGGGTGTTCGCCGCTTGGGAGGACCACTCGTTCTTCGCCGGCGTGCATCTCGGCCCCGCCGGCTCGATCGCCTGGAGCGACCGCATCGACATGTGCGGCGACGCGCTCTACCTGGAGATCACCGGCATGACCCCTGAGGAGCTGTTCCCGCGGCTGCGGGATGCTGTCGATGCCTGAAGTCTGCCGCTTCTAACGGCATCGTGATCCGCATGTACTTCCGGGACCATCGGCCGCCCCATTTCCATGCCGAGTACGGCGGCCACAAGGCCTCTGTGCGCATCGAGGATCTCCAGGTCACGGACGGCCGTCTGCCGGCGAGAGCCGAGCGCATGGTGACCGAATGGGCCAAGCAGCACCGCAGCGAGCTCCAAGACGCCTGGCAGCGCGCTGAGCTCCGCCAAGACCCCGGCAAGATCGCGCCCCTGGAGTAGCCGCAGCCAGGAGACTGCCGAGTAATGCGGTTTCGGCGCGACGCGCAAGCCTCTGACCTGAGGTTTTGTGATCGAGATTGGCGCGATTCGGGACTTGCTCATCACTCTCCCAGGAGTCCCCGAGGTGCCGGAGCCCTGCCTCGGTGATGTCCAGGACTGCACAGTACGGATCGTGCGGTCGGCGCCGTTGAGTGCTGGCGAGGCAATTGCCCGGCCAAACCGACCCGGCCCGACGCCCGATGACCCACCGCCGCCGACCCCACCCCCCCTTTCCGGCGGCGGCATGGGGACTCGCGAACCTCGCTCAACGAAGGCCGGGCGAAAGGCCCGGCAACCGCCGGTACGACGAGCACGCCCAATACCACGTCGCTTCATCGCTCAACGAAGGCCGGGCGAAAGGCCCGGCAACCGCACGCGGTGCCACTGCCAGCGCACCACTAGCACCGTGTCCGCTCAACGAAGGCCGGGCGAAAGGCCCGGCAACCGCATTGGGGCGACGGATTCGAGCCCGTCGATGATGTTGTCCACGCTCAACGAAGGCCGGGCGAAAGGCCCGGCAACCGCCAGCAGGGAGGTCGTCCATGACTGCCTTCACCATGGCGCGCTCAACGAAGGCCGGGCGAAAGGCCCGGCAACCGCCTGTCCCTGCCTCGACTAGCGCTGCGGTGGACGGACGCTCAACGAAGGCCGGGCGAAAGGCCCGGCAACCGCTCCGTCCGGGTCCGATGCGGACCATTCGGCTCCGGTTCGCTCAACGAAGGCCGGGCGAAAGGCCCGGCAACCGCTCGGCCCGGAGGCGAGACCACCACCCGGACCGCCTCCGCTCAACGAAGGCCGGGCGAAAGGCCCGGCAACCGCCACCCAGCAGGACACGGTGTCGTTGGACGCGTCCCACGCTCAACGAAGGCCGGGCGAAAGGCCCGGCAACCGCGACGCTCCACGAACGGAACCCTCGCCGACAGCAGCGCTCAACGAAGGCCGGGCGAAAGGCCCGGCAACCGCCCCGTGACCTCGGGTTCTGTCCCCGACGCCCTGGCGCACGCTCAACGAAGGCCGGGCGAAAGGCCCGGCAACCGCAAGAAACCCTCCACCGCATCGGGCTCGAACAACCGCGCTCAACGAAGGCCGGGCGAAAGGCCCGGCAACCGCGACGCTCCACGAACGGAACCCTCGACGCCAGCAACGCTCAACGAAGGCCGGGCGAAAGGCCCGGCAACCGCATCTCTTTGAACCAGCCGAGGTCCTCTGAGAGGGTGGCCGCTCAACGAAGGCCGGGCGAAAGGCCCGGCAACCGCCTTGGGCCCGGTCCGCTCCAGCGAACGACGGGAGTAGCGCTCAACGAAGGCCGGGCGAAAGGCCCGGCAACCGCCCACAGAAGCACGGCGACGCTGTGGCGGGGCCTGACCGCTCAACGAAGGCCGGGCGAAAGGCCCGGCAACCGCTGGACGCCGGCGAGCTCGGCGACGGCGCGGCGGCCGAACGCTCAACGAAGGCCGGGCGAAAGGCCCGGCAACCGCCGCGGCTGTGGCGTCGGCGACCCGCGTCGTATCCGGCCGCTCAACGAAGGCCGGGCGAAAGGCCCGGCAACCGCGCGTTCCGCGCTGTGGACAGTGCTACCGCCGACGGCGCTCAACGAAGGCCGGGCGAAAGGCCCGGCAACCGCTTTCCGGGCCGCCCTGGACAGCCCGGTACCGGCGTGCGCTCAACGAAGGCCGGGCGAAAGGCCCGGCAACCGCCGGGCTGGGCACGGGGACCGGCTCGGTGCCGGGCTGCGCTCAACGAAGGCCGGGCGAAAGGCCCGGCAACCGCGTCCCATCGCATAATCCCACCGTTGTAGTTACAGACGTCGCTCAACGAAGGCCGGGCGAAAGGCCCGGCAACCGCCGCCCACATGCTCAGCCAGTTCCGCCGCGTGCTCCGCCGCTCAACGAAGGCCGGGCGAAAGGCCCGGCAACCGCTGCCCCGTCCACTCCGTCCACTCCGGTCAGTCCGGAACGCTCAACGAAGGCCGGGCGAAAGGCCCGGCAACCGCCGATCAGCCAGCCCGCTCACCGTCGCATGCGTAAACGCTCAACGAAGGCCGGGCGAAAGGCCCGGCAACCGCCTGCGCGACCTCGTCGGCTGGGTCTGGCACGCCGACGCTCAACGAAGGCCGGGCGAAAGGCCCGGCAACCGCGGCGGCACATGGAACCGCAGCACCCGCCGGTCCCGGCTCGCTCAACGAAGGCCGGGCGAAAGGCCCGGCAACCGCGGCGCGGTCCTCGAAGTCGCCGGATGCTGACGACGCCGCTCAACGAGGGCCGGGCGAAAGGCCCGGCAACCGCGTGCGGTGTTCGGGTCGGTGTCGAACGTGCCAATGTTCGCTCAACGAAGGCCGGGCGAAAGGCCCGGCAACCGCCTTTGGTCGCTATCGGGATTGCATGGGGGCAACTCGCTCAACGAAGGCCGGGCGAAAGGCCCGGCAACCGCGGGCCGATGAGGAAAGGGGGCCACGAAGTGGCTCGTAACGCTCAACGAAGGCCGGGCGAAAGGCCCGGCAACCGCCCCCCCCGCGCGGGGCCCCTAGCGACCGCGGCGCTCGCTCAACGAAGGCCGGGCGAAAGGCCCGGCAACCGCCCCCTGGGTGTGCCTGCTGTCCGGGGGCATGGACTCCCGCTCAACGAAGGCCGGGCGAAAGGCCCGGCAACCGCTGGGCATTGGTGCCTCCTTTGGTTGGGTGACTAACCCGCTCAACGAAGGCCGGGCGAAAGGCCCGGCAACCGCCCGCAGGCCAGGCACAGATCATCGGGGTCGCACCCCGCTCAACGAAGGCCGGGCGAAAGGCCCGGCAACCGCGCGGCGATTGCTGTTGCCCGCCGCCGCCGGACAGGGACGCTCAACGAAGGCCGGGCGAAAGGCCCGGCAACCGCCATGCGCCCATGATGCACGGGGTGCCCAGCCCGCTCAGCGCTCAACGAAGGCCGGGCGAAAGGCCCGGCAACCGCCGCCCATGCTGGGCACCAGTTAGGGGCGTCTAGCCGCGCTCAACGAAGGCCGGGCGAAAGGCCCGGCAACCGCCGGCGACAGGCCGATCAGCCGGCCCGGGCGTGTCGCCGCTCAACGAAGGCCGGGCGAAAGGCCCGGCAACCGCCCTCGATGTCGCGGAGCTTGTCCTGGTCGGCCTCCGGCGCTCAACGAAGGCCGGGCGAAAGGCCCGGCAACCGCGCCGCACCCGATCCGTCCTGTAGGAGGACCAATGGCGCTCAACGAAGGCCGGGCGAAAGGCCCGGCAACCGCCGCCCGGCACCGGCCGCACCGGCAGGCGGCCCGCTGCGCTCAACGAAGGCCGGGCGAAAGGCCCGGCAACCGCCCGTCACGGTCGTCTCGTCCACCCGCATCACGGCCGTCGCTCAACGAAGGCCGGGCGAAAGGCCCGGCAACCGCCGACGAACTCGCACTTGGGCTCAGATTCGCTGGCGTCCGCTCAACGAAGGCCGGGCGAAAGGCCCGGCAACCGCCGGGACCGATACCCCGGTTGGCCTGTCGGTTTCCTGCGCTCAACGAAGGCCGGGCGAAAGGCCCGGCAACCGCGCCCTCGCCGACGACAATCTGAGCGAAAGGAACCCCGCGCTCAACGAAGGCCGGGCGAAAGGCCCGGCAACCGCCCGACCGCCGCCCGGCGCGCATGGTGGAGCGTTCTAGTCGCTCAACGAAGGCCGGGCGAAAGGCCCGGCAACCGCCAGTTCCGGAACGAAATCACCTGGAAACGCACGTCGGCGCTCAACGAAGGCCGGGCGAAAGGCCCGGCAACCGCTCTTCGGTGAGGAACTCCACCGCGTCTGAGATGTCAACGCTCAACGAAGGCCGGGCGAAAGGCCCGGCAACCGCATGAGCAGCGTTATCGCGATCCCGAAAGCCAAGACCGCTCAACGAAGGCCGGGCGAAAGGCCCGGCAACCGCCTCGACGCACCGACGTGGGCAAGCGGGTGTGGAATGCCGCTCAACGAAGGCCGGGCGAAAGGCCCGGCAACCGCCTCGCGACGCGGCCAGGACGAGGTGTTCGTCGCATGCGCTCAACGAAGGCCGGGCGAAAGGCCCGGCAACCGCTAGGCGTATCCTGGCTCCCCGAACTCAGAGGTTCCGCTCAACGAAGGCCGGGCGAAAGGCCCGGCAACCGCCTCGGCGGCTTCGTTGGCCCAGTCGGTGCCGCCCTGCGCTCAACGAAGGCCGGGCGAAAGGCCCGGCAACCGCACCTGAAGCTGCTGCGGCCCGCCACCATCGACCAACGCTCAACGAAGGCCGGGCGAAAGGCCCGGCAACCGCGCGCGTACGCTGTGGAGCACAACGGGTTCGTCCGGTTCCGCTCAACGAAGGCCGGGCGAAAGGCCCGGCAACCGCCTGCAGGAGGCCTACAGCACGCTGATCCAGACCGAGACCGCTCAACGAAGGCCGGGCGAAAGGCCCGGCAACCGCGCTTCATGAGTGTTGGGCACGCTGGCCGCGCCAGCGCTCAACGAAGGCCGGGCGAAAGGCCCGGCAACCGCGCTGGCGGCGTTCCTCAGTGATCCGTGCCTTGTCCGCTCAACGAAGGCCGGGCGAAAGGCCCGGCAACCGCTTCCGGCCGGGCAAGCATCGGGGGCCTCGTGTGCTCGCTCAACGAAGGCCGGGCGAAAGGCCCGGCAACCGCATGCCAACATTGATCGGGGTCACTTTGTTTGAGACGCTCAACGAAGGCCGGGCGAAAGGCCCGGCAACCGCGAGTTATGTCGCCTATACCAAGGCGCGGTTTAGGACCGCTCAACGAAGGCCGGGCGAAAGGCCCGGCAACCGCCTGTCCGCCAGCCCCGAGACCACCGCATGAGTGTTCGCTCAACGAAGGCCGGGCGAAAGGCCCGGCAACCGCATGGTGTTAGCGTGGGCGTGTCGTGCCATGACGGCGCTCAACGAAGGCCGGGCGAAAGGCCCGGCAACCGCCATCGTCGTATGGCTCAGCTGGTGGCCGTCGCCGTCCGCTCAACGAAGGCCGGGCGAAAGGCCCGGCAACCGCCCCGTAAAGTCTCTCACCAGCGCATCCACGCGCTCCCACGCTCAACGAAGGCCGGGCGAAAGGCCCGGCAACCGCGTCAATGCGCGGCCGGGGCTGGTCGTCGTCGTCGGCCGCTCAACGAAGGCCGGGCGAAAGGCCCGGCAACCGCGCGAGCACCTCCCCCGACGACGTGGCCAGCACCTCGGCCGCTCAACGAAGGCCGGGCGAAAGGCCCGGCAACCGCCTCCAGCACCTTCACCGCCGCCGGGATGGCGACCGCGCTCAACGAAGGCCGGGCGAAAGGCCCGGCAACCGCCGTGCACCTCGTGTCGCTGATCCGCTTCATCCGCAACCCCGCTCAACGAAGGCCGGGCGAAAGGCCCGGCAACCGCCTGCACACGCCCTCGGTGCCCTCGCACTCGCCCGAACTCGCTCAACGAAGGCCGGGCGAAAGGCCCGGCAACCGCCGGCGGTCCGCGAGCCCCGAGACGATCCCGTGGGTGTTCGCTCAACGAAGGCCGGGCGAAAGGCCCGGCAACCGCTCTCAGCACCGATAGCGCGCAGTCCGTGCACAGCGCCGCTCAACGAAGGCCGGGCGAAAGGCCCGGCAACCGCTCCGCTGGGGTCGTGCTGTGGCTAGCTGGCGGCGGCCGCTCAACGAAGGCCGGGCGAAAGGCCCGGCAACCGCTCGTCGAACGCGGCCGAGACGGTGAAGCTGTCGCCCGCTCAACGAAGGCCGGGCGAAAGGCCCGGCAACCGCGGCGGGTTCCTGTACGTGTTCCGGGCTCCGCGCAGCGCGCTCAACGAAGGCCGGGCGAAAGGCCCGGCAACCGCTGACAGCAACATGCTCCTCATGAACATGCTCCTCATGCCGCTCAACGAAGGCCGGGCGAAAGGCCCGGCAACCGCCGCCGCCACCGGGCTCAGCCCCAGCATGGTCCGGCGCCGCTCAACGAAGGCCGGGCGAAAGGCCCGGCAACCGCGGCAACGCCAACGGCAACAGCGCGAACCCAAGGCCAAGCTGCGCTCAACGAAGGCCGGGCGAAAGGCCCGGCAACCGCCCTGCACTTCTACGTGGTGCTCGGGAGAGCCGCGTATCGCTCAACGAAGGCCGGGCGAAAG
>Ga0209021_1001986_pt1 | contig 18802 bp, 15 predicted proteins | sample PinacodermFT_FD_187299 | JGI IMG/M metagenome (GOLD analysis project Ga0209021, IMG submission 187299) | Host-associated microbial community of the marine sponge Aplysina aerophoba from Gulf of Piran - sponge pinacoderm, lysed by freeze-thaw... | ecosystem: Host-associated > Porifera > Sponge >... | reverse complement strand
TAGCAGATGGCGACTATGCCATGCGCGGCGATCGCTACAAGCTCCTGCGATACCGCGGTGCGGAGGAACTCTACGATCTCGAGAGAGACCCCTACGAACACGACAATCTTCTGACTGGAGAACTGTCCGTTGAAGAGGAAGCGGCGTACCGTGCTTTGCGAGAGCAGATTCAGGAGCTTAGAAGGAGCGAATAGCCATATCTTCGCATTTGGCACATTTGAGTCTTGAGTAAATGCGCCGGTTCGTCATCTCCCTATTGATCTTCCCCTTGCTGGGCGGGGGTGTCGTTCAGGCGCAGGAGCGGCCCGACGTCCTGTTCATTTCGGTCGACGATCTCAACGACTGGGTCGGCGTGCTCGGCGGTCATCCGCAGGCACGAACCCCCAACATGGACGCATTGGCCGATCGCGGCATACTGTTTACGAATGCACACTCGCCTGCCGCGCTGTGTAACCCGGCACGGACTTCAGTGATGCTCGGTCTTCAGCCGTCAACGACCGGGATCTATGGGAATTACCCGAGTTGGATGGAGATAGAGCACCTGGCGGAGCTACCGAACCTGCCGAGGTTGTTGCGCGAGAACGGCTACGAGACCTACGGCGCGGGCAAGCTGTTTCATGGACATACCTTCTCTCCTTCGGGGTACCTGGGCTATAACGATCCTTCAGCATGGGACGCATACTATCCGTCGGTGACGCGGCAGATTCCCGACGAGATTCGTCCCCACGATGTTCCCGCAAACGGCAATCCCCTGACCCCTTATTTCGACTGGTCTGCCGTGGTGGCTGATGACAGAGCGATGGCGGACGGGCAGGTCGCGGCCTGGGCGGAGGAGCGAATTGGCGCCGCGGGCGACAAACCGCGCTTCGTCGCGGCGGGTATCTACCGGCCACATCTGCCGTGGTATGTCCCACAGAGATATCTGGATATGTATCCGCTGGAAGATATTGTGCTTCCGGAAGTTCCGCCGGACGATCTCGACGATGTGCCATTGATCGGTCAGCAGTTTCAGGAGGGAACCTCGATGGCGCCCATGGAACTGCATCAGTGGGTCGTCGATGAAGGCAGATGGAAAGAAGGCGTTCAGGCCTATCTGGCGAGCATCACGTTCGCCGACGCGATGGTAGGGCGCTTACTTGACGCGTTAGAGAGAACCGAGCGGGTCGAGGACACCATCATCGTTCTGTGGTCGGATCACGGCTGGCACCTGGGAGAGAAGCATCGCTGGCGCAAGCAGACGCTGTGGGAGGAAACCACACGCGTGCCGTTGATCATTGTTGCTCCCGGTGTGACGACGCCCGGAACCCGCAGCGCGCGCGCGGTATCGCTGGTGGATATCTATCCGACGCTTGCTGAGCTGACGGGTACTGCCGCACCGGACAATCTTGACGGAGTGAGCCTGAAACCGCTGCTGGAAGATCCGAACATGGCTTGGGATCGCTCTGCTCTGTCGACGAACGAGTTTGGTAATCATGCGGTGAGGAGTGAACGCTATCGCTACATTCGCTACTACAATGGTAACGAGGAACTCTATGATCACGAAAGGGATCCGGGCGAGTGGGCGAATCTTGCAACCAATCCAGCGTATGACGAGATCAAGGTTGGACTGGCGAAGTGGATGCCTGTGAGCGAAGCTGAGGATGCGCTGTTCTTGAGGTAGGGAGAATCCTGCCTCTGCTTTGGCCCAGGTAGCCTGATCGTATTTAGGTACCGAAACGCCAAGTAATGCTGGCACGCACATAACTGGGAAACTTAAAGCTAGAATTCAAATTAGCTTGAACTACGACGCCTCTTGGAAGCCGACCGAAGGAAACGCATCTGATGAATTTGAAAGCAAGACTATCCGTTGTTACTGCGCTCCTGGTCGCGCTCTGCTGCGCGACGGCTGGATACGCGGATACCATTCGAACATTTACGGGCCTCAACTACCATGATCCAGAGCGAGCATTCGCTGGTTACACGTTGTTCAGAGCGCTAGGCAACGGGACTACATACCTTATCGATATGGACGGCAACGTCGTTCACACTTGGTTTAATGCCACCAGCAACCCGCGTCTGCTCGACAACGGCAATTTGCTGACCCGCAGCGACGGCAACATCAATACGGTTACCGAATTGGATTGGGACGACAATGTGGTATGGAGTTATGAGGAGACGCGGCCGAACTACCGAATGCACCATGACTTCGTGCGTCGCTTCAATCCCAAGCTCGGCGAGATGACGACATTCTATATCGCCAATAGAGACGTGAGCCTGGAGGAATGTATTTCGATCGGCTGCAACCCGGAGACCTATCAGCCCGGCGCTCAGATGGACACGATCGTCGAAGTCAATATGGACGGCGAGGTCATCTGGGAGTGGCGTTTCGTTGATCATCTGATTCAGGACAAATACCCGGACAAGGCAAATTACGTGGGCGAAGGAAAAACCATCGCCGACTATCCCGGCCGCTTGAACGTCCACCTGCCGGGAGTTCCGGTACGCCGCGACTGGCTGCATTTCAACGCAATGGACTACAACTCGGAGCTGGACCAGGTGACGTTCAGCGCGGTCGCCGGCGAAGTCTACATTGTCGATCACGGCGGCACGTTCGTGCCGGGCGACCCCGAGCAGAGCATCGCGCTGGCCGCCGGACCGGCCGGCGATATCCTCTGGCGCTTCGGCGATCCGGCCCGTTACGAACAGGGCGATCCGCCGTCCATTAGCGAGAACTGGACCCAGTCGAGTTCCGGCCACAAACAGGTCGGCGGCGTTCACGACATACAGTGGATCGCCGAAGGGCTGCCGGGCGCCGGTAATATGCTCCTGTTCAACAACGGCCACTACCTGTTCGAGCGGATGCCGCAATCCTATGTCCATGAGATCAATCCCTATCTCGATGCGAGCGGAAACGACACCGGAAGCTACGTGAATCCACCCGACGCCGGTTACTACCTCTGGGAGTCGGAGCAGCTGGGGACTACGCACAAGCTGCCCAGAAACGTATCCAGGCAGATCGTCTGGACGTACAGCTCACGCGACACTCAGAACTTTTTCAGCCACCTCGCTTCCGGCGCTCACCGCCTGCCGAACGGCAACACGTTTATCTGCGCATCCACCACGGGGCATCTCTTCGAGGTAACGGCCGACGGCGATCTCGTCTGGGAATACGTTAATCCCGTGACGACCGATGGTCAGATCGTCGACGAGCTGATCGACGCGCCACCGACGTTCAATATGCCCTTCCGAGCCTATCGCTATGGTCCGGATCATCCGGCGTTCGCTGGCCGCGATCTGACGCCCATGGGTCCGATCGGAGCCCAATAGAGATGCATACGAAATTCGCTCGATACATTCTTCTGCTGTCCGCCGGGGCCGCAATTTTTGCGCTCAGGATCGCGGCTCAGACCGAAGACGGCGAGAACATCATTCTCGGCAAGCCCACTGCAGGCTCCGTTCTCGTACACGCGCTTGTCGACGAAGGCACGACGGTTTTCGCCGAATACGGCGAGATTGCCGGTGAACTCTCGAGCAGGACGGAGATTATCGACTCGTCGCCCGACGGCACGGCCGTCGTCGCAATCGACGGGCTTCAAGCCGCTACGCGCTATTTCTACCGCCTGAGTTATCGCAGCCCGGGAGAGTCGGGGTTTCGACAGGGTGAAGAGCACTCCTTCCATACCCAGCGGCAGCGAGGCGTCACATTTACGTTCGGCGTGCAGGGCGATTCGCATCCGGAACGTAACGTCCACACCATGAGGACTCGCGCCGGCGTCATGTACAACCCGGATCTCTACGCCCGGACACTTGAGCGCGTTGCCAGCGACCAGCCCGATCTCTATTTCATGCTCGGCGATGACTTCAGCATTTCGAATCAGGTGCCGAATTATTTTCAGGGCGATCGAAGTACCTTGACGCAGCATTTCGTCGACGACATTTACATCAGCCAGCGCCGCTTCCTGGGGTTAATGGCGCATTCCACGGCGCTGTTTCCCATCAATGGTAACCACGAGGAAGCTCGGCGCAGCCTGCTCGGTACGGCGCTTCATGACGTCTCGATTTTCGCAGGGAGCGCGCGAAATCGTTACTTCCCGGTCCCGACTGCGGACGAGTTCTACAGTGGTAATCCGGTGCCCGTGGAAGGAATCGGGCTGCTCGGAGACTACTTTGCGTTCGAGTGGGGCGACGCGTTGTTCGTTTCTCTCGATCCTTACTGGCATTCGACGCGAGTGGTCACGGCAATCGGCGGCATGGGAATGGGGACGGCAAGCACTCCACCCTGGGATGAGATCGTTGAGGAATACGAGGAGCTGACCCGGCACAGCGGCAACCCCTGGGACAATACAATCGGAGATGCGCAATACGAGTGGTTCAAGAACACCCTCGAGGAAAGCGATGCAAAGCACAAGTTCGTGTTCACTCATCATGTGCTCGGCTCCGGGCGCGGTGGCATCGAACGCGCAATGGAGTTCGAATGGGGAGGCTACACCCCTGCGTGTGCACCCGTCACGTGCGTCGCTTATACACACGGATTTTTTCCGGATGGAGTGGAACCGAGCGCCGACGATCCCGTGTGGGAGTTCGACACGCAGCGTCCCAACTGGGAATTGCCGATACACCAGCTCATGGTCGAGAACGGCGTTACGATTTTGTTCCAGGGGCACGACCATCTGTTTGCGCGCCAGGAGTTGGATGGCATCGTTTATCAATCGGTCCCGAATCCCGCGGACGACCTCTACTTCGAAGTCCGTAACCAGGCAGCCTACAGATCCGGAGATATCCTCCCAAACTCCGGGTACCTGAATGTGACCGTGTCGCCGGACGAGGTAAGGGTCGACTACATCCGGTCCTATCTGCCGGAGCACGAGACCGACGGGCGCCGGCACGGGAGCGTGGACTACTCCTATATCGTCGAGTAAGGGAGAAATTACAGCCCGACGTTATCTGCGCTTTGATTACGGTTTATTCCACCTCATCTATTACTTGTGTAGTACATGGGAAAAACCGCACGGGAATCGGTGACTGCGATGAAGAAACTTCTGGTATTTGCGATATCCTTGCTGCCGATGCAGGCCCTGCAGGCTCAGGACAGAGTTGGCGACTTCTCCTTGCTGGATAAGGACGGCGTGTATTTTCAACTCAGCCGACATGGCAATCGACAGGCTGTGGTGTTGCTGTCGGAAGGGGCTGGCTGCAGCAGCTTTACCCGTTCGGTCGCCGAGTTTGAGAGCATCGACGGCAAGTACGCCGATGGCGCCGATGGTTTCGAGTTCTTGCTGATCAATGCCACCGGCGAGCACAATCGTGCGGCGCTGCGGTCGCAGTCCGAAGCCTATGACAACCTGCCTCTGCTCATGGATGAAACCCAGCTCGTCTCCGAAATGCTCGGTTTCAGCACGGTCGGCGAGGCCGTGGTGCTGGACCCCCGGAGCCTGGAGATTTTGTACCGTGGTTCTGTCTCGGATCTCGACCGTGCCCTTGGCGAGATCGCGTCGGGGAACGCCGTTTCAGAAGCGAGCACCTCGAGCACAGGCTGCAACCTGACATTCGCCGCTCGCGATCGACATGCCGGCAACCCTGTTTCCTACAGTCAGGACATCGCGCCACTGCTCACGGAGAACTGCGCCCGTTGTCACCGTGAAGGAGGTATAGGCCTCTTTCCCATGAACAGCCATCTGATGATTCAGGCCTGGGCACCGTTGATACGGAATGCGATCTTGACCAAACTCATGCCGCCGGGTCAGACCGATCCTCATATCCCCGGTACTACTTTGCTGGACAATCGCCACCTGTCCAGCGATCAACGTCAGAAGCTGGTGCACTGGATCGATGCGGGTGCTGTAAACGACAGCGATGCCGATCCACTGGTTGCACTGGAGTGGCCGACAACCAAATGGGCACTGGGTGAGCCGGATGTTGTGGTAAAGCTGCCGCCACAGGAAATCCCGGCAACTGGACACCTGGGTCTTATCTGGGTGGATACCGGCTATGTGTTTGAAAAAGACACCTGGCTCAAGGGTGCCACCACGGTCCCGGGAGATCGCAGCGTAGTGCATCACACTGCCGCGAGAGTGGTACCCCCTGGCGGGACACCGGACATGGCTGGCGGCAGTAGCATGCCGAACTGGGGTCCGGGCATGAACGAGCGCTTCCTGGGCGAGGGCACCGGATTGTTCATACCCGAGGGGTATAGATTGTTTCTAAATATGCATTACACCCCAAACGGGACCGCCACAGTGGATGCCACGGAGTACGGCCTCTATTTCCATGAAGACGGTTTCGAGCCCACCCATGAGATTATTCTCGGCGGTGTAGTACTCCGGGGCGGGTTTGAAATTCCTCCGCACGATGAGGACTACGACATCGTTCGGACAAGCCAGCCTGTGTCTCAGGATGCTTATGCGGTGACCTTCCTGCCACATATGCACTACCGGGGCAAGCGGGTGAAGTGGACCGCACTGTATCCGGATGGAACTGAGGAAGTACTGTTTTCGGTACCGAACTTCGACTTCAATTGGCAACTCTACTACGATCTGGCGGAGCCAAAGTTCATTCCGGCTGGAACTGCCTTCCTGGTCGAAGGCGCCTACGACAATTCAGCAATGAATCCGAAAAACCCCGATCCCGATGCAACGGTAGTCTGGGGCGCGATGGATAGCACCGAGGAGATGTTTGGCGCCCGCGTGCTGTTGAAGGTCCCTGTCAGTGGCGATCCAAGGGCCAGGTCCACGTCAGTGACGGTCCCCGTTACTCCCTAGTGAGCGTGAGTGTTTCGGAAGTCGCGTCCAGAGATTCTGAATAAATCTACAAGTCTCCAACTGCGGTTCAGTCGTCTACGACTCTGACAGGTCGTGCATTTGCACCGGTAACTCACGAATGCGTGTACCGGTCGCATTGAATATCGCGTTGACCAGTGCAGGACCGACAGCCGGTGTGCCGGGTTCGCCTGCCCCGCCGATTCTTTCGCCGCTGTTGATGATGTAGGTTTCGATCTCCGGCGACTCGTTCATGCGCAGCATCGGGTAGTCGTGGAAGTTGCTTTGCGCCACAGCGCCGCGCTGAATCGAAATGTTGCTGTACAGCGCAGCAGTCAATCCGTAGACAATGCCGCTTTCCATCTGCGCTTTCATACCGTCTGGGTGCATGGCGAAACCCGCATCGACTGCGCAGATGGCACGGCGTGGTCGCACCTTGCCGTCAGTCACTTCCACCTCGAGAACCTGCGCCACGATGGTGCCGAACGATCTGTGGATTGCTATGCCGCGACCCCAGTTCTCGGGTAGCGGTGCGCCCCAGTCCGATTTTTCGGCGGCAAGGTCCAGGACTTTCTGAAACCGCGGCGCATTGGCGAGCAGGTCGTGGCGGTACTGATACGGGTCCGCATCGGCAGCGAACGCAACTTCGTCGATAAACGATTCCGTGAAAAAGGCGTGCAACGAGTGATCGACGCTGCGCCAGACGCCCCATGGAACGTGCGACTGCGATTCGGCGTAGTGGATGTACTGGTTGTCTATACCGTAGGGAATGTAAGGCGCTTCCCTCGGGGGGTGTTTTTCAACGTACTGATTGACCCAGGCGGTTGGTTTTCCGCTCTCATCCAGCGCCACCTTGAAACGGCTGATACTCGCCTGACGATAGTGATCGTGACGGATGTCTTCTTCGCGCGACCAAATCAGCTTCACCGGAAAGTGAACTTCACTCGCGATTAGCGCCGCTTGCAGCGCATAATCCGATAACATGCGGCGGCCGAATCCGCCGCCGAGGTACTGGTTGTGCAGGATCACATCGTCGAGATCCATGTCGAGCAAGTCCGCAACCTCTGCTGCAAAGCCCAGCGGGTTTTGCGTACCGGTCCATAATTCGCAAATGCCATCGTGCACCCATGCCGTGCAATTCATGGGTTCCATCGGAGCGTGCGACAGGTACGGAACCCGATATTCGGCTTCGATGACTCTGGTGGCCGACGCCATCGCTGCGGCAGCATCGCCCGTTTCGAAATCGGTGATCTCCTCGCCCTCGGCGGTCGCCGCGTCAAGGGCAGCGGAGAACTGGTTGAAAATATCGCTTTGCTCGAGTGTGTCGTTGTCAGTTTCCCCGAACACGATGTCCAGCCCGTCGAGCGCTTTCCTGGCCTGCCAGTAACCGTCCGCAATCACCGCTACCGCGTCGCCGAGGTTGACCACCCTGCGAACACCGGGCAAATCCTGCACGGACGTTTCATCGACCGATTGCACGGTTGCGCCAAACACCGGTGCAGCCTTGACTGTCGCGTATTTCATTCCTGGCAATTGCGCATCAATCCCGAACCGCGCGCTGCCGTCGATCTTCGCCGGAACGTCGAACCTGTGCACGTCTGTGCCGAGGATGGTGAATTCGTCCGGTGTCTTGAGCACCGGTTTGGCAGGCTGTGACAACTCGGCCGCCGCCGCCGCGAAATCCGCGAACGGTGCGCGGCGATTGCCGTTGTTCTCGACAATGAAGCTCTTCCGTGCAGACAGCGTTTCGATGGGCACGTTCCAGGTTTCGGCCGCCGCCTGCAGCAACATCGCCTTCGCCGCCGCGCCGGCCACGCGCATCGCTTGCTGCCCGGTGGCCAGCACGGAAGCGCTGCCGCCGGTCAATTGCAGGCTCAGCATTTTCGTCACGGTCAGGAATGCGCCATCGATGGTGTCAACGAGGAAGGCGGGGAAGTCCGCGTCACCAATCGCGAAGCCCTTCGCCAGTGCGTAGTTGGCGTACTCCTTGCGGGCCGGCGCCTCCATCATGGAAACCCTGTCCCAGTCCGCGTCCATTTCATCGGCGAGCATCATGGCGAGCGTGGTATGCACGCCCTGGCCCATTTCCGCATGCGGCACGATCGCCGTCACCGTATTTTCGGGCGAGATCTTCAGCCACACATTGAGGACGGTTTCGCCCTCGCCAGCGACCAGGGGCGCAACCTTTCCGGCACGGTTGCCCGGACGAACTGCAACGCCAATGACGACGGCGCCACCCGCGAGTACGCCGGTGGAAATGAAAGCGCGCCTGGTCCATTTACCCAAGACGTGGCTCCTCCGGTTCGGCTGTACCTGCCAAAGCCGTAGCGGCTCGCTTGATGCCGCGCCTGATTCGCGAATACGTGCCGCAGCGGCAAATATTGCCGCTCATCGCGGTATCGATGTCCGCATCGCTCGGCGCCGGGTTGGACTCCAGCAACGCTACCGCGGCCATGATCTGCCCGGACTGGCAATAGCCGCATTGCGGTACCTGCTCGTCGACCCATGCCTGCTGCACGGCGTGCAATCCATTTTTGCCCAGCCCGATGCCCTCGATCGTGGTGATCTGCTGGCCGTCCGCCGCCTGAACCGGCGTGACGCAGGATCGGATCGGCGCGCCATTGAGGTGCACGGTGCAGGCGCCGCACTGGGCGATGCCACAGCCGAACTTCGTGCCCGTCAGGCCAGTCTGTTCGCGAATTGCCCAGAGCAGCGGTGTATCGGGCTCGACATCCAGTTCGTGCAGCTGGCCATTAATGTGCAGAGTAATCATTCGCTGGCACTCTGTTGGTGGATACGTCGTGTGCGGGAGCTGGCTGGACTAAGAGAATGTCCCGATTACTCCTCGCTGATACGCTGCAGAATCAACTCCGCCAGCGGCGCGCCGGTCTCCTGGACGAAATGCCCGGCACCCTCAACGGTGTCGAAGGTCGCGCCAGGAATGTGCGCCGCGAACTGGCGTCCCCACGCCGGGGTGAAGCCCTGGTCCTGGTCACCGAAAATGACGTGCGCGGGCTTATCCCAGGAGGCAAGTGCCGCAAAGGCGGCCGCCTGTCGCTCGGCGGCGCCGGCCTCGGGTTGCGCGAACGGCAACATCCACGGCCAGCGTAATGCACCCGCAGTAGCGTCCTCACTATCGAACGGCGCGCCATACGCCGTCCTGTCCATGCCGTGCCGGCAAGGGGGGATACTGCAGCCTTCGCTCGTCCAGTCGGTGAAATCGACGCTTTGTGAACGCACGTTCCATCTCCGGAGATTGGTGTAGTCGAAACCGTCATTATGAAGCCAGGTATTCAGAATGATCAGGCGGGCAAACCGGTCTGGAAGGTCGATCGCGGTGATCAGCCCGGTCGGTCCACCCCAGTCCTGCACGACAACGGTGATGTTCTCGAGGTCAAGACGTTTGACGAACTCCTTCAGCATAAACACATGACGATCGACCGTGTACCACTCGAGATCGATCACTTTGTCGCTTTTGCCGAACCCGATCATGTCGGGGGCTATCGTCCGATACCCGGCGGCGGTCAATACCGAAATCCAGTCGCGGTAGAGGTAGCTCCAGGTGGGCTCGCCGTGCAGAAGCAGGAACGTGCCTGCGTCGCCCGGTCCTTCGTCGACGTAGTGCATCCGCAGCCCATCGATCTCGATGTAGTGCGGCTCGAACGGAAACTCGTCGAGGTCCGCGAAGCGGGCATCGGGGGTCCGATGGACACCTGGCATTAGCTCCTGCGCGGCAGCAGGAGACAGCATCAGGCATAACAGCATTGAGAGGACTGCAGGCAACGCAGTCGTAGCAGTCATTAGTCTTGTCATCGCGCGTATTCCTCTCGTAATGGGTTTTTTTTGCGCGTGTTTCCCCGCCGCGCTATTCGGTGACATCAACGGTGATGTAGGCGTCGGCCTGGAGACTACCGTCATCTCCCCTGGCCCATAAGACATACCTGCCGGGTGTATCGAACGTTGCGGTTGTCTCGATGATGCCGTCTTCCGGGATTTCCGACGGGAGCCAAAAGACTCCCCAGGGAGAATTCGAGGCGGGCCGGGTGTCTTCCCATACCTTCGTCTGGGGCGGGTCGAACGTCACCTCGCCTGCGCCCCGATACAGATTCCAGCTCAGAAAAAGTGCATTGATCTTGAGCACCCCCTGCCTATAGGCCGGCACTATCATATGCTGAAGCACATCCACGGTGCGCGTCGATCGAACCCGCGCCCTCGGCAAGCCGTCGTCTGCGAGGTGCGCACGCAAAGTGAGTGGCTCGCCTACACGTACTGAGAACTCAGCCGGAAACTCAGGTCCGGACCTGCCAATGAAGCCCGGAGGACGCCGCTCGCCCACGGCCACTGAGCGCCGCTCATTGTCACCGTCAACGGTGACCGTAGGCTCTACATTGGCGTAAGTATCCGGCGTGGTCCTGCCGCCAGCCAGCGAACCACCTTCTGAAGAGATGATGACATTGTCGATGAAGAAATCCTGATGCTTATTGGTATAAGCCTTCGATTCATGACCGTTCGCGTTCAGTGTCCACACCAGTTCACGATCACCCCAATCAGCCGGCACGGTGACGCTGAAGGTATAGCGATTACGTCGCGGCATAAAAAAGGTAGGCTGACCGCGGTCGGCCTCACCTGGCGAAAAGGAATTATTCTCCCCGATCGGCACTCGAAGCTCTTGTTCCCAGTTGTCATTCATATACCCGAATACGTAGTTAGTCGAGCCATCCGGATTTTCAGTCCAGCCCTCATACGCCGCCCACAGCGGCGCACCGGAACTGTAGGTCTCGGTGCTGCCCAGCGCCGGAGACAGTACTAAAACCAGACTGAGTAGTACTTTTCTTACGAAAACCTGGGATGCGTATTGTTTCATCATATTCTCTATTGGTACTGATTTAGCCTTGCACTACTGCGTGCCTTCCCCAATAGTTTCCAGCGCAGCTTTGTCCTGGGCGCTTACCACCTGATTGAATCCAAGTACGGCCTCAGCTATTGCTACCGCTGGCGCTGGAACAGCGATGACGCCTCTGGGCGCCGTGCTTTCATTACGTCTAAGGATATTGCGTATCTGTGCTTTGTCTTCATCGCTTGCTACACCGTCAATGTTGGCTACGATCTCCGCAAGTATGATCACGAGCCGATTATTCGAATCGTTGGTAAGCGCTACCAACGCACGGTTCTGTTCGTCACTCGGGGAATTATTCATACCAGACAGGATCTCAGCGATTACAACGTAACCGGTGTCTACATCAGTGTCTTCGTTGGCACGCGTCGGCGAGACCAACGGTAGCGTGCATAGTGGGCAACCAATCACATGGTCATTCGGTCCCAGATCCAGCGCTTCACGTCGCGCGGCCATCTCTTGCTGAAACTGCTCGTCCGTCAGTTCCACATGCTCGCCCAGCTCGGCAAACATATTCGACACAGAACGATTACCTGAACCTGACCAGTTACGTATATCCGGCACGTTGATGTTGGTTGCCGTAACGTTCATTTCCCCATAGACATGAAGAATAGTACCGGCTGGCAGTAGCGGTGCTGCGTGGTCTGCGTACACATAGCTGCGGACCCAGTTGTGGTCATAGCCGGCACAAGTCAGGGTTTCTATTGAGCTTCCCCAGATGGCTTCCATACACATACGCTTTCCCGGCGCATGCAGGTGCGGCTCAAAGCGGATTATCTTTGTCGGAGCGTTGAGAATCCGATAAGAATGAAGTAGCTGATTGTCCTCGTTCGGTCTGACGCTGATATCCAGGCCGTTACCAAGCAGGGACCGTGATTGCCTGTACGTCGGCTCATAATCCTTCTCATGAAACCGAAAGCCGAGTTCAATATGGCCTGTCGTATCCTGGCCGGTCGAGTGCATATGTAACGTGCCTGAGTACATGAACGTATTCGCTTGTAGCAGGGGTCCAGCCAGCGGATCGAATACGTCACCGTTACGGCCGACTTCGTGTATAGGCCATGGGGTATCAAAAGCATTTCTTTGGATATTACCTCCCTCAGTTACTACCACGCTGTGGATATCCATATGATGGACGATATAACGCCCGCCCACGACACCGGAAACCTGCGTCATATCGACATCGTTAACTTCTACCATTTCCAGGGATTTTACGTAGCGATCCTCGGTTAACCCGGTCGGCACCGGGTCCAGCGAACCCCAGAAGTCAGGTGCACCGGCTTTCATGCTGACTTCAGGCATGACGACGATCAGATCGGGTTCGCCTAAGGTCCACTTGACGCTGTCATCGAATACCAGCGGTCCCGGGGCATCGGCGGGATCGCCCTGTGGTGTGCCGCTGCGCGCCCAGGCGGAAATGGTGGCGATTTCTTCATCGCTTAACGACATGTCATCTTTGTAGTCCTGGATACCGATATCCTTCTCGATATACCAGGGCGGCATTGCGCCCGCCACATCTCTCAAGCCGGTCTTGTACTCAATCAGCCCGGCGAACGGGGCGACCTGCTCATAAGTCATCAGTGGCATCGGCCCGGCGCCACCGGGTCGATGGCAGGTCTGGCAGTTGGCCTGCAGGATCGGCTCGATATCCCTGTGGAATGTGATCTCCCCGGACTGCGCCAGCAAAGCCGAAGGCGCGGCCAGGAAGGCGAGAAGTGGACCGAAAGACATTCTGAGTAGGAATCGCATCATTTTGTCCTCTGGATGAATACAAGGAAACCTGGCTGATACGGCGCCTGCTACGTAGATAACAAACGAGATGGAAAAATCCGCAACAGACGCGGACACTCTACGGGCAACGACGGGCCTCAACTACCTGTTTCTGAATATCGCTGATCGTCAGCAGTGAACCTACGACTCGACCTCTACCACACGATAGTGGCGCGAGACATTCTTCGTGACTTCGGCCCATTTTGATCCCTGACTACGCGATTTGTGTCGTTCAAATGCTTCTCTGTTTTCATAGAGTTCGCGTACATCCAGGATATGCGGTTCGCCAGGGCGCTGGCTAGCGTCAAACTCGATGCATCCCGGCTCATCTCTGGTGAGCGAGGCGTGATTTGGAAGCTCCGACAGCACTGCCGCCAGATCTTCTTCCGGTATTTCCATGTGGCCTTCAATAGCGAGTTTCATGTGCCTGGGCGTTGTCGTCGACGTAGACTCTTACATCGTCGCATCGTATCAAAGGCTGGGCGACTAGATGACCTTGTTCTCTTTAAACTGGCTGAGTTCTGCGTCGCTGAAGCCGAGCTCGGCAAGGATCTTGTCGGTGTGTTCGCCCAGGAGCGGTGGCCGCTCCACTTTCCTGGCGGGTGTTTCCGAAAGTTTAAACAGCGGCGCAGCGATTTTCGCGGGCTTTGTAAGTCCCGGGAACTCCACATCGACAAACTGCCCGGTGGCAACGACGTGTTCGTCCTCCAACGCTTGTTGAGGGGTGAGTACTTGTGCGCAAGGCAGGTGGGTTGCTTCCAGCCTGGCGACCAATTCCGTGCACGTATACTGACTACACCAGTCCTGCATTACCTCGCTCAGGTAAGCACCGTGTTGCCCGCGACTTTCGTCATTCTTAAACCGCTCGTCTTCCAGAAATTCCGGCTTGCCGACCAATGCGCACCAACGCTTAAACATGTGGGGGCCGATCGCCTGCACCATTATCCAGCCATCTTTCGCTTGATAGGTATCGGCAGGCGCCGAGTACTGGAGTCGGTTGCCGATAGGTTCGCGATTGATGTTGAGTTCTGCCTGCTCGGCAATGGCGAGGTTGCCAACCATCAAGGCGGTACTCAACAGTGAGGTCTCGACGTGTTGACCCTTGCCGCTCTTCTTTAACTCATGAATGGCAGCAAGGGTGGCGAAGGCGCTGAGGCAGGCAGTGCCGTAATCGACATAAGGGGCGGCAGTTTTCGTTGGCTTACCCTCACCCGTCAGATACATCGTGCCGGACATGGCCTGGGCGACGCCATCAAACCCGACTTTCCTGCTGTAGGGCCCATCTTCGCCATAGGCACTGGGTGTGGTCAGAATTATATTCTCTTTTATGGCTTTCAGACTCTCGTAATCCAGGCCGACTTTTTTCAGTATCGACAGAGGCATGTTGGCGATGACGACGTCCGCACTCTTAACCAGTCGTTCCAGAATAGGTTTCGATTCTTCGCTGCCCAGACTCAACGTCATGCCGGATTTATTTCTTCCGACTACAACAAAGAGACCACCGCCTTCGTCCGATCCAAGAGGGCATAGCGGGCGGTCTTCCCCGCCTTCGCGTCGTTCAATACGAATCACTTCGGCGCCGAGATCACCCAGCAGAGTTGCGCAGAACGGACCCGCCACATAGCGGCCAAAGTCCAGAACTCTTATCCCTTCCAATACGCCTGCCATGTGATACCCGCCGTTTATCTACATGCGTCGAAAAAATTGAATCGGTAGAACTCGGTTCGGGCTAATTGCCCTTGAAGACTGGTTTGCGTTTCTCCATGAACGCCGTAATGCCTTCGATGTGATCGTCTGTCATCATGCAATCTGTTATCGCGTCCGCTTCGAGTTCGACCTGGGACTCCAAAGAGTTTTCGAACGACGCGTTGAGCAATGCTTTCCCTCGCGCATAAGCGTAGGTAGGACCATTCGCCAGCTTGAGCGCGAGTTCGGAGATATGCTTATCGAACTCGTCGTTCGGAACGACCCGCGTGACCATGCCCATTTCCCTGGCTTCTTCGGCAGTGTATCGGCCGGACAGGTACATCATCTCGAAGGTGCGCTTGAGACCAATCATGCGCGGAAGAAAATAGCTGCTGGACGAGTCCGGGCTCACGCCGATCCGGGAATACGCCAACGTGAAAAAGGCGGATTCGGCAGCGATGGTAAGATCGCCGGCGACAGCCAGGGCTACGCCGGCTCCGGCCGCCGCACCTTCCACCGCGCAAATCACCGGCTTGGGCATCCTGCGCATTCGGAAAATCGTGTAGTGCAAAGCAGGTAAGCCGCGGAGAGTGGCCGCCTTGCGTTCTACAGGTGTCATTTTTTCTCGGGATTTGAAAACACCGATATCGCCGCCGCCCATGAAATGGCCGCCCGAGCCACGCAGGACAACACAGCGGATCGAATCATCCATTTCACATTGTTCCGTGAACTCAACGAGACCCTGGCGGAGTTCTTCGCTGAGTGCATTTCTCTCCTTCGGCCGGGTCATGACAATACTCGCGACGTGGCCTTCGATTTCCAGCTTGATGTGTGGATTCATGTTTTTCGTCTCGCTACATTAATCCCATGATGGAAACGGCCGAGACACCCTGATAGGGCACTCCGCCGAGATTGTGGGTTAAGCCCAGGCTGGGACCTGGCAGCTGTCGTTCACCGCCGCGCCCCAGGAGCTGGGAGTAAATTTCGTAGACCATGCGCAGCCCTGAGGCGCCGATTGGATGGCCGAAACATTTGAGCCCGCCGTCGATCTGGCACGGGACACTGCCGTCAGCATCGTAAAATCCGTCCAGAATATCCTGAGTCGCCTTGCCTTCCTCGGAAATGAACAGGTCTTCCATGGTGACCAGCTCGGTAATGGAAAAGCAGTCGTGCACCTCGAGCATTATTTCTTGTCCCCCATCCTGAAACGAATCATACATTTTGGCGGATGCGAGCGATATTCGACATTCATAATATTTGCCACGAAAAACTACGCACACCGGGCAGGACGTTTTTGCGATAAACTGCAGCGCAGAGCATTTGCACCGACTTTCCATGTGGTGCATAACTGGTGCATAACGCGGCGAATGGAATTCCCGGGGGGGCTTATCGTGAGATTACTCATACTTTTGCTTGGTTGCAGTGCATTGTCTGCGTGCAATCAGTCTGAAACGCCGGCGCAACCTGATGCTGCTGCGCCGCAAGCTCAGCCAGCGGCTTCTGATTCGCCGGCGCAGCCGAATATTCTCGTCATTATTTCCGATGACATGGGAATCGAAACGCTCGCAAGTTTTGGCGTCGGCGCCGTGACTCCACAAACGGCAACGCTGGACGAACTCGCCACCCGTGGCGTGAGTTTCAGTAATTTCTGGGCGCAGCCAGGGTGCTCGCCGACACGCGCAACCATCATGACGGGTCGCTACGGTTTCCGCACCGGTGTCGGTGCCCCAACCGGCGACAACGTCGCGATGGGTGAAATGCCCCAGGCACCGACAGTGCCTGCGGGCGTCGTTGAAATTGCCACCGGCCGGCTGGCGCGGCTGGCGCGGCTCGGCGGCATGGGCGGTATGGGTGGCGATGTCGGTGTCGCGACTGCCGGCCGCTGGGGCCGCTGGGGCATCAGGCTCGATGAATTTACGCTCCCGGAGGCCTTCAACGAACATCCCGAGCTTAATTACTCGAAAGCTGCAATCGGCAAATGGCATTTGTCCGATACCCGCAACGGCTGGGAAAACCATCCGAACCTTATCGGCTTCGAGCATTTCTCCGGACTCTTACGCTGTTGCCCGGAGAGCTACTTTGCCTGGGTGCAGGTGATTAACGGCGAATTCTCGACTCGCACCGGCTACGCCCCGACCGACAAGGTCGATGAAGCAATCAGCTGGCTTGACGCTCAGGATGACGACGACCCCTGGTTTCTGTATCTGGCGTTCAATACGCCGCATAGTCCACTGCACCTGCCGCCACGCGAGCTGCTGCAGTCTGATTATTCCGACCGTAGTGACGAAGAGTTGCGAGGCGACAATCGAGCGTTGTTCGAGGCGATGATCGAGGCAATGGATACCGAAATAGGGCGCCTGCTGGATCACATTGGCGCGGACGAACTCGAGAATACCTACGTCGTTTTTCTCGGTGACAACGGCACTTCCAGTAATCTTGTGCGCGAACCGTTTCGCTCGGGTTTTGCGAAGAATGGCGTATACAACGGTGGCGTCAGCGTGCCGTTTCTTGTGACAGGTCCTGGCGTGCCTTCCGGGCAGACGACCGATGCGCTCGCGAACTCGACGGATTTGTTCGCAACGCTGCTGGAGATGGCCGGTATCGACATGAATGAGGTCGTGCCGGATGGCGTAACAGTCGATTCAATTAGCCTGATGCCGTATCTGTCCAATCCTGGTGCAGAGTCGATTCGCGAGTGGATTTACGCTGATGTGTTTGCGACAGACCTCGGAGTCAGGTCTGGTGAATATGCGATGCGCAACGCTCGCTACAAGCTGCTGGTCGAGGAAGGCGTCGAGCACTTCTTCGACATGAATTCAGATCCCTACGAGCACAACGATCTGCTTGCCGGTGAGCTGACCCAGGAGCAGGCAAGTGAGCTCGCAGCATTGCGCGCAGAACTTGTCGCACTGCACGCAACTGAAGGGATTTAGTTTACGCAGGAGATTCGGCGCTGCCGCTGCATCCGCGCTACAGCGGGTTGGCGTTGCCGCCGATTGCGTTTAGCTGATGTGCGTCAGCGGCTTCGACGGCAGATGGGATCCACGGTGCCAGACAGGCTCGGCTGGTCACGCACGGATCAGTCAGCGTTTCCAGAAATTCCTCAAGGTCATTGATCTCACCGTTATTCAGGTTGATATTCTCGAGCGCAGCAGGGTCATTTTGGTTGCGCTCCTGATTTCTCTTGTTCAATGCCTGATTGGTGTTTTGTTCGGCGTTCGGATACAGGTTCAGAGCCTGGCAATTGGCAATATCTTCGAACTGGTCCAGATCACACCATGCGCCATTGTCGAAAAAATCATCGACCTCGCCATTCGGATTGTCGTAGTGTTGTAGTACAGCGTTCAATGTCTCGTACGCCCCGGTATGCATGTAAGGTGCCGTCACCGAAATGTTAAGCAGCGTCGGGGTTCTGAATCGAAATCGTTCGACCGCCAGACCGGTGATGTTTTCGCGGCCGAAATCGTTATCGTTGGGATTGCCTTTGCCGGGGCCGAATTGCGGCGCCGCAATCGTGTGGTGTGCCTCGTCTGAAAACATGTCACCTGAGTGGCACTGCACGCAGTCCGCACCGAAGTCACTCAAACTCTGCAGAGGTTGCGGATCATCTTATTTTATCGCGAGTCCAGGTAGGCCTGGCTGTCGCAGCCCCACTGTATAGGGAACAGCTGAGCAGAAGAAATCCGCAATCGGACGCGGCCGGGGGTCGCCGCCCGCC
>Ga0209021_1001981_pt1 | contig 18833 bp, 18 predicted proteins | sample PinacodermFT_FD_187299 | JGI IMG/M metagenome (GOLD analysis project Ga0209021, IMG submission 187299) | Host-associated microbial community of the marine sponge Aplysina aerophoba from Gulf of Piran - sponge pinacoderm, lysed by freeze-thaw... | ecosystem: Host-associated > Porifera > Sponge >... | reverse complement strand
GTAGCCGGGTCGGCTGACCTCGAACTAGTAGCAGTAGCCGGCTTTTTCGGGCTGTACTAGTAGCTCTGGCGGGATTTCGGGCTGCTACTAGTAGCTCATGGAGAGTCGGCTGGAGTGCTACTAGTAGCTCAAGCGGGGTCGGCGGACTTGCAACCAGTAGCAGTAGCCGATGCTCGGACTGCTACTAGTAGCGGAGGTGGAGCTGATTTCCCGCCGGATCGTCGGCTGGGATCAGCGGCGCCGATGGCGTTGAGCGGTCCGCGGGCCTGCGGCCCGCTGTGCCGGCCCGAAGGCCGGCGGTCCCTTCCTGGAGCGCTGTGGAGGTGAATCACGTGATGCGGTTTCGCTGCGCTCTCGCGCAGCGATGCCGGCCGGAGGCCGGCGCTCCGAGCCATCGCGTCGTGAGGGCGGGTGGCGTTGAGCCGCTCTCGGTTTCTCCTCCCTCCGTTACACCCCGTTGACAGAGGAGGAAGGCGGCGCGTAGGCTCGATTCTCTAACTTGATGGAGTGGAGGTAACCCATGGTTTCGATTCGCCGTTCGACTGCGATCCTGCTGGGCGCATGCGCGCTCTTCCTGCTGGCCGCCGGCAGCGCCGGGGCCCAGAGCTACGAGTGCAGCGAGGTGATGGTGCCGATGCGCGACGGCACCAACCTGGCCACCGACGTGTACATGCCGGTCAACCAGGGCGACGGTCCGTGGCCCGTCATCCTCGAGCGGACGCCGTACAACAAGGGTGACTGCGCGCACCGGTTCGCTCCCTATTTCGCCCAGCGCGGCTACGTCGCGATCGTCCAGGACGAGCGCGGCCGCTACAACTCGGAGGGCGTCTACCACTGGCTGCTCGACCAGGCGTGGCACGAGCGCCAGGACGGCTACGACACGATCGAGTGGGCGGGCACCCAGCCCTGGTCCACCGGAAAGGTCGGGACGCAGGGGCTCTCGTTCACCTGCTTCAACCAGTACCTGACCGCGCCGACCCGGCCGCCGCACCTGGCCGCCATGTTCTGCGCGCACTCGGCGTCGAACGCCTACAAGGACCTCTACTGGGCCGGTGGCGCGCTCCACATGATCATGCCGACCTGGCTGCTGTCGCAGAACGAGATGGTCCAGCCGGTGCCGCTCGACGACCCCGGGCGGCGGACCGGGTACGTCGGGCGCGACCAGGCCTGGCGGCGGTGGCACGAGCGGCGTCTCGAAAGCGAAATGCCGATGGGCCAGAGCATGCTCACCCGCATGATGACCGACATGATCTAGAACCCGTACTACAACGACTACTGGCGGCAGTACGCGGTCGACGAGCAGTGGGACCAGATCGACACTCCGATCATGCACTACGCGAGTTGGTACGACCGTTACCCGCACTCGCAGGTGGGGCACTTCAACGGCATCATGGCCCAGGGCATGCCGAACGCCAGGGACAGCCAGCGGCTGTTCGTCGGCCCCTGGCTCCACGGGGCCGGCCTCGTAAACGCCCGGGTGATCGGGGATCTCGACTTCGGGCCCGAGGCGGCCATCGACTACAACGGGCTGCGCCTGAGGTGGTTCGACTACCACCTGAAGGGCATCGACAACGGCATCATGGACGAGCCGAAGGTGAGCCTCTTCATCATGGGCTCGAACACCTGGCGGCGGGAGAACGAGTATCCGCTCGCCCGCGAAGTGCGGACCGACTACTACTTCCGCGCCGAAGCGTCCGGTTCCGTCGACTCGCTCAACGACGGAACGCTCTCGACCGAGGCGCCCGGGGACGAAGGTTCGACCACCTACGAGTACGACCCGCGCGATCCGGTGCCGTCGATCGGCGGCGACCTGTTCATCCAGCCCATGGGCGCGCGCGACAACCGGCCCGCCGACGTCCGCAGCCTGACCTTCACGACGCCGGTGCTCGAGGAGGACACCGAGGTCACCGGGATGCCCACCGTGGAACTCTGGGCCTCATCCAGCGCGGTGGACACCGACTGGACGGTCACGATCACCGATGTGCACCCGGACGGCTACTCGCAGACCCTCCGCCAGAACATCCTGCGCGCGCGGTATCGCGAAGGCGACGAGGCGCCGGTCCTGATGAACCCCGGCGAGGTCTACAAGTTTGTGATCGAGATGTATCCCATCTCGAACCTCTTCAAGGCGGGCCACCGCATCCGGATGACGGTATCCAGCAGTGCCTTCCCGAAGTGGTTGCCGAACGGCAACACCGGCCGGGAAATGGACGAGGACATGCCGGTGATCATCGCGGACAACACGATCTACCACGACGCCGAGCGTCCCTCGAAGGTCATCCTGCCGATCATTCCGCAGGGGTCTCAGTCGGCCGGCGACGGGCGCCACTGAGGCGCGCCCGGGAATCTCCCCCCGGGGGGCAGAGGCGCAGCTTGTGCCCCCCGGCCACGCGGAGACCGCTCCGGCGCGGCGAGCGACGGGGCGCCGCGGACTCAGACCGGAAGGACGCGCAATGAGGACTGGTGCCCGGCCGGAACGAGTGCCTTCAGGCCGCCGTCAAACGTCGTCAACTGGCCGCCCCGCTGGATCGCGGCGGCCAGCAGCACGGCGTCCGTGACCTGCCGGTACCCCTGGAGACGCGCGCTGACCGACTCCGGCAGCGCGCCGATGGAGCGGTCCAGCGGCCAGAGGCGGTGGGAGCCCAGTCGGGTGAGACCCTCCAGAACCCCGATGGCGTCGAGAGCGGTCACGGTGTGGCGGACGGCGGCGCGGTTGCAGGAGACCCGCACGAAACCTGCCTCCGTCAACAGGCAGGTTGCCCAGCCCGCGTCCCGATCCGCATCGAACCAGGCCCAGGCGGCGTCGTGATGCACATGGTTGGGCCAGGCAAGCGCGACCAGGACGTTCACGTCCGGAAGCGCAATCAAGGCCAGTCGCCCAGGGAACGATGGACGTCCTCGTTCGTGATGGGACCGGCATCGGGATCCACCGCAAACACGGCCGCCCGCTGCCGCTTGCGCTGGGTGACGCTGGCGTCGGTCCGGAAACCGCGGCGCGCCAACTCCGACAGCGCGCGGCCCACGCTCACCCCGTTCCGCTCGGCGAGCGCTCGCGCGACCGACAGCACATCGTCATCGATCGTCACCGTGGTTCGCATCGGCGCACTATAACATCATCGCATCACAACATCGGCGAACGACACGATGTACCACGACGCCGAGCGGCCCTTGCTTGATTCGGGAGCGACCGTGAAGACGTAGACGGGGGTGCGGTTGCACGAAACCCGCGCCACGCCAACTCCGACAGCGAGCGATCGGCGTTGTCGTCGGGACCTCCGAGGCGCGGCTACGGCCAGAGCCAGCCGAAGACGTGGCCGGTGAGCCGTGGTTCCCGAACGCTGCCGACGAAGTCGGAGCCCGGGCGCGGTTACTCGATCGGCGAGAGGAGTTCCGGCGCGGTCACGAGCTGCCTCACTCCGTGCGATTTCGTCTCCTCGAACACGTTGCCCGCTTCGGCCCAGCGGTGGAGGGAGTTGACGTCCAGCCGGGCGCATTGCGGCCGTACGCTCCACGTGACCTGCGCGGGGGAACAGGTGCTCTGGTCGTAGGAGGGGCCGGTGGTGGAGCCGCGGAACAGCACCGGTTCGCCGGTGTCGGACGGGATCGTCATCGCCTGATGGAGGCCTCCGCTCGGGTTGCCGCCGTAGGCCATCGCGCTGAAATCGAGCGCGTCCGGGTCGTTGACGACGAGAAACACCTGAGCCTCCACGCGGAGGAGCGGGTTCTCGCAGTTCTCGGGGACGCACGCGCCGAGCCCGACACCGGGAGTTGCGTCGCATGAGGTGTGAACCCAGTGGACCTCGATCGTGTCGCCCGGGCTCACGCCGCCGTAGGCCCCTTCGGCGGGCTCAAGCTCGGCGGGCGTGAGATCCGCGGTCTCGTTGCAGGCGTAGCCGCCGTCCTCGGCGTCGCTGACGAAGACGCTGAATCCGGGGCCCTTGTGCTCCGCGTTCGTGTGCGTGTGGAGGTTGCAGAGGTTCATCTCGCTCGCTGGCGGCGCCAGCGGGAACATGTCCGCGTTCAGCCCGTGCGGGTCGGCGATGTCCCGCGGCGTCTGCGGCCCCATGTCGAGGCAAAGCGCCTGCTCCGTCGATGAAGCCGCCTCCGTCGCGGCGTCGCGGTCCGCGCCGGCCGATTCGGGGGCCGGGTCGCCGCCACAACCGGCGACGAGCGGAGTGACCAGAACAGCGGGGAGGATCGTGAGTCGCATGAGGCGTATCGTAATCAAGGGACGCCGGGGTCCGCTGACCACGCGGCCGGACGGCCCGCGGAATCGGCCGGGCCGTGGCCAGCGGTGTACGGCACATCCGTAAGCCGATGCTCCAAGCAGCGCAGTTTCCCGATCCGATTCCGGGAACCGCGATTTCGAAACCAGCGGGCTGGTAGGTAGTTCCCGGCCCCAGTCGCCACTTACGCCCGATTAGCGTCGTGGCGCGCCGATCCGGTCGCTCTGCGCCCGGACGCGCCAGACTTTAAGGGCCCGCTGCCGCGACCGGGCGCAGTACCCGGCGGCAGCGCTGCATCCAGGAGTCGTAGCGCGCCAGGGTCTCGGCGCTGACGGTGTTGGTTTCCAGCGGCCGCAGGCGAGCTTCCGCGACCCAGAGGATCTGCCACGCCTGGTAGTGGTCGTCGCAGGTATCGGCGAGCGCTTCGGAATCGAGGCCGGTCAACCGGCTTCGGACGGCTCCCAATCCGTCCTCCGTGGTGTCTCGGTTGTCCATCGCCACCGACACGAAGACCGTGAGCACGTCCATGCAATCCACGAATGCGGCGTCGGCCGCCCGGGGGCCGCTTTCCGACCGGACCTGTATGGGCAGCCGGTCAGGGGCTCTCTGCGAGTGCTCCCGGCACGCCGTGCGCACCGGGTCGGATCGGCCGGGCAGCAGATCCAGCTCGGTCGTGGTGTGCTCGGCGCGCATCGCGTAGTTCGCGCACCCGAGCCCGAGGATCAATGCCAGCGGCGCCAGGTACTTCATGGACGTTTCCCCCCAACAGAAGGCGATCAGAAGTAGTGCTTGAGGACCAGCGCGACTTCCCGGTATCCGAGGCCGCTGAGGCCGATATCCACTCCGAACGGGGTCACCCCGTCGGCGTGGACCGGAGCGTGGCTTCGGACCAGGTCGTACTCGGTGGTCGTCGTCAGCTCCCCGAAGCGGCCCCAGCGAACCTTGATCCCGACCAACGCCTCTCCCAGGTTCATGTCGACCCCGACGATGAACTGGTACCCCGGGACCCAGCCGCTCATCTCGGCATTCAGCAGGCTGACGGTCCCCGCGGCCGCGCGCTTCGCTTCCTCCGGCCAATCGGGGACGAAGTCGATCGCCAGGTACTCCCGCTCCGGTTTGCGCACGAAGCTCGCCGCAAAGTGCGTCTCGATGTGCGCGAGTCCCATCCCCGCCCCCACGTACGGCGTCCACCGCGTCCGGTTCTCGTAGTCGTAGTAGAGATTCAGGAAGACTTCCTCGGACCGGACATCGGAGAGGGTCTCCTCCGGGGCCACCGCCCATTCGGCGTTCTTGCCGATCAGGGCTTCATCGCCGCCCTCCAACTGGATGGGCCGGGTGTCCCGCCCATGACTCCGCAACCGGAAATCCAGCTCGGCGCGAAAGGCGCCGAAGGTGAGGCCGACCGTCGAGCCGTAGCCGAATCCGGTAGCGACGTCGAATGAGTTGGTGAGCGCGGTGGTCGCCTCGCGGCTGGTGCAGGCGGCGTCGTTCGGCGGCGTCAACCCCGCGGGATAGAGGAGCCTGTCGCACCGCGTCGGGTGGTTCAGGAACGTCTGCGAGGACGTTGCCGTCCGGGCGCGGGGACCGCCCTCTTCGAACCCCACGTAGACGCGCTGCGCCGCGGCGGGTTCGCCGGCCGCGAGCAGCGTCGCGGCTGCCAGGGCCGCGACGGCCACCGGCCGGCTCCAGGGAAGCCGGGTCGCCCGGCAGGTTGTTCGCGTCATGTTTCCATTGGACTGCAATCGGGAGACCAGCCGCTGCCCCGCCGGAGAGTCAATCGCCATCGCGCGGCGCCTCGAGACGCTGACGAACGCTCTCGAAGAAATCCGGGTCCGACAGCAACTGCCGGAGGAAGTCCTGATGCAGGTAGCTGTCGATCAGCGTGAACCAGACCGCCAGGGGCAGCTCGTCGAAGAACAGGGCGACGACCCCGCTGGGTCCGGCATGCCGCGGCGCCGCGTAGGTGGCCTCGGTCAGCACGCCGGGCAGGCCGCCGCCCTTGGCGCCGAATGCGGTGAACTCGCTCCGGATCCGCTCGTTCTCCATCGGCCACTCGAGGAACTCGCGCATCGTGGCCGACCCGGCGGCTGAAACCAGCGCGCCGCCCTGAACCCGCTCCATCAGGCTGGCGTAGTCGCGCGCGGTGCCCCCGGGAAAACGCGTTCCGCTGAAGCCCGCCTGTTCGCGAAGGGTCAGCCGGATCGTCACCGGATCGCTGCGCCGGCGCGCCCGAAACCCGGGATCGCTACGCAGGCGGCCCGCCAGCTCCCACGCGGAGTCCGCGAGTGGTTCGTCGACCGTACCGGACCAGCTCAGGAACACGCCGCTGATGGGCATTGGCGCATCCGAGTCGCGAGCGGCGAACCGAGCCGGAAGCGCCTGGGCATCTTCGCGGCCGAGGCGGTGCAGCAGGTAGTCGGTGGCGGCGTTGTCGCTCACCGTCATCATCGCCCACACGACGTCGCGCAGGGAGATGCTGCCGGACGCGTCGAGCCATCCTCGCTCCCGATAGTTCTCCACCGCACGATCGTGCGCGCCGCCATCGGTACGAGGCAGCAGGAACGCCTCGACGGCGGCGAGCGGCACGCGCTCGTCGGGCGACCATCGGCCCTGGTCCACGGCTTCCGCATAGCCGGCGAGCACGAGAAGCTTGATCGTGGAGCCGAGTGGCCGAAGGACGTCGGGATTCAGGAGGATTGCCGCATCGCGATCGCCGGGGCGATAGGCGACAAGGGAGACACGCGAGCGGTTGGCGTCGATGAAATCGACCAGGGCATCGACGGAGTTCAGCCTGTCCGCGGCGTCGGCCCCATCGAACACAGCATCGATGTTGCGGGCGACGAGGACGACCCGGCTGCAGCCGGACGTGAGCAGCACCGCGCTGACGATGAACGCGGCAAGACACCGCGCACCATTGATTTCGAGCATCCGAAGTCGATCCGACCAGCCGGCCCCACCGCCGGTCTGGTCGGTCTCTTTCTCTTACGCGCGCCGCCCGGGAAAGTTACAGGCGGCTGCGCGGCGGTGCGCCAGGGGCTGGCCCCGCGGGGGTTCCCCGGAGAGCGGCGCCTCGGAGTGGTCGGTTCCGGTCGGCAGTGCGCCTACGGCCAGAGCCAGCCGAAGACGCCCCCGGTGAGCAGCCCGTAGATCAACCCGTCCAGCATGGTGCGGGCGGTGTAAGCCCAACTCCGTCCCCACCAGATGGAAGCCTGCAACACGGCGAGCGAATACCCCGCGAAACTGACCGCGGCGACCACCCGGAACACCTCGCCGTATTCGGCGCCGATTCCGAGGGTCGTCCCCGCCACGTAGGCGGTGACGCCGCCGACCACGAGGGAATACACGAACCACAGGCCGAGGCTCTTGCCCATCGTCATGGGCTCGTTCGGCAACACGGTCATGATCGCGACCGGCCCCTCCCTGGTCTTCTGGATGAACTCCGGCGTCGCCATCTCCTTCGCGTGGCCGTGGGGCACCACGTAGTCGCCGGGCGGAATCGCGAACGGCCGCAACGCGTCGGCGACCTTGCGCTCGTCGGGAATCGCCCTCATGTCGTTCTTGTGGAGGCCCAGCACCATGTGGATCACCGAGCTGGCGAGGAACACGGCGACGGCGGCGACGAGGATCGGCAGCCAGAGGGAAAGGACGGTCATCATGGGTGATCTCCGGAGAAGGTTGGCGTATGGGTTAGGACCCGGGGTCGTTCGGCAGGGTCATCGGCTCGTCTACGAGGCGTAGCTCTTCGATGCCTTGGCGTCGTGGAAGCGGAGATCCTCAAACTCGCTCTTGCCGCGCTCCATGCCGTCAAGCACCTGGTCCGCGGTCAGGGCCAGCATGTCGTCGTGAGTCGGGTCCGGCTGGGGACCGGCTGCCGGGCCGCGGGCTCCGGCAAGGGCCACCGCGGCGACGAACGGCCAGAAGTAGCCAGGAGATCGCAGAATCACTCGGGCTCGAGAGTACGGGATCGGCCGCGCTGCGGCAGCCTCGTGCCGGTTCGTCGCGGAATGTGCTCGGCCGGGCGGGGCACTACTCCGGCCAGCGGATCGGCGTGCCGTCCAGAACCGCATCGATCTCATCTCGGATCGCTCGGTGGTAATCCAGGTCGCCGTCCCTCCGGTTGAAGAGCACGACGAAGTCAGTGCCGTCCCCCCGCTGCCGCGCGAGGGCGCTGGAGCCGGTGCTGCTCCCCGTGTGAGCCAGCCGCAGGCCATCCGGCTCCTCGATCCGTCGGCGTCTCATGCCGATCTCGTCACCCCAGACCACGTAGGCATCCAGGAATTCAAGAATCGCTCCCGGCGTGGCGACCAGCCCGCCCACTCCAACCGCGCCCCCAATGTCCCATCGCCCATCCGGCCAATGGACCAAGGGGCCGTCCGGGTCAAACACATTGCGGCCGAGGGCGGGATTGGTGGTCGCGTCATACCAGGGCTCACGCGGGCTACGGTCTCTTGGCAGCGTCCCGGCCTTGATGACGTTGTCGCTGCGAATTCCCAGAGGTGCCAGGACGTGTCGGAACAGGTAGTCGATGTAGTCCTGCCCCGAGGCTTCCTCAATGATCGTCTGGAGCACCAGGTAGCCTGTGTTTGAGTACGCCCTTCGCGAGCCGGGGTTGAACACGAGCGGTTCCCCCAGGATGTACCGCAGGGTGTTCCGGGGACCCGGCGGGCTTCGCACCGACATGGCCTCTGAAACCTTGATGGCGTGAGACCACGACTCCCCTGCTTCGTCTCTGGACCATCCTCCCCGGTGCAGAAGCAGGTGTCGGATGGTGATCTCGGCCAGTCGCGGATCTCCCAGGGCGGGGAACGGCTCGAGCTTGAGCACCCCGCCCTCCGGCTGGCCTAGATCGAAGGCGAGGCTGTCGAGGTCGAGCCGGCCGGCCCGCGCGAGTTCATGGATCGCCGCCGCCGTGAAGGGCTTGGAAACGCTCATGATCCGCATCATCACGTCGTCCGGCACGGGGATGGTGCGCTCCTGGTCCATCCAGCCGAAGGCGCGCTCATAGACGGTCACGCCATCCTCCGAGAAGCCGATCGCGGCCGCCGTGATGCCGTGCCGCTCCATGAACCGGGTCACCAGCGGGTCGAACACCTCGGCGGCGGGTTCGCCTTCGGGTTCCGGCGGCGCTGGCGCTGGCGTCGGCGCGGGTGCCGGGCTCGTTGGGGTGGCGTTGCCGTCGCTGGCTGCGGGCTCGCAGCCCGCGAACAGCGCCGCGAGCAGGCCGAAGGAAAGAGTGAAGCTCAGCCTGGTCATGGGGCCTTCCCCCGATGCCTGGCGCCGAACCAACGGCCGGTGGACGCTGTCACTCCAGCCGGTTGCATGCCGGCCGGGGTGCGGGGGATGCACGAGAGTGCCGTCCGGAGCCCTGCCCGGCTCACCTGGACTCAGAACTCGCCGGCGAGCCGCGACGCGGTGCGGAGCGAGAGCGCGGAAAACGTGAGGGTCCCGTTGTTGCACCCCGACGACACGATCGTGGGGGCGCCGGCGGTCGCCCTGGTCGATCGTTGACTGACAAGCTGACTGAGCGAACGCGAGGACCGCGACCCCTCGAGTTCTGCTTGTCAGAAGGGAGATCGGCGGTAGGGACGAAAGAACGGTCGTCAAGGATTGTCTCTGTGCGAGCCTGGCACCGGATGCGGCGCGGGGGTGCTGAGATTCCGAATCATGTCACCGGGATGTGGCCCCTGGTGTCGAAGGACCGGTTCGGCGAGGCCAGAGACCCCGTGGTACGGCCTACGGCTCGACCGACGACCCGATGCGGTCCACGACCGCCTGCATGTCGAGGCGCCCGTCGCGGTTGGTCTGCACCGCGACCGTGATGCCCGATTCGGCGTAGTGCCGGACGTGGGTGCGGTAGCCGGGCCACATGCCGCCGTGGCCGAACGACGCCCCGCCGTCATGCACGAAGAGTCCGAACCCGTAGTGCCGGTCCGGCGTCGCCGGGTCGGGCCAGCCGCCAGCCAGCATTTCCGCGAGCGAAGCCGGCTGGACGATCCGTCCCTCCGCGAGCGCCCCGTAGAACCGAACCAGCATCGTGGGATTCGTGGTGAGCCCGCCGCCGGTCCACTCGGAGGAGGGATCGAACTTCATGGTGCCGTCCTCCCTCAGGTTGCGGGCGCCCATCGTGTAGCCCGGCGCGATGTCCGGTAGCACCGACCGGTCCTGAAGCCCGATCTCGTCGAGGCCGTGGGGCTCGAGGATGCGCTCGCGCAGCAGGTCGTAGTACGCGCGTCCTGTCGCCGCCTCGATCACCTTTCCCAGCACCAGGTAGCCGGCGTCGGTATACGCGTAGCCGCGGCCCACCGGGTAGAGCTGTTTCCGGTCGACAAAACCGATCAGTTCCTCGGGTTCGAAGCGGCCGCCGCGGCGGATCGCCCGCCACACCATCCGGATGCGGAATCGCATGGTGCCCGGGTAGTCGCCGAGCCCGGCGGAGTGCGAGAGCAGGTGGCGGACGCGGATGTCATCCGCGTTCGGCAGCCGCCGGTACCACTCCCGGTCGCCGAGCCACTTCGACGCCGGGTCGTCGAGCGACAGGACGCCGTCCTCGACCAGCAGCATCGTCAGGGCCGCCACGAACGTCTTTCCGGTGCTGCCTCCGGGCATCCGCACGCTGTCGTCGAGCGGGAGGTTCGCCTCGCGATCCGCCAGTCCCACCGCGGCGCGCACGACACGGCCGTCCGGAAAGCGCACGGCCGCCCGCAGCCCGGGCATCTTCAACTCGGCCCGGGTCTCCTCGAGGATCGCTCGGACTGCCGCCTGGTCCTCCGCCGACTCGCCGGGCGGGGCCGCGGCCAGGAACGCCGCCACGACGATCCAGGACAAACGGCCCGGAAGGCCGAAGCGTCTCGTCATTACCAGGCACAACGAACCGGCGGGCGGTTCGTTCCGCCGCCGGCGGGCTACTCTCCCGCCCGCGCGGCGCGGCGGCGGACTACTTCGCGGCGGTCCGCTTCCGGCGGCGGCGGGCGACCACCAGAGGCCGGGCGATCTCGTTGAACGCCAGCAGCAGCGCGTCGAACTGCATCCGCTTGTTCCCGTAGGAGCGGTACATGTCGCGGTCGGCCTGCTCGACGAGGAGCAGCGCCTCGGCGAAGGCGCTGCCCGGCGCGAGTTGCGCGAGTTTTCCCAGCCGTTCGGGATCGCCGGAGAGCGCCGTTCCCCCCGACCCCGTCGCCGCGAGATCGCGGAGCGTGGCGCGGAGCAGCACCAGCACCGTCTGCAACTCGTCGAGCTGGGCCGACTTCCGGCCGCGGGGAGCGCCCCTCGTGAAGCGCTCGGTCAGCTTCGTCCGGGCCGGCGGAGGGATTCCCCGACCCACCACCGCCGCGATCCGCTCGGCCTCCTCCGCCAGCGGCAGCAGCCGGTCCCGCGGCAGCGCGAGCGCCCGCTGGAAATCTCCGCGCGCGGCCGCCGCGGCCACCGCCGCCTCTTCCGGCGCGTAGTCGTGCTCGTCCCGCAGGCGAGCCGCCACCTCCGGCGTGGTCGGCGCGGCAAAGCGCCAGCGTTGGCAGCGGGAGACGATGGTGGGCAGAAGCGCGGCCTCGGACCGGGCGCAGAGGATGAGCCCGAGCCAGGGATGCGGCTCCTCGAGCGTCTTGAGGAGCGCGTTCGCCGCCGGCGGGTTCATGGTGTCCGCGGCCTCGATCACCAGCACCCGGCGCCGTCCCTCGAACGGATGGGTGCGGGTGCCGGCGATCGCCTGGCGGACCTCGTCCACCCGGATCGGCTTGCCGCTCTCGGGACGGAGCACATGGACATCGGGGTACGGATTGATACCGCCGGAATCCGCCTCGGCGCCGCCCCGGGCGGCTCGGTCGGTGTGCAGGATGCGCTCGTGCAGCGCGCGCGTCGCCTCCGACTCGGGATCCTGATCGGAGCTGTTCACGACGGCGGAGAGGGCGATGGCCGCTTCCACCGTCGGCGCTCCGGACGGCCCGGTGAGGAGCAGGCTCTGGGGCAGCCGGCCGCTCGCCGCCATGGCGGCAAGCCGCGGGAACGGCGGGCCGATGGGAAACGAAGACACCGTCAGCCGAGTCGGGCCGAAACCGCGGCCCAGGCCGCGCGGAACACCTCGTCGGGCGTTCCGTCAGCCGGGATGACCACCACCCGTTCGGGCTCTTTGCGGGCGATCCGGAGGAAGCCCTGCCGGACCCGGTGGTGGAACCGGTCCGCCTCCTGTTCGATCCGGTCGGTCCCCTTGAGGCGCGAAAAACCGGTCGCGACCGGGAGATCCAGCACCAGCGTCAGGTGCGGACGGAGGCCCCCGGTGGCCGCCTGGTCCATCGCCAGGATCCGTTCGAGCGGCAGTCCCCTGCCGCCGCCCTGGTACGCGATCGTCGAATCGGTGAAGCGGTCGGTGATCACCACCTCCCCCCGCAGGAGCGCCGGGCGGATCACTTCGGCGATGTTCTGGGCCCGCGCCGCGAAGAAGAGGGCGAGTTCGGTTTCCGGGGCGAGCGGTCCTTCGGTATGCAGCAGCAGGTGCCGGATGACCTTGCCTGCCGCGGTGCCGCCCGGTTCGTGAGTCGGCGTGACCCGGCGCCCCTCACGGCGCAGCCGGGCGGCGAGACGCTGGGCCAGCGTGGACTTGCCGCCGCCCTCGACTCCCTCGACGCTCAGGAAGAGCGCCGAAGCCGGAAGTCCGGGTCCCTCGCTCCCGGACAACTTCGAAGGCGTGGCGGGAGTGCCGCTACCGGCCAGTCCTGCGGGACCGTCCTACCGGAAGGTCGGGTTGAAGATCGGGACGTTCGAGCCGCACATCCGTTCGCGCGCCGAGCGCTCCCAGACCTCGCGCGGGACCGACGGCCCCTCCGCCTCGCAGTTCGCTTCGAAAGCCGCCGCCAGGTCGCCGGCGACCATGTCGGGCGACATCCGCTCGATGTGCCGCCGCTCGAGCATGTGGACCAACTGGCCGTCCTTGAAGAGCGCGATGGCCGGCGACGAGGGCGGCACGTCGGTCATGTAACCGCGGGCGCGATCCGTCGCGTCGCGGTCCACCCCGGCGAAGACCGTTCCCAGGTGGTCCGGGATCTTGCTGTGCTGGAGCGCCATGGTGACGCCCGGGCGGGCGGAGCCGGCTGCGCAGCCGCAGACCGAGTTGACCACCACGAGCGCAGTTCCGGATTTCCCGAGCATCGCGTCCACGTCTTCGGGGTGATGCAGCGGGGTCACCTTGCAGTCGGACAGTTCCTCCCACATGGGGCGGACGGCATCGGGGTCGTAGAGCGGGGGAAGGGGCATGTGGAATCTCCTCGAAGCGGGTGCGACCCGGAAGAATACCGTTCGCTCAGTTGCCGGCGGAGGCCGCCTCGCCGAGCGAGAACGCCACCAGCTTGTTGTCCGTGCCGCGCCCCACCGCGACCACCACGAACTGGGTCCCCTCCGGGGATTCGTAGGTCATCGGGTTCGCGTAGGAACTCGCGCCGAGCGGGTGGGCCCAGAGTTCCTCCCCGGTGGTCTTGTCGATGGCGAAGAGGTGGTCCGCGCCCCCGGTGAAGAAGACGAGCCCGCCGGCGGTGACCATCGGACCCGGCGCCCCCACGATGCCGAGCCGCTCGTCGCCGAGGTCCACGCCTTCGAGCGCCCGGTGGTCCCGGACCAGCGGGTTGTTGCCCGCCGGCACCTGGAAGACGTGCTCCCCGGTGTTCAGGTCGATCGCGGTCAGCGTGCCGTAGGGCGGCTTGTTGATGGGCAGCCCGTTCGGGAGGTTCAGCGTCCGGCGGTCCCGGTCGAGCCAGTAGCGGCCTTCGGTCTGGTCCGGATCGGCCTCGGTGATGGCGAGCAGCGAGGGGAATTCGTTGGCCTTGATGTAGATGACCCCCGTCTCCGGGTCGGCCGCCGCGCCGCCCCAGTTCGCGCCGCCGAGGATGCCCGGGTTCGCGATCGTGCCGCCGAGCGAGGGTGGGGTGTAGAGCCCTTCCATCCGGTACTTGCGGACGATCTCGAGTGCCTCCTCCCGCAGTTCGGGGGTGAAGTCGATCACGTCGTCCTCCGTGAAACTCTGCTTCGCGAAGGGTGCGGGTTTCGTGGGGAAGGGCTGGGTCTCCGCCGCCCGCTCGCCGGGAACGTCGCTCGGCGGGACGGGACGGTCCTCGATGGGCCAGACCGGCTCGCCGGTCACCCGGTCGAAGACGTAGACGAAGCCGGTCTTCGCGGGAGCGGCGACGGCGTCGATCTCACGGCCGTCCACGTTGATGGTCAGGAGGGTGGGCGCGGCCGGCAGGTCGTAGTCCCAGAGGCCGTGCTTCACGGTCTGGAAGTGCCAGACCCGCTCGCCGGTCCGGGCGTCGAGACAGACGATGGCCTCCGCGAAGAGGTTGTCGCCGAGCCGTCCGCCCCCGTAGTAGTCGTTGCTCGGCGTCCCCACGGGGAGATAGACGAGCCCCCGTTCGGCGTCGAGGGACATCGGCGCCCAGACGTTCGTGTGGCCCACCCGGTCCCAGGCGCCGTCTTCCCAGGTGTCGTTCCCGAACTCGCCGGGCTGCGGGATCAGGTTGAAGGACCACACCAGCTCGCCGGTCCTGGTGCTGAACGCCTGCACGTTTCCCGGCGGGTCGCGCTCGTAGACGAAGCGGTCCCAGACGCCGTTCCCCATGATGACCAGGTCCTCGTAGACGACCGGAGGCGAGGTCTGGGTGTAGTGGAGGCGGTTGATGGGCCAGACAAGCTGGGCGGTGAGGTCGATCTCCCCGCCCTCGCCGAACGACGGGTCGGGCTCGCCGGTGACGGTGTCGATGGAGATGAGCCGCCAGCGGCTGTTCAGGAAGACGCGCCGCTTTCCGTCACCGTCCTCCCACAGCGCGACCCCCCGGTGGACGAAGCCGGTGCCGTTCGGGACCTGCCCCCACTCGGTGATCCGGGGGTCGTAGGTCCAGAGGACCTCGCCGGTGTCGGGGTTCAGGGCGACCACCTTGTTGTAGGAGGTGCTCACGTACATCACGCCGTCGTAGACCAGCGGGGTGTTCTCGAAGCTGCCGGGGCGGACCGGGTTGTCGGGCACGGGGAGCCGCGGTCCCCGGAGCGGCCCCTCGCCGGTGTCCCACTCCCAGGCGAGCTTCAGGCCGGCCACGTTCTCCCGGTTGATCCTGGTCAGCGCGGAGTAGTGCATCGAGCCCGGATCGCCTCCCCAGGACGGCCACTCGACGCGCCCTTCGGCGCTGTCAGCCGGCTGGGCGGACGCTTCGGCCGCGAAAGCGGCGACGAGGACGAGGACGGCGAGTCGGATCATGGCGGTGATTATCGGGGAGTGGAGGTCGGAGCGCCGGCCTCCGGCACGGCACGACGGCTTGGAACGCCGGCTTCAGCCGGCACCCGCGGCCGCAGGCCGCGGAACAGGACCACCCCTCCCCGCCTCAGCAGCCGAAGCGACTTGGACCGCCGGTATCTCGACGGTCGAGGGAGCGGCACTCCTCGACGAAAGCGCCGCCGCGGTCCGGCAGATGCTGAAAGAACTCGTGTGATCCGGCGTGGTCGGCGCGCGCGGCCGCACTCGCGACCGCCGCTACTTCCGGCCCTGAGTTCGGTGGGTTCGGGCTCCGGTGGGGCGGGTGTCGAGCACCAACATAGTGTCAACTTGAATGAAGAAAGGCCCGAATTCCCTATAGTGAGTCAAAGGTCGTTCTATCTTGAATCGCGTGCCGGGGAAAGGCGCTTCGCCGGTTGGCGGTGGGGAGCAGCTCATTCAGCGACGCGCTCGCGGTAGCGGTGGACTCCCGCCCTCAGCACCTCGTTCGGCCCGGAGGGTTGAGCAAAGCGTCGTAGAAGGTGTTCTCAGTCCGTCGCGGGGAGGACGATCCTCTCCCTTGACTCGAAGACCCGCTCGGCGGCAGCGATCACGCTCGACAGCACGAAGCGGTTGACCGTCGTTTCCTTGCAGGCTGCCGCCGTTCCGGAGTGCGTTGGCTGGGCCAACCCATCCTGAGGTGCAAGCGGACGTGCTCTACCGCACCCTTGGTGGCGTATCGGGGAGCCATCATTCCCACATGAAGAAGCTACAGCCGGACCTCTGGCAGAGCACGATCCACCGCGCGGGAGTCCTGAACACCCACGCCTACTTGCTCGAGCGGCCGGCGGGGAACATCCTGTTCTACAACACGGGCAACGAAGACGATCTGCGGGAGATTGCGGAGCGGAGCGGCATCGCCTGGCAACTGCTCACCCACCGGGACGAGGCAGGCCCGTCCCAGGCCCGGATTCGGGACCGGTTCGGGTGCCGGCTTGGATGCAGCGCGATCGAGGCCCCGTTCGTCGCGCGACACGGGAAGCCCGATCTGGCCTTCGGCCCGAGCGAGGATCGGATCGAGGACGTTTTCATCATCCATACGCCGGGACACACCGACGGCAGCGTCTGTTTCTTCTACCGGTCGCCGTCCGGCAAGTCCTATCTCTTCACCGGCGACACGATCTTCCAATGGGACGGGGAATGGTCCACGCTGGTGCTGGCGGGTTCCGGCGGCCGCGCGGACGATCTGTCAGAGAGCCTGGTGCGACTCAAGACGATCAGCCCGGACCTCGTCATGAGCAGCGGCTTCGTCGGTGAGGTGGCGTACCGCGAGGTGACGCGGGGCGAATGGACGGCGGTGCTCGATGACCGGATCGAGGCCCTCCGATCCCGGTCCTGAGTCTGTGGGGTTCGTCCGAAGCTCGGCGAAATGCGAACCGACGATGACTCAGGCCTGATCGTCCCTCTGATTCCCGCGGTTCAAGATATTCGAATCTTTGCCGAACAATCGGCTAGATGTCCATTTGTCGTCAAAGATAGTAATATGTTGACATCCTCGTGAGTTCCGTCCCCGATCTCGACAACCTCCCCGAACGGTTGACGCCGGAGGCGTTCCGTGAACGGTTCGGGGAGGTCGAGCACGAGACGCTCGACTTCAAACGTGGAGTTCCGGGCGACATCCTCGCCACGATTCCAGCGATGGCCATGACCCATGGCGGCCTGATCGTCCACGGCGTGGACGACCAGCGCAGGATTGTCGGGTGTCCGCTATCGCAGAACACCCAGGATCGGATCACGCGTTTCGCGATGGAGTGCGGCGTCGATGTTCGGGTGCGGGCCCTGCAGGTCGGAGAGCGTGAACTGACCGTCACTGCGGTCCCCGAAGTTCGGGGGCGGATCGTGACGACCCCGAACGGTCGCTTGTTGCGCCGCGTCGGGGCCGACAGCCAACCGCTCCGCGGCGACGCCCTCGCCCGGTTCGTCGGCGCGCATCAGCAAGGTTCCGGGGAAGAGGAGCCGGTGGTTGGATTTGGTCCGGCGGCGGTCAGTCTGGATTCGCTCAATGGGGCGCTCAATGCCGACGACCGGCCGCCGGTGGTACGCCGACAGGTTGCCCGGGCCCTTGAGGACCTTGGCGTCGCTCGTCGTCCCCGGGGAGGGGGCCGTCCCGATTTGTTGCGGTCCGCGGTCATCCTCTTTGCGGCACGGCCGAGCGATTTCATCCCCGGGGCGAGAGCGCAACTCGTGCGGCGGGAGGGAACCGGGCCGGGGCCCGGGCCCTCGGTGGACCGCGAAGAGTGTGCCGGACCGCTCGCCAGCATCGTCGATTGCTGCGAACAGTTCATTCATCGTCACACCAGGCGCTACGAGGTGGTTACCGGCTTACGCCGCCAGAACCTTCCCGAATACCCGGCTCCGGTTGTGCGCGAGGCGATCCTGAACGCGCTGGCTCACCGCGACTACAGCCTTTCCGGGGCTACCGTGGACATCACCATCTGGGACGACCGACTTGAAGTCAAGAGTCCCGGCCCGCTTCCCGGCCATATCACCAAAGAGAACATGCGGGATGAGCACTACAGCCGGAACCCCAGGATCATGCGGGTGCTCAAGGCGCTGGGGCTCGTTGAAGAGTACGGCGATGGGGTGGACCGGATGTTCACCGAGATGGAGATCCGCCTCATGGAGCCGCCGCTCTTCATCACGACCGCGGACTCCGTCACCGTGACCCTGCGAAACCGGTTCCTCGTGAGCGTGGAGGACCAGGTATGGCTGTCTCTGATTCGTCAGCCGGACCTTACGGTGGCCGAGCGGCGGACGCTCGTGGCCGTCCGGCATCAGGGAGCGGTCTCGCCGCGGCATTTGCGAAAACTCCTGCCGGGGGAGGACGTCAAGGCCCTGCTGGCCGGCGCGGTCGCGAAGGGGCTGCTGGTTCGCTTCGGTGAGAGAGGCGGTTCCCGGTATGAGCTTTCCGATGAAATCGTGCTCCGGGCGGGAAGTCAGAGCATCGAATCCTTCCGGCGAAAGCGGCAGACCCTGCTGGACGCCATGGACCGACGCGGGAGCATCTCCACGGTCGAGGGTGCTGCGCTCCTCGGCGAGAGCGTTGCCGCAGTCCGACAGATGTTGAAGGAACTCATGCGGTCCGGTGCCGTCGGTGGGCGCGGCCGCACCCGCGGTCGCCGGTATTTCCGTTTGTGATCTCAGCCGCCGCCCGGATCGGTGCAGGGTTGCGGCCCGGAATCGCCGATAGTGACGTCTTTGGCGTGATTTCTCACGGATTGCCTTTTTGCATCAAAGATAGTGCTATCTTGAAATTGTCTCCAGCGCGGGGTGTCGGTGAGGTGCATGCGGTGCTGGGCGGAGGCCATAGGAGGTTTGCCTTC
>Ga0209021_1001972_pt1 | contig 18888 bp, 13 predicted proteins | sample PinacodermFT_FD_187299 | JGI IMG/M metagenome (GOLD analysis project Ga0209021, IMG submission 187299) | Host-associated microbial community of the marine sponge Aplysina aerophoba from Gulf of Piran - sponge pinacoderm, lysed by freeze-thaw... | ecosystem: Host-associated > Porifera > Sponge >... | reverse complement strand
GGCCATTCTGGCCAAGAGCGCGAGATCAACAGAGCGTCGGTTGTCAAGTGCCACATCTAGATGCCATCGAATATGCGCGCATTTCGACCGTCATCCACACAAAGACTCTTGCACACACAACCTTTTCGCGCCCACTCTTCCGGCGGCACTCAACTCATTTATCTCGTGCCCCTTATAACGCCTCTGAACACATCATAACGACCCTTCCCGACTCACTACGACTTTTGTTTTCCTACACGCGTCTTGCTTCAATGAGGCCGGGGCAACAAAGCCCCGGAATCACGCGCTTTCCACATGCACCCCCGACAGGTTGACCCGGCTTCAATGAGGCCGGGGCGACAAAGCCCCGGAACTGGTGATGCCGAAGGCCGCGCTCCGCTTCCTGCGCGGGCTTCAATGAGGCCAGGGCGACAAAGCCCCGGAACTCGCTCGAGGCGCTGAAGTCTGGGCGCTTCCTGTTCACGCTTCAATGAGGCCGGGGCGACAAAGCCCCGGAACTGCCGTCGCGCACCATCCACCGAAGCGCCTCGAGACAGCTTCAATGAGGCCGGGGCGACAAAGCCCCGGAACTCGCCAGCAGGCGGAGATACAGGTCATCGAGAAGCGCCTGCTTCAATGAGGCCGGGGCGACAAAGCCCCGGAACTGGCCTCCAATCGTCCGACGTCGACTCCGCTCCGGACACGCTTCAATGAGGCCGGGGCGACAAAGCCCCGGAACTACTGACGTGACAATGCTTCAATGAGGCCGGGGCGACAAAGCCCCGGAACTAGGCGAGCAGGTCTACTCGTTCACTCCGGCCTACACGCTTCAATGAGGCCGGGGCGACAAAGCCCCGGAACTCCTGCTTGGATGGCTGCAACGCCGCGACGATCACAAGCTTCAATGAGGCCGGGGCGACAAAGCCCCGGAACTCGGTTCCGTCCTTAAGACGGGCAAGATCGGCCGCGTGCTTCAATGAGGCCGGGGCGACAAAGCCCCGGAACTGACGTGGCCGGCCGCCGCCGCCACAGTCCAGGGAGACGCTTCAATGAGGCCGGGGCGACAAAGCCCCGGAACTCGCGGTTTCACGCAACGTCACGATCGCCGCGCAGAAGCTTCAATGAGGCCGGGGCGACAAAGCCCCGGAACTCATGGGCGGGGTGGGCAGGTCGATTTCATCGTCCTGGCTTCAATGAGGCCGGGGCGACAAAGCCCCGGAACTGCCCTCGGTCTCCGGCTTGATCTCGGAGTACTCGTCGCTTCAATGAGGCCGGGGCGACAAAGCCCCGGAACTTGCCGCGATAGCGAACCCCACTTGGACCGCGCCGGCGCTTCAATGAGGCCGGGGCGACAAAGCCCCGGAACTCCTGTCGCTCCGCGAGCAACGGCGCGCGGAGATCGAGCTTCAATGAGGCCGGGGCGACAAAGCCCCGGAACTCGCCGCGCTCCCATGAACCGCACGATCAGCGTGAGTGAGCTTCAATGAGGCCGGGGCGACAAAGCCCCGGAACTGGGGCCGGGCGGATTGCTGTTGGTCATTTCGTAGCTGCTTCAATGAGGCCGGGGCGACAAAGCCCCGGAACTGGCGTTGACCCCGCAGCGCGAGCCGTCGGCATTGACGCTTCAATGAGGCCGGGGCGACAAAGCCCCGGAACTCTGCGGAATGCGGTAATCGTTCCCCGTGGCGGTCATGCTTCAATGAGGCCGGGGCGACAAAGCCCCGGAACTTACGCCGGCGTCGCCGAGACCGTGGCGCATCCGCCGCTTCAATGAGGCCGGGGCGACAAAGCCCCGGAACTCGTGCCTATGACGGGATGAGCGCATGAGCCCCCCCCAGCTTCAATGAGGCCGGGGCGACAAAGCCCCGGAACTTGCGGCGCAGGCGACCTATGGGTCCGGTGGCACGAATGCTTCAATGAGGCCGGGGCGACAAAGCCCCGGAACTGCTGAGGAGGCGCACCACAACGCGACGATGAACGCGCTTCAATGAGGCCGGGGCGACAAAGCCCCGGAACTCTCCACGAGCCCCTGCACGACCATGGCCGAGCTCTCGCCGCTTCAATGAGGCCGGGGCGACAAAGCCCCGGAACTTCCGTAGGAGCCCTTGTTGAGCTCTTCTTCGTCGAGGCTTCAATGAGGCCGGGGCGACAAAGCCCCGGAACTTGCCTACGTCGCAACCTCTTGTAACTTGGACCGGAGTTCGAGCGATTTCGAGCGGCCTGCTGCCACCCCCCTTGAGCGGACGCTCAGGTTCCGAGTCAATGTCCTTACGATGTCAAAGAACTCAACAAAATCAACATTCAACACAGAATCGAGCGCCCCCCGGCCGTCCCTCTCTGTCGCACCCCTCGAAACCGCGCGGCGGCAGACATAGGCAACCGTCGGCCCTCTGCAGTAGGCGGTCGACATCATATCACGACCGCTTGCCGCTCTATGGAGGTGAAAGTCTTGCCGATGCTTTCGACCACGAGCGCTGTCCTGTCCGCCGGTCCGACGTCGATCAGCAGCACGTGATCCTCACCCGCCTTGACGAGTTCGCGAAGCCGAGTCTCGAGCTCCGCGCGCCGGCGCCGCGACAGGCGGCACTGGAACACCGAGAGCTGCAGCCACTCGCCGAAGCCGTTCATGGTCTTGAAGACCCGGCGCCAGCGCCGGGCATCGGCGATGTCATAGGTGACGATGTAGGTCCTCTCGTCATTCACGATAAGCCTCACCGGGGCAGATAGTGGGGGCATGAAGGCAGCTCGCCCAGCAGGTGGCGGCTCAGCAGCCGCGCCTGTAGCACGAGAAGGCGGCGCATGCTGAGACGGTAGCCGAACAGCGGGTAAGTGGTCTCTTGCGAGAGCCGCCGCTCGAAGGCGGCGACGAAGCGGCGGCGACCGCCCGTGCTCAGCGCAGTTCCGGTGGCGCCGGAGACGAAGTCGGACGCCGAGACCTCGCCGTTGTTGACCGCCGTGAGCACTGACGAATCGGCGAGCACCGGCCGGAAGGGCTCCATCAGGTCGAGAGCGAGCGCCGGTCTGCCATGGCGCGGGGCGTGGAACAGGCCGCGGTAGGGATCGAGGCCAACTGAGGCGAGCGCGACAGTCAGATGCCGCGTCAGCATCGCATAGGCCAGCGAAAGCATGGCGTTCACCGGGTCGGTGGGCGGGCGGCGGTTGCGCGCCTCGAAGCGGAAGGGCGCCATGTCCCCGGCCTCGTCCTTCTCCGCCGCCGGCGGCGCCAGCAGCCCGGCGAAGGCGCGGAAGTAGGCCCCGGCAGCATCGCCCTCGAATCCCAGCAGCGCCGCCAGGGAGGACGCACGGGCCGCGGAACGGCGCGCTGTGGCGAGCCGGTCGAGCGCCGCCTTGCGCGACTCCGTGTCGCCCCGCCAGTTGCGGCGCAGAATGGTCCTCTGGTTCACAATCTTGGCGGCAACGAGATCGCGCGCGAAGCGCAGACAGGCGGCTTCGTCGAAGCTCGCCCGGTATTGCGCGGTACGCACTTCGACATTGCGGTGGCCGATGCCGTGGGCCATGCCGCGGAACCAGCCGCCGTGGCTGTGGAAGGTGACCGGAATGTCGCGCTCCATCAGCGCCGCGAGCGCGGGCGTGGTAATGGCGACGTTGCCGAAGAGCGCCACGTCGGAGACCTCGATCAGGCGCACCGTGGTGTCCCCCTGCTCCTCGTCGGCGATCTTGAGGGTATCGCCCGTCTTGGTGATGCGCGCCCTCTGCGATTGCACGACCAGCGGCAGCGCCTCGTCGACCGGCACGGCGATGGGGCGGGGCGCGAGGTCCGAGCCGCCGAGCGCGTTCATCTCGTCCGGCAGGCAGACCGAGACCAGGGCGCAGCGCGGGCACTTCGGGCTGTCCCGGAGCGGCGGCGGGATGCGGCCGTGGGCGACCGTGAGGCGCAGCCGGCTCACCGCGTCGCGCGTCGCGTTCCGTAATTCCTCGTCGAGAGCGACGCGCACCCGCTCGCGGCTCTCGGCGTACCAGATCGCGCCTTCCTCCACGCGGTAGCCGTGCTCCTCCAGCAGCAGCGCCTGGAGGCAGACCTGGACGCGCTCCGGCTCGTAGACCCCGCGCGCGACGTGGGGGCGCTTGCCGCGCTTGTAGTCGACCGGCGTCACCACGCCGTCTTCGGCCTCGGCGATGTCGATCTTCGCGATCACGCCGAGCCGCTCCGAGGAGAGGGTGAGCGCGCGGCTTGCGGTCTTGTCCGGCGTGTCCTCCAGCGCCTCGGGCGCCGGCAGGGGCGCGCTCGCGCGATCCACGCGGGCGTGGACGCGGCGCCCCTCCACCGTGTCGCCGGTTTCCGCCCATTCGGCTTGCGCCCACATGAGGTAGGCTAGCCGCGGGCAATAGACAAACTCGTTCACCATCCGCGCCGGCACCATCGGCGCATCCCCACACGCCGGCGGCGCGGGAAGGGAGAGCTCGAGCTGGGTGATGGTCATCAGTGCACCCCTATCGCTCTTTGCTCAGGCGCCGCGCTTGATGAACATTAACAGAGTCGGCGTTGCACATGCCCCATCTCAATGAGGCCGGGCTAACGAAACAGCCCGGAAGGGAGCACGAGAATTCGATGTCGCCTACGGCGATACCTCCTTCAATCAGGCGCCGCGCCGAAAGAGACCCGCGGCCGAGAGCTCATTCCTCAGCATCTCAACCATGTCTAGCGCATGGAGGTCCAGATTGCAAGTTGATGTAACGCCGAAGGCGACGATTGACGGCTCTGAATTTACCGATAGAATCTCGATTCGATGACACGCACTCCACCACCCGCCCGTGCGACGGCACTCTTGACGGGCAACACTATTGCCAGGCTTGATGATCGTCTTCTGGCCGTTCTCGGCGGCCAGTCGCCGATGGTACGCTTGTCCGACGAGACGGCCCGCAAGCAAGCGGAGAAGCACTCGGACGTCAAGCTGGAAGACTATGCCCGAATTCAAGACGTAATCGATCGGGGGCTAGTCGTGCGGCAGGGAGAGCGTACTCTAGTATTCGTGGCCGAGACCGAGGCGGGGCAATGGTGGCGCTTGGTAGTCAAGCGCACCGCCGATGGACGAGAGACCTATCTCGTCGCATTCCATCGCATCAAGCCGAACCAGATCCGCTCCACGATGCGACGTGGCAAAGTGGTCCGCAATGGCTAAGACCAATAGTTGGCGCCCGGAGGTGCCCAAAGTCTCCTCGCGCAGCCGAAGCTACGGGTCTAGGTCTTGGCTCGGGCGCCGACAAACATATACACCAAAATCGGCAGGTGACGCAATATTCGGAGCCCTGACAGGGTGCCACGCAACTTGCTCAGAATGCGTTAGGACGGAATGATCGTGTCGCCGACCTTCGATTTCGAGGATGCCTTCGCTGCGCTAACCGGGCATCAGCCCTTTCCGTGGCAGCGGCGGCTCTTCGGGGAGCATTTCCTGCGTGGCACTCTGCCCCCGGCGGTGGATATCCCGACCGGGCTCGGCAAGACCGCGGTCATGGCGGTCTGGCTGCTGGCGCGGGCGGCGGGCGCGGCCCTGCCCCGGCGCCTCGTCTATGTCGTCGACCGCCGCGCCGTGGTGGATCAGGCGACCGCATTCGCCGGGGACCTGCGGGAGGCGCTGGAGCGAGAGGAAGGGCTGGCGCCGGTGCGGCAGGGCCTTCGTCTCTGCGGCCGGCGGTTGCCGATCTCCACCCTGCGCGGCCGGCACGCCGACAACCGGGAGTGGATGGCGGACCCCTCCGCGCCGGCGATCGTCGTCGGCACCGTGGACATGGTGGGCTCGCGACTCCTGTTCGAGGGTTACGGGGTGTCCCGCCGCATGCGGCCCTACGCGGCCGGGCTGCTGGGCTGCGACACCCTGGTCATGCTGGACGAGGCGCACCTCGCCTGCCCCTTCGAGCGCCTGCTCAAGGCGATCCAAGAAGGGCAGCGCCGGCCTACGGCGGAGGGCGCGGAGGCGGCAAAGGGATATTTCGCCGGCCCGGCGGCGTGCAACGGGTTGCCGCCGCCGTTCCGCGTGCTGCCACTCTCGGCCACGCTGGGTCTCGAATCCGACGAGACGCCGTTCCGCCTGGATGACGACGATCGGGCGAACGGGACCGTCTGCACGCGGCTGGCAGCGCGCAAGAGCCTGACGGTCGAGGACCTCGAAGCGGGCGCCGGCCTGGCCGATGTGCTGGCCGAGCGGGCCTGGAGCCTGATGCAGAGCGAGTCTGCAACCGCCGCGTCGCCGCCAAGCGTCGCCGTCTATTGCGACCACCGCAAGGACGCGGAGAAGGTGGCAGAAAATCTTCGCAAGCGGGCCGGCAAGGAAGAGTTCCGGCCCCACGTGATCCTCTTCGTCGGCGGCCGGCGGGTGCGCGAGCGCCAGGGGGCCGCCGAGGAGCTGGAAGAGCACGGGCTGATCGGCGCCGGCGAGTCCGCGCGCAGCGACCCTGTGTTCCTCGTCGCGACCTCGGCCGGCGAGGTGGGGGTCGATCTCGACGCCGACCACATGGTCTGCGACCTGGTCGCCTGGGAGCGCATGGTGCAGCGGCTCGGCCGCGTCAATCGCTATGCCAGGGGCGAGGCGCGGGTGCTGGTGATCGACCAGGGCCCGCCGGACGGGAAGAAGGCGGACGAGGACGCCGTCGCCCGCCATGCGGCCGTGCGCACACTTCTCGACGCCCTGCCGCACGGCGACGCCGGTGGACGTCAGGCCGGCCCCGACGCGTTGCTGGGCCTCGCCGCAGACCCGGCCCGGCGCGAGAGGGTCGCCGCCGCCACCACGCGCATGCCGCTCTACCCGGCGCTCACCCGCCCCCTGGTCGATGCCTGGGCGATGACATCGCTCGACGACCACGCGGGCCGGCCCGAGGTCGCCCCGTGGCTGCGCGGATGGGTGGATGACGACAGGCCACAGACCGCCGTGGTCTGGCGCCAGTACCTGCCGCTCCGCTTCCCGGCCAGCGGCGGCGACGTGAAGGCGCCCGCGGAGCGGGAGATCCGGGCCTTCTTCGCGGCGGCGCCGCCACAGACGGCAGAGCTCCTGGAGACCGAGACATGGCGCGTGGCCGAGTGGCTGCGCAAGCGCGCGCGCAAGCAATTGAAGAAATTGGACAGGGCCGTCGCACCGGCGGTCGAGTCGCCGGCCGTCCCCGACGATGATGGTGCGAACGACAGGGAGGAAGCGGACGCGCGCAAGAAATCGCTGGTGCCGCTGACTCGGGATGCCCCCATTGCCTTCCTGCTCGACAGTGCCAACCGGCCGGATCGGCAGGAGCCCACCCTGAATCTGGCGGCTATCGAGAGGCGCTCGAAGAAGGCGCTTGAGGCAAGCCTCGCCGGCAAACGGCTGGTGGTGGACGCCCGGCTCGGCGGCATCGAAGGGGGCCTGCTGAAGGACGGCGCCGATAAACGGCCTCCTACCATCGAGGACGACAACTGGGTCGAGAGGCGCGACGATCCGGGCGCAACCCCGTGGACGCTCACGGTGAAGGCGCGGCTGGCGGGCGAGCGGAAAGCGCCGGAGAGCGACTCCGAGCACAAAGCCGACGACTGGCAGGACGTGCTGGTGCTGCCCTACGGCGAAACGGCGGAAGGCGAGGCCGAGTCCGAGCTGGTCGTCCGCAAGCGCCGCGGCGAGGGCGAGAGCGAGGACTCCAAGGCGGTGGCGCGCCGGCCGCAGCGCCTCGACCAGCACCAGCAATGGGCGGGGGAGGAGGCGGAACGCATCGCCGCCGCGCTCGGTCTCGACGCCGAGGACAGGGCCATACTGGTCGCCGCCGCCCGCCATCACGACGACGGCAAGGCTGCCCCGCGCTGGCAGCGAGCCTTCAACGCCTCGCGGGAGGGCGGCCCCTATGCCAAGACGACGGGTTCGCCGAACCAACATCTGCTGAGCGGATACAGGCACGAGCTCAAGTCGACACTCGACGCCGAAAGGAAGGGACTCGACGGCCTCGACCGCGCCGACCCGTGCTTCGACCTGGCGCTGCACCTGATCGCCGCGCACCATGGGCGTGCCCGGCCCGCCATTGGCGTCGCTGGCTACGACGAGCTGCCGCCGAGCGAGGCGGAATTCAGCGCGCACGCGATCGCGCTTCGCTTTGCGCACCTGCAGCGGCAATGGGGCCCTTGGGGCCTCGCCTGGTGGGAGGCGCTGCTCCGCGCCGCCGATCAGAGTGCCTCGCGGCGGCTGGACGAGGAGAGGCAATGATGGCCGAGGCGTCAATTCCCGTCGACCTCACCAACCCCGGCCAGGTGTTCGCCTGCCTGGGCTTCCTCGAAGCCGCCGAGGTCCTGCTCGGCGAGGCGCGCGGCGGCTTCGACTGGCGGGATACGGCCGAAGTGCGCTTCCGCCTCGGCGCGTGCGGCGGCGAGAATCCGGTGGTCCGCGTCCTGCGCTTTCTGGACGAGGCCACGGTCACGTCCTTCGCGCCGGCGGGATCGTCCCACAGCACCGACAAGTGGAAGATCGAAACCAGGAAGGACGATTCCGGCGCATTCCCATTCAGGGACTCGGGGCCGGATGTCCTGCCGGCGCGCCTGAGCGACGGCACCGACAAGGCCATCCATATCGACTACTGGGGCGACCAGGGGCAGGCACGGCGCGACAGGGTCAAGTTCTGGGCCGGCGCCGGCGGCTATCCGGGAGCGGGCCTGGCGCGCGATGCACTCGACCTGATTCGCGGCCGGGCGAGCGATTATGCGCACGATCCATTCTCGCTGAGCGCCGAGCAGAGCAGCAGCTTCCGCTTCGACTGGCGCCGCGACTATGTGCCGATCGATGCCGGCTTCTCGCCCAACGCCCATGGCGACATGGTGATGAGAGGGTATCCCATCGTCGAGTTGCTGGCGGCCATCGGCCTGACCAATGCCCGCCCCCTAAGGCGCGAGAGGCTGGAATATGGGTACGGCGTGGCCGGTCTCGCCAGCGACGACCTGTACGATCCGATCTTCCTGCGCGCGGCCCTCGGCTCCGAGAAGGTGCCGGTGCCGGGGATGCCGTTCCGCCTGTTCACCATGCGGCTGGACTGGCCCGGGCAGGAGGGCCAAGCCCGCTGCATCACCGATGTCACCGAGGAGACACCGCCGTCATGACCGAATTCGACACCGCCTTTGCCGAACGCTGCGCCAACGACCGGGCCGGCCCCGTCGCGCTGACACTGCGGCAGACCCTGCTCCCTGTGGAAGGCAGCGACGCCGTGATCTTCCCGCCCACCTACGCCGGCATCGGCTACAACATCGACACGCTCGCCGACGGCACCAGGGTCGCGACCGTCGACAGCGTGGGCGCCCAGGCCAACCGCATGGAGCCGCTCTTCGAGGAGGAGCCCTACGCCGCCCTGGTGCCGCAGGTGACGATCACCTACGGCAACGACAGGTCGATTTCCATTCTCCAGGCTGGGCACCGGCTGGGCGACGCGCTTATCCGCTCCACCAAGCTCGCCGAGGAGGCCCACGACGCCTTCAGCACCTTTCTCGACAGCGGCGACACCGCGCCCATCGCGCGGCTGGCACCGACCTCTCTGGTGTTCGGCGTCTGGGACTCGCGCGACACGCAGGCCAAGCTGCCGCGCATCGTGCAGTCGGTCATCCGCGCCTGGGACGTCGACGATCTCAAGCGTTCCGCGCAGTACAACCCGCCGGTCAACTATGCGGAGCTCGGCACATTCACCGAAGACGAGCAGAAGAAGCAGGAAAGGAACACGAAGAGCCCGCTTGCGCAGCGCGGCTTCGTGCACGTGCCTGCGACGGGCGAGCACGGCGGGATCGTCGTCCACGGCGAGATTCGCCGCACCGTGACCGTCAACCTGGTGGCGCTGCGCGGCCTGAGCGGCGATGACGCGACCGTGCTGCGGCGCTACGTGCTCGGGCTCGCGCTGGTCGCGGCGACCGCGCCGCTCGACGGCTTCCTGCGGCAGGGCTGCCTGCTCACCCCCGACCCGGACGAGCCGGCGTCGTGGGCCGCGGTCGGCCGCGACGGCACGCGGGAGGCGCTGGCGCTGGACCCGGACGTCGCTCTCGCCTTTGCGGAGGAAGCGGCGACGGCCTTCGGTGTGCGCGAGGGCCGCACCGTCCCCTTCGACAAGGCGCGGGCCAAGGCGGACGCCACGAAGAAGGGCTGAGCCATGGAACGCGCGCTTCTCGTCGCCATCAGGTTCCACGAGGGCCGCTACCACGGGGCCGGCGGCTGGCCGCCCGCGCCGGCGCGCCTCTTCCAGGCGCTGATGGCGGGCGCGGCCACGGGCGCGACGGTGCCGGACGCGGCGCGGGATGGGCTGGAGTGGCTGGAAGGGCTGCCGCCGCCTGTGATCGCGGCCCCGCGCGGCGAAGCGGGCCAGGGCTATACCGTCTTCGTGCCCAACAACGACCTCGATGCCGCGCTGTCCGGGAAGAATGCCTCCGACATCGAGGATGCCGTGGCGTCGATCCGCGTGGGCAAGACCGTCCGCCCCGTCCTGTTCGATGCCACCGAGCCGATCCTCTACTGCTGGCGCTTCGACGGCGACAACGAGCGGGCCGCGGCGCTGTGCGAGGCGGCGGGGCAGCTCTACCAGCTCGGCCGGGGGATCGACATGGCCTGGGCCGATGCGGACGTACTCGACGCGGACGAGGCGCAGGAGCGTCTCTCCGCCCACGGCGGCGTCGTCTACCGCCCGTCGGCGGGCGGCGGCACGGGTCGTGACCTGCTCTGCCCGCGGTCGGGTACGGGGCGCAGCCTCGCAGCCCGCTTTGACGGCATGCGCACCCGCTTCCACCGCGGCGGAAGCAACCGCAAGCCGGTTCGGCTTTTCGCCCAGCCGCCGAAGCCGCTTCTGGCGAACGTCACATACAACGCATCCCCGCATCGCCTCCTTTTCGAGCTGAGGAAAGGAGACGCAGCGTCCGCGTTCGCCCCTCGGCCGTTGAGCGAGGCGGCGGCGCTCGTCGGCGAGGTCCGGGACCAGGCGGAGAGAAAGCTGTACGACGCGGCGCCGGCGCGAGCGGAGGAAGTCGCGCGCTACCTGGTTGGCCGCGGCGCGACGGATGCGGACAAGGCCGCACGGGTGCGGATCGTGCCGATCCCCTCGATCGGCCATCCCCATGCCGACATGGCCATCCGGCGCCTCGCGGTCTACGTGCCGCAGTCCTGCCCGCTGCGGGCGGACGACCTCGCCTGGGCCTTCGCCCAGGTCGCCTGGCCGGACGACGACGGCGTGATCGCCAGCGAGTTGCAGCGCGCGGACGAAGACGACACCATGGCGGAACGCTACGAGCGCGCCGGGCGGCACTGGCGAAGCATGACGCCGCTGGCGCTCGGGGCCGCGAGACGCCGCCGCATCGATCCCGCGCGCCCGACCGAGGATGCCAAGGGCGCCGCCGAGCGGGCTCGCGAGGAGGCCCACGCCGTCCACGCTGCGCGCCAGGCCCTGCGTCATGCCGGGGTCCGGGCGTCGCCGGCGGTGGTGCGCGTGCAGCGGGAGCCGTTCGACGGCCGCGGCGAGCGGGTCGAGACCTTCGCCGCCGACCCGCGATTCCCGAAAGAGGCGCTCTGGCATGTCTCGTTGACCTTCGCCGCGCCGCTCGCCGGGCCGCTGGTGCTGGGCGACGGCCGCTACCTCGGTCTCGGCCTCATGTGCCCCGCCGATCCGATGCCGGGCGTGTTGGCGTTCGCCATCGAGGCGGGCCTCGCCGACGACGCGGACCCCGCTCATGTCGCCCACGCCGCGCGCCGCGCCATGCTGGCGCGGGTGCAGGCCACCTTGCCGCCCGGCCAAAGCGTTCCACGCTATGTGAGCGGCCACGAAGACGACGGCAGCCCCGCCCGTGACGGGAGCCACCGCCACGTCGCCGTGGTTCCCGACCTGCCGCGCCGGCGCCTCCTCTTCTTCGCTCCAAGCCTGCTGCAGCGCGGCGGTGTGAGCTGGCGGCAGGTCCGTGACGACCATGCCGGGCTCGAGCGTTCGCTTGAAGGCATGAATGTACTTCGCGCGGGCCGAGCCGGTCGTCTCGTCCTTGCGCCATCGGCGCTCAAGGTGGAGAGCGACTCGCTGTTCGGACCCTCGCGGGAATGGCAGAGCGTGAGCGACTATCGAGTGACCCGCCATATCCGTCGGCTCACCGACAACGAGGCCTTGACGGCTGACGTAATCTCCGAGCTGGATCGCATCGGTTGGCCGGTCCCGGCGTCGATTCAAGTCTTGTCGATCCGGCGCGGATCGCGCGGCGGACTCTCCGGCCGACTGCGTATCGCTTTCGCCGCGGCGCAGAGGGGACCGCTGGTAATCGGACGCACGGCGCAAAAGGGGGGAGGCTTGTTCCGAGGCTTCGGATGACAAGGTGTCTCGGTTTGCCTGCCGAGTTCAACGGCTGATGGCCGAGCCATTCAGTGCGCCGTGAAAAGGCGCACTGAATGGCTCGGGCTAGTGGTTGGTCGTGCCGGCGCACCGATGTTGGAAGTCTCGCCACCGACGATGAATTCCGACCACTGCTCCATGAGCGCCCGCCTCCGGTCAAAGAGGTCGGTCCGCCGATAGGCGGCTTCTACCCGGTCAGAATTCACATGCGCCAGGGCGAGCTCGCAGACCTCGCGAGGCACATCGGTGCACTCCGCCGCCCAATCCCGAAAGGATGACCTGAACCCGTGCGGCACCGCATCGATCCCCAGCTCCCGGATGAGCTTGGAGACCGTGCCACCGTGGATCGCGCGGGCGCGCTGCGACGGAAAGATCAGGCCCGAGCCGTCTGCCAACGTGCGCGCCTCGCGCAGAATCTCCAGCGCTCGCGCAGACAGCGGAACACGATGCTCGCGTCTCGCCTTCATCCGCCGCGCCGGTATCGTCCATGTCGCCGATGCGAAATCGATCTCGTCCCATGTCGCGAACCGGACCTCGCCGGACCGGCACGCCGTCAGCACCAGAAACTCGAAGGCGAGCACCGCAGGCCGGTACGCATCCGATGTCCTCACCCTGGCGAGCGCGGCCCCGACCTCCCGGAAGGGCAGGGCGCGCTGATGCTGGCGCACGCTGCCACCCTTGGGCAGTGCGGCGGCGATGGCGTCGCCGGCGGGGTTGTCGCCTCGATGGCCCTGCGCCACGGCCCATTTCATCACCGCCCCTATACGCTGGCGCACGCGGCGCATGGTCTCGGTCTTGGTATGCCAGTGCGGGATGAGCACCGTCATCACGTCTGCAGTGGTGATCTCGTCGACGCCCTTGCGGCCGAGCCTCGGCATGGCGTAGTCCCTGAGGCTCGCCCTCCACTGCATCTCGCTCTTGCCGCCATCCTTCCAGCCCTCGCGGTGGATGGCGATCACGGTCTCGGCCGCTTGCGCGAAGGTTGGTATCTCCGGCCTGCGCCTGACGGTCTTCGGATCGACGCCGGCCCTCGAGATCTTGCGGTACTCGAATGCGGTCTGCCGGGCTTCGGCGAGGGTGACGTAGGGGAAGCCGCCGATGCCGATATCGCGACGTGTTCCGTTGACGGTTCCTCGCCATATCCATTGCTTGGAGATCGACGCCCGTTTTCGCGACTTGTAGACTCGGAGCCTCAGGCCGTGCTGATCGCCATAGACGCCCGGTCGGCTGACGGTTCGAACGAAGGCGGCGTTGAGGCGTCCAGGTCTGGCGGCATTCGAGGCGGCTACTTGGTAAGAGCCCATGGAGTCTCCACCCACACTACGTCCCACAACTGAATCGATAATAGTAGAGAATGGCTTGGAACGCAAGGGACGAATTAACCATCAACATACTGACAATACACTACTTATCGGAACGGCGTGGAATGGGTGGGAACTCCTGGAATCGGACGCTCGCTCCGCTCGCTTGGCTCCGCGCTACGCGCGCGGCGCGGTCGCGCCGTCCGGACTGCTTCGCAGCCCGGTTCCCGTCAACGGCGGGCGCTCGTGTCCAGTTTCAGCGCGCGTACCCGCGCGCGGCGGTGTCCCGCCGGGCGCGGGCAGGGCGCGGCGACCGTGAAATTTGCAAAACGAACCCAATTTCGCGTAAATCCTTGTTTTGAAACGAAACGCGACCGGTTTTCTGGGACTCCAGCCCGCTTGTCTGCCCTGAATGAGGCGCAGGCCGTGATCCCGATAAGAAATCCGGGCTAGAAGGTCGCATGGTCGCCCCCCGATCCGCCTCCAGCGCGCCGCTCGTCGGCGTTCTCTACATGTGCATGGCCGCAGGCTTCGGGCTGCCGGGGCTCAATGCCCTCGTGAAGGCGCTCATCGCCGACTACCACATGGTGCAGATCATCTGGTTCCGCTGCGTCGTGCACCTGGGCTTCATGGTGGTGCTCTTCATGCCGGCGATGGGGCCGAGGCTCTTCGCGAGCCGCCGCCCCTGGTTGCAGTCGATCCGCTCGCTCACCCAGCTCGTGACCTTCACGCTGATCTGGGTCGCGCTCTTCTGGACGCCGATCACGACCGTCACCATGGTGCTCTTCACCGGGCCGCTGATACTGGTGGCGCTCTCGGTGCCCTTCCTCGGCGAGCGCGTGGGGCCGCGCCGCTGGGCTGCGGTCTTCGTCGGCTTCGCCGGTGTCCTGATCGTCCTCCGCCCCGGCGCCGACGCGGTGCACTGGGGCGCGCTGCTCGTGCTCGGCGGTGCCTTCTTCTATGCCATCTATCAGATTCAGACCCGCAAGCTCGCGGGCCACGACGATCCGCGCACGACGGCGGTCTACACGATCCTCGCCGCCTTCATCGTGGCCACGGTCGCGGTGCCCTTCTTCTGGGAAATGCCGCGCAGTACGGTGGACTGGCTGCTCTTCCTCTCGCTCGGCGTGGTCGGCGGTCTCGCCCACTATTTCATCATCAAGGCCTATCAATACGCCGAGGCCTCGCTGGTCGGCCCCTTCGACTACAGCCAGCTCGTGGGCGCCAGCATCTTCGGCTTCGCGTTTTTCGGCGAAGTTCCCGACGCCTGGACCTGGGTCGGCGCCGCCGTGATCATCGCGAGCGGCCTCTACATCGCCCACCGGGAAGCGCGCCTGAGGCGGACGGCCACCTGACCCCGGCAAGAGTTCCGGGCTAAAAGAGCACGATGACCATCGCCCCCGCCCGCCTCGACGATTCCTTCCGAGGCATCCTCTTCATGTGCCTCGTCGCGATCGTCGTCTTCCCGCTTCTCAATGCGTTGGTGAAGTTTCTCCTGTCGAACGACTATTCGATCGTGCAGATCATGTGGATGCGCTCGGTGGTCCACATGGTGTGGATGGTCGGGCTCTTCGTTCCCTATGGCGGGCTCCGCATCCTGCGCAGCAACCGGCCGGGCCTCCAGCTATTCCGCTCCGCGCTGCAGCTCGTCGCGTTGGTGCTCTACATCACCGCGCTCTCGCACGTGTCGCTCACGGCCATAACGATGGCCTTCTTCACGGCGCCGCTCATGGTCGTCGCCCTCTCGGTGCCGATGCTGGGGGAGCGGGTGGGCCCCCGGCGCTGGGCCGCCGTGGCGGTGGGCTTTGCCGGGGCGGCGGTGATCTTCCGGCCCGGCGGCGAGATCATCCACTGGTCCTTCCTGCTGGTGCTGGGCGCCGCGGCGGCTTACGCGCTTTTCCAGATCCAGACCCGCCAGCTAGCGGCTCAGGACGACTACCGCACCACCGCGATCTACACGATCATCGTGGCGCTGGTGGCGACCACGGCCGCCGGGCCCTTCTTCTGGACCTGGCCGACGGAGCTCGTCCACTGGGGGGCCTTCATCGGCCTCGGCGTGTTCGGCGGCGGCGGGCACTTCCTGGTGATCAAGGCCTACCAGTACGGCCGCGCCTCGGTGGTCGGCCCCTTCGACTACGGCCAGCTGATCGGCGCCGCGGTGATCGGCTTCCTCTGGTTCGGCGATGTCGTCGACGTTTGGACCTGGCTGGGCGCGGCGCTGATCGTCGCCAGCGGCATCTACATCGCCCGCCGCGAGGCGGTGCAAGGCGGCGGCCGGGGACCCAAGGCGCATCTCTAGATCTTCATCGCTCACGGCAGCCGGCCTGGGGCCGGCGCCTGCGCGGGCGCGCCGCATTGGCGGCGGGCCGCAGTCGCGGCCTGTCGGGCGCCCGTCAAAGACGGACGCCCTCCTAACCCGGCTTCCTCAACAGGGGCGCGGCCCAGGCGGCCAGGCCGACAAGCAGGGCGGCGAGCACCGCCCAACCCTGCCAGGCGCCCAGCGTGACGAGCGTGAGCGTGGAGAGCGCGAGCCACAGCACCGGGGCGACGCAGAGGAGGGCCGTCCACCGGCTGCGCTCCGCCAGCGCGAGCAGGCCGAGGGTGGCAATGGCCGTGGGATCGGGCGCAATCACGATGACCTCCGCTTCGCGCCAGGGCCGTCCGCCGAGCGGCGCAAGAAGGGGCCATATCAGCACCGCAGCGACGAGCAGGCCGAGGCCGAAGCGGGCGCCGCGCCCCCGCTGCATGAAGACGAGACGGCCCGAGAGTCCGAGCCCAGCCAGCAGCGCGGCCTCGGCGTAGAAGCCCCAGGCGAGCGTGGGTGCTGCCCAGTTGACCGTGCCGTAGCGGAGCGCGACGAAGTGCCAGCCGGTCCAGAGCCAGGCGGCGCCCAGCACCGGGCCGAGCCAGCGCCCGGCATGCCGCCGATCCCGGACGAAAGAGAGGGCAAGCAGTGCCCCGGCCGCCAGCACCACCGGCTGGGCCGGCCAGACCGACTCGTTCTCCAGCGCGAAGAGCCGCCAATAGACCTGCGGCGAGAAGAGCAGCAGGTCTTCCAGTGTCCAGGACACGGCTACTGCCCGCTTTGACCCAGCCCGGGCTCCCCGCAGCGTGCCGTAGCGAAGCGGGCGGTCCTACAGGCTCTCCACATGCTCCGCCATACGCCGGCGCATGGCGGCGTCCGGCATGGGGCCGAATGCGGCGGACTTGTTCTCGCGCACATGGTCGATCTGCCTGGTCGCGGGGATGGCGGCCGTGACCGCGGGATGAGAGATGATGAACTTGAGCAGGAACTGCGGCCAGGTCGAGACACCGATCTCGCTGGCCCAGCCCGGCAACGGGTGGCCCGCAAGCCGGTCCGGCAGCCGGCCGCGCTGGAAGGGCCGGTTGCAGATCACCGCGATCCCTTGCTCCAGGGCGAGCGGCAGCAGGCGGCGTTCCACCTCCCGATCCACGATGTTGTAGGTGAGCTGGACGAAATCGGGCGGCCGGCGCCGCAGGACCTCCTCGAGCTCCTCGTGCCTGCGGCCGTGCGACGTGGTGACGCCGGTATGGCGCAGCCGGCCGGCCTCCTTCATGGCGTCGAGGGTGTCGAGGTTGGCCTCCCAGTCGATCAGGTTGTGGACCTGCAGCAGGTCGAAGCGCTCGACGCCCCAGCGCCGGGTCGTCTCCGCGATCTGCCCCGGGCCGTCGGAGGCGTCGGTCCAGACCTTGTCTGCGGAGAAGAGGCCCGGCGGATGGTCCAGCGCTTGCAGCGCATCGCCGATCACCGCCTGCGAGGAGCCGTACATGGGCGAGGAGTCGACGATGCCCCCGCCCTCCGCGAAGAAGGCGGCCATGACGGCGCGGCATTCGGCGCGCAGCAGCGGATCGTCGCCAACGTTGAAGGTGATCCAGCTTCCGATCCCGACCGCCGGCACCGGCTCTCCGGTTGCCGGGATGCGCCTGAACGGCGCCTCTTCGGCCGAGGCTCCGAGCGCCGGCGCCGCGAGCGCAGCGCCCGCTCCGACCAGCACCGCCCGGCGCGTCACGCCCATGAGACGCCCCTCCGCTTCTCGCCTGAAGCAAGAGTAGAGCGTTTCCGTCTCGCACGGAAATGCTCACGCCCTCATGACTCGCCGGGGCCGCAGGCAACGCAGCTTCCCGTCGCTCATGCCCGGGAAAGCCTCATGATTTCTTATAAAGCAGCACCGAAAAGCTTACTTGAATCACGAAATTCGGCGAACGAAATCAAAGGGGACAGTGCTCGTACTGAGCTTGGTTGTTCCTGCGAACTCATGGGAGAGGAGGACGAGACCATGAACGTATCAGCCATCCTTCAAGGCGTCCGCAACTGGCGGGATGACCGTTTGACCAATCACATGCTCGCCCGCCTCAGCGACCGCGACCTTGCCGATATCGGCCTTTCTCGGTCGGATATCGATCCAGGGCTGACCGGCGATGCAGAGCGCGCGAGACGGGTCGATCGGTACAGCAGATGGTGACGTGACGGCGCCGACGCCCTCCGGAGCCTCGATCAGAACCGCTGGCTCTGGTCCAGCTTCGAGACCCAGTGCCTGTAGTTGTGCACCGAGAAGCGCTGATACTCGACCACGTTGTAGAGGTAGGTGCCCGCTTCGATCCGCGCTTCCGCCTGTTCGTAGCCTTCCTGGGTCACGGGCACGAACTTGATCCGGTCGCCCGGCTGGAACAGCACGATGTCGCCGCCGAAGGCGTCGAAGCGCTTCTCGGTGTCCCAGATCGGCACCGGCGTGCGGCCGAGAAGCTGGTAGCCCCCCGGCGTGTTGACCGGATAGATCGCGCTCGCCGAGCCTCCCATGCCGACCGTGCCCTGGGGAGTCCAGGTGCGGGGCGGGTTGTACTTGGGCACGGTGATCATCGCCCGCGGGTCGAGCGGCTGGAGGAAGGGCAGGCCCGGCCAGAAGCCGAGGGAGGCCACCCAGTACTCCGAGCTCGAATGGACGCGGACGAGCTGGTCGCGGTCGGCGAGGCCGTTGAGCCGCGCCACCATGTCCGGATCGTATTCCTTGGGTGTGATCTTCTCGCTGTAGTCCTCGATGCACTGCCTGGTCCAGGGGTCGAGGTACATGGTCTCGAAGAGGAAGAGCCGGCTGTCGAGCTCGATGTCGTCGGAGGAGCCGAGGCTCGCGATCAGCGCCTTCAACTCCTTGACCACGTCGTCGTATGAGATCTCGCGCGGCTCGTAGTGAACCAGCATCGAGGCGAAGCAGGGCGCGGTCTCGACGATGCCCCTGGTCTTGTCGGCGACGATGCGCGCCGCCAGCCCCTGGGCGATGAAGTTCAGCTCGAG
>Ga0209021_1001971_pt1 | contig 18891 bp, 15 predicted proteins | sample PinacodermFT_FD_187299 | JGI IMG/M metagenome (GOLD analysis project Ga0209021, IMG submission 187299) | Host-associated microbial community of the marine sponge Aplysina aerophoba from Gulf of Piran - sponge pinacoderm, lysed by freeze-thaw... | ecosystem: Host-associated > Porifera > Sponge >... | reverse complement strand
CCAGGGCGAGAGCAACATCCGCCGCTGGATCATCGAGAACGACTGGCTGGAGGCCATCGTCGCCCTGCCGCTCAACATGTTCTACAACACCGGCATCGCCACATATGTATGGGTGCTGACCAATCGCAAGCCAGCGCACCGCAGGGGCAAGACGCAGCTGATCGACGCCACCGGCTGGCACCGGCCGCTGCGCAAGAACCTCGGCAAGAAGAACTGCGAACTCGGTGAGGAAGACATAGCCCGCATCTGCGAGGCCTTCCTCGACTTCGAGGAGAGCGAGCAGAGCAGGATTTTCGACAACGCCGCCTTCGGCTACTGGAAGGTCACGGTCGAACGGCCCTTGCGCATCGAGGGCATCGATCCCGGTCTTGCTTACAAGGCGTCCGAGATCAAGCTGCTCAAGGAGCACGGCACGCGGAGCGAGGACGCCCCACCCGTCATCCGGCGGATTCACAGGCGGGGAACGGAGCCCGACCCGCTGCGCGGCCTGTTTGAAACCGCCATCGGGGGTCGCTCGGCCGTGGTGGAGTATGAGCCCGACACGGAGCTGCGCGACACCGAGCAAATTCCGCTCCTGGAGGACGGCGGCATCGAAGCGTTCCTTCGCCGTGAAGTCCTGCCCTATTCCAGCGATGCCTGGTATCGGGAGGACAGCGTGAAGACCGGCTACGAGATCAGCTTCAACCGCTATTTCTACAAGCCGCAGCCGATGCGGGCGCTGGAAGAGATCCGCACTGACATTCTGACCTTGGAACGGGAGACCGAAGGGCTGCTCGGCGAAATCCTGGGGGAGGTGAGCGGATGATCGGCACCCTCAAGCCTTATCCCGAGATGAAGAATTCCGGTATCGAATGGCTGGGCAAGGTGCCGACACATTGGGAGGTCAGCCGCTTAAAGTCGTCGGTGGCGAACATAGTGGAGCAGGACACTGCGCAGCGGAGGAACGACAACTACATTGCTCTGGAACATGTCGAGAGTTGGACAGGTCGACTTAGGAATGTAGGTCAAGATGCTCCGCCCGACAGTCAGTTAAAGCACTTTAGGTCCGGCGATGTACTATTCGGAAAGCTTCGCCCCTATCTTGCGAAAGTCACTCGACCGCAGACAGGCGGCTGTTGCGTGGGTGAATTTCTCGTTCTTCGTTCGCGCGGTGGAGATCTTTCGAATGACTACGTAGAGCAGTTCTTGCGCTCAAAGCCAATAATCGACGCGATCCATAGTTCAACGTCCGGCGCCAAGATGCCACGCGCCGAATGGAGTGTCATTGGCAATATGGCGATTGCCCGTCCCCCCTTCAACGAACAGGCCTCCATCATCCGCTTTCTCGAACACGCCGACCGGCGCATCCGGCTTTACATCCGCGCCAAGGAGAAGCTGATCACGCTGCTGGAGGAGCAGAAGCAGGCCATCATCCACCAGGCCGTCACGGGCCGGATCGACGTCCGCACCGGCCGGCCTTACCCGGCCTATAAGCCCTCCGGCGTCGAATGGCTGGGGGATGTGCCTGAACATTGGGAGGTGAGGCGCCTCAAGTGGGTTACACGGCTACAACGAGGATATGATTTGCCATCGGACAAGCGTTTGCATGGCCCATTTCCTGTCGTGTCGTCTGGGGGAGTGATCGGCACACACGCTGTGTCAAAGAGTGCCGGGCCAGGCGTTGTCATGGGTCGTTACGGTTCGACGGATGCGGTATTCTATATCGATCAAGACTTTTGGCCTCACAACACTTCACTGTTCGTTACCGATTTCCAAGGAAACTCGAGAAAATGGTGCTACTACTTGCTTCGTACGATATCAAAAGCGGACCACTCGGAGAAGTCAGCCGTTCCGGGAATTGACCGTAGGGACCTGTTCCAGATTGTTGTGCCGCTACCGCCAGTTCACGAGCAATGTGAAATGTTCCGTTACATCGATTCCACCACGGATAAGCTCGCTGAATTGATCGCCTTCCAACATCACAAAATTAGACTCCTCCGTGAGTGCCGCACGCGCCTGATCGCCGACGTCGTCACGGGCAAGCTCGACGTGCGAAGCGCAGCGGCAGAGCTGTCCGAATCGAAACCGGTCATGGATGATGGCAGTCTTGATGCAATTCAAGACGGAACTGGTCTGCGAGTTGCCGAACGGAGTATTGCGCAGGAGGCAAGCCGATGACCGACTGGACGAAATGCGTGGCGGTGGAGCGCAGTCCCCGCAAGATCAGCGGGGCCTGGGCCTTCGCCGGGACGAGGGTTCCCGTATACGCCCTCTTCGAGAATCTGGAGAGCGGCGCTACCGTGAAGGAGTTTCTGGAATGGTATCCCGAGGTCAAGGAGTGGCAGGTTGCCGCTGTGCTCCAGCGTGAGGCCGAATATTTCAAAACGCCCGCCCGGGCATGAAGGTTCTGTTCGACCAGGGAACGCCTGCGCCGTTGCGGAGCCACCTTTCGGAGCACTCCGTGGATACGCTGGCGGAGAAGGGCTGGTCGAACAAGGACAACGGCGAGCTACTCGATCTGGCGGAGCACGAGGGATACGATGTTCTTGTGACAACGGATCAGAACCTGCGCCACCAGCAAAGCTTGGCGGGCAGGCGACTCGGCATCGTAGTCCTGCTTTCCACGGCCTGGCCCATGATTCGTCTCCGCACGGCGGATGTCGAATTGGCAATTGCGGTGGTGCGGCCCGGCGAGGTCGTCGAGGTGCCAATTCGGGCCGATTGATGTGACGACAGACCTCACCGAACAAGGGCTCGAACGCCTGATATGCACCGCGATGGCGGGCCATCCATGCGATCCGCCCGCAGCGGACACCGGCAGCGAAGCGGCAGCCGGCGTCGGAGGCGCAGGCTGGCTCAGCGGAAGCTGGCGCGACTACGACCGTGAATATTGTGTCGATATTGCCCAACTCGCGGCCTTTCTGCGCGCCACCCAGCCTGAGATCGCAGAGAGCCTGGCGCTGGACAAGGACGGCCCGACCCGGCGCAGATTCCTGGCGCGGCTACAGGGCGAAATCTCGAAGCGGGGCATCATCGAGGTGCTTCGCCAGGGCATCCGGCGCGGCGCCCATAGTCTGGAACTCTTCTACGGAACGCCCTCTCCCGGCAACCGGCAGGCCGGGGAACGCTTCGCGCAGAACCGCTTCTCCGTCACGCGGCAACTCCGCTACAGCCGCGACGAGACGCAGCGGGCGCTGGATATCGCGCTCTTCATCAACGGGCTGCCGGTCATCACCTTCGAGTTGAAGAACAATCTGACCAAGCAGACGGTGGACGATGCCGTCGAGCAATACAGGAGGGACCGCAACCCGCGCGAGAAGCTGTTCGAACTCGGCCGCTGTATCGCCCATTTCGCGCTGGACGAGTCGGAGGCGCGCTTCTGCACCCATCTGAGAGGCAAGGAGTCGTGGTTCCTGCCGTTCGACCGGGGCTGGAATGACGGCGCCGGCAATCCGCCCAACCCGAACGGACTGAAGACCGATTACCTGTGGCGCGAAGTGCTGACCCCAGAGAGCCTGACCGACATACTCGAAAACTACGCCCAGATTGTGGAGGTCCGGGACGAGAAAACCGGCCGCAGGAGACGGACGCAGGTCTGGCCCCGTTACCACCAGCTGGATGTAGTACGCCGCCTACTGGCGGATGCCGTCGATTACGGGGCAGGGCGGCGTTACCTGGTCCAGCACTCGGCCGGCAGCGGAAAGAGCAATTCTATCGCCTGGCTGGCGCACCAGCTGATCGGGCTCGGAAGGGACGGCGCCACGATCTTCGATTCCGTCATTGTGGTCACAGACCGCCGCATCCTCGACCGGCAGATCAACGACACCATCCGCCAATACGCGCAGATCGGGGCCACCGTGGGCCATGCCGACCGGTCCGGCGACCTGCGCCGTTTCATCGAAACGGGCAAGAAGATCGTCATCTCGACGGCGCAGAAATTCCCCTTCATCCTCGATGAGATCGGCAACGAGCAGCGCGGTCGGCGCTTCGCTATCGTCATCGACGAAGCTCATTCCAGTCAGGGCGGCAGTACCAGCGCCGCAATGGCCCAGGCTCTTTCCGAGGCCGGCGCCGAGGGACAGGACGAGACGTTCGAGGATCGGATCAACCGGCTGATGGGGTCGCGCAAGCTGCTCCCCAACGCCAGCTATTTCGCCTTCACCGCCACCCCGAAGAACAGGACGCTGGAGATATTCGGCGAGCCCGACCCGCAGCCGGATGGCACGGTCAAGCACCGCGCCTTCCACGGCTACACGATGAAGCAGGCGATCCAGGAAGGCTTCATTCTGGATGTTCTCGCGCACTACACGCCGGTGACGAGCTATTACAGGCTCGCCAGGACCATCGAGGACGATCCGGAGTTCGATGCGAAGAAAGCGCAAGGGAAGTTGCGCCGCTTCGTCGAGGGCCACGATCACGCGATCCGTCTCAAGGCCGAGATCATGGTGGACCATTTCCACGACCGGGTTCTCGCGCAACGCAAGATCGGCGGCGAAGCGCGCGCGATGGTGGTCACCAACGGAATCGAGCGGGCGATACAGTATTTTCACGCCATCCGGGACTATCTCGCGGAACGCAAGAGCCGATACCGGGCCATTGTGGCCTTCTCCGGCGAGCATGAATTCGGCGGCAACAAGGTGAGCGAGGCTTCGCTCAACGGGTTCCCCTCCCGCGCGATCGCGGAGAGGTTTCAGGAAGACCCTTATCGTTTCCTGATTTGCGCGGACAAGTTCCAGACCGGCTACGACGAGCCGCTGCTGCATACCATGTATGTGGACAAGACCTTGTCCGGCATCCAGGCGGTGCAAACCCTCTCGCGCCTCAACCGGGCACATCCGAAGAAGCACGATGTCTTCGTGCTGGACTTCCTCAACGACGTCGAGACGATCCGCAGCGCCTTCGCGGATTTCTATCGCGCGACGGTCCTTGCCGACGAGACCGACCCCGACCGGCTGCACGACCTGCAGGCGGATCTGGACGGCGCGCAAGTGTATGCGCCCGGCCAGGTCGAAGACTTTGCGCGACTCTATCTCGACGGGGCGGGGCGTGAACGGCTCGATCCGATCCTCGACGCCTGCGTCGCTGTCTACAAGGATGATCTGGGCGAGGACGAACAGGTCGACTTCAAGGGCAAGGCCAAGGGCTTCATCCGGACCTACAGCTTCCTTTCCTGCATCCTGCCTTGGACCGATCCGGCCTGGGAGATTCGTTCGATCTTTCTCAACTTCCTGATCCCCAAGCTCCCGGCGCCGCGGGACGAGGATCTGTCGAGAGGCATTCTCGACGCCATCGACATGGAGAGCTACCGCGTCGAGAAGCATGCGATGCGGCAGATCGGACTGCCCGACGAGGATGCCGAAATCGAACCCGTGCCGACGAGTGCGGGTGGGCACCGGCCCGATCCCGAACTGGACCAGCTTTCGCACATCATCGACCAGTTCAACGACCTGTTCGGCGGCATAGAGTGGGAAGACGCTGACCGCGTGGCGCAACTCATCACCGGGACGATCCCCGAACGTGTCGGGGCCGATACAGCCTACCGGAATGCCCGGCAGAATTCGGACGCCGAAAACGCCCGCATTGAACACGAGAAGGCTCTTCTGCGAGTCATGACCTCGATGATGAAGGACGACAACCAGCTGTTCAAACAGTTCATGGACAATGACGGCTTCAAACGCTGGATGACCGACACGGTGTTCGAGTTGACGTCGGAACAGGTAACGGCCGTTTCAGGCGCGGGAAGCCCGACCCATCCAGCCTGACTGTTGCAGCCGGCAGCAGAAGCCGCCCGGCGCTCGATTCCAAAGGGGATCTTATACAAAAGTAACCAAGGGGCAGAAAGCCTTGAGGTTGTTGGGGATTTATGAATGGAGTTAGGGCCCATTCCGCAGCCACCCGTTTATCATGGGGTTTATATACCAGCTTACCCGAGGTGACGGGACCTCTGCGGCAGCGCTAGTCTTCAGCGGCCTCTTGCCGGGTCGCAGGCATCTGGTTCCACGGGGAGTGCAGCCCGAGGCGACTGTCCAGATACTCGATCATTGACGAGACGAACACCCCCTCCATGGCCGTGTCGGCGATCATCACGCAGAGTTTGCCATCTGGCGAGTGCAGTACCGCGTAGTCACCCCAACGATTCTGGCCGCGAACGACCCTGCCACCCTCCTCGCTGAGCCACTTGCAGTAGTAGTCAAAGACAGGCTTGGCTGGGGTGACCGGAGCTATCATGCTTATGCCGCGAGCTCGACTTGGTCTTCCTGCTCCCCCATTCCGGAACCGAGCCCATCGTCGTGGATGTGACCCCGTTTTACTGACGAGTCGCTCGACTCATGCATCTTCCAGAACCGGTCCGGCGCGACCGGGATGCCACCGAACGGCTTGCCGGTGCGGGCCAGAGACTCGTCGAGCTCGGCGCGATAGACGATCTGCAGACCGCGCTTCGCCTCCTCCTCTGTGCTGCCCTGCGTACCGATATAACGCTCTAGGCACATTGCCACCCATGCGCCCTCCTCCTCGAAGAGGACGAACCGCAGGGTACTCTGGTGCTTCGCGTCTCCCGTTGACGCCATGTCAGTCTCCATCGGCGAGTTCCGTATAGGTAATATGAAGCGCGCGCTGGCGCGGCGCAATCCCCACGGGTTCGGCTTACTCGGCCTCCCCCTCGCGCCTGAGGTAGTCCCACTCCGCCTTCGGCGGCCCGGCCATGATCGCGCGGGCGATGCTCTCCGGGCTGTCCGGGATCGGCTCCGGCATGGCCTTCTCGACCGGGCGTCCGCGCGAACGCTTGAGCTGATCCTGCTTCTCAGTCACGGCTCTGGGCTCCCTCGCTGCTCGTTCGGGACGATACGCCCGCGCCGGGGCCGGCGGCAAGGGCGGCGGGACCGGTCGCTGTCACTACCTCCTGACCCTGCTATTGGAGAGTCGGTCCTGCCCCGTTGAGCTAGTGGTCGTGCGCGCGTTCTATACGGCCTCTCCTAGTCTCTTCCGGGCCTCCCGGAAGCGGTCTAGGAACCGATAGACGGTTCCGCTTCCGCCGTTCAGCAACGCGGCTGATACGGCATAGCTGACCGCGCCGGTTTCGATTGTGATCCCTACGGGGATCATGAGGAGCTTGAAGAGGTCTATCTCAGCAAACGCGCAGATAGCGAGGGATATCACAAAGATGATGGGCGTCTTTGCTCCCTTCCCATTTAGACCCCATTTCTCATAGAGTTTCCACTTGAAGAGCACGTTGCACAACTCTTCGACGATGAGCGATATGAAGAGCCAAACTACGACCGCCCAGAGTAGCGCCTCGATGTTGAAGTCCTTGAAGGCATCCATAGTCAGTCCTTTCAGGGCTAGCGCGTCGGTCGTGCTGGCGGCGGCCAGTTGATTCCAGGAGGCTCCAAATGCAACAAATGTTCTACTCTCTGCACTACCGCGTTCCCGACCTGCATGGCCGTCGCCGCTCTTTCAACTCGATGGTCAAGGCCACGTCTGAGACAGTATCAGACATCGTTGAAGTCCGAGGTCTGGAGGAATATGACGACGGCCTACCTTGGCGCGGCCCAATGACGGAACGTTCCCTGACCACCATGATCGAGCAAGAGGGTGCCACTCTCGGCGCTCTTCACATGGCGTGCTTCGTTGGTTTCGTCGCCATCAAGGCCGGGGTCGCCTCCGTTGAACAGGTTCTTGGCGATTGCGGCCTCATCCATGAGATCATCCACAATCTCGATTTCGTCGAGGGCGAGCCGTGCATCGCTACACGGGCAGAGCTGGCGGAAATGGCTCACCAAATCGAGCAAGCCATCCCCGGCCACCCCTACGACTAGTCGTCGGTATTGTCCTTGACTACGTCGGTCGAAGCGGCTCGACGCACCGCGTCGATCCCGTCTCGGGCATCGCTCTTCGCGTCATACATCTGCGAAGTCGCCACTGTCTCGTGATTGGCGGCAACCAGATTGAAGTAGAAGCGCCCATCCGAGGCCTTGTTGATTGTGTAGTAGGGCTTACGGTCGGCCATGACCAATCTCCCGCAACTGCGTTGGGCAGTTGACGACCGCATGCCAGCCGGTATCATGGTCTCGCACTGGCGGTCGTCTCTGTGCCCAACTGGTTTCACTGCTGACCGTTGGTGCAGGGCCGGAGTTCTCTTGCGAAGGGGGCTCCGGCCTACATTTTGCGATCACCGCGCCGTATGACATACGCGATATTGAATTGCAAGCCCGTTCGATTTGGCCGCATCAATTTTTGTGTGGGCGGCCTTCCTGACGGGTCAGTAGTCTTGTTCTCGGTGCTATTGCGTCGGCACCGTCTAGCCAGCAGGCGGAGGAAGAGCTTCGGATAGCGTGAGCGGCTCCGTTGGGGTCGGATGATGTACAACTGCACCGGGCCGGACGGTAAGGGAACGGTCGCTGTCACCACGGAGGGCCGGGAGACGTTGCCTCAACCACCGCTTCAGGCGATACTTCCCGCGCCGTAGCGCAGGTAGTCTGCTTCCTGGATTCAAGTAGAGTGCGCGGCATGGGGAGGCCGAAGACATGACGGCCCGAGATGCCGACCGGCCCCACAAGAACGCCTTGCTGAGGAAAGCCCTCCAGCGAGCCTACGAGGACATGAAGGAGGCAGACGACGACGGAAACTCTCAAGCCCGGCGACCGGGTCAAGTTGACGTCAGGTGACCCCGCCATGACGATCAAAGTGATCAATCAGGAAGAGGCGCTCTGCGAGTGGTTCGTCAAGGGCCAACTGAAAGAGGCAACATTCCTTCTAACGAGCTTGCGCCGCTTCACGCCGGCAGCCGTTGCCCGCGCTTTGCGCGGATAGCCGCTGTCAAATTAACTACATAATTCCCAATTTTTCCGGCCATATGCGCTCGCCCATTTTCGAATAAGACAATCAATAAACCATTGAACGCCCCCTTTTATTTAGTTTGAGGTGGCTCCGCCAGATCTATATGAAAACCGTTGTCGGTACCTCGTATTTCGCGCAGTGTTCGCCTCGCTATCGTCTCCGCAAGCTTGCCGCTGACATTTCCTTCGACATAGAGTCCGGTATCGGAGATCGGCAATCCTTCATACAGTTCGTGCCGAGTGCCACTAAAGTAGGGACGCGTCCTGCCCCGTATTCTGAAAACCTGCTCATTGAAGTCTGAACCGACTTGTTTCGCCAGAAGCTCGCAGAGCCGCACCAGCACTTGCCGATGTGTGGTAGCTTTGTGGGACTCACCATCAAGCCAAAAGCCTACCGGAGAAACAGATCGGTTCGCCACAGTCCGAGCTTGAGCAGATTTTCTTCCGGAAACTTTGAACTCTTCAACTGATTGGTTTCCGTATACAAGATTCCCCTTTTTGTCCGAGCTCTGCGTTTGTTTTCCCACCACGGCCGGTGTTGTTGGAATGGTTAATACTCTGCCTGTCTCACCGATGATTCCGAGCATTCCTAGCAGAAAGTCGGTGATTGTTATGGGATCAGGCCGGTGTCCTGATATCTCCTCCACCGCAACTACGAGTTCCTCACGTAGAAGACTGTCTGGATCGCGTAGAACGGTGTGCCAAGCCTCCTGTAAAGCCGCGCGAACGCTTCGGTCGCGTTCTTGACTATCGAACTCGTGCTTGGCTTCCAGTAGAGCGTCGCCGCTGACCACATTATTCCGGTTAAGAAAGCGGTAAAGCGCAAGAGCAGCCTCTGACGGGGCCTGCTCGCAGACATTGATGCGGAAGAACAGCCGTTGTTCCCAGTTTGTTTGAGCGGTCGGCAAATAGAGCCACCAAACTAGGCCGTCAGTGAGTACCGCTAGTGGTACACTTTCGTCGAACGCATAACGTAGCAGTTGTTCTTGATGCTCCGTAAGGTCGGTTCCCGCTCGCTTCACCTCGACCAAGACGAGATTGCGCGCTTGCGCGCGGAGACAATAGTCCACCCTTCCGCCTCGAACTGAGTACTCTCGATCAACCTCATTCTCATCGTAAACGTTCCATCCTAGCGCTCCGATAACCGGATTTACGGCCCGTTCCCGAGTATCCGGTTCACTGCTACGGGAGAAATCGGTTGTGGCCAACCGCGCGATATGAGCCGTCAGTTCCGTCAACTCAGGCATCGGTCACCGTCCAAATACTCAGCAGCACCGAGCTAATCTACACATCCCATCGGTTGTCGTCCATCAACCGTGTAACGAACGCGCCTTCGTCTTTCCCTCGCCGCTGGACCCGACAAGGACAGTCCCGTCGTCTCGGCCTTTGACAGTAAGAAAGGCGGGAGGCCGGTATCAACGATGAGCGTTCGCGTGACCTGTGGCACGCGGTGGCGAGTGAGGTCGTGGCCGGTGTGAGCAACCAGACCGTTGCCCGGATACGTGTACGCGCGCTGCCGACCATGATGCTTCGAAGGGTTCTTAGGTCAGAGACAGCGAAGTCGAGGACGCCGCCTAGCCGGTTCAGGCGATCATCGTTGAGCCCCTAACCTGTGGTTCGGTTGACGACGGGAATGCTCCTGAAGCCGAACTACGGGGGCGCCTAGCAAAGCAAGAGCGCTCAACTAACCAGTTTTCCCGGGCGAATCCACGTGAACGGCCGTGACGCCCTCCCGCGCTCTAGGCGAAACCAAGATAAACAGGCGTTAATAGACGGCATGCTCAGAGGCTCGTTTTCTGCCTGCCGTGTTGGATCGGTAGAGATTTCAGGCAACGTCGACATTGTAGCTGCGGGAGGCGGGCAACGCTCTATGTGGTTGACGCTTATACCTCAGTTAGCTTCCGATTCGTTCGAATGCCCGCTGCGGAGAGAGAAGCTCCATGGAGTCTAGGTCGAGACATGCGAAATCAGAACTCTCGTAGTCAAGAAGTGGCCTCCCATAGTGTGCGATAAACGTTGGTCTCTTCCGTGGCCAGAGCACGTTGATCGGCAAGGTCCGGGCATAGGGATAGATCTTCACTATCTGCGGAGGCCCCGAGATTGATTCATATGTGCAGTCTTCTATGAGATCCCCAAGAACCTCCAATGGCTCCATATCCAACGGACCCGTCTGGAGATTGCCCGCCTTCGCCAAACGGTGGTATAGAGAACCGTAGGCCTTCATTACGTGATCGCCCATGAAGAGAACGGGTTTCGTACCACCGGTCTGCTTCTTGTGAAAAGTGAGTGGACGATAATGAAACCGTTGAAGCTTTGTGTCGTAGTAGAGAGACCAAGCTTTGAATTGCCGCCTTCGCCATGAGTAGCCGGCGAACAGGAGCTTAAAGTCCTTAGTATCGATTTCACTGTTCCCTTTCGGAAGACTATGCACCTCTTTTCGCATATGCTCAATTACTTTCAAAAGATGCGGACGAAGAGAGGTGATATCCTGTTCTCGGCTCCGGCTTTTTCGATAGTTGGTGACGGAGTTGCTCAGCTGAAGCAGAATTGGATAGGCAAACGCTGTATCGCCGCAAAACGCCAAGACGGAATCTTCTCTCGCGAGCGGGAACACTTTCGGGCAGCAATCCCAGCGCGCCCCGAATGACAATCGACTGTCGGACGCGACTATGAGTTCATCTCGGTCAGGACGTTCGCGTATCCAGGCTGTGACAAGTGTCATTGGCTAACCATCGTGTATGGACGGGAGGTTCTTGACGAACGGTAAACGAGGCCATTCGCGATGTACGAGGTAAGCGCAGCGCTGATCGTTGGTGGCGCTGGCCGAAATCTCCGGATCAGTCAGTCTTTGCTCCAGCAATCCTAGCCTAAGGCACATCGACTGGCTGTCTCCATATGGAAGACCCTCTTGTCCCTGCAATGGCCAACATCCGGCATCGTCATTGCAATCATGCGGATCGACCACACCTGTTTCTGCCTTATACGCGATTGCAGCAAGGAATCCCCTTATTATGCCGGTCCATGGTCGCGAAGGTCCGCAATCTGACGTCTTCGTCCTCGACGGCGGAGTATTTCCACGAGGAGGGCGGCTACTATGCGGCGGCCGGCGGCGACAGGGAAGCGGCGCGGGCGAAGGCTGCGGAGCACCGTCAGGCGAGCGTCTGGCACGGGCAGGCGGCGGCGGCGCTGGGGCTGGCGGGCCGGAAGGTCTGGGCGGGTGCGTTCGAGGCGCTTCTTCAGGGCCATGTGCCCGGAACGGACATCCGGCTGGGCCGCAAGCGCGACGGCAGGCACGAGCACCGTCCTGGTTTCGACATCACGTTCTCCGCGCCGAAATCGGTATCGCTGGCGGCGTTATTGCCGACGGACAGGCATCCGCGCGGCGACCGGGGCGTGCTGCGCTGCCATGACGAGGCGGTGAAGGCGGTACTGGACTGGATCGAGAAGACGATGCTTGAGACGCGGGGCTACGATCCCGCGACCGGCAGGCGGCCACGCATCGGGGGCCACGGCATGGCGGCGGCGCTGTTCCGGCATATCGCGAGCCGCAATCTCGACCCGCAGCTGCACACCCATGCGGTGGTGGCCAACATGACCCGCGACGGCGAGGGCCGCTGGAAGAGCGTCGAGCCGACCCTGCTGCACAGGAACGCGCGGCTGATCGGGGCCTATTACCGCAACGAGCTGTCGCGGCGGCTGATCGAACGCGGCTATTCGGTCGTTCCGGCGATGGCGGGGCGCCTGCAGAGCTTCGAGATCGCGGGCTACGACCGGCAGATCAGGGAGGCCTTCTCGACGAGAAGGAAGCAGATCCTGGCCTATCTTGACGAGCGAGGCTGGGACCACGGGCAGGCGGCGGCGCAGATCGCGGCGCTGGCGACGCGGGCGCGGAAGGCGGAGCCCCTGCACGCGATGCTGCGGACGATCTGGACGGACCGGGCGCGGCAGCTCGGCGAGGTCCCGGTTGTCCACCGTTCGCGCGGGGCGGTTTCGCTGCCGGCGGCAGAGCCCGCGCTGAAGATCGTCTGGCAGGCGATGCGGCACTTGGAGGAACGCCAGTCGGTGTTCGCCGCGGGGGAGCTGGAGGCGCTGGCGCTCGGACACTCGCCGGGGCGGCATTCGATCGGGGCGGTGCGCGAGGCGATCGACTGGCTGGTCCGGGACGCGCACCTGGTCGAGGCGAACCTGAGGCGCGCGGACCGGGCGTTCGTGACCGACCGGGCGCTGAAGGCGGAACGCGCGGTGATCGCCGCGATGAGGGCCGGCATGGGTGCGGGCGCGCCGCTGGCCCGGGAGGAAGAGGTCGCGGCACGTCTCGCGGGCGCCGGCCTCACCGAAGGACAGGAGGACGCGGTCAGGACGGTTCTGCTAACGCCCGACCGGACCGTCGGGGTGCAGGGTCGTGCCGGAACCGGCAAGACGACGATGCTGTCCCATGTCCGCGAGCTTGCGGGCGAACGGTTCGTGCTGGGCCTTGCGCCGTCGGCTGCGGCGGCGCGGGTTCTGGAGCGCGAGACGGGCATGCATGCCCGGACGCTGCAATGGTTCCTGGCCCGCTGCCGGTCGGTCGAGGGTGGCCAGCCCGGTACCGAGCGTCTGAAGGAACGCTTCCGGGGCGCGGTGCTGGTGCTGGACGAGGCGTCGATGGTCTCGACGGACCAGATGAAGAGCCTGATGCGGATTGCCGACGAGCTTGAAGTGGCGCGCCTGGCGCTGGTGGGCGACCGGAGCCAGCTGCGGGCGGTGGAGGCGGGCCAGCCCTTCCGGCTGCTCCAGAAGGCGGGCATGACGACGGCGGAGATGAACGAGATCCTGCGCCAGCGGACCCCTGAGTTGAGAAGGGCCGTCACGGCGGTGCTGGAAGGCGAGCCGGGCGAGGCGGTGGAACTGCTCGGCAGCAGCGTGCACGAGGTTCCCTGGGACGAACTGGGGACCAAGGCGGCCGAGGCCTGGCTCGCGCTCGACGCCGGGACGCGGGCGCGGACCCTGCTGGTGGCGCCGACGCATGAGCTCCGCGCGGAGATCAACGCGGCCGTGCGCGAGGCGCTGGCGGCAGAAGGCGTGCTCCGGGGAAAAGCGCTGCGCGTCGACCGCCTGGTCGGGCTCGGCATGACGCGCGCCGAGATGGCGGACGTGCGCAACTACCGCGAAGGCGACACGGTGCTGTTCAACCGGGACATGGTGAACTTCCGGGTGAAGAAGGACGAGGCGATGGCGGTCACCGGCATCGAGGAGGACCGGCTGCTGCTGCGGCACCCCGACGGCAGGCCGCGCCATATCGCGCCGGAGCGGGGCCGCACCCGCTACCGCCTGGAGGTCTACGAGACGCAGCCGATCGAGATCCGCGCGGGCGACCGCATCCGCTGGACCCGCAACGACAGGAAACGGGATCTGGTCAATGGCGAGCAGGCGGAAGTCCATGAGATCACCCGGACCCGCGTACGGTTCCGCCAGGCCGACGGGCGCGTGATTTCGCTCAGGCATGACGATCCGCAGCTGCGCCATCTCGACCATGCCTGGAGCTCGACCGTGCACGGCGCGCAGGGCAGCACGGCGGACGGGGTGATCGCGGTGCTGGACTCCGGCCACGGGGCGCTGACGGACCAGTCGACCTTCTATGTCGAGATCAGCCGGGCGCGGGACAGCGCGGTGGTGCTGACCGACAACCGCGAGGAGCTGGTCGAGGCGCTGGAGGCGCATACCGGCGAGCGGGCGACGGCGCTGGAGGCGGTCGGCGAGGAGATCGGCCCGGACCTGGACGAACTGGCGCGCCGCATCCCCGACAAGCTGCCGGTCTGGACGCCGCGCGAGGACTGGACCCTGCTGGAGGAGAAATCCCGCAACGAGGGCACGATCCTGTTCCGCGTGGAGGGCTATGGCGAGCTGATCGACCGCACACGGCGGCTGGCGGCGCTGTTCCCTGACCTGCCGGCCGCGATCCGCGAGGAGGTGGACGGCCTGCTTGCCTATGACCGAGGCTGCCGCGAGGGCGATGGCGGGGCGGCCGAATTCCTGGGCCTTCTGCATGCCCATGACGAGCGGCGGAAGGCGCTGGAGCGGGAAGCCGAGGCCCGGGACCTGCCGGTTGCCGGACTGGAGGACTGGCCGGCCTGGCGGGAGATGGCCGGACGGCTGGCGGCGAACGGCAGCGCCCTGCTGGAAGAGGTGGGCGCGCGCGCGGGCGGGGCCGGAGAGCGGATCGCCCGATATCCGGAACGGTTCGAGGCCCTGTTGCGTCTCGACGGCGCCGTCCTGCGGTTCGACGCGCTCTATCGGGATGCGCTCGAACGGGCGGAGTCTGCCGCCATGATCCCGTTCCATGCCGGGAGCCATGGCGAATTGCTGGAACTGGCTCGCGCGCTCGCTCCCGAAAGGGTCGTGCCGCAGCGCGTCCGGGCCGCGGTCGAGGAGATCGTTGCCGCGGCCGAAGCCGGCGAGGCGCGCCGGGCCGAGATCGTCGCATTCCGCGACGGAACGGCCGCGCTCATCGCGGAGCATGATACGCTGGAGGAGCGCGCCGACAGGGAGCCGCCAACCGTGCTGGAGGACTGGCGGGGCTGGGCAAGGCGCGCGGAGCGGGCTGCAGGGCGCTGGCGGGAGATGCGCGGCGATCCCGACCTATGGCAACCGCATTTCGACCGGCTCCCCGATGAGACTGCCAAAATAGCGGCCTCCGTCGACCGGCTTGAGGAATTCAGGGACCGGGACCGGGCATGGGCGGCGCTGGCAGGTGAACGTCGGCGGTTGGGCGATCTGGCCAAGGCCCGCGACATCGATGCGTTCTATCTCCGCGGCTGGGACGCCTTCGCCGGACGGGCAGAAGCGTTCGCCGCACGGGAAGGCCTGCCGGAAGCGGCGGCGGCGTTCGCGGACCGCATACTGAAATTCGACCGCGAGCGCCGCGAGGCGCGCGCCGCCATCGACGGGTTCCTCGCGGGCGAGCGGGAACACCGGCAGGAGTGGCGCGCCCTGCACAGGGAGGCGGAGCGGCGGCGGGAAGAGGAGGACCCGAACCTCTCCATGGCCGAGCTTCCCGGATACGCCCCGCTCTCGGAGCGCGCCCGCAATCTGCGCGAGACCGGCGAGGCGATCCTGGACGCCGGCAATGCGGAGCGCCACGGCCCGCATCTCGGCCGGAGCAACAACAGGGAGAGAGTTGCCGCCGGACTGAAGCGCCTCGACAGGCACGGGCCGCTGGATGAGTTCGTCGGGGTCAGGGAGCGGCTTGCAGCCGCGCGCGCGGCTGCGGAGGCGGAAGACAGGCTGCCCTTCCACCATCGCGGCTACCGCGAGGCCGTCGGGGAGGCGGAAAAGCTCGCGAAGGACGAAGACCTGGAAGCGCCGGCGCGGCGCCGCCTGCAGGAGGCGCTCGACGAGCACGCCGCCCGGCAGGCCGAATGGGCGCGGGCTGCGGCCTTGCTGGCGGACGTCCGGAGGCTGGACCGGTGGGGCCGCGGGCTGGAGCGCAGGGCCCGGCGCGAGGGCGTTCCCCTGTCCCTGCTTGCGAGCTCTTCGCGCTGGCGCGAGGCCGGCCGGGTGTTTGCGGAGGAGGCGCGTTCGGCGCTCGATGACGGCGAACTGCATGAGCGCGGCCACTGGCGGAGTTGTCCCGAAGAGTTCGGGAAGATCGAGGACGCGGAGCAGCGCGCGCTGGAATGCGCCGATATCCCCACGGCCGACCGCGAACGGATCGAAGACATGACGCGCGCGGAACTGTCCCGGCTTCGCGGCGGACATGGCAGGCACGGTTTCAGCACCCGCTGGGTTCCCGGGACGCCGCTGGCCGCGGGCGACCGGCTGCGTCTCAGGCGCGGGCGCGACGGGCCGGAGACCGAGGCGGTCGTGCTGCATTCGGGATGGAGCGCCGCGCGGCGCGACAACGATGTCGTGACGCTCCGCTGGCTCGCTACTCCGCCGGGCCATGCGGTCCGGGAGGAAACCGGGACGGTTGTCGTGCGCTATATGCGGAACTGGGGCGTGCGCATCGCCGACTGGAGCGACGAGCGCCTCAGGAAGGCGGAACTGGACCGGCAGACGTCCGTATCCGCACAGGACTTCCCGCTGGACTGCCGGCAGGACCTCGTCGCCGGCGACCTGCTGCGCTGGGTCGAGCTGCTTCATGCGGAAGAGAGGGAAGCGCAGGCGGATCGCCGGCAGCGCGGCAGCCTGCCCCGGACCCGATCCGGGGACCTGCCCCGGGCGGTGCATTTCGAGGGGCGGCTCCTCGTCAGGACGGTGGCGGAGACGGCGAGGGATGACCGGTGCCTGGTCGAGGTCTTCCGGCGCTCGGATGGCCGGCCGCCGGGCGAGCGCGTTATCTTTGTCGACCAGATCACCGGACGCGGCTGCCGGCGCGCCTTCGCCGTCGACGAGGAGGAACGCCTGGTGGAGGCGCGCATCGAGACCCTCCGGATCGACCGGGAGCGCCGCCTTCTGCACGAGCGGAGCCTCCACATGTCCATGCGGCCCTGAGCGGGAGGCGGGAGAAGAACGTCATGGCGCTTGAGCTTGTAGACAAGACCGGGACCGTCCTGGAGCGGGTGCTGGAACGGGAGGAAGACGCTGCGCTCAGGGCGGTGAAGGCGGGCGAGGCGGACGAGGAACAGCACGAGCTGTATTTCCGGACTGTCGGCCAGGCGCGCGCGAAGGAACTCTGGTTCCTCTGCGACTGCCGCCGCAGCGATGCCGGCGAGCGGCCGGTGATCGTGCCCCGCAAGGGACGCGCAGGACGGTATTTCCTCGTCAATCGTCCGAACCCGGAGTTGCCCCATGCCGAAGGCTGCGTCTTCGGCCCGGTCGCGGACGAGGATGAAGAGCGGCCCGTTTCCCGAGGCCGGGCGCCCCGGCCCGTGCATGGCGACCGGTTCGACCCGTTCGCGCCTGCCGACAAGGACGATGACGAGCCGACGGGCACCGCGCCGCGCCGGACGGGGACAGGCCCGTCGCGGGCGCCGCAGCATACCGGCGAGGCCGCCATCCTGCGCATGCTGATGCAGACCGCGCGGCTGAACAGGCTGGACGCCGTCGAGTGCATGGCCTCGCCCGGCGACTGGCTCCCGGAAATCGTCCGCGCGGCGGCGCAGTTCACCGTCGCCGAGGGGATACCGGCATCCGAGTTCCTGTTCACCGACCCCGCAGACTGGACCGGGGGCGAGGTCGCCAGGCGGCTGGAGGAGAGCGGGCCGCGCTGGCCCCGGGGCGACAAGCCCTTCGCCATGCTCTGCTGGCCGGCGTGGAGCCTCGGCAGTCATGACATCAATCCGGACCACCGGGATGCGGGGCATGTCGCGGTCGAATCGGGAGTGCACAGCCCCGAGATCGGCGGGAACCGGATCCGCGGACCGTGGCTCGTCCTCGGGACGGTGGCGCGGTCCGGGGAGAGCGGCTCGTGGGCGTGCCTCAAGGCCCGCGCCCAACCGATCGTTGCGCCGGACTGGCCGGTCCCGGTGGACTCCGGGCAGGAGCGGCGCGCCTTCGCCGTGCTCCGCCGCCTGGTGCGGGAACTGGAGCGGGATGCGGGGCTGCGCCATGCGCTCGGCGGTCCCGTCCGCGTCGAACTCGAAAAGCCGCTGACCTGGTTCATGACCGGCCGCCGGTCCTGCCTGCCGGATTTCCTCGTTACCGTCGCCCCGCCGGGGGCAGACGCCGCCGCAGACCGCCGCGACGGCCGCGCCATGGCGCGCTATGTCATCGAGGTCATGGGCCTCGACGATCCCGGCTACGAGCGGGACAAGGCCAGGACCCATGCCCGCATGCGGCGGATCGGGCGCCTGTTCCGCATGGAGGCGAACAAGTTCGACTCGGCCTTCAACGGCATCGAGCGGCAGGCCGGGCGGATCATGCGCGATATCGCCAATGACCTCATCAGGCGATGGGGCATGGCAGCACCGACATAAGCGCAGGCGGTCTGTATGCCGTGCGCTATGGCGCCGGCAGCGGCGTGCCGGCCGGCAGTACGGAGACCGGTGAGTTTACAGCCAATATCGCGCTGACTGCCGATTTCGCGAACAGCACGATCTCCGGCTGCATCGGATGCGACGGCTCCGGTGTGACCGATCACGTCTTCGTCGACGCC
>Ga0209021_1001970_pt1 | contig 18898 bp, 12 predicted proteins | sample PinacodermFT_FD_187299 | JGI IMG/M metagenome (GOLD analysis project Ga0209021, IMG submission 187299) | Host-associated microbial community of the marine sponge Aplysina aerophoba from Gulf of Piran - sponge pinacoderm, lysed by freeze-thaw... | ecosystem: Host-associated > Porifera > Sponge >... | reverse complement strand
TGGCCTATGCCAACCAGCGCCAGCAGTTCGGCCAGCCCATCGGCCGTTTCCAGATGATCCAGGACAGCCTCGCCCAGATCATCGTGGAGGAGGAGGCGGCGCGCTTGCTGGTGTACCGGGCGGCCCACCTGGCGGACCGCGGGCAGCCCAACAACCTGGAAGTGTCCATGGCCAAGTACGCCGCCGCCGAGGCCGCCGCGCACGCCGCCGACGGCGCTTTCAAGATCCTGGGCGCCTACGGATATTCGACGGAGTTTCCGGTGGAGCGCTACCTGCGGGACGCCAAGTCGTACCAGATCGTGGAAGGTTCCTCGAACATCCACAAGCTGATTATCGCCCAGGACGCCCTGGGTTACCGGAGGGCGAATCGTGCGCCGGATTAGGCACGCGAAAACCCGCTCGTGCGCTTGACGCCCCGGCGCTTTAAGACCTATTGTTTCCGTCTCCTGACAAGGTAATATTAGGACAGTGGCTTTCAAGTGATCGACCCCGTTTCCACCTCCGCTAACCCTCCTTCGTCGTCGGGTAAGCCCCGCATCGGGCGGTGGCGCCGGTACGCCTTGGCCATCGCCGCCGCAACGCTGGCCGCGGGCCTCGCGGCCCAGGCGGGCCGCACGCTCGTACTCGCTCAGCAAACGGCTCCGGACGCGACAACCCTCCGCGAACAACGCATCACCAAGCTCGCCGGCGCCAGCGACACCCTGCCAAGACTGTTGACGGACCTCGGCGTACCGGAGGCGGCCCGCTATCGCTGGCATTTCGCGGTGGCGAAGGAACTGGGCGTGAACAATGTTCTGAAGGAAGGGGACACGGTCCACTTCTACTTCACGTCCTCGTGGGGTTCGTCGGAACTCGGACGGTTGACCGCCCTGCGCATCGAGCGAGCCGGCCTGGGACGCGGGTCCTGGGACTACAAGGGCGGCGAGATCGCCTACCACAGAGAGAAGAAGCCGCGTCCGACGCTGGCCGCGCCCGAGCCGCCATCGCCGGACGAAAAGCCCCGCGAACAAGCCGGTGCACGAGCCTCGTCCGAGCCGAAGGCCGAACCGGCCCGTGCCCCGGCGGCGGCCGCGGCATCCACCGCCGGCGAGGATGCCGTGAAGCCGGTGACCCATGTGCTGCGCAAGGGCGAGACACTCGGCCGCGTGCTGCGGCGCCTCGGCGTTTCCCTGAAGACGCAGCAGCCCTGGATCGACGCCATCCGCAAGCAGTATTCGCTGAAACAGTTGTATCCGGGCCGCAAGATCGTTCTCTACTTCGTCGCCGCGGCTTCCGGCGATGGCGGCGGCCGGACCTTGCGCGCCTTGCAGATCGAATCGCGAGGCGGCGCCCTGCTGACGTGGCAATGGACCGACGGGCGCATCGTCTACCGCGGCAGGAATCACCAAGTGGTGCCCGGCGAGCTCGTGACGGCGCCCAAGCCCGCGGCCAAGGCCACGCCCACCACGACGCCCAAGCCGGTCGCCCAACCGGCCGCGTCCGAGCCAAGCGCACCCACGTCCCAACCGTCCGCGCCCATCCGGTCGTTCGAGCCCTTGGACAAGGTCACCCGCACCATCGGCCCGGGCCAGACTCTCGGGCGGATCTTCCGGCCTCTCGGGATTTCCGGCAAGGAAGCCGAAGAGTGGTTCGATGCCTTTGACCGGCAGTATCCCGTCACTCGCCTCAAGCCGGGTCAGCGGCTCCACCTGTATTTTGAGGCGGTGTCCGCGGAACGCCGGAGCGCCGGACTGAAGGCCATCGAGCTGGAGGTGAAGAAGGGGCGCAACCTGAGTTGGCAACGGGTCGGCAAAGCGATCCGCTTCACCAAGGGACGGTTACCGGAGCGCGGACAAGAAAGCCCGACGGGCGTGGGTTCCGTGGCCAACGGAACGACGCCCGCGCCACATGACGACGCCTTCCTGTCGGAATATGCACTGGCCCGGATCAAGCAGAGGAACGGCTTGCTGGAGTACATCCCGCCGTCGCAGGAGCAATCCAACGGCAACCACGCGCTGCCGTCGCTGGAAGACACCGAACAGGTGACGCACACACTGAGAAGGGGCGAACACCTGTGGGGCGTGCTGCGGCGCTATGAGGATGACAAGCGGGAACAGCGGCTGTGGCTCACCGGGCTGCGCCAGCACAAGGCCGTGCGCCGGTTGCGCACCGGCAGCGACATCAACCTCTACTTCGCGACGCCCGCCAACGGCAACGGCGCGCATGGGTCCAATGGAAACGGCAATCACACGTCCAACGGCAACGGGGCCGGGGCCGGACGGCTCCAGGCCCTCCAGATCGCGCTACGCTCCGACCTGCGCCTGACCTGGTACCGCGACGAAAAGGGCATCCGGTTCTACAAGGATGAAGTCCCCTACCAGCAGGAGGTGCGTTCCATCAGCGGGGTGATCCCCAACGGCTCGCTCTACCAACACGCCAAGAAGGCGGGCGCGGACATGACCGTCATCTCCCGCATGGTGGACATTCTCGGGTGGGACATCAACTTCCAGAGGGACCTTCAGCCGGGTGACAGCTACCGGGTGCTCTACCGAAGAAAGTACCGCCCCGGCCATCCCGAAGCCGATCGGGTCCAGGTACTTGCCGCGGAAGTCGTCAACGCGGGGCGCACGCACTCAGCCGTCTACTTCGAGGACGCGGACGGCGAGGGGCATTACTACGACGGCAAGGGGCGCTCGGTGTCGCGGTCCTTTCTACGTTACCCCGTCGAGTTCAGGCGCATCAGCTCGCGTTTCTCGCTGAGCCGCTTCCATCCCGTGCTCAAGGTGCGGCGGCCACACTACGGCGTGGACTTCGCCGCTCCGACGGGGACCCCCATAAGGGCCGCGGCGGACGGCCGCATCACGTACCGTGGCTGGAAGGGGGGCTACGGTCGTCTGGTGGAGATCAGCCACGGCGGCGCGATGAAGACGCGTTACGCGCACTTGAGGCGTTACGGACCCGGCATCCGTCGCGGCAGGTCCGTGCAACAAGGGCAGACCATCGGATACGTGGGTTGTTCCGGGCTATGCACCGGTCCGCACCTGCATTTCGAGATGTGGCAGGACGACCGGTACGTGGACCCGTTGCGCGCCAACATCCCCGTGGACCGCCAGCTCGACCCCTTGTTGCTGGAAATCTTCAAGGGCACCAAGCATCTCTTCTTCGACCGTTTGGAAAACGGACACAAACGTGCGACGGCGCCCGCGCCGCGACCTTCATGAGCACGGCGGCTAAAGAACTCTCTCCGCCCGCCGAAAAAGATAGTGTACGGACCTTGCGCGCTTTCGTTGGCGTCCCCGTCGGGGCTGCGGTCGTTCGGGCCTGGGCGACCGTGCGGGGCGGTTTCGAAGGCGCTGCGATTCGCTGGGTGCCCGACGAGAACCTGCACGTGACGCTGAAGTTCCTGGGCAACATTGAAGAGACCCGTGTTGCCGCCATCGGCTCGGCCTTGGGGGAGGCCCTGTCCGGCACCGAGGGGTTCGCGGCCACGGCGCGGGGCCTGGGGGTCTTCCCGGATGCCAACCGCCCACGCGTCCTGTGGATCGGGCTCGACGCGCCGCCTCTGACGGCGATGGCCCGCGGCGTGGAACGGGCGTTGGCGCCTTTCGGCGTCGAACAGCCGGCGACCCCGTTCCGGCCCCACGTGACCGTAGGACGTTGGCGCCGCCCCGCGCCGCGGGACCCGCGCCGGCGCCCGGCGCTGGCGCGCTGGCGGGACCACGAATTCGGGAAGTTCCCGGTGGACGAGGTGACGCTCTTCCGCAGCACGCTCCGGTCCGCCGGCGCGATCTATTCTCCGCTGGAGGTCTTCCCGTTGAAGCCCGGCGGGAACCCTTCGGCCAGGGAAGGCAGCCGGAACCACTAGACCAAGTTTCAGAACCCGATCGAGGAGAGCCATGGACGCGAACAAGGAAAAGGCCATCGAGCTGGCGGTGAGCCAAATCGAGAGACAGTTCGGCAAAGGTGCGATCATGAAGCTCGGGGAGGGCGTGCAGCCGCGCGACATCCCGACCATCTCCACCGGCTCCATCGGCCTGGACATCGCCCTGGGCGTCGGCGGCGTGCCGCGCGGCCGGGTGGTGGAGATCTACGGCCCCGAGTCTTCCGGCAAAACCACCCTGGCGCTGCACGTCCTCGCCGAGGCGCAACGGCAGGGGGGGATGGTCGCGTTCGTGGACGCCGAGCACGCTCTCGACCTGAGCTACGCGCAGAAGCTGGGCGTCAAGACCGACGAGTTGCTGATTTCGCAGCCCGACCACGGCGAGCAGGCCCTGGAGATCGCCGAGACCCTGGTGCGCAGCGGCGCCATCGACGTGCTGGTCGTCGACTCGGTGGCGGCGCTGGTGCCCCGCGCCGAGATCGAAGGCGAGATGGGCGATTCGCACATGGGCCTCCAGGCGCGCCTCATGTCCCAGGCCCTGCGCAAGCTCACCGGCACCATCTCCCGGTCCCACTCGGTGGTGGTCTTCATCAACCAGATCCGCATGAAGATCGGCGTCATGTTCGGCAACCCCGAAACCACCACCGGCGGCAACGCGCTCAAGTTCTACGCCTCGCTGCGCATGGAGATCCGCCGCACCGGCGCGCTCAAGGACGCGGACTCGGTCATCGGCGGACGCACGCGCGTGAAGGTGGTGAAGAACAAGATGGCGCCGCCTTTTCGCGAGGCCGAGTTCGACATCCTCTACGGCACCGGCATCTCCCGGGAAGGGGAACTCGTGGACATCGGCGCCGACATGGGCATCCTCGGCAAGAGCGGCGCCTGGTACTCGTTCGAGGGCGACCGCATCGGACAAGGCCGGGAAAACGTCAAGCAGTTCCTGCGCGAGCACACGGACATCGCCGAGCAGTTGGCCGAGCTGATACGCGCCAAGGCGGGACTCAAGCGCCCCGGGCAGGAGGCCGCCAACGGCGCCGAATGATCATGCGCCGCGCAGGCCCGGCGCCCCCGCCGCGGGGCATTTGACATTGCCTTCGCGCGCGCGGGAATGCTATCAAGGGGCGTCATGACGTCCGGCAAAGCGATTCGCGACAGCTTCCTCGACTTCTTCAAGGACAAGGCCCACACGGCGGTGCAGAGCTCGTCTCTGGTGCCGCAACAGGACCCCACCCTGCTCTTCACCAACGCGGGGATGGTCCAGTTCAAGAACATCTTCCTGGGGGTGGAGCGGCCCGCGTTCAAGCGCGCCGCCAGCGCCCAGAAGTGCCTGCGCATCAGCGGCAAGCACAACGACCTGGAGGCGGTGGGACGGGACACCTACCACCACACGTTCTTCGAAATGCTGGGCAACTGGTCCTTCGGCGACTACTACAAGGAAGAGGCCATCGACTGGGCCTGGAACCTGCTCACGCGGGAATGGGGCCTGCCCAAGGACCGGCTCTACGCCACGGTGTTTCGCGACGACGACGAGGCGGAAGGGCTGTGGCACCGCATCAGCGGCCTGCCGGCGGAGCGGGTGCAGCGCTTCGACGAGAAGGACAACTTCTGGGAGATGGGCGACACCGGCCCCTGCGGGCCGTGCAGCGAGATCCACCTGGACCGGGGCGCCGAGGCCTGCGACCTTACCGGCGAGCCCGGCCACGTGTGCGCCGTGAACGCCGGCTGCGCGCGCTACATCGAGCTGTGGAACCTGGTGTTCATCCAGTACAACCGCGACGCCGCGGGGACGCTGCACGAGTTGCCGGCCAAGCACGTGGACACCGGCATGGGGCTCGAACGCATCACCGCGGTGCTCCAGGGCGTCTTCTCCAACTACGACGTGGACCTGTTCCGCGACATCATCAGCGCCACCGAGGAACTGGCCGGAAAGGCCTACGGCGACAACGACGACGCGGACATCTCGTTTCGCGTCATCGCCGACCACGCGCGCGCGGTCAGCTCGCTCATCGCCGACGGCGTGCTGCCGAGCAACGACGGCCGCGGCTACGTGCTGCGCCGGCTGCTCCGGCGGGCGGCGCGCCACGGGCGTCTCCTGGGCTTCGAGGAGCCGTTCCTGTGCCGCCTGGTGGAGCCCGTGGCCCGCGTTCTGGGTGAAGCCTACCCCGAGCTGCGCGCCGAGACGGAGCGTATCGTGGGGACCGTCCGGGCCGAGGAGGGACGCTTCGCCGAGACCCTGGACAAGGGGCTTGTGCTGCTGGAGGACTCGCTGTCGGAGCTGCGCAAGTCCGGTGAGGGATCGCTGCCCGGAGACGTGGCGTTCCGTTTGTACGACACCTACGGGTTTCCGGTGGACTTGACCGAGGACATCCTCCGGGGCGAGGGCATCACCGTCGACCACGAAGGGTTCGAACGGCTGATGGAGGAGCAGCGAACCCGGGGCCGAGCCGCCCGGGACACCACCGCCCACGGCGAGAGCCTGAACGTCGCCGACGGCCTCCCCTCCAGCCATTTCATGGGCTACGACCGCCTGGAACACGAGTCGCGGGTGACCGGCCTCTATCGCGGCGACGCGCCGGCCGAGGAGGCGCAGGAGGGCGACGAGGTGGAGATCGTCGTCGCCGAGACCCCGTTCTACGCCGAGTCCGGCGGACAGGTGGGCGACCGAGGCGTCATCCGCACGGCCCGCGGCGACATCGTGGAGGTGCTGGACACGTGGCACCCGACGCCCGCGGTGTCGGTGCACCGGGGCAAGGTCGTCAACGGCCGGGTCGCGGCCGGGGACGAAGTGGAGCTGGCGGTGGACGGCGAACGGCGCCGGCGCGCCATGCTGAACCACTCGGCCACCCACATCCTGCACGCGATCCTGCGCGAGGAGCTGGGCATGAACGTGCGTCAGGCCGGCTCGCTGGTGGCACCCGACCGGCTGCGCTTCGACTTCACCCACGACGGCCCCGTGGATCCGGAAATCCTCGAACGCATCGAACGCGAAGTGAACGAGCGCGTGCGTGACAACGGGGGCGTCTCCACCGAGGAGATGGCCTACGACGACGCCATCCGCGCCGGCGCCATGGCGTTCTTCGGCGACAAGTACGGCGACCGCGTGCGCGTGGTGCGCATCGGCGACTTCTCCACCGAGCTGTGCGGCGGCACCCACATCCATCAGGCCGGCGACATCGGGCTCTTCCGGCTGAGTTCCGAGGGCGGCGTCTCCGCCGGCGTGCGGCGCATCGAGGCCGTCACCGGCGCCACCGCCTTCGACGTCATGCGCGCCTACGACGCGGTCCTGGGCGAGATCGCCGGACTGCTGCGGAGCACCAACGAGGACGCCGTGGAGAAGGTGCGGCGCCTGCTGGAGCGGCAGAAGGAGCTGGAACGGCAGGTGGCCGAGCTCAAGGGCCAGCTCGGCCAGAACCGGGTGCCGGACCTGCTCGCCAAGGCCCGAAAGAATGCCGCGGGGGCGAGCTTCATCGTCGAGAAGGTCGACGGGATGGACGCCAAACAGCTTCGGGAGACCGTGGACCAGCTCCGCCAGCAGATGCCCGACGCCTTCGTGTTCCTCGCGTGCCCCGGCGAAACGAACGTGATGCTGGCGGCGGGGGCCGGCGGCGGACTCGACGGACGCTATCACGCCGGGAACATCATCAAGCAGGTGGCGCCCGCCGTGGGCGGCGGCGGCGGCGGCCGCGCGGACTTCGCCCAGGCGGGCGGAAAGCAGCCCCAGAAGACCGATGAGGCGCTGCGTCTGGCCCGGGAAATCGTGTCCGGTATTTCTTGATGCGCGAGTCTCTGGGAGGTACCGAGTGAGTCAAGCCACTGTCGAGAGCATGCTGACGGTGCCGCACTTGGCGTTCAACGACCCGCGGCTCTTCCGGGAGCTTCTGGGCAACCAGGACGAGCACCTGAAGATCGCGCAGCGGGCGCTGGGCGTGAAGTTCCAGGTGCGCGGCACGGAGATGGAGATCGTCGGCGACCCGCCCGACGCGGAGCTGGCACAGGAGGTCATGCGCCAGCTCTACGGGCTGCTGGAACGAGGCTACCCCGTGTACGGCAGCGACGTGGACTACGCCATCCGCATCCTCAGCAGCAACGCCAGGGCCAACCTGCAGGAGATCTTTCTCGACACCATCTACATCTCGTCGCACAAGCGCACCATCACCCCCAAGAGCGTCGCCCAAAAGGCCTACATCGACGCCATCCGGCGCCACGACATCGTCTTCGGCATCGGCCCGGCGGGCACCGGCAAGACCTACCTCGCCATGGCCATGGCCGTGTCCGAGCTGATGAAGAACAACTACGCGCGCATCATCCTCACCCGCCCGGCGGTGGAGGCCGGGGAAAGGCTCGGCTTTTTGCCCGGCGACCTCGCCGAGAAGGTGAATCCCTACCTGCGGCCGCTGTACGACGCCATGCACGACATGGTGGATTTCGACAAGGCGCGGCGCCTGCTGGAGCGGGGCAGCATCGAGGTGGCGCCGCTGGCGTTCATGCGCGGCCGCACCCTCAACGACTCCTTCGTCATCCTCGACGAAGGGCAGAACACCACTCCCGAGCAGATGAAGATGTTCCTCACCCGACTGGGCTACGGCTCCAAGGCGGTCATCACCGGCGACGTCACCCAGATCGACCTGCCCGCCGGCCGGCTCTCCGGCCTCAAGGAAGCCTGGCGCATCCTGCGCGGGGTCGATGGCATCCGCTTCAGCACCTTCACCGAGAAGGACGTGGCCCGGCACCGCCTGGTGCAGGAAATCATCACCGCGTACGAGCGCGACGCCGGTGACGCCTAGGGCAACCGGGCGCACCCGGGCGGCCCGGCGATGGCTGGCCGCCGGCGCACGGGCTGTTCCCTCGACCACCATGGCTGAGAGCGTCCTCACCGTCGACATCGTGCGCCGCGGGCCGGCGAGACGCGTCTCGACACGCGGATTCAAGGCCAAGGCGCGCCGCATCCTGCGGTTGCTGGAGCAAAGCGACTGCGAGTTGAGCGTGGCGCTGGTAGGTGACGGCGAAATCCGCGAGCTGAACGGGCGCTATCGCTCGCGCGACGAGCCCACCGACGTGCTCTCCTTCCCCGTGGACGAGTCGTTGCCCTCCGGCCCCCGGCTCATCGGCGACGTCATCATCTCCGTGGAGAAGGCCGCCCGCCAGGCGCGGCAACGCCGCCGCACCCTCGAAGACGAACTGGAAGTGCTGCTCATCCACGGCATCCTGCACAACCTGGGCTACGACCACGAGCGCTCGCCCGAGGACGAACGCGAGATGCGCGCCCTGGAACGGCGCCTGCGCAGGGAGTTGAAGGCCCCTCCTGGATTCCCGCTTTCGCGGGAATGACGACTCGGGGTGGTGGCGCCGCTACGTGGCCGAGCGGAGTTTGACACCGCCCGGAAGGCGGGAGTCAGGAACTGCGTTATTGCCGTCCACGCAACATCGGCTATATTGAGTAGCACCATCGATCACCCGACGTTGCGAAACCAACCGTTGCAGGAGCCCACCATGTTTGACGAAGCACGCGAACAACTGACCCAACTCGAGGACAAGCTAAGACTGCTACGGAGGCGCCTTTGACGTCGAAACCAAGCAGAAGCGCATCGACGAGCTCGTAACCCTCACCGCCAAGCCCGACTTCTGGAACGACGCCGACAGGGCCCAGGAGGTCCTCAAGGAACAGTCCCTGCTGCGCGAAGCCGTGGACGACTACGGCAAGTGCCAGACCAGCATCGAAGAGGCGCGCTTCTTCCTGGAGCTGGCGGAGGAAGAGAACGACGCCGAGGCCCTGGAAGAGACCGAAACCCGCCTGCGCGAAGTCACCGACAGCGTGGCCGGGATGGAGCTGCGCCGGCTCCTGGGCGGCACCGACGACCGCCGCGACGCCATCGTCACCCTTCACCCCGGCGCCGGCGGCACCGAGTCTCAGGACTGGGCCGAAATGCTGCTGCGCATGTATCTTCGCTGGGGCGACCGGCGCGGCTACAAGACCGAAATCATGGAGTATCAGCCGGGCGAGGAGGCCGGCGTCAAGCGCGTCACCTTCACCATCGCCGGCGACTACGCCTACGGCTACATGAAGTGCGAGGCCGGCATTCACCGGCTGGTGCGCATCTCCCCCTTCGATGCCAACTCGCGGCGCCACACATCCTTCGCCTCGGTGTTCGTCTATCCCGAGGTGGACGACACTATCGACGTGGAGATCAACGAGTCCGACCTGCGCATCGACACCTACCGCGCCAGCGGCGCCGGCGGCCAGCACGTCAACAAGACCGACTCCGCGGTGCGCATCACCCACCTCCCCACCAACGTCGTCGCCGCCTGCCAGAACGAACGCTCGCAGCACAAGAACAAGGCCATGGCCATGCGCATCCTGCGCTCCCGGCTCTACGAGCTCGAGGTGCAGAAGCAGCGCGAGTTGATGGACAGCTACGCCAAGGCCAAGAAGGACATCGCCTGGGGCAGCCAGATCCGCTCCTACGTCCTGCACCCCTACCGCATGGTCAAGGACCACCGCACCAACCTGGAAGTCGGCAACGCCGACGCCGTCCTCGACGGCGACATCGACCGGTTCATCCAGAGCTATCTGATGGAGGGGGAGGAGGGTTGACCATCGGCCCGGCCAAGATGCCTGGCGGAGCAAACCGGCTCTCGCGGATCGCGATAGCCGTGGTTTCTCTGGCGGCGCTGTGCGGCTGCGGCGCTGGAGTCAGCGTTGGCGGCTCCTCCGCCGAGTTGGAGCGGCCGACCGAATTGGAGACGCCCACCGCGGCGGAAATCGAAGGTACGCTGAACAGGCTGTCGCAACAGACGAAACCTCCCGAACCGTTCAGCTTCGGCGGCGCTGTCGTTACCTGCACGGCATTGGGCTGTCCGGTTCCCGACGCGATCCACGTCAACCACGTGCGCCCCGTTCACGGGCGGCTCGATTTCTCGGGTTTCGATTTCATCGAACGACGCCGCGCCGTGTCGCTGGCAACGAAATCGCGGAGCTCCGGCATGGGAGACCACTTCATCAGCCGCCGGACGCTGGGCGGCTGGATGGAACACGGCTTCTTCCTGGTGGAGACGCTGCACGAAGGCCCACACGCCGATTTCAGCTACAGAACCTACTACATGGGGCGCCCGACTCCGACGAAACCAGCCGTTTCGGTGAGCGGGACGTGGTCGGGGGTCATGGCCGGCGTCATGGCATCATCTTCCGATGATGACGCTGTCTTCGTCCGGGGAGACGCCACGGTAACGGTTGCCTACCCCGGTGGCTCTCGCGCGGCTCTGGTTGACGTCGAATTCGCAAGCATCACCCGTGAAGACACGGGGGCGCGAATCAGCAACATTTCCTGGGAGAATCTGGCATTGGAGGGCGGACAATTCGCCGCGGGCAATGTCCTGCACAACCACGGCGATGGATACTTCGGCACGGAAGGATTCCCTGCTTCACGAGGGGGCGGCGTCTTCGGCCAATTCTACGGGCCCAACCACGAGGAAATCGGCGGTCTGTTCCATCGAGAGGGCCTCGCCGGCGCGTTCGGCGCGAACCGTAACGACTGATACGTTCCCGCACTAACGGGCTCCACGTGGAGCAGTACCCTCAAGAAAGACCCTCTACCTGCCCCTGGGCGTTGACGTGGATGCTCTCTGCGGCCGGCGTCCTGGGCAGGCCCGGCATGGTCATCATGTCGCCGCAAATGGCCACCACGAACTCCGCGCCCGCGGACAGGCGCAGTTCGCGCACCTGCACCTCGTGGCCCTCCGGGGCGCCCTTGAGGGCGGGGTCGGTGGAGAAACTGTACTGGGTCTTGGCCATGCACACCGGATAGTGGCCGTAGCCGCCGTCCTGTAGCGCCTTGAAGCGGTTGCGCACCGCCGGCGTGGCGGTGACCCCGCCAGCGTGGTAGATGCGCTTCGCCACCGTCTCGACCTTGTCCCACAGCGGCATATCGTCGGGATACAGGGGGCGGAAGTCCGCCTCTCCCGCCTCGACAACCTCCACCACCCGGCGCGCCAGGGCTTCGGTGCCGGCGCCGCCGTCGGCCCAGTGGGTGCACACCAGGGCGGGGACGTCCAGCGCGGCCGCGACCTCCGTCACCGCCTGGAGTTCGGCCTCCGTGTCGCTCGGAAACCGGTTCACGGCCACCAGCGCCGGCACCCCGAACTGCCGCACGTTGGCGAGATGGCGCGCCAGGTTGGCGCCGCCCGCCTTGACCGCGGCCACGTTCTCGTTGCCGAGAGCGGCCAGCGCCACGCCGCCGTGCATCTTCAGCGCCCGCGCGGTGGCCACCACCACGACGGCGTCGGGCGCGAGGCCGGCCTTGCGGCACTTGATGTCGAAGAACTTCTCGGCGCCCAGGTCCGCGCCGAAACCCGCTTCGGTCACCACGTAGTCGGCGAGCTTGAGGCCGGTGCGGGTGGCAATGAGCGAATTGCACCCGTGGGCGATGTTGGCGAACGGCCCGCCGTGGATGATGGCGGGACTGTTCTCCAGGGTCTGGACCAGGTTGGGGGCGAGAGCGTCCTTGAGCAGGACGGTCATGGCTCCATCCGCCTTCAGGTCGCGGGCCGTGACCCACTCTCGGGCGCGTGTCTGCCCCACCACGATGTTGCCCAAACGGCGCTGGAGGTCGGCCATGTCCGCGGCCAGACAGAAGATCGCCATCACTTCCGAAGCGACGGTGATGTCGAAGCCGTCGCTGCGCGGGAACCCGTTGGCGAGCCCGCCGAGGGAACAGACGATCTCGCGCAGCGCGCGGTCGTTCATGTCCACCACGCGCCGCCAGGAGATGCGGCGGGCGTCCAGCCCCAGCGCGTTGCCCTGGTGGATGTGGTTGTCGATGAGCGCGGCCAGCAGGTTGTTGGCGGCGCCGATGGCGTGGAAGTCGCCCGTGAAGTGCAGGTTGATGTCCTCCATGGGCACCACCTGCGCATAGCCTCCACCCGCGGCCCCGCCCTTCATCCCGAAACACGGTCCGAGGCTCGGCTCACGGAGACAGACCACCGTCTCCTTGCCGATACGGTTCAGCCCATCGGCCAGACCCACCGACGTGGTGGTCTTGCCCTCGCCGGCAGGCGTCGGCGTGACGGCGGTGACGAGCACGAGTTTGCCGTTCTTGCGGTCGGAGAGGGAACCGACGTAGGAGAGATCGATCTTCCCCTTGGTGTGTCCGTAGGGGAGCAGCGCCGCCCGCGGAACCCCCAGGCGGTCGCCGATCTCCGCGATCGGCTTGAGCACCGATTTCCGTGCGATCTCGATGTCGCTCTCTGCCATGCCCCCCTCCCCCGGCTTCCGGTTCCCGGCTCGGCTTCAGTGCCGGTAGCCTCGTATCCGATCGTAGCGCTCGATCTGCTCGGCGGTGAGCTCGCGGGTGCTCTCGATGTGCGCGAGCAGGTGGATGGCCTGGAGTTGTCCGCGCATGATTCCGAGATGCTCGGTCATACGGGTCGTTTCCGCCGCGGTGGGCCGTCCCGCGGCAAACAGGTTCGCAAGGTGCGACTCCGCCTGGAGTATGGCCTCGCCCTTGGCGATGGCCCTGGTCTTCATTTTAGCGTGAATCGCCTCGATGAGCGCGATCTGTTCCCGGGTGAGATCGAGGTTGGCCTTGAGATCGAGAAGGTGCCGCGGCCCGGGGAAACTGTTCAACTCGGCCGGTCGAGCGAGGCCCATGCCTTCGCCACTCCGCAACTCGCGCACCTCGTCAGGCGTGAGGGTTGCGAACTCGGCGCTTTGGGAATGCGCATAAGGGGACATCGTGTGATCATGCTGCGCCAACGCCCAGGTCGCCGCGAGGGCGAAGAAGCCGATACAGCCAAACAATCCAAACGCCTTTGTCGTAGTGGTCATCATCAAGACTCCGTGGCTGCGCCTGCACTTCCACGCCGCCACTCATGGGCAGCGAACCCATAGACACGGTCAGGTTGGTCAACAACGATCGAGCATGGCGTCGATAGTGGGAAGAGCGGCGCGGTGATCCCTGCCGGTGACGGGAACAACGTCTCTTTGTTGGGTCTCGTCGCTCACGCGCCGCCGAGGCCGGAAGTTTGGTATCGTGCACCAAACAACCGGCCGAGCGGCAGCGATCTGGACGCCCGAGTAGCGGCGGGTTTCGACTAGTGCAGCGGCGAGAACGACGCCGGCACGACGATGGAGTTTTCCTGGTGGAGCAGCATCTCGCGAGTGGTGGGCGGCCAGTTGGGGAGCTTCATGGCATCGGCGCGCAGCCGGGAGCGTTCGCCCATGTCCTTGTACGGCCAGATGTGCACCCACTGGTTGAGCGCGCCGTAGGTGGTGAACCAGGCGGCCGCCAGGGGCGAGATCTTGACCCGGTCCTCGATGCAGTCCTCCCAGCGCTTGATCAGGTCCGGGATCAGGCCGGGATGCACCGTGTAGGTGCGGATCTCGTAGATGTTGCCCATCTCGCGCGGCTCCAGCGGCGGGGAGAAGGGCGCGGGCTGAAAGACCTTGCTCTCCTGGGTTACCATGAAGTCGCGAACCTTGGGCGGCCAGTGGCCGGTGGCCCGGGCCTCGGCGCCGATGCGGTCCTTTTCCGCGAAGCTCTCGTAGGGCCAGATGTGGATGACCTGGTTCAGTTGCCCCACCTCCGAGTGAAAGAACGCCCCCAGCGGGGAGATCTTGGCGCGGTGCTGCAGCCCTTCCTCGAAAGCCTTCTCGAAATCCGGCGTCTTGCCGGGCTTGAGCGTGTAGGTTCTCATCTCGATGATCATGTGTTTCCTCCTGCGGTCGGCCAGTGAAGTCTGCTCCCTTTCTTTCCGTTTTGACCGGCAAATGCAAACACCCTCTCCTCGTAGGTGTTACGAAATCGTCAATTGCCAATTGACGGCCGACATGCTAGCGTCTTGGGATGATCAGGTCACTGAGGAGGTCGTGATGGCGATGCAAAATCCTCCCCATCCCGGAGGGCTCGTAAAGCGGCAGTGCCTGGAACCACTGGGGCTTTCCGTCACCCGTGCTGCTCGGGGCCTCGGCGTGACGCGTCAGGCACTTTCCGAACTCGTGAATGAGCGAACGGGAATTTCCGTGGATATGGCCATACGACTGTCGAAGGCGTTCGGGTCGACCCCCGAGACTTGGCTCGGAATGCAGATGGCCTACGATCTTTGGCGGGCGCGGGAACGCGCCGATCAAATGAAGGTCGAGAGTTTTGCCGCGGCCTGACGCGTCCAAATTCGCGCGACGACTAACGGCAGAGGAGCGCCTACCCCGCCCCGTTCGCCTCCAGATACTCCCGCAGCGCCCGCGCCGTGTAGGACCGCTTGCCGTCCTGGGCGACCTTTGACGGGGCACCGTGCGCGACCACGCGGCCGCCCTTGTCGCCGCCTTCGGGGCCGAGGTCGACGAGGTAGTCGGCGTCCTTGATGATCTCGAGGTTGTGCTCGATGGTGATGACGGTGTTGCCGGCATCGACCAGGCGGTGGAGGATGTCGATGAGTTTCTCGACGTCGGCGAAGTGGAGGCCGGTGGTGGGCTCGTCGAGGATGTAGAGGGTCTTGCCGCGGGATTCCTTGCCGAGCTCGTAGGCGAGCTTGATGCGCTGGGCCTCGCCGCCGGACAGGGTGTTGCTGGCCTGTCCCAGGGCGATGTAGCCCATGCCGATGTCGTCCAGGAGCTTGAGCGGGCGGTAGGCCTTGGGGAAGGGGCGGAAGAACTCCACGGCCTCCTCCACGGTCATCTGCAGCACCTCGGCGATGTTCTTGCCGTTGAAGCGCACGGACAGAGTCTCCTCGTTGAAGCGCTGGCCGCCGCAGCCGTCGCAGTTCACGAACACGTCGGGAAGGAAGCTCATCTCCTTGCGGATCCGGCCCTGGCCGGCGCACTCGTCGCAGCGCCCGCCGCTGACGTTGAAGGAGAACCGGCTGGGGCTGTAGCCGCGCATGCGCGCCTCGGGATGGAGGGCGTAGACCCGGCGGATCTCGTCCAGGAAGCCGACGTAGGACGCGGGTACCGAGCGCGGGGTCTTGCCGATGGGGGTCTGGTCCACCTCCACCGCGCGCTCGATGGCCTCCCAGCCGGCGATGTCCTCGTGTTGGCCGGGGCGGCCGGTGTTGTGCCCCAGCCGGGTCTTGACGCCCTTGAACAGCACCTCCTTCACCAGGGTGCTCTTGCCCGAGCCGGACACGCCGGTGACGCAGGTCCACTTGGCCAGGGGCAGGCGCACCTTGAGGTTCTTGAGGTTGTTCTCGCGCGCGCCGGTCACCACCAGCCAGTCGCCGCCCTTCAGGGGCCGCTCGGGCCACAGGCGGCGGCGGGTGGTGCCCAGGAACGCGCCGGTGACGGACTCGGGATTGGCGCACACCTCCTCCGGCGTGCCCATGGCCACCACCCGGCCGCCGCGCACGCCCGCGCCGGGGCCAAGGTCCACCAGCACGTCCGCCGCCCGGATGGTGGTCTCGTCGTGCTCCACCACCAGCACGGTGTTGCCCGCCTCCACAAGCCGCCGCAGGGTGGCCAGCAGACGGTCGTTGTCGCGGGTGTGCAGGCCGATGGTGGGCTCGTCCAGGATGTAGCAGACGCCGCGCAGGTTGGAGCCCAGTTGCGCGGCCAGACGCACCCGTTGGGCCTCGCCGCCGGACAGGGTGTTGGCGCGCCGGTCCAGCGTCAGGTAGCCCAGGCCCACCTCGTCCAGGAAACGCAGCTTGTGGTGGATCTCCTTCTGGGTCTTCTCCAGCACCATCCGCTCCGCGTCGGGGCTGTTGGCCACCAGCCGCTCCTGCGGGGAGGCGAAGCGGCCCAGCGCCTCCTTCACCGACAGCGCGGTGATCTGCCAGATGGCCTTGCCGGCCACGCGCACGCTGCGCGCCCGCGCGTTGAGCCGGGCGCCCTGGCACGACGGGCAGGTGCGCTCGCTCACGAACGACGCCAGGTAGCCGCCCAGCGGGCCGTCGCTCTTCACCTGGAGCCCGGCGAGCACGGTGAGCAGACCGGCCACCCGCGGGCGCGAGCGCCCGTTGAGCAGCACCTCCCGCTGCTTGGCGGAAAGGTTCCCGATGGGCACGTCGCCGGGGATGCCGAGCTTCCGCTCGAGTTCGCCCTGGCACTGGCCGAGGCGCCGCTTGAGGCCCGGCCGCCCCTCGGGCGCCTCGGCGCACAGCCGCTCCACCACTTGCGCGAAGCTCTGCTCGGGGTCGGGGATCACCAGGTCGGCGTCGAACTCCTCGGAGGCGCCCACGCCGCGGCAGTCCGGGCACGCCCCCTGGCGGCTGTTGAACGAGAACAGCCGCGGGTCCAGGGGCTCGTAGCCGACGCCGCAGGCGCGGCAGAACAGGCGCTCGTTGTAGACCTCCTCGGCGCCCTCCGAGAGCACGTGGATGACTCCGTTGCCCAGGCGCAGCCCCTGGCCCAGCACCGTCTCCATGCTCAGGCGTCCGGCCTTGGCCGTGCCCACGACGATGTCGATGTCGTGCTCGTGGAAACGCCCCAGCCCGTTCTGGAGCAGCGACGCGCTCAGCGCGGTCACGGCGCCGTCGATGCGCGCGCGGGCGTAGCCCAACCGGCGCGCCGCCATCATCACGTCCTTGTGGTAGCCCTTGCGCCCGCGCACCACCGGACTCAGCACGGTGATGTCCTTGCCGCGGTACTTGCGCCCCACCCGGTCGAGGATGCGGCTGCGGGTGAGCGACGTGATGGAGCCGCCGCACTGCGGGCAGTGCTGCTTGCCCACCTTGGAATAGAGCAGGCGCAGGTAGTGGTACAGCTCGGTGACCGTGGCCACCGTGGAGTTGCGCCCGCCCTGGCTCAGGCGTTGCTCGATGGCCACGGTGGGCGGGATGCCCGCGAGCACGTCGACGTTGGGGCGCGCCATGATCTTCATGAACTGGCGCGCGTAGGCGGACAGGCTGTCGATGTAGCGGCGCTGGCCGTCGGCGTAGATGATGTCGAAGGCCAGCGACGACTTGCCCGAGCCGCTGAGGCCGGTCACCACCACCAGCCGGTCCCGCGGAATGTCCACGTCGATGCCCTTGAGGTTGTGCTCCCGGGCGCCGATGATCTGGATCGCCCCCGCGCCGTTGATCGCCTTTTCGTTGGACCCCTGGCCGTCGGCGGCTCTCCCGTTGGCGGCCTTCCCGGCGGCAGCTTTCCCGCTTGTGACCTTCCGGGCCGCGGCCTTCCCGTTGAGCCCCTTCCCGTTGCCCGCTCGCCCGTTCGGGGCCGGCCCCTCGGTCCGTGCCGCCGCGCGCGGTTGCGTCTTGGCCAGCTTCGGGCTGAAGCGGGACGACGACGGGCGCAGGTGCTCTTTCAGGTAGCGGCCGGTGTGGGAGCTCTCCACCGCGGCCACTTCCGGCGGCGTTCCGATGGCCACGACCTCGCCGCCGCCGTCGCCACCCTCGGGTCCCAGGTCGATGATGTGGTCGGCGCACTTGACGACCTCGGGGTTGTGCTCGATGACCATCACCGAGTGGCCCTGGTCGATGAGTTCCTGCAGGGCCGACAGCAGCCGGCGGATGTCATGGAAGTGCAGGCCGGTGGTGGGCTCGTCGAAGATGAACAGCGTGCCGGTCTTGGTGGCCCGGACGATGTGGGAGGCGAGCTTGAGGCGCTGGGACTCGCCGCCCGACAGGGTGGTGACCGGCTGCCCCAGGCGCAGGTAATCGAGTCCCACGCGGACCAGCGGCCGCAGCCCGCGCACGATCTCCGGCTGGTCGCCGAAGAACTTCATGGCCTCGGCGATGGTGAGGCCGAGCACGTCGCGGATGTTCTTGCCCCGGTAGCTGACCTCCAGCACCTCCTGGCGGTAGCGCGCGCCGCCGCACTCCGAGCAGGTGGCGAACACGTCCGAGAGGAACTGCATCTCGATCTTCTCGAAGCCCTCGCCGCGGCACGACTCGCAGCGTCCGCCCTCCACGTTGAACGAGAAGGTGGACGGCGTGTAGCCGCGGAAGCGCGACAGGTCCACGCCGGCGAACAGGCGCCGGATGGGATCGAACGCCTTCATGTAGGTCACCGGGTTGGACCGGGGCGTGGTGCCCAGCGGCGACTGGTCCACCAGGATCACCTCGGGGACGCGGTCGATGCCGCGGATCTCGTCGCAGTCCGTCAGCGTGGCA
>Ga0209021_1001968_pt1 | contig 18909 bp, 19 predicted proteins | sample PinacodermFT_FD_187299 | JGI IMG/M metagenome (GOLD analysis project Ga0209021, IMG submission 187299) | Host-associated microbial community of the marine sponge Aplysina aerophoba from Gulf of Piran - sponge pinacoderm, lysed by freeze-thaw... | ecosystem: Host-associated > Porifera > Sponge >... | reverse complement strand
CTTGCGGAAAAGGTGCGGCAACTACTCCGGCGGAATGCCACGGCCCTCGTCGGCCACCGAGACCGCCACATGCAAACCGTCCCGCTCGGCGGCGACCCGGATGGGTGAAGGCCCCGACGAGTGGCGTGCGGCGTTGGCAAGGAGATTGTTCAGCACTTGTGTAATGCGCCGTCCATCCGCCTGCACGCGAGGCAGGTCGCGGGGAAGATCGATCTGGATCGCGTGGGTGCTGCCGCCGCTCAGAAACGCGTTGCGCGCCCGTTCCACGATCGCTGTCAGGTCGGCTGGCACCGGGGACACGGACAGCATCCCAGCTTCGATACGGCCGACGTCGAGGAGATCGCTGATCAGCCGGTGCATCTGGTCCGCCTGCTCGTCGATGACATGATAGAACGGTTCCAGCTCGGCCAGATCCGCTTCCGGCGAGGTGTCCAGCAGAATGTGGGTCGAGCCCTTGATGGCGGCCAGCGGCGCGCGCAATTCGTGGCTCACCAGGTTCAGGAACTCCGATCGCTGGCGATCCAGTTCCTTCAACTGCGCCAGGTCCTGCATGGTGATCACGACCGATATGACATCGTTCTCGGTGGACCGGATCGGCGTGACGTTCACCAGCACGGCTACGCTCCGGCCGTCCGGCACCGACAGCACAATCTCCTCGGCGCGCACGGTCTCGGCATTGATCAGATTCTGAGCGATCGGAAACTCGCTGAGCGAGATCTCGTGTCCGTCCGCGCGCCGGCAGGTGACCACTTCGAGCAATTGCACCAGCGAGCGGTCCGGCAACCGCAATCCTTCCACGATGCGCTGCGCTTCCCGATTCATCGACATCGGTATCCCGGTCCTGGCGCCAAACACGACCACGCCCACCGGCGAGGTCTCCACGAGAGCTTCCAGATCGGCCCGCGCGCGCTGCTCGTCGCGGTAGGTGCGCGCGTTGGCGATCGCGGTCGCCGCCTGGGCCGCGAACAGCATCAGCAGTTCCTCGTCCTCGTCCGTGAAGTCCGCGGCGTCCGCCTTCTCCGCGAGGAAGAAATTGCCGACCTGCTCGCCGCGGTGGCGCATGGGCATCGCCTGCAGCGTCTTGGAACGCATCAACTCGGGCGAGAAGCCGCGCTTGTGAACGTAGTCCGGCAGATCCGCGATCCGCAGCGGCCCCGGCAGGTCGCGGAGATGCGCAAACATCCGAAGACCTTCGGGCCACTCGGCGAACTGGCGTTGCTGCTCGTCGGTTAACCCGGAAATCACATAGCTGAGTACCTCGCGTGTCTCGTCAATGACAACGATTGCGCCGTAGCGCGCGCCCGTAAGCGCGCGGGCGCTATCGACCACCTCCTGCAGGACCGTGCTCAGGTCCAGGCTTTGGCTGATGCGCAGGATCCCCGCGCTCAATTGCGCAATGCGCTCTTCAAGCGCATGGATTTTTCGGGTCAGTTCCTGTTTCAAAATTCGCTGGATGCTCCCGGTCGGCCGCGAAGCGACGTTTCGCCAACGCCCCCTTCCCGTCGTGTTAGGCCCCCTTTCCCCAGCTTTCCTGAATTCACGAGATGCACACAAAATAAGTAGCTAACCTCGCAAGATACTCACATGATATGCGTATAGTAGTGCCTTGTATGTTTCATTTTCTTTGGTGCTTGGACAGGCCTCACTGTTACGACACTTTCGGACAATGCTCTTTCGCCTGCGAGATCTGCCCGGCCCCTCCCTGCGGGACGCGCTCGACGGTATCCAGCCCAGGATTGCTCTTTTTTATCCTTAGCAGGTCCTCCAGGCCGGGCGCGTCCCGCTCTTTTCCGTTCGCGCAATGCAGTATTGCTATCATCCTGGCGCTGGTGGGGTGCGGAGGCGGCACATCCCCGTCCGCACCGGCAAACGCACTGCCACTCGCCAATGCCGGGGCCGATCAGAGCGTTGACGCGGGCGCAACGGTCCGCCTGACCGGCAGCGGAGAAGATCGCGATGGCGTGATTGCCGCGTACCGCTGGGAGCGCGTGTCAGGCCCCCCAGTGGACATTGAGAATCCAACGGCCGCCAGCGCCGAGTTCACCTCGCCCGATTTCGAGGAAGGAAACGCGAGGCTCGTCTTCCGTCTGACCGTGACAGACGACGATGGAGCTAGCGCCGAGGACGAAGTCGTGATTACGATTCTTCCGCCTTTGATGCAGCCAATCTATACCGATGGCCTGCAGTTGCCCCCGAATACTACGGTTAGGACGCCCTGGCATCTGACCAACGTGCGCGTGACATTCGATCGCGCGCCGGACACGTTTGAGTCGTTTTGCAGTACGTTTCGGGTCGAGGGCGAAGTGGGCGAAAATATCAACCTTTATTTCTCGCCGTTCAACGGCACGATAAACAAAATGCAGTTCTATGGCGGTGTGCAGACCGCCATCAGTGGCCTGGACGCCGATGACCACCATACCGACAGTGGCCGCGGCGCGATCTTCTCGCGCTGGGACGAGCGTGACACGGCCGCCATCATGCGAGCTTCGGGCGGCCTCATCGAGAGTTCCGGGCACGAAGGCGACTTCATTGGTGTTCGAAACGATTTTTCCTGGGATGAGGGCCGATATCGGCTGTGTCTGCGCAAATCCGAGCGCATCGGCGGCGCGCCGCTCCCGGCAGACTTCGATGCGGACGACATCGCTTTCGCCTGGGGCCGTTACGAACATACCTGGGTACGCATGGAGGCAACCGATCTGAACGCCGACACCACGATATTCGTCGGCGCGCTCGCCATTCCGGGGCGGACGCTCGCGCTGGGGGAGGACAACGGATTGTTCGCGGAAATCTACGGCCTGCCCAGTCCGTTCCCGGCAGAGCGCGTGCCGGCATTGACGGTTTCCGTGGAGGGTTTCCAAATGGACGGCGAGAATCTTCCCTATCGCACGATTACAACGGTATCCAATCCGACCCCGGAAACGGGACGTGAGCCCAAGATGGTCCGCATCGCCTACGATGACGACGATCGCGTGCTGACGATGGAATTGGGGCGTTTTCGCGGGCGTTACGGCAAGGTGTCGTGGTCCGTTTTTCCCGCCCTCTCGATCGTTGAGAGCGCCTCACTCGTTAGCGCCGACGGCAACCGCTTTGTTCGGGCGATCTGGGACGGCCGTGCGTTGCGCAGGAACGAATTGCCAAGAGGCCGCATGAATCTGCGCGCGGAGCTGACCGACCCTGCGGCGGTCGAGAGTGTGCGCCTGAAACTTGAGGGTCCGGTGGCGATGGAGCGGCTGGCCGAAGACGCGCCGTATCTGCTCAGCGATGCCGGGAGCGGTTTTGCGTTGCGCCCGGGCAACTATACGCTCACTATCACGCCGTACCCTGGGCCGGGCGGCGCCGGAACACCGGGCCCGGCGATGACGGCCCGGTTCTCAATCGCCGCTGGATCGTCGTCGGCTGTGATCGTCAGTGGTACGCTGCGCGCGCACATCGAGGCGGCTCTGAATTCCACACTCACTTCGGCCAATGAAGACTCTTTGCTGCAGCGCCTTACGCGCCTGGAAGTGGACGGCGGAACCATCGACCGGCTCGACGGACTGGAAGGGGCCCGGAATCTACAGGTGCTGCGGCTGCCGCATCACCGGGTTTCGGATCTTTCGCCGCTGATGGCCTTGCGCCATTTGCGGGTGGTGGACTTGTCCGGCAATCGCATTCGCACCCTCGCGCCGCTGGTCGGCCTGGCCGAACTGGAAGAATTGGATATTTCGCACAACCAAGTGGGCAACCTGGAAGCTTTGGCGAGCCTGGTGGGGCTGCGCTCGCTTGATGTATCCGGCAACCGGGTAGACAGGTTGGCGGCGCTGGCGGGATTGGCGGAACTCAGAACTCTGGACCTGTCGGAAAATCGGGTGGAGAGCCTGGTTCCGCTCGTCGGGCTGACGCAACTGCGATCCCTTGATGTATCCGGCAACCGCGTGGATAGGCTGGGTGCGGTGGCCGGCCTCGTCAGATTGCGGCGTCTGGACCTGTCAGGCAATCGCGTGGAGACCGTGGAACCCCTGGGTGGATTGACCGGCCTGGCGGAGCTGGATATTTCGCGCAATAGGATCAGGCATCTTGCACCGCTTTCCGGCCTGCTGGCGCTGACGCACCTGGAAGCCAGTTTCAATCGCGTCGCCGATCTCCGGCCCCTGACCGGACTGGTCCGGCTTCAGAGGTTGGAGCTTGACAACAATCGGATCGTGGACATTCGGCCCCTGACCGGACTGACGGGATTATCGCGGCTTTCGGTCGGCTTCAACCGGATTGCGGATCTCTCTGTGCTGGACCCGCTGGTTTCGGATGGATTGCAGGTTGTTGGCCGGGGAGAACAGACGAGCGCATTTTTCGAATCGCCGATGACGGATACAGGGCGCGAGGACTTGCAAAATGCAGCGGACCGGCGTGATGGTACGCAATGCATGGTCTTTGCCTTCAATCACAAGTTCTCCGGCCACCAACATTGCCAGCGGAGAGTAGTTGATCTCACCCTCACAGCGTTGTAGTGCAATGCTTTGTTTCCTGCGAGACCTGGCCGGCATATCCTTACGGGACGCGCCCGGCAGTGTCGATTCAGGAATGCCTTTCTTCATGCTGTGCGTGTCCTTCAAGCTAGGCGCGTCCCGTTCCTTTGCCCTCGTACAATTCAGTATTGTCCTCGCCCTAGCGCTGGCGGGATGTGGGGGCGGAACCGACACACCTGTCAGCGCCACGCCGCCGGCCGCTGTCGGCACGGATCTGCCGCCAGGCGAGGGGACGCCGGCTCCTCCGCCGGAGACGGACACGTCAGACCCCTTTGCACACTGGAACAATCTTGAGTTCCAATCCTGGTTCCGGGAATCGGCGCCATACTCTTGCACTCAGCCTAAGAATCCGGCCTCTCCCTGGGCGGCGGCGGGGTTGATTGATTTGGGCGGTTCGGACCCGCTTTCTCTCATTCGCTACTACGGTAACGGAAGCTATCTTCGTTACGGCCACATGGGATTCCACGGCTGCACGCGTTTGACCAAATATACGGACTCGTTTCATCTGGACCCGCCTGTGGATCCGACCTACTACTCCCTTGGCGATCTGGACATTCATGTCGACATCGCCCGGGTGCCGGCGGACGCGACCGGGTGGTTCCAGGACGACGGGACTCGGGTCGACCTCAGCATGGAGCGGACCGTTTCGCTCCTGAACACCTATGTTGCCCCGTACTACCGGCGGGCCTCGTCCGACCGCTTCCGCCTCACCTTCCAGGCCGGCTACGAGTTCGATGTGCAGGGCGACGGCTCGCCGGGCGCAACCGAACTGCAACAGTTCCGGCTTGCCGGGGCATGTCTCGACGGCTGCGAGCACGGCGCGCCCGGGGGATTGAACCGTATCCTGCTCAATGACGTGGAAGCGGACTCGGCGGGCCGGGCGTACAACGGCTGGGCGTCCTTCGGCCTGGTGAGCCTGCGCGACGGGAACATGGAGACCATCGTTCACGAAATGGGGCACGGCTGGATGGCCTGGCCGCACTCCTACGCGGAAGTCGGCTGGAAGGGCAGCGCCGATGACGAGGTGGGGCCGCCGAACCCTTACTCGAATCTCTTTGATGTGATGTCGGCGCTCGATCTGCTCCCGATCATGGGCTGGAGCCACGAAATGCCCGCGACGCTTGCGATCAATCGTTACGCGGCTGGCTGGATCACGCCCGATGCGGTGGCGCTGCACTTGAAGAGCGAGGGGACCTACACGCTGGACCGTCCGGGGGGCGCGGGACACTAGTTGCTTGTGATTCATTCCGGCCGGCGCTACGCCTTTACGACCGTCGAGGTGCTGGAAGAACGGCCCGCGCAGTTCATCGTCGATCGACGGGATGTGTACGACGCACTCGTCTCTGGAGACCGCCGCGCCCGCCGATACGCCGGCGTGCTGGTCAGTCGCTATGACCAGTCGGCCGGCACCGGTACTCAGGCGCGGTTCGGCCCCGCTCTGTACGACAAAAACAACCCGGATTACCTGACGGATGTGGGATGGGGGCGCGACGACTATGCGCTGCTGACCGACCGGGAATCGAGGGATATCGGCAGCGGGGTCCGGATCAGCGTAGAGCGAAACGGGGATGGAAGCTGGACCGTGATCGTGGACGGCGGGCGCGTGGCGGAGTTCGAAAGGTGGTGCGCGCCCCTGTGGTTCTCGGGAGAGGAGTACGACACCGGATGTTCCTTGAACAAAGAGCAATAGGCAATAGAGGAGATTTCTTGATGCGTAAGACTTTGTTTGTATCCATTTGCGCGCTGGCGCTGGCGTTGGGTGCCTGCACCGCAATGATGTCGAGAGAGGAATACGGCACTCTGCTCGGCGCTTGGGTCGGCGCGAGCGAAGAAGCACTGATCCGGCAGTTCGGCGTCCCCACGCACAGCGAACCGGAGGACACCGACACGAAAGTGATCTTTTGGGATCACGCTTCCGTTTTGGAGCAGACCTCCGGACCGTCACCGGTCCGAGGCGGCGTGACCGTCGGGTTCAGCATGACGACGACCTATTGGTGCGACCTGTCTTTTCGCATCGTGGACGGGATTGCGGAAGGCTACACCTGGAAAGCAACGCGGGACGCGGTCCTTAAGGACGAAGTCGTCGATCATGGAACCGCCTTTCCCTGCAGCGTCGCCTTTCCTCCGGTACCCACCGAACGGGAGCGCAAGCCCTGGGTCGGCAAGTCCGAAGCGCAACTGCGCGGCGCTTACGATCAGGAGCCGGCGACATACGTGCTCGATGGCGATACGAAATTCCTTACCTGTCGGATGCGGCCCTGGTCGCACGGTATGAGCCGGTCCCGGATGATTCTTCCGAAACACGCAGTACGCGGCAGTGCGCCGTCAGCTTCACCATCCTTGACGGAATTGTCCAGTCGTGGGAGTGGCGCGGCGATGCCCGCGTACAGTGTCCCGAACCGCGGCCGCCTGGCGTGACGAGGCGGCCGGCGTGATCCTTTACGAGAGCCATCGGATCAAGTTCAAGAGCGCGTCTGGAGAGTGGCAGCAAATGCGGTATCGTTGTATGCATGATCCGAATACGCGAAAGACCAGCCTGCTCAGTGTCGAACCGTTTTAGGAGCCGTCCCGAGGTGATTCATCCCCCCTGTCCTCTGGGCGTCAATGGAAGAGCCGGGGGCGGCTCCGCCAACTCACCGTGCCGCGCAGGAAAATACGGTAAGCGCAACGTCCTGTTGTTGATCGCGGTGGCCTCGACCTTGTCGATCGCCCTTTCCGCTTCCGCCGACGAAGATTCCGGGTTCACCCTCTCGGCCAGCGGCATGTATTCGCAGCCGGGCGATGTGAACATCCAGATCGCGCCGTTGTCTTTCGACGTGGGGCTCAAGGACGACTTCGGTTTCGCGGTGGGCATCGGTTACCGGATGGGGGAACTGATGGGCTTCGAGGTCGAATACCTGTCGTTCACGCCGGCGTTCGAATCGCTGGAGTCCTTTGCGCGAAGCCTGGATATCGACCCGGAGAACATTGAACTGCCGGCCGGCGGCCTCGGCAATCTTGAGGTCCGGGCCGTTATGGCGAACGCATATTACCTCTTCCCGGGGGATTCCTGGGGAGCCTACCTCGGCGCGGGCCTCGGCCCTGCCCGGCTCAGCGGGTCCACAACCGAGGGTTCCGAAACCGGAGTGGGTTGGCAGTTCGCGGCGGGAGTGACCTATTCGGTGATCGACAACATGGAAGTCCGGGCCGAGCAGGACCTGGAGGACGGCGATACTCTGGCGGTCGACGTCACCAACTCAAACAGCAACTTCGAATTCGGGGCACTGGTGCGGTTCTGATGAACAGGTCACTGCGCATTGCGGTCGTCCTGTCCATGCTCCTGGGCGGATGCATTTCGCCGCAGACCGAAGAAGAACTTGCCGCCTGCCGGCAGGATCTCACCTGCTGGTCGGACAAGTACTGGACAACCGCCGCTCCCGAGTGCGAGCGGCTGGTAACGGAGAGCGCCCCCGGACGGTTTCGGTGGGACCTGGGCATTCGCGTTCCCATGTTTGATTCGGTTGCTTGGCACAATGAGGCCGCGGGCGCAGTTCTCTATGAAGGGCAGGTAATTCGCTTCAAAATGGAGTCCGGTGCGTGGCAGCGCATGCGCTACGGGTGTACTTATGATCCTGCTTCGGGCGTCGTCGCTTTACTCAGTATCCGGCCCGCTGAATGACCGCAACGATCCGGCCTGGACTGATTCACAAGCAGCCACCGAACCGCGCAGCGCCAGCCGCGCTCGGCCACAGCAGGAGTAACCCTATGAAGACCATTGTGAGTCCCGCCGCCTTGCTCTTGCCCATTCTGGCTGCCGCGGTGGGCTGCACGTCCATGCAGACGATCAAGCCTAATCCGGAGACGACGCTTGCCGATACGATCCGGCAGGAAGCCTTGCCGGCGGTCGGGGACGAAGTGCAAATCATGGGCCGGGACGGCCTTCGACTTCAGGGAAAGGTGGCGCGAGTGGACAGGGAAAGGATCGTGCTGGAAAGTGGACAGGCCATCCGAATCGACAACGTGGCGGCGCTGCGCGTAAGAAAAGTCAGCGCCGGCCGAACCGCTGCGGCGGGAGTCGGTGGCTGGATCGCGATTGTCCTGATCACGGCCTCCGTGACCTTCATGGAGGCCATCGGCGTGTTATGACGCGTTATCGCACAAGTTGCTTTTCGGGCTTGGGCGCGCGCCGGGCGCGGGAGGCCTTGCGTGAGGGGAGTGATGGCTGCGGTTGTGGCGGTGCTTGTCAAGAGTTCCGGACTTGATCCGCGCGGGTGCGGTTTGATGCGGCGCTGGGGTCTGTAGCGGTGGCCGGCGGTCGAGGGATTTTCGGCAGGCTGAGTTTCCCGGCACGCCGCGTTTTGCGCTGGTTCTGGTATGTGCTGGTGTCGGTGGCTTTCGCACTGTTGATCGTAGGAGGCTGCGCGCCGCCCGACGAGCTCTCGGACGCGGACTGCCGGGCGGACCTCACCTGCTGGTCGGACAAACACTGGACGACGGCCGCGAACGAGTGCGATCCTCTTGTTGTGCGGAGCACACCGGGGCGCTACCGGTGGGACATCGACATCGGCGTCCCGATGTTCGACAAGGTCGCCTGGCACGACGAGGCGGCCGGCACGATCCTCTACGAGGGCCACCGGATCAAGTTCAAGAGCGCCTCGGACAAGTGGCGGCAAATGCGATATCGCTGTGTCTACGATCCTGATGCGCGAAAGATCAGCCTGCTCCGCGTCAAACCGTTTTCGGAGCCGCCCAAGGATACTTGCGGGACACGACACTGGTACACAGGTTTCATGCCAAACAATGTTGTAGCGGAGATTTCGCATTGATGAGGGGCAGCACAAGAGGGTTGGCCACCGTGTTGATCGGTATGTGCGTCGTTCTTGTCAGTTGCGACAGCGGGACGAACGAGCCAACACCGTCGTCCGGCGGGCCGGTGCCGGATCCCTTTGAGCCGGCACCTGAACCCGAGGAACTCGGCACTGGCCCGGAGGATTGCATTGATGGCCGTGCCGGCGACTTTCCGTGTTTGCGCATCTCTCTCGAAAGCTGGCTTGCGATTGACGCGATGGGTGGATTGGTCGGCGAGTCTGCGGCGGCCGGGGGCAGCGAGGATAGTGAGGCCCTGAGGAAGTCCGAAACCGGGGGGAACGATATCTGGGGATGGTCCGATGCGCAGAGCGGTAACGAGTACGCCCTGATGGGCATGAGCAACGGCGTCGCTTTCGTTGACGTTTCCGACCCGCAGAACCCGGTTTTCCTTGGAAGACTGCCCACGGAAACCAGGGCCTCCGTCTGGCGCGACATCAAGGTCTATCGGAACCATGCGTACATTGTCGCCGACGATGCCAGTGCGCACGGCAAGCAAGTATTCGATTTGAGGCGCTTGCGGGAGGTGTCGGGGTCTCAGGAATTCTCGGCCGATGTGCTGTATGACGGCTTCGAGAATGCGCATAATCTGGCGATCAACGAGGCGACGGGCTTCGCCTACGCCGTGGCGACGAACACCTGCGGAGGCGGCTTGTACATGATGAACCTGCGCACGCCGAACAATCCGCTCTTCGCCGGGTGTCATGACGTTTCCAGGACGCATGACACGCAGTGCGTCGTGTACCAGGAATCCGATGCGCAACATCGCGACCGGCAAGTCCGCGCCTTTGACGCTCTCGTCGTCGAAGTATCCCCAACTGGGCTTCGTGCATCAGGGATGGCTCACAGAGGATCACCGGTATTTTCTGCTTGGAGACGAACTGGACGAGTCCAATTTCGATCTGTCCACACGCACGCATGTCTTCGATGTTTCCGACCTGGATGCGCCGGCGCACCTCTTTGTCCATGACCTCAGCACGAGTGCGATTGATCACAACCTGCACGTTCAGGGGAATCGCGTATTCGAAGCCAACTACACTTCCGGTTTGCGGGTTCTCGAGTTCGGCGACCTGGCGGCCAGGGACATCAGAGAGATCGCCTTTTTCGATACGTTTCCAGGTGACGACGGCCGAAGTTTTCAAGGCGCCTGGAGCGTCTACCCGTACCTGCCGTCCAGAACACTGATTGTCAGCGATATCGGAAATGGGCTGTTCATCCTGTCGCTGGATTAGCGGGCGAGGCGGGCAGCACATGGGATTCCAGGACGCCCCCGGTCCCTTGGGACTCGGTGCATGATCGGGCGTTAGACCGCAGGACAACGTGAGTATGCGATGGATAGTGCTATTGGGGCTTGTTTCTCTTGCCGCCCACACGGCTGCCGCCGAAGAATCCGCAGTGGATTCCATGCAATTGGCGCAATCGCAGGGCCGGGACGTGGTCGTCCTGCCCCAGGCGAAGTCGTCCGATTCGGTGCGCTCGGCGTTCGGTCCGATCCATGCGCGATCCGTCGAGACGCGTACTCGGCGCATCCATACGGTGTCGTTCGGCGGGCGGGCGTACAGGGCGGCTACGCCGCTTGAAGGCCCTGCCTCGCGCGTCGCTTTCGATCCCAGGCGGCGCAAGTTCGTGGCGCTCTTGTCGAGCATTCGGGTGGAAGTGAACAATCAGGCGCAAGTAAACGCTATCGCCAAGGCCACCGGCGCCACCAGGACAACCTATATTGCCAAGCTCGGTGTTGCGTTTATCGAACTCCCCGAATTCCTGCATCCCGTCGAGGCCATCGAACGGCTCAAGGCCGTGCGCGGCCGGCCGAAGGGGAGCATTCGGCTGCGCCGGCCGCCTGTCAAGTGGCTTTAACCGCTCGTACCGGCGCCTGGATTGGCGCGATGGCGCTGTTGGTCGGCGCGTGTGGCGGGGGCGGCAGTGCGCCCGAACCCGAGCCGCCGCCCCCGCCGGTCACCGTGTCACTGGCTACGCCCTCGCCGGACACGGTGCGCGAAGAAGAAAACCCCACCGCGGACGTGACCGTCGAAGTGGGTTCCACATCCCACGCGGGGCTTACAGTGGCGCTTGAGTATTCGGGCACGGCCGATCCGGACCGGGATTACACAGCCGGCCCTGATGCCGTCGAAATCGCCGCAGGCGCGGACCGCGCGAGCGTGACGCTGGACGTGTTTCGGGACTTCGATGCCGAAGGAGACGAAACGATCACCGTGCGCTTGGGGACCATCACCGGCAACGCGCAGGCCGGCGCGGACTCAAGCATCACGCTGACGATCACGGACGGCCCTGCCGCAGAGGTCGACAAAACCGGCGGCGATCCGGTCGCCGATCCGGCCGCGGTCCTGCCGGTCAGCTTCCGGGTCAGCGAGACTGCGGTCGACTTTTCGGCCGCGGTGATCATTCCCGAGGACCTGAAGGATCCGCCCACGCAGGTGCTCGCGGAGTACTCCAGCGATCCGAATTTCGAGACGGACATCAACCCGTTCGGCCGCGTCGATTTGTCCGATGTCCCCGCCGATGCGACAAACTTCAGTTCGCACGACTTCAGTCTGCCCTTGAGCCGCCTCGTGTCGAACGGGAGCTACTACGTTCGCGTGCACTTCGGCGATCGCATGAGCGATGCGGAAGAGTATTTCGATCTGCTCACGACTTTTCGTTTCTCGTTCGCCACGGATGCCAGGGGGCGCGTTGTCACGCGGTGCCGGGACCCTGCAAGTCCCAGCGGCGCCGGTTCCGATCCGCTGTTCGCGGAACAATGGCACCTGGAAAACACCGGGCAGACCGCCTTCTCCCGCAGTGCCGGCGTGGCGGGCGCGGACCTGCAAATGAACGACGCCATCGACAACAACCGCAACGGTCGTGGCGTGCGCCTGGCGGTGGTGGATACGGGACTTGAGATCTGTCATCCGGACCTGGCGGCCAACGTCGAACCGGGCCGTTCGTACAACTTCGGCTACGCCCTGCGCGCAGGTGCGCTCCCGACCGATCCCTTCAACATGGACCTGACGGGCGATCACGGCACCTCGGTGGCCGGGGTCGCCGCCGCCGCGGCCAGCAACGGCGTCGGCGGACGGGGCGTCGCGCCGGGAGTATGGCTGCGCGCCTTCAATCCCGGGGGATCCCTGGGCGATCAGTTTGATGTCGAGCTCCTGCAGAGCCTGGGCGGCAGCGACAGCAACCCCGATTCGGCGAGCGCCGACATCTTCAACATGAGCTTCGGGTTCGAGATTCCGTCGGGGAATTCCGAAGAGGACTTCGTGCGGCTGGTGCGGATGGGCACGAGCGACCTTCGCTCCGGGCGGGGGGCGCTGTATGTCAAGGCCGCCGGCAACGAGTTCGGCCTGTGCGCTCCGCACCCGCTCAATGAGGAGATCGGGTGCCTGGGCAGCAACGCCGATCCGGACAACAACCTGCCCTATCTGCTGGCGGTCGGAGGGTTCAACGCGGACGATGTCCGCTCGTCGTACTCCAGCGCCGGCGCCAATCTCTGGATCGTCGCGCCGGCCGGCGAGGACGGTATCGATGCCCCGGCGATGATCACGACCGATCAACACGGGACCGAGCGGGGCTTCAGCGGGGAATACGATTCCGAGGAGCTGCCGCTCGCTCCCGGCCATGCGCTGAATCCGAACGGCGATTACATCAGCATTTTCGGCGGGACGTCCTCCGCGGCCCCGGCGGCGGCCGGGGCGATCGCCGTTCTGCTTGGCGTGTACCCGGATCTGACCTGGCGTGACGTGAAGCACATCCTGGCGTCGACGGCCCGCCGCATCGATCCGGAACGCGCCCAGGTGCGTGCGGCGTTCAACGGCGCGCCGTATGTCGCGCAGCCCGCCTGGCAGACGAACGCCGCCGGCTACGGCTTCCACAACTGGTATGGCTTCGGGGCGCTGACGCTGGATGAAGCCGTCGCATTCGCCGCCGATCATGCGCCGAACAGCCTGGGTGTGTTTAGGGAGTCCGACTGGTTCCCCCCGGGTGCGGCCCAGGAACTCAATCTCGCCATTCCGGACGGGGACGGACAGGGCGTGACGCATACGCTTACGGTTGCCGACCTGCCGGATGCGGCGAATATCGAAGCGGTTATTGTCGAACTCGACATCGAACACAGTTACGGCTCGGACCTCGGCGTGACCGTCACCTCGCCGGGCGGAACCAGCAGCGTCGTCAACGCGCCTTTCAATGCACTGCTCGACGACTTTCCCGGAATGAGTGATTGGCAGTTGCTCAGCAACGCGTTCTACGGAGAAGCGCCGAACGGCGAGTGGACGATCCGGGTGGTCGATCTGGCCGCGGGCGATACGGGGATTCTGCAGTCCTGGCGGCTGCGCTTATATTACGGCGAGCATCCTGAATCGTCCTGAAGAGTCAACCGTCGGCAAGGAGCGTCATTACTGGCGTGAATCACAGGTGTGAGCTTATGAGAATGCCATCTGAATGCAAGGAGGGCTAAGGGAAAGCGCGCCTGATCGATAAAGAGGCCGCCGACAACTACATCGCCCACACCCGTATAGGCGACGAAGTCGTGGACGCGCTGGTGGAAGAGTTGGCGCCGCTACCGCAGCATAAGGTCCACAAGTTCATTCAAGCCGGAATGCAGGAGGATCGCGCCGGTCTTCGCAACGCTCCCCAATCGTTGCGCGATTTTTTCATTGACGCTCCACAGCCTGGCCCGGACTGGCTTGACCTCGATGCCTTCGCTCCGGGCATTCGCGCCTTTCAGAGAAACTCAGTCGCCATCCTGTCGGCTTTCGTCACCGGCGTTATGGCGTCTGGCGGCTCAGGCAGAACAATCGGCATCAGCTGGAGATATTCTGGCCTGGTGGTCTGGAAAGACAGGGCGACGGATGGAAACTCTCGGTTCGCATCCGGTTTGTGCATGGCCAGGTCCGGCGGCTGCTGAAGCAGAGGGAGGAATGGGATCACGACGCCTGGGGGGTGCGGCTCAGCGCCGCGCACCTGGGCTACGCGGCCGCCTGTTTCGCCGCGCGCAGCATCACCCATTCGAAGTCGCTGGGAGCCAGGTACAGCGAGGAGGAGCAGGCCAGTTTCCATGCCGTCTGGCGCTACTCCGCGCATCTCATGGGCATTCCCGAATCCATCCTCTTCAGCGACGAAAGCCACGCCCGGCACATATACCGGATCGGTTCCATTTGCGAGCCTCCTCCTACCCCGGATGCGGTCATCATGACAAACGCACTGATCAACTCCGCCCCGCTGGTGGCGGGTATCGAGGATGCGGACCAGAGAAACAGGCTGGTGCAGAACGTGATCTACCCTGTCTCCCGCGGCCTCGTAGGCAACCATCTCGCTGACCAACTGAACTTTCCTGCGAACAGATACCCCTTCCCGCTGCTCTGGTACCGGACGGACCAGTACATTCAGAAGCTAAAAGCAAGGCTCCGAAAGGAAGGGCCCAAGGACTTCATGACGCTTCTAGTAGCGTCCGCCTACAACGACGCCGGCCTGAGCTACCGGCTGCCCGCCCACGCCCGCGCTGAAGAGTCCGGCGATTGGTAAGCGCCGCTTTACCGCGAGCGCATTGCCCCAAAGCGGCTGCAGTTCTATTGCGGGGAACACTCCGCATCGTCCAGGTCAGGGCCTGTTAACACTATGCGATGAACCGGTCCAAGTCTTACAGGAAGAGGCGAACAAACCTATCTGTAGAATCGTAGTCAGGAATTGAGGTGTTGCTCATGGTGGCCGAGACGATGGCTGCGGTGCTCCTGACTGGCCACGGCGGGGCGGACAAGCTAGCCTACCGTGAGTATGTTCCTGTGCCAACGCCGGAATCCGGCGAAGTGCTGATTGAGGTCTCCGCCTGCGGCATGAACAACACCGATGTTTGGGTTCGTGAGGGTGCCTACGGTACGAACGAGGATCCGGATGCGGTCGCGAGTTGGCGCGGTCGCGTAGCGGGCGACACGCTCACCTTCCCGCGCATTCAGGGCGCCGACACGGTAGGGCGCATCGTGGCGGTCGGCAAGGGAGTCCCGGCGGGTCGGATCGGCGAGCGGGTCTTGGTCGATTTCTCGATATACAACCGCGCCGACGACAGTCTTGCAGACATCGACCACATTGGCCACGGGCGAGACGGCGGCTACGCAGAGTACTGTGCCGTGCCGGCAGACAACGCCCACCCTGTCCGTCGCGATCTTGCCGATGCCGAACTGGCCACCTTCTGTTGCGCAGGGCTAACTGCGGAACACATGCTGGATCGAGCCGGGGTCGGCAGCGGCGAGCGCGTCCTGGTGACCGGCGCATCGGGCGGGGTCGGCTCGAGTCTCGTTCAACTCTGCCGGGCGCGCGGCGCAGTGCCGTTGGCGGTGACCAGCCGGAGCAAGGCGGCGGCGGTTGCCGCGCTCAGTCCGGAGGCGGTGATTGTGCGCGGCGAAGGCCCGTTGTCCGCCGCGGTCGCCGCGGTTACCGGCGATCGGCCGGTCGATGTCGTGGCCGACCTGGTAGCAGGCCCGCTGTTCTCGGAATTGCTCGACGTGCTCCGCCCGGAGGGGCGCTACGTGACGGCGGGCGCCATCGCAGGGCCGATGGTTCGACTCGACCTGCGCACCGTCTATCTGAAGCACCTGCAAATCCACGGCTCGTCGCAGGGTACGCGGTCCGCCTTCCGGCGACTACTGGGCCATATCGAGGCGGGCCGGATCCGCCCCGTGCTGGCAGGCACGTACAGACTGTCGGACTTCGCCCGGGCGCAGCGGGCTTTCATGGCCAAGGCGTTCGTCGGCAAGCTCGTCGTTGTGCCGGACCGCAAGTGGGCGGAGTTCGGCGTGCCGTTTGCTGCGCGCTCAAGCGCACGATGAACTCTAGGCAATGATCCTGGATTCTGGTGATTAGAGCACCGTTGTCAAGCTGACTCATTATCAAGAAATGGGCATTACCCAGTCAATTAGAGAGCCATTCACGTTGGGTGTGCGGCGGGGGGCTTCGCGGTTGGGATAGCGGGCGTAGGCTTCTTGTCTCAATGTCCGCAATAGCGTGGCCTTCGCCGGCGGTTCGTTGCGCGTCAGTGCCAGCCGGAAGCGTCCGAACTTGTTGCGGTACCGCGGTCTGAGTCCGCCCTGCGCGATCATGGCCGCCCGCCGGTTGCGTTCTTCGGGCGCTTGCGATTGTGCATGTTCCGCAGCCGACGTCCACATGAGTCTCGTTAATCTCCACCGTGCCAGGCCTCGGCGGTGGAACATCGACATTGAACGCCTGGCGGATGCGGTGCATTTTCATGCTCGAAGCGCCTTTGATGTCCGTCTAATTGAGTGCGTAATTCCCAAGAAAATCATTTCAGGCCGCCTTGGCCGCGTATTCCGCGGGCAACCCGACATAGGGCATACCAGCAAATCTCTCAGGGCAAGAACAAATAAGATAACAATCGATTCCCGAATGTGGGCGGGGCCGCTCTTTCTGTCTGATAACATCAATTCGTCTGGAGTGTTACACCACTTGTGTGCCCAGCGCGTAAGGGGAAACTTGCCGCCCCCGGCAGGCGATTCACCATGAGGAAGAAGCATGGCCGCTTATCTCGTCATTCTTAACGGCGCGCTCCGCGACGGACCGCGCTTCGTAGAACCCCGACAAGTCGCCGAGCGCGCCGTCAATAAACTCGGCGGGAACATCCTCGCTCGCAGCGTCAACATTAGGGTCCACGAGGGCGACCTTCAGGCCGAACACATGGTCGTCATCGGCTTCCCCAACGGAAAGCAGTTGCGGAAATACCTGCAGTCGCCTGAATACGAGTACATCAAGTCCTTCCGCGAAGATCGGGACGTGTGCGTCCTGCTCACCGAGGATCGGTAGTCCGTTCAGCCGAAGAACAGTATTGGACCAAGCAAGTCCTCAAAGTAGTTCGACAGCGCGATCGATCCGCGCTGTATACTCAGCGGTATTCCGCCGCCGGGAGATCAAGCCATGACCAATTCGAGGATTCTCGCCGCCGCGGCCGCGCTGGCCATTGCGAGCATTACCGCGGCCCCCTCAACGGCGAACGCCGAACCGACCGTCGCGGCGCAATTCCGCCTCTCCTTCGGCATCGACAAGCCCCGCCTGAGCCTCGGGCTCGGCGCAACCGAAGAACGGCCCAGCGCGGGACCCCAGCGGGCCCGCCCGATGACCTACCGCCCGCTGCTCGAAGTGAGCGCGCGCTTCTCAACATCGTACCGGCAGCTTGAGGACCTGCGCCTCAACGGCCTGCCAATCGGCAAACAAGCGAGCGCCGCCAACGAGAATGAGAAAGGAAACGGCGGCAGCGGAAATACAGTCGCGATTGGCCTCGCCGCCGTGGCCGTTGGGGTGCTGGTCTTTTCGTACGTGCTGGTTGACGACGTAACAGACACTATTGTCGACGCAATCGACGACAGCTAGCCGAGAGATCGGCGCCCACCAGCCGACGCCCCCTTTCCCAGGTTCTCGCCACGACGGCCCAAATCGGTCGGATTCCCGCCGCGTAGGCCTCCGGATCGGGCGGCAGAGCCCGATCAAACGCGATCGGGCAGCGGAAATTATCCGACCAAGCCCCCTCAGCGTCCGCCTACGCCGCCGACGAGCTCCCGGCGTGGCCGGGCCGGATAGACCAACAAGCCCGCCGAGCGCCAGAACGACGCCCCCAATGAAGCCCAGCCAAAAGATGCGCGTCATCTACCCGCTACACGTCGAAACTAGCAACACCAGACCCACGATTCACACCCCACTCGCCAAAGGCGAAGAGAGCGAGGCCCGAACGGACTGCATTTGTCGATAGTTTTCCTTTATATGTCAGTGATTTAGACCTATTGCAGCTTATCGCCGCGATCCCGTGCGCGGGGCGCGTTGTCCGTTCAAAACCGCCGTTTTGTTCCTTTGGGACGAACGACGCCCGAGGTAATAGACAACGGAGATACGCCCATGCGCATTCACGCCACTATCAACGAGCGGACGCTTCGCCGCACCTTCAAGGAAAAGAAAACCGGACGCTACGGCCTGACCGTCATCGACCGGGACCTGCCCGCCTTCGGTTTCACCGTCGCAAAGAACGGAACGAAGACCTTTTTCGTCCGGGCTCCGCGCCCCGTCGGCGCGCCGAAAACGATTCTGGGCACGGCCGACGAAATGACCGCCGCCGAGGCGAGAGAGAAGGCCGTTGCCGCCATCGCGGCCGCCCGGACCGAACGCGAGACCGGACCGCTGTTCGCCGACTTCGCCGACGAGTTCATGCGCCGCCAGGCACCTCGCTGGAAGCCGTCCACCCGCCAGGGCAACCGCCACCTGCTGGACCGCTACATCGTGCCTTTCTTCGGCGCAATGCCTGTCGCGAAGATCGCCCGCGCCGACGTCCGCCGCTGGTTCGATTCGATGAGCGCCATTCCCGCCAGCGCCAACCGGGCCCTGCCGGTGCTGTCGGTGATGATGCGGAAGGCGGAACTGTTGGATTACCGGCCCCAGGGCTCCAATCCCTGCCGCAACATGCGCCGCTACAAGACCGCGCCCCGTGAGCGGTTCCTGTCACTGGACGAACTCAAGCGCCTCGGCGATGTGCTCGACCACGCCGAGGACACTCAGGCTGCCGCCGTCATCC
>Ga0209021_1001967_pt1 | contig 18911 bp, 14 predicted proteins | sample PinacodermFT_FD_187299 | JGI IMG/M metagenome (GOLD analysis project Ga0209021, IMG submission 187299) | Host-associated microbial community of the marine sponge Aplysina aerophoba from Gulf of Piran - sponge pinacoderm, lysed by freeze-thaw... | ecosystem: Host-associated > Porifera > Sponge >... | reverse complement strand
ACGGGCGGACGTAGCCGAACAGCCGCGCTAGGTCGCCCACGGGTTCATCATGGCACAGTAGGGGCGCCGGCCGATCCGGGTGCTCCTACACTGCGCGAGCATTGGATTGGCAAGGCTGCGCAGTCCGGCGCTGAATGTCATGTCGGACCGCATCAACTAGCGCTATGTGCCTTGACCTGCGCAGTTTCGTGAATGCTCGCGTGGCGCGACCGGCGTCAAGCGCTCGCCAGATGCGGGCCTGCTGCACAACCGCCACTGCTCACAACAATCGCCCCTTTGCGCGCACCTGCGCGACTTCTGAGGCAAGTGCGGCGCCATAGACGCCGATATCGGCGCTATAGGAAATCAGGTTGTAGCCGACTGCCAGCCAGTCCACTGCTTGTTGCAGCGAGCCGGGCTGAATGCCAGCGAACTTGCCACGCACGCGGGCGGCTTGCGTCACGCGCGCCAGCGCAGAAAGAAACTCCGGGTGCTCGAACTGGCCGACGATGCCCATGGACTGCGTGAGGTCCATGTGCCCCACCCAGAGACAGTCAACGCCCTCCACATCTGCGATCTCGTCGAGATTGTCGAGAGCTTGGGTGCTCTCGATCTGGCAGATCAGCAGATTCTCTCGGTTGGCCTCGGCCATGTACTTGAGGGCATCCGGCCGCACGAAGTCGTTGTGCGATGTTCCCAGCCCCAGGCCGCGATTTCCTTCCGGAGCATATCGCATGGCATCGTTGAGCAGTCGCGCCTGTTCGGCTGTCCGCACGTTGGGTGCCATGATGCCTTGGGCCCCTGCGTCCATCACGCGGGCGACGAAGTGGTATTCCGATGCCGGAATCCGCACGAAGGGGCTGATGCCGGTCGCCTTGAACCACGCGATCATGCGAGCGACCTGCGGGATTTCGAGCGGACCGTGCTCCATGTCGATGAGGACGAAATCCAAGCCCGCCGCTTCGCAGATCTTGGCGATGCCGGGCGTGGCAAATTCCATCAGCATGTGTCCGACGGCGTAGTCTCCGGGCCGAGAGGCCGACTGGCGTGCTCGGTTGGGCTTCATGGCTTCCTCCAGCGTGCCAGCTTGGCTCGCACGCCCTCGCGGTTGGCGGCATCTGGGTTTGCCAGGCATGGCGGGACCTCGCCCGAGGCCACGCTGGCGATGTTCCGGCAGGCGTCGCGGCTGTTCCCGGCCATGCCCTCCTGCGTCCACGCCATGCTGTGCGGGGACAGGATGACGTTCTCCATCCCGAGCAGCGGGTTGTCATTGGCCGGGGGTTCCTTCTCAAACACGTCGAGGCCTGCGCCAGCAATGCGCTGGTTCCGCAAGACTTGCACCAACGCCGACTCGTCCACGATCGGCCCGCGAGCGGTGTTGACGAAAAACGCGGTTGGCTTCATGAGCGCGAATTCAGCAGCACCGATCATGCCGCGGGTCTCTGCGTTCAGGAACGCATTCACGGTCACAAAGTCGCCCTCGGACATCACCGTCTCCAAGCTGACCAATTCCACTCCGATCTCGGCTGCCAGAGCTTGCGGGCAGTAGGGATCGTAGGCCAACAGCCGCCCGAAGCCGATTCCACGCGCCATCTTGAACATTTCCGCTCCGATGCGGCCCAGCCCGACCGATGTGAGAGTGCGCCCTAGCACGTCGATGCCCTCAATCGGCAGGTCGGTGCGCCAGATGCCCGCCCGGGTGCGCCTGTCCAGACCAGGCAGGCGCTTTGCCAGCGCGAAGATCAGGGCAATTTGGGACTCGGCCACCGAGCGCTTGATCGCTTCGGGCGTCAGCGCGACCATGACATCGGCGGCGTTAGCGGCCGCCATGTCGATCATGTCGAAGCCCACTCCCCAGCGCGAGATGCATGCCAAACGCTCGACGCCTCGGAAACTGCTGGCCCTAAAAGGCGTCGCTAGGATCACGAGACCATCGTATTGATCGACGACCTCCGGGCTTGCAGCGCCGTCGACCGGCGGTGCCATGATCTCCCATTCAATATCGGGGCGGGAATCGAAAATCTCCCGCACGTGCGATCCCATGACGGACTCGAAGGTGCCCTTCCAGCCCGGATCGATGCCGACGCGAAACACATCACTCATTTGCGGAATTGCCAATTGTACTCGCTGGCGAACGAAACCCGCCCCGGCGAGCGGTTCCCCGCTCCGTTTGCGCTCGGCCACCGGCCTCCAAGACGTGGTAGAGTCACGGCGATGCACCCCGCCCGACTTGTCCTCGCTTTGGCTCTAGCCGGTCCGCTTACGGCCCAGGTCGGTGGGTTCGACAAGGCCCAGCTCACTAAGTACACCCGCCAGAATCCGTTCGACCGATTCGATGATGGCCGACCGAAGGTGCCGCAACGCTTGGTCGATGCGCTGGCCAACGCGAGTTCAGAGATGCTCTGGGGGCCGTTGCGGCAAGCGGGCTATCACCACCAATGGTCCGGCGGCTGGCAGATCGTACACCCCGAGAAGAAACTGATCGGCCGGGCAGTCACCGCTGTCTTCATGCCGGTCCGGCCCGATTTGGACGAGATCATCGAAGAAGACGCGGCCACCCGAAACCAACCCCCCAAACATTACCAGCGAGTGATTGACGCGCTCAGGCCCGGGGATGTCTTGGTGGTGGACCTGTTCGGCAAGATCGATGGGGGGGCATTTGCCGGTGACAACCTTGCGACTGCGATTCATGCCGCGACGGGACAGGGATTCATCATTGATGGGTCGATTCGCGACCTCGATGGGATCCATGCTCTCAACATCCCGGTGTATGTGCGCGGATTCCATGTCTCGCCAATCGGGGACGTGATGCTGACGGGCATTAACGTGCCGGTCCGTATCGGTACCACGACCGTCATGCCTGGCGACTTGGTAGTGGGCGACCGAGAGGGCCTGACATTCGTCCCGCCGAGCCTCGTCGAGAGTGCTGTCAGACAGGCGAAACTGACAGAACTGCACGACATTTGGACCAAGGGTAAGCTGGCTACCGGGCGCTACAAGGCGAGCGAACTGTACCCAAACCCGACGGATGAAGCGCTAAAGAAGGAATACGAGGAGTGGCTAGCCGCCCAAAAGCGTTCGCTCGGGTTGGAGTAGCACAGGCCCAACGGACGATCCGACCCGCCCGAGAGAAAAGCCCGGAGTGAGGTGCGCCAAGGCTGGATAGCGTCACCGCGCGCGCTCCGAGGTCTGACACGATGTGTGCCGGTTCGGTGTGCGGCGCTGTGATATGGTACGCCAACTGCCCACCTTGCCAGAGATTTCGCGGCAGCTAGAGATGCACTTACCCGACCCCACGCGTGAATTGACTCTTCGGGCCATTGTGATCGGCCTGCTGATTGGCACCGTGCTCACAGCGGCGAACACCTATCTCGGGCTGTACGCGGGCATGACCGTGACCGGCAGCATCCCGGCCGCCATCGTTTCGATGGGCATCCTGCGCGGGCTACTAAAGCGCGGCACCATCCACGAGAACAACATCGTGCAGACCATCGCCTCGGCTGGCGAGGCCGTAGCCGCGGGAATCATCTTTACCGTGCCCGCCATGCTGATCGCCGGAGTCTGGGTGGAGTTCTCCTTCTGGAAGGTCTCCCTGATCGGCCTGCTGGGCGGCCTGCTAGGCGTGCTCTTCATGATTCCGTTGCGGCGCGTGCTGATCGTCGAGGACAAGGAACTGATCTACCCGGAGGGCGTGGCTTGCGCTCAGGTGCTTGAGGCAGGTGAGGCAGGTGGGAGCCCGATGCGCACGATCCTCTCCGCCCTCGGCGGAGGCTTGGTGTTCAAGTCGCTCGTCGGGTTGGTGGCGGTCTTCCGCGGCACTGCGGAGATCGCTGGCAGGGTGGCTGGCACCGTGTTCTATGCCGGAACAGATGTGTCGGTCGCGCTGGTGGGCGTCGGCGTGATTGTCGGAGTGGAGATCGGCATCGCGGCCTTGCTGGGAAGCGTGATCGCTTGGGTGTTCGCCATTCCGATCTTCTATTGGCAGAGTCCCCTCCCGAACCATTCCGCCATGGACGCCGCGTGGGATCTGTGGAATGGCCAGATTCGATACATGGGCGTGGGGGCCATGATCGTCGGCGGGCTGGCGTCCATGTGGAAGATCCGCGGCGGCATTGCTCAGGCAGTGCGCCACCTGCTCAGCGGGATCGGCCGGGGCAGCCAGGTGGTGGCGCGCACCGACAAGGACCTGCCCAATTCGTTGGTTGGTGTGGCCTTCGCCCTGGTTGCCGTAGGCACCTTTATCCTGTACCGATCAGTCACGGGTTCGGTCTCGGTAGCGGTGACCGCCGGGGTCGTCATGCTTGTCAGCTCGCTCTTCTTCGTGGCCGTCTCGAGCTACATCTGCGGCTTGGTGGGATCGTCCAACAACCCCATCTCCGGAACGACAATCTGCGCATTGATGTTCTCGTCGGTCGTCTTGCTGATCTTGGGCATGACTGGTAGCGCTGGAATCCTCGGTGCGCTAGGGGTGGCCAGCATCGTGTGCTGTGCTGCGGCGACGGCCGGCGACACTTCGCAAGATCTCAAGACAGGCCAGTTGGTGGGGGCAACTCCCCGCCTGCAACAGACCGGCCAGTTCATCGGCATATTGGTGCCCGTGTTTACCATTGCGCCGGTCTTGACCCTGCTGCACAAGGCTTACGGCATCGGCACGGGCGAACCCAATGCCTTGCTCGCACCGCAAGCCACTCTCTTCGCTTCGATTGCGGAGGGACTGTTCGGAGATTCCAGCATCCCCTGGAATATGGTCTGGATTGGAGCTGTGATCGCAGTCGGCATCGTTTTGTTAGACGGGGCACTAGAGCGCTCCGGAAGTCGCTTTCGCGCGCACGTGATGCCGGTTGCGGTCGGCATTTACCTGCCGCTGTCGCTGATGGTGCCGATTTTCCTAGGGGGCTTGATCGCGCAGCGCCTGAAGAACCATTCCGAGGGCGCGCGGCACAACGGGTTGCTCATCGCTTCGGGTCTGATCGCCGGTGAGGCGATCGCGGGCATCCTGATCGCGATTCCCAAGACGCTGTTCACAGAAGCGGAGATTCCCATACCTGTAGCCGACAGCTTGTGGCTGTCTCTGGCGGCTCTGGCAGCCGTGATGTACCTGATCGACCGATTCGCGTCGAGGGGCTCCACCAGCGCCTAGCGCTCGCCCGCCTGCCCGCTGAGATTTCCACACGAATTCCAGCTTGCGCCGTAAGTGTCTTTAGCTGTGGAGGTTATGGAGATTTATTCAACAGATTCACGCATGATTTCCACAGAAATTCACAGGATCCTAACCGCCCTTGTGGAAATCTTGACCCGTGCCGGCATGGACGCTGGCTATTAGCCCCAACGTTCCGTCTGCATCCGAGGTGCAGGCCGTGTCCGACGCTGCCTCAAGGCGGCCTACCGTCGCTTGACAGCAGGCAGTCTACGGCAGGAACCCGCTGCGCTCGCCGGTTCCCGGCAAGTGCGCGAGATTTCCACACCTTGGCCGAGCGCACAAGAAATGCAGTTCTGGCAGTAGCTTCAACTACGATTTCCACAGCTTTTGCACAGGGTATCTACCGTCAAGCGCTAGATTTTCCAACGCGCTTGTGGAAATCTCTCCAGCCACCGTCCAGTCCAGCAACGCCCCTTGCGGGAGGCGTCACCGGACCCCCGGTTCTGTGCCGGTCATGACCTAGCCGAGAGGTGACGTCTGCGACTGTCCCGTCACACGGCGCTTGGGCGCGAGCCACAACATGGCGTCGCCGGCCGTCCTACCGCGGCTAAGCGCGTCAGATCAGGCGTGCGTCTCGTATGCGTATTGCTTGCGCTTGGCTCGCAGAGCCAAATATTCGCGGGCTTCCTTCGCCAGGCGACGGCGCTCCTTGCCGTCCAAGATAGCCTTCCTGACGATGCGCCACGCCGCCCTCGGACGAAAGTAATACTCATCGTAGAAGCGCTCGACCCATTGCATGATCTCCTTCTGGTCCAAATCTTGATATCGAATGTTGGGCAATTGGTGGCCCGCTGAATCGGTCATCGCGCCATCGGTGAGCCAGCCGTTAGCCATGGCCTCTTCATAGAACGACGTGCCCGGATACGGGTGCGCAACCGAGACTTGGATCGTTTCGGTATCCAGTCGCTTGGCGAAATCCAGCGAGCGTTGAATCGTCGCACGTGTCTCGCCCGGCAAGCCGACGATAAAGTCGCCGTGGATTGTGAGGCCCGCTTTGTGGGCATCCCGGGTGAATTGGAGTGCACGTTCGACGGTGGCGCCCTTCTTGATGTTTTTCAGAATCTGCGGGTCACCGGACTCGTAACCGACAATCAGCAGCCGGCAGCCGGCCTCCTTCATCGCCTTCAACGTCTCGTAGTCAACATTGACGCGGGAGGTGCAAGACCATGTGAAATCTAGCGGCTTGAGTTTCGCGCACAACTCCAGCACGCGGTCCTTGCGGATGTTGAAGGTGTCATCGTCAAAGAAGATCTCGTTGATTCCCGGGAAGTTCTCGAGTGTCCAGCGCACCTCGGCAGCCACATCATCCGCCGAACGGATGCGCCACCGATGGCCGGATATAGTCTGCGGCCACAGGCAGAAGGTACACAAAGCGGGACAGCCGCGCTCGGTGTAGAACGACACGTACGGGTGCTTGAGGAAAGGGACGTTGTAGCGCTCGACATCCAAGCAGCGCTTGTAGACGGGAGTCACCCAAGGCAGCTCGTCCAAGTCCTCGATCTGAGGCACGTCCGGGTTATGGACCACCTCGCCCGCCTGACTTCGATAACTGACACCGCCGAGTTCATGAAATGGCTTACCGTTAGCAAAATCAACGACTTGGAAATCAAACTCCTTGCGTACCACGAAGTCTATGGCCGCGCACGCTTGCAAGCTCTCAGCAGGGCGCGCGCCGACATGCGGCCCGACAAAGCAGATCTCTAAGTCGGGGTTGAGAGCCTTCATCGACTCCGCCAGCAGGCAATCGTTGGCGAATCCGGGAGTCGAGGTGAACAGCACCATGAACTCATACGAGTTCGCCAACGCTGTCACGTCAGCCGGCGTGACCTTGTGCGGTGGCGCGTCGACAACGGTGCTGTCCGCCAACATGCCGGCCGGATAGCACAGCCAGACCGGATACCAGTAAGATTCGATCTCGCGCGTCGCAGGCCAGCGGGAACTGGCGCCGCCATCAAAGTTCTCGTAGGACGGTGGGTTGAGGAAAAGCGTCCGTTTCGGCATGTTCGCGATGGATCCCCTGCCCCTGCGGCGGACGCTTCGGCAGGCTGCTGACTATCCCACTGTAGCGCGGACGCAGGGGTTCAGGCTTTCGGATGCGCCGCGTCGTAGACGTTCATCAACTCCTTCATGGACAACTGCGTGTACTTCTGCGTGGTGGACAGGCTGGCGTGGCCCAAAAGCTCTTGGATAGCACGCAGGTCGGCTCCTTCGGACAGCAAGTGCGTCGCGAAGGCGTGCCGCAGCGAGTGCGGATGCAGCGATGGGTCGCCACTCAGCAGGCGCGCGTATTTCTTGACGATCAAGCCGACGCTGCGAGTCGTCAACCGTCGGAATTGGCCGCCCCAGCGGTGCAGGAAGAGGGCCTTCTCCGCGCTGGGGGCCTTGAGTTTCGCCCGCACGTTCAAATAGCGCTCCAAGGCTTCGCCGGCTCGTGCTCCGTAGGGCACCTGGCGTTCCTTGCGGCCCTTGCCCCTTACCTCGATCCAGCGTTCCGCCTTGTCGATGTCGCCTAGGTTCAAGCCGACCAGTTCGCTGACGCGCAACCCGGCACCATAGAGCAGTTCGAAGATCAGGCGGTCGCGGACGACCTTGTCCGGAAAGCGATCTCGCTCGCTGTCGAACTGCACCGCGTTGACGATCTGGTTGGTGTCCTCGGCAGTCATCACCGCCGGCAGTTTCTTGGGGATCTTCGGGGAAGCGAAGCTGCGAGCGGGATTGTTGGGCAAGCCCTCCTCGATGACCAAGTAGTCGAAAAAACTCCTAAGCGCCGCCAAGCGACGCGCCATCGTAGCTTGCGACCACCCCTTCGACCGCCCTTGGGCCATGAATTGGCGGATCATCAGGCGCGTAACCTGCCCAACCGGAGGGGCTCTCTCCGGTGCAGCGCTGAAATGGCTGACGAATTGGCTCAAGTCCTTGCCGTAGCCGGCGATTGTGTTCGGGGACGAGTTGCGCGCGCGAAGCGAGGCCAAGAACCGCGTCGCCGCGGCCGAGATGCTGTCGTCAGGCTGCTGCTTGGTGGACATTGAGAAACTCGTCAAGCGCGGTTAGTCCCAACTCGCACTGGTGCCGCCGCCGCTCCCGCTTCTGCTTGCGGTACTTCCGTTTCAGCTCGGCCGATGGCGGCGGCAGCAGGTCGAATGTGATGTTCGCCGGCTGGTAGTTGTCGGGGCTAGCCCCGGAGATGTAGCGGCAGAGCGATCCGTGGGCTGTGGCGGGCGGCCATTGCAAGGGAGTTTCCCCTCGGGACAGGCGCGCAGCATTCCAGCCGGCCATCAGGCCGGTCGCCATGGACTCCACGTATCCCTCTACCCCTGAGATTTGCCCGGCGAACAGAATGTTGGCGTGTCGATTCCACTGCAGCGTCGGAAGCAACAGAGCCGGCGCGTTGATGTACGTGTTGCGGTGAATTTGCCCGAAGCGCAAGAATTCCGCGCGTTCCAAGCCCGGGATCATGCGCAGCAGACGCTTCTGCTCGCCGTACTTGAGATGGTTCTGGAATCCAACGATGTTGTAAGACCCGGCCCTGGCGTCCTCTTGGCGGAGTTGCACAACGGCATAGGCTCCCCTTCCGGTGCGCGGGTCGCGCAAGCCAACTGGCTTCATCGGGCCGAAGCGCAGCGTGTCTGGCCCGCGCCTGGCGATCTCTTCGATCGGCAGGCAGCCCTCGAAGTAATTGGGATTGTCGAAATCGGGTGACCGATGCTGCTCAGCGGCTAGCAGCTCGGCCAAGAATCGCTGGTACTGCTCCCTCGTGAACGGGCAATTCACGTAGTCACTGCTGCCATCGATGGAGTGTCCATAGCGGGATCCGCGATAGGCAACTGACATGTCGATCGTTTCTGCGTCGACGATCGGGCTGATCGCATCGTGAAAGTAGAGGCGTTCCCTGCCCGTTCGGTCGGCTATCGCCCCTGCCAGCGCATCGCTGGTCAGCGGCCCGGTCGCGATGATCCAGACCTCGTCTCGGTCGATCGGAATGTCCTTGACCTCGTCGCGTTTGATCTCGATCAATGGCTCGGACTCGACCGCGGCGGTGACAGATCGGGCAAACAAGCTCCGATCGACCGTCAGCGCGGTCCCGCCGGGAATCCGCACCCCTGCCGCAATGCGCATCGACATCGAACCCATGCGGCGCAATTCCTCTTTCAGGAGCCACGGCGCACTTCCCTCCGTCTCGGTCTTGAGCGAATTGCTGCAGACCAACTCGCCGAAGGCATCGGTTTCGTGAGCGGGAGTCCGCTGGACCGGGCGCATCTCGTGCAACACGCAAGCCAAGCCATGACGGGCGATCTGAATGGCAGCCTCCGGGCCGGCAAGACCCGCCCCGACGACATGGATTGGGCGCGGCATACAGTACCAAGGGCGCTTGCCAGAATCGATCACATGGCCGAATACAGGACCTCACCGGCATTTGCCACGAGTCACGATCGGCTCGCTCTTGGAAACATTCTAGCCCAGATTGGTTCCAAGCGGAGACCTGCTAGGCAGTGCCACCTTGTAATTGGGTGGGACCGACTGGCACGTAGCGTTCGCCTTGCTGCGTCGCGAACGGGACGCGTTAGATGTGCGCGACAGTTCGGCCGCGCCTGCGAAAGCGCGCTAGCTGTCCTTAGCGGTGCCGGGCTGGGTGGTCCCTTGGCCCTCTTCCTCGCCGGCCTTGAGCGAAGTCTTGAACTCGCGAATGCCCTGGCCAAGGCCCTTCGCCAGCTCTGGGATCTTCTTGCCGCCGAAAATGATCAGAGCGATCAGCAGGATGATGAGCAGCTCTTGCATGCCAAGCGGCCCCATGAACAGAGCCATGGTTGGTTCAAGGTGTGCCATATCGTTGTGCCCCTAGTCTAGCAGATCAGCGGACGCCCTGAGCGGAAATTCCGATTCCCGCCGCGACATTGCAGGCGGCAGCGAATCCGTCAACCCAGCCGCGATCACGTCCCAAATTCATTGCACCCGCGGTCCGTTGCCTTTGTCGCGGTCTCGCATGTAGACCTCGAACTTCTTGCGCGCCTGCTTGAGCTGCCACTCGCGATAGCGCGCCTGCGGATTCCAAGATGGCAGTGACAGCTCCGGCAAGCCCGCCCGGCGGCGGACGAAGTAATATCCCAGTGCCATGCCCGCCAAGTGGACGGTGAAGGCCGTCCCGGTCGGATTTCCGCCGTGCGAGAAATCCTGAACCGCGCCCAGAAGATTGATCGCGGCATAGGCCACCGCGACTACCCAAGCCGGCACCGGCAAGATGAACGAGATCAGGATCGGCGTGTTGGGGTATTTGACTGCGAAGGCTGTTACAACGGCCAGCACCGCGCCAGACGCCCCAACCGTCGCGACTCCACCCGAACCTGTCATGAGCCGGATGACCACATCGACCAGAGCCGCACCGGCACCGCAGGCGAAATAAAAATGCAGGAAGCGCTGACTGCCCCAGTCGCGAGCAAGGGTGCCGCCGAACATCCACAGCGCAAACAAGTTGAGGCCGACGTGCCACAGCCCGCCGGGATCGTGCAGGAACATGTAGCTGAGCGGCTGCCACAACGCGCCGCGCACGAACATGTCCGGGGTGAGGCTCAGCCAGCGGAATAACCAAATGATCGGGCCGATCCCAATCGCGAAGGCAACGGCGAACGCGAACCACGCAGCAAAATTCGCCCACAGCAGTTGCTTGATGGCGCGCGGTGTCGGGGGCATCATGCCGAAACCTGACGACATCCCAGACTGGCGGTACGTGTAGCGCATATCCCCTTCCTTGAGTCTATGCCAGCACGCCCGGGACAGGGGTACCGGCAATGCGACCAGCCGTGCCTGTGACACTGCAAGCTGCTAGTGATCCTTGGTTTTCCGCAATACCGCGGGACTCGTGGACTGTCGAACCTAGAGTTTCGGGCGATGCGGAGCAAGCCGAGGCTGCGACCGAGGCGCGTGCTCGGCAGGGGCCAACGGGTATGTGACCAAGATCGAGGCATTGCTGGGTCGAGAGTGTCACATCGCACCGCATTCAGACCTTCTGAGAGGATGGCCTGTATCGAGTGTCACAAGGCACTACGCAGCCAGTTGGACGGCCTCTCGCACGAAGCCTCGGTAGCGGTCCCTGAGGTGGTTGATGAAGCCGTAGAGCACTTCATCGGGGGCGGTCCGCGACACAGAGTCTGAGAGGCGGAGCGGCGGGAATATCTTCGCCCCCAAGCGCGTCCGGGCGATCTGCTTGTCAAAGTTAGCCACGGCGATAGGAACCATCAGGGGCTCGGGCTCTGTGTTGCGGACTACCCTGAATGCGCCGGCCCGGAACGGCATTGGGGAGGACTCGGTCTTGGTCGATCCGCCCTCAGGGCAGATCACGAGGTTTTGGCGCGAGGCAAGGACTGCCCGGGCATCTTGAAGGAATTGTTCACGGATCCGCTCTAGTTCAGCGCGTCTCTGCCGTGCCGCAGATGTCGCCGACCCCGAAGTTACCGTGATGTAGCCTAAGCGGTCGAAGTACCTCCGGTGTCCCTCCTCGTCGGGCTCGGCCTGGCGGACGACTCGCACCGGAGCGTGGCCGTATCGTTCGTACAAGATCATCGCACTGACGAAGTGCGTATCCAGAGTCAACTGAAATTCATTGGGCAACGTATTCTCTGGATGATTCGACAAATGATTCATCACCACCACAAAGCCCGGCTCCGGAGGCAGGTTCTCCCACCCCTCGATACGGTAGTCGGTCAAGGCGTATAGCCTGCGGAATTCGTCGCAGCAGGATCCTCGAATCTCTTCGGGAGCACTGGTGTCCGGGGCTTGCGCCACCGCATCGTAGATCCTCTGGAGTTGGCGGAAGACTCTCGCCTCGCGCTCCGCACCGTTGGCCAGCCGCCGACACGCGATGGCGAGTTCCCGCTCTGTGCCGTTTGCCGCTTGTGCCAACTCGTCCAACAGCTCGAAAGCGTCTGCAGCCGTGAGGCGGCTCTCCAAGTAGACCGGGATCTTGTACAACGGCGAGTTCACCCCCAACTTCCCTCCCCGCTTCGCCAGCAGCAGCCGGACTTGGTCAGCTTCTGGCGAGTGTTGCCGGGAAGCAAGCTGCGCTCGGCTGCTGCCGAGCCGGTCTCCCAGAGCCCACAGGATGCGTCTGATGAAGATGATCCCGAACCGTGGCCGCTGCCGGCAGTGGTCTTCGACCAGCTGACGCTCGAACGCCACTACGCGAGTAGTCTCGAGGGCCGTGGCCGTAGCGCGGCAGCGGTAAGGCTCGACCATGGCCGACCACCCGATCAACGCCCCCGGCTCGTTGATCGGGTGGATCGTTATGGTCTCATGCGACGCGTCCAGGCGCGGGTCCATCTCGTCCGGGTCGTGCGGCGCAAGCAGCGAGAGTTCGACGGTGCCGGAGACCAAGATGTAGAGGCACTCCGAGGGTTCGCCCTCCTTCACGATGCAATCGCCCTTCCGGAACGTCATCCGCCTCGCGTCACTCGCGAGCGCTACCAGGTCTTCGTCTTCAAAGACGTCGAAGAACGCCGAATCCTGCAACAACTCCAGCGGTGCTTGCATGAGAGCGCTTACGCCGTGCTTCCTCCGAGAGGCCCGCGGGGCTTGTCCGGGCCACGCCTGACGCACCAGAATGCTAGCATTGCATGGGGCAATTGGCCCTGTCGTTATGGGGCCAATCAAATGATTCTTTGGTGATCGTTGCCCGCCAGCCGGATGCTTAGGTTGGTTCGTTCGCATGGAGACGAAGCCCCCGATCCGCCCGCCGCTGACCACCCCGCCAGGGTTCTCTGAATTCTGGCGCGAGACCTTGGGCGAATTGCGGGCGACGCCACCGGAAATCGAAGCGGAATCGTTCAGCTACCCCGTCTACCGCCAGTTGCAAGGTCACAGGCTGCGCTTCTCTTCGCTAGGTCGCGCGAAGTTGCACGGCTACTCGATTTCTTGGAGGGATCACGTCCCCCGGCCGCTAGTGATCCACGCCCACGGCTACGGCGGCCGGGTTGCCGAGCAGTGGCTATGGGCTCTGAGCGGCTTCAACGTGGTCGGGTTTGATGTGCGCGGTTTCGGTGAGTCGGTCGAGGCGCTGCCGGACCGCTCGGATTGGGGTTGGATGCTGACCGGCATCGACGACTCCCACCGTTACGTGCTGCGAGGAGCGGTCTGCGACTACATCCGCGCCAGCCAAGTTGGTACCGCAATGTTCGGGGACAGAACCCGGCGGACGATCTTCCACGGCTTCAGCTTCTCGGGTGCCTTGGCTCTGATGGCCCAAGCGGTGACGCGGGCAGCCAACGTGCTCGTTGTCGGAGTGCCGACGTTCGGATGGCACGAGGGTCGCCTGAAGCTGGTAGTCAACGGCAGCGCCGTCGAAGTCCGCCGGTACATAGCGGAGCGGCCCCATGATCGGGACCAGGTCATGCAAACGCTCAGCTATTTCGATGCGATGAACTTCGCGCCCCTGATTAGATGCCCCACTCTGGCCGGATACGGACGCCGAGACATTGTCGTGCCTCCAGAGACAGTGCTAGCGATCATCTCCCATCTCAAGTGCCCGTGCGAGACGATGTCGCTTCCGGTCAGTCACACCGACGAGCCTGAAGAAGCCGCTTGGAAGCACTTCGACGGGGCTTGGATCGAGATGGCGACGCACGGCGTGCCCGCGGACTTCGGTCGCGACGCACCCGTTTACCATATCGGTGCCGAAGGCCGGATGTAGGCTCATGCGAAGCCTGTGCCCGCGGGGGGCTGCCGGCCCCGCCAAAATGAGTTACGCTTGACTAGACATGCGCGCTCCGCGACGTCGCCGACAGAGGAAGCGGGAGTTTCAGGTACCGGCGGATGCCAACCTTAGGGCTGTAGCCGAGAGCGCAACGTATGTTGGCAGTCGCGAACACAAGAATGTACCCAGCTTTGCAGGCCCGCCAGGCCTGAGGGCAGACGCTTCATGTTGCCCCCCTGCACTCGCAAAGGATCCCAGCCAAGTCACAGCTTGGTTGCGCGCCGCGATCTGCCGAGGTTTCACGGGCGGGCCTTGGGAGGGAAGATCGCCCGGCTTTCCTCGCTATGTTTGGTACAAACACGACGAGACCGTGTACGAGGGGCGTCTGGTGAACAGTGGGCGAGGGGAGTACAAGGGCTATCCGCTGGAGAGGTCCGAGTGGCCCTCTGCCCTTGAGGGAATCGATGCGCCCCCTTGAATTCGAATTCGAATGGCAAGACGCTGAGGGGGTCAAGGGCTCCGAGTTGGCTTGCACTTGGGCGTCGCTCAGCATTCGAGTCAACAATTCGGTTCTAACGAGGGTTGTGGATCCCTCGGACCATCGTGTCCGTGAGCATATTCACGTGCCACTCTATCCTCTCGCGGAGTGGCTAGCCACGAATTGGTGGTCCATATTGCATGAGTCTGAAGATCGGGTCGGACTTGACGACCGCTCCTTTCTGGAACGTCACGCACTTGGACCCACACGGGAGGGTTATCGATTTCCGAACATGCAAGTGGTATCTTTCGATACCAGGACTCGCATAACTTGGAAACACGACACCTTACGCTGGACCAAACTAGAGTTCTTGGACCGTCAAGGTTGCGAATGGATTGATAAGCAAGAATTTCGCGAGACTTGCGCTAGCCTCGTCGATGCTGTCGTCGCACGCCTCGCTTCCTGGGATGTCGGTAACACGTTTCTTCAAGCAGAATGGGGGGCGATTCGGGGCGCCGATCCACAGGAGCGCAGGTTCTGCGAAACTGCTGGTGCCCTTGGCTTGGATCCCTATTCGATCGACGAGGTGCATAAGGAGAACATCTTGCGCCTTGACGAGAAACTCAGCGTCGCGGTATTTAAGGAAGCGTTACCCATCCTCCGTGCCGATAGCTTGGGAACGGAACTGTTTGCGATCCAGAAGGTGCTCAGACTGGGGAAAGCCAGCAGCATTCCTCTGGAGCGGTTGACATGCGTCCGGGATGAAGTTGTTCAATCAGTCAATGGCCGATCGCGTGAGCGGCCTTGGTTGGGTGGCTACTTGCTAGCCAGGGAGGTCCGGACAAGGTTAGGTCTAGATGGCACCCCGGTTGCCTCATGGCCAGCATTGAGCCGGGCACTTGACGAGCCTCGCATTGCGGATGGGCGTTTATCTCGATCCACGGCATTCAATCATGCCGCCGGACTTGAAGGGGTTGTGACTTCGAGCGAGGCAGGACTTCCAGCCTTCGCCTTTAGCCCCGGTGGGTATAGTCAGACTTCCAGATTCCGCTTCTGCCGTGGCCTGGCCGAATTATTGGTGGCTCCTGGATCAGATGCTCTATTGACGACTTCCCGTTCGAGCCGACAGCAGTGTGGGCGCGCATTCGCGGCAGAGTTCCTCGCTCCGTCTGTCGGCTTGCGACAGCATGTGCATCGAGACGTGCTAGACGAGGAGGAGGTCGAAGAACTGGCCTTCCAATTCGGTGTCTCTCCTTGGGTGATCAAACACCAGATTGAGAATCATGGCATCGCCCAAATCAAGGGGACCAGCCCGCCGTGAACCGTTATCGACGGTTCCCATTCTGCCGCAAGAACGAGGTTATGGTACTTGTGCTCGACTGCCGGAGACTCACTTTCCGGGCGTGATTTGGAGTGCCTGCGGCTTGTTGCACGCTTCAAATCGAGTCGTCGACGAGAACGTATGCACCCCGGGTCCGCGTATTGCGGTGCGCCGACGCTCCTAGGACGGCGCCTATGAAGCCTGCCGACCAAAGTACGTCGCACGCTACCTTGCCGAGTTCCAGTGCCGCTTCAATCAGCTCTGGGAGTTGGCGGCCCTGCCGCGTGTGCCGGTAATAGCTGCGGCCCCCAAGCGCGCGCCGTCCTCGTTCCAAACGGGCTCATTCTAAGAGCAGGTCATTCGCAGCCCCACTGGGGTGCGCAAACGGCCGGTCGCGAACGCGCCAAGACCGCCAGGTGACCTTCTGCAGCGCTGGTGCGAGTGCGCCGCCGGCACTTCCCGAAGCCTGATGTAACTCCGGTCTCTGCGAGCATCTCACAGGAACTCACTTGCCGCGAGAAATCGACAGTTCCATCCCCCTGCTGTTCTCATAGGATGCAGCTAGATGGGAATCAGAAAGCCTATTGCGCTGCAAAAAAACCAACCCGGATCGCCGCCACCTCGCAGCGGCACTGCAATTGCGCTGCTGTGGCCGTTCCTCAGGCGGACCTTCGCACGCCGCTCGGATACTCGTTGCTCGCAACCGCCCACGCGATCTGGGCCGTGGACGCGACCTCACGGCCCAATTCCAGCGCCGAGGCCGAACTGGCGTTGCCGTCCAGCCCCCGCTTGTACACACCCTGCCCGATTGCAGCGGACCGATACATCGAGAATGCCAAGTAGAAGTTCCAGTGTTTCTTTGCATCGCGTCCGCTAAGTTCGCAATATCGCTCTAGTTGTGTCTCGTGGGACGGAATTCCAGTTTCGCTCGCCACGTTGGTCGCAAGGGTACTGTGACGCCGACTCGGCAGGTAGTAGGTCATCAAGTTGTAGGCCAGATCCGCGAGTGGATCTCCAAGAGTGGACAGTTCCCAGTCGAGCACGGCCACGATGCGCGGCTGAGTGGGGTGCAAGATCATATTTCCCAGCCTGTAGTCGCCATGGACGATCCGCGTCTCCTCGAAGTCCGGTATGTTCTGCGGCAGCCACTCGGCCAAGCGGTCCATGGCCGGGATCGTCTCGGTCTCGGAAGCTTGGTACTGGCGCGACCAGCGGCTGATCTGGCGGGCATAGTAGTTGCCCGGCTTCCCAAAGCTCTCCAGGCCGACATCGGCTGGGCGCACTGCGTGCAGGTCCGCCAACACCTCGCAGGAATGCGCATACACTGCGGCTCGATCGCGGGGCGAGACACCGGGTAGAGTCGGGTCATGGAAAACGCGCCCCGGCACGTGCTCCATCACTATGAAGGGCGTTCCAATGACGCTGCTGTCCTCGCAGATTAGCAGCATCGAGCAGACCGGTACCGGTGTGTCGGCCAAAGACCGCATGACACGGTACTCGCGCTCGACCGCGTGAGCGGAAGGCAGCAGCTGGCCGGGCGGCTTCTTGCGCAGGACGAAACAGCGCTCGTTCGCTTCGACCAAGAACGTGGGATTGGACTGCCCGCCCTCGAATTGCCGGATGACACACGGCCCGGCGAAGTCCTCCAAATGACCGGTCAAATAGGCTTCCAAGGACCGCTCGTCGAAGCGGTGGGCCTCGCGGACTGGGGTCGTGATCGGTTCCGGGCTCATCTGGGCGGCTTGCGCGGTGCAGCGATTGTAGCGAACGGCCATCCCCGTTGCCGCTCTGCCAGCCGCTGCCAGGCAGCCAGCTTGCAGCGGCGAAGTGCTAGGGCGTGATACTGTGTTGGATTCGCAGCAAGGGAGGTGCGCTCGGAAATGGGTTTCAGCTTAGAAGGCAAGGTTGCCTTAGTCACCGGCGGCGGTCGCGGGATCGGCAAGGAGATCGCGCGACGATTCGTCGAAGCCGGTGCGGATGTAATGATCGCCAGCCGCAAGTTGGAGAACCTCCAACAGGCCGCGAAGGAGTTTTCGTCGCTTCCCGGCGGCATTGATGTAGTGCCCTGCAACATAGGCAAGGCAGATCAGATCGAAGCTGCAGTTGCGGCGACCGAGAGACGGTTCGGCACGATCGACATCATGGTCAACAATGGCGCCACCAACCTCGAACAGGGGCCTTCGCTCAACGTGTCCGACGCCGCGGTGCTCAAAATGGTCGAGATCAACGTCCTGTCCGCGGTGCGCTTTCTGCGCTTGGTCGTGCCCAAGATGATGGAAAAGGGCGCTGGCTCGATCATCAACGTCGCTTCGATCGCCGGCCTGCGACCCCAACGGGAGGGCCTGCTTTACAGCTTCACCAAGTCGGGTCTGATCATGATGACCCGGACCTGGGCCAACGAGTGGGGGCCACACGGGGTGCGCGTGAATGCCATTGCGCCGGGTCTAGTGCGTACCGACTTCAGCTCGTTCTTCTGGAAGAATCTCGACGAGGAAGCCCCGTACCCGCCCAATCAGCCGATCCAGAGGCTCGGCGAGACCAGCGACATCGGCGGCATCGCACTGTACTTGGCTTCGGACGAGTCCGCATGGGTCACGGGCCAGACGATGGTCATCGATGGCGGCGCGACTGCCCGCTAAGCCCACTCTGGGCAGTAGCTTCAGGGCCAGGTTCCCGTCAGCGGACGGGAGACTCCGCGATCAGGCGCCGGTAAGTGCGCCGGGCGTGCTCGTAGGCGGCCCGCGCCTCTTCGCGCTCGCTAGCGCGCGTGAGCGGCGCTTTCTGCGACCAGCACTGGTCGACCGCGGCAAGGCACCACTCGGCGCTGCGCCGCGAGGCCCGGATCGGCTCGCCGTCGATTGAGACGAAGATCGGGTTGGTGTGCGACGACATCGGGATCCGTACCGCCACCCACGCACTGCGCGGCAGCCGGAGAGAGAACTCGAGGTCATGCACGGTGCCGTCCGCAAGGATTTCGGCACTGTCAGCCACCCTGCCGTTCACCACCAATTCCACAGGAACGTTGCGGCTGCCGGGTACGCGTGCTCGTTCGACATCCCAATAAGGTTTTTCATCGGCGGCGAGCCCGTCGAAGCGAGGATCTGGGTGCCGCCCCAGCATGGCCGCGGCCTTTAGCCGCACCGTGACGCTGTCGCCTGCTTGGACCGCAAGGTCCGGCTCGCCCGATCCGAGCGAAGCCCCGCCCACTTCAAAGTCCATCAAGTGGCTCTTGCCATCGCTTACGTAGGCTGCG
>Ga0209021_1001966_pt1 | contig 18937 bp, 17 predicted proteins | sample PinacodermFT_FD_187299 | JGI IMG/M metagenome (GOLD analysis project Ga0209021, IMG submission 187299) | Host-associated microbial community of the marine sponge Aplysina aerophoba from Gulf of Piran - sponge pinacoderm, lysed by freeze-thaw... | ecosystem: Host-associated > Porifera > Sponge >... | reverse complement strand
CCAGTGGGCGTCGTTGGACCGCAGGAGATCGCCGGTTGCCGGGTTCATCGGGGGTCGGGCCGGTGCTGGTGTCGGAGTGCTCACCAACCAGCGCCCAACGCGTGCATCCGCCGGGAAGAACCGCTGCTCCGGCAAACTAGCGGCCCGGCGTGCGGCGTGGAGCCCGCCGCGACCTTGACACCGTGCCGGGGCGTCGTCGGCATCCGGCTCCCTCCGACCCACCACGCGTCCTCGTGGCCCTGCTGGCCGCAGACTGACCGACCGCGCCGTAGCGATGTTCCGGCACCGCAAGTGACCTGCGGTTTCGCGTAGTGGACCAGGCTTGTCCCACATCTCCCGGGGGTAGAATCAGAGGCATGACACAGGTCGGCGCCGAGGTGACTACCTCGCCGGTCAGACATCCGATCGGCGAATCTCCCGAGGTTCCCGACGGCGCTGAGGACTGGTCGTGGCTGGCGCCGCGGGCCGATGGCGGCGGTTGGCTGGCCCCGATCCCCGAAGGCGGGTTGCCGGAGTCCGTCCGGGCGCGCCCGACACGGATCCACCAGCTGTCACGCACCGAGCGCGCACTTCTGGCGTGCCTGCGCTGGTGGATAGCAGGCGCGCATGCGGCTGTGCTGGCACGCGACTGCGGGATCTCGACAGATCACGCCTGGAGTTGCTTACGGACCCTCACCACCGAGGGCTACGCCAGATCGTGGAGCGAGCCCCTCTACTGGGGCCACGGCCACCGGCAGATCGTCTGTTGGGGCGGTGACGTGAGTTCCCCGCGGTGGCTGGACGCGCTGCCGAGGCTCCCGGTACCGGTGGCGCCCACCGCGCCGGAGCGCGCCGCCGGCCTGCCCCCCGAGTTCTGGAAGCACTTCTGGTCGGGGACCGACCCGGCCAACATCCGCCTGCCCGACGACGGCGAATTAGTGGCCAGTGTGCTGATCTACGACGAGCGGTGCGCGTCGGCCAAGTCGTGGGCGTTGTGCAACCTCGACACCGCGTCGTTGCGCAGCACCCTCGAGATGCGCGGCCTCAGCGAACAGGCACGGTCAGCAACCCGGGCATCGCTTCAGCGCCGAGGGGCCAGTGCCGCTGATTGACCGGTGGCGCGACGTTCTCGACGAGAACATGCGCGCCGTCTGGCCACACCTGGCCGCGGCGATCAGAGGCACCGGCGGGCGTCTCATGGGCGGGACCGCGGTCGCCATGCACCTCAGACACAGGACGAGCGACGACCTGGACGTCATGACCCTCAAACCGTTTCCGGCCAGGTCGGTCGCGAACAGCCTCAGGTCGGCCTTCCCGGACTCCTACGAGGAGAGCGAGGTCGCGTTGAACACGGTCGACGTCCGTGTAAACGCGGTGCAGGTGCAGGTGTTCCGTGCCCTGCCACAGGAATCCGATCCGGAGGACATGACGTGGCTGATGACGGGCCCGGTGATGGACGGTATGTCCGTGGGTTCCCTCCCGGACCTGTTCGCCACCAAGTTGGACGTCATCATGTACCGCCCGAAACTGCGGGACTACATCGACATCGCCGCTCTCGACCGTGCCAGCGGCTACCGCATCGAGGACGGCCTGACGTTGTGGGCCCGACGGTTCGGCCGTCGCATCCAGAGCCGCGCGGCCGACCGCATCGTCAACCTGCTGGAGGATCCTGAGCACTTGCCGCCCGATCGGGACTTCGGCGACGTCCAAGCCGAGACCCTGGGGTACCTGAACGAACGCGCCGGCGAGGTCCGCCGAGCCCTCGGCAATCTGCGCCGCGGCCACGCGCCCGACACCGACGGGCCCGAACTCCACCCGAAGCGCACTCACGGCGGGATGATCCGCGAACCCCACCGACCGAAGCCGCCGGGACGGCATCTCACCTGACAGGTCGAATCAAGCCCAGTTGCTGGGCCTCAGAAGACCCTGGCATTGAGGCCGGGACGGCCAGTTCCATCGGTCGGTGCACGGTTCCGGTCATGATGACAGGTGCAGATCGCGGGTCACTGCGTGTGCCGGCCCGGTCAGGTCCACAGGGTGCAGATGGGGATGGCGTCGACGCCGTCCGCGAGGCGGTAGCGCGCGGGGCCGGTGTGGAGGACGGCGGCGGCGAGGACCTGATCGCCCAGCTGGTCGCGCAGCCAAACCAGTTGCCGGGCGTCGGCTCGATTGACCGCCCCCTTGGCCTTGATCTCCAGGGCGACGAGGCCGCGGTGGCCGAGGTCGATGATGAGGTCGACCTCGTGGCGCCCGGCGCCGTCACGCAGGTGGTAGAGCCGCGGCGGGCGAGCGGACGCGCTCGTCTCGGCGCGGAGTTGACTCGTCACGAACGTATCGATCAGCCGTCCGAGGAGGTTGCCGTCGCTCATGACCAGCGCCTCGTCGGCGTCGACGATTGCGCCCCACAACCCGGCGTCGGCAATGAGGCGCTTCGGGCCGCGTGTGAGACGCTTCAGACGGTTGCTGCTCCACGCCGGCATCTGGGCGATGACGCCGAGGTTGGTCAGAAGCCTCATGTACGAGTCGGCGGTGCGGCGGTTGATGCCGGCCGTCTGGCAAAGGGTGGTGTCGGTCACGATGCCCGCCGAGTTCACGGCGTAGGCGCTCAGAAACAGCCCGAGCCGGTGACCGTCCACACCGTTGGGAGGCCCTGGGCGCTCCTCGACGAGCCGGCGCGCGTAGTCGGCGAGCCAGGTGCCGCGCAGCTCCTCGTCGCTCTCGGTAGCCGCGTCAGGGAACCCGCCTCGTAGCGCGATCCGCACGTAGTCGCGGAGGTCGGGGGCGCCTGACACGTGACCCGGCAACTCGCCGCTCAACAGGCGCTCCAAGAACGGCGGACCGTCGTATCCGACCTGTTCCCGCACGGTCAGCGGATGCATCTCGACCGAGACGACACGCCCCACTCCGGGCCACGAACGTGGATCCGTCTCGGCGCGGACCGAACCGGTCAGGATGAAACGACCGGGCCGGCGCTCCTGATCCACTGCACGCTTGACGGCTCCGAGCACTGCGGCGCACTCCTGCCACTCGTCGAGCAGTAGGGGCACCCGCCGGTTGCGCAGGGCGGCGTCGGGATCGGCCCGGAACGGAGTCGCCTCGTGGCCGACATCGAGGCGCACCACCTCGGCGGCATGGCGCAGCGCGGTCGTGGTCTTGCCCGTGGCCCGCGCGCCGGTGATCATCACCGCCGGCAAGCCTGCCAGCAGCCGGGTGAGCCACGGGTCCACCAGCCGCGGCAGGTAGGCGTCCACAACCAGGATTGTACTGCTCTCACACGTCCAACAATGCACAAACTGCGCGGCTTATAGTGCCTAATTCACGCGGCAATCAGTGCCAACCTCCGACGTGCATCAGCGGCGATTGCGGCCGTCCGCGCCTGATCGCGGGCGGTCAGCGAGCGGCGTCGAGCCTCCGCAGCGGACCCGGCCAGTCAACAAGGCGCCGGTCGGCGGTCACCAGCACATGCCCCCCGAGCGCGGTGGCGACGATCAACCGGTCCGCCGGATCGGCGACGACGTCCGGGAGGCTCGCCGCGCGGATTCCGATCTCGCCGTCCACGGCCAGCTCGATCACGCCTTGTTCGAGTTGCTCACGGCGCCAGAGCGCCACCTCCTCGGGGAACTCGAGGCGTCCCTTGACCTTGAGCAGCGCCACCTCCCAGAAGGAGATCGCGGACACGCAGACCTCACCCGCCTGCCAGGCGCGCTCGATCTCCGAGCGCGCCGCGCCGCCCAGGCGCTCGCTCCCGGATCGCAACCACAACAGGACGTGCGTGTCGAGGACGATCACGGCTCGAGCACCCGATCCGGCGCGCTGTCGGCCTCCCACGCCACGTCGATGGGTTCCACGATGTCACCACGGATCTCGAAACGTCCCCTGTCGATCCCGAAGAGGCTCTTCGGCCTCTCCCGGTACGGGGCGAGCCGCGAGATCGGGCGACCGTTCTTGGTGATGATGATCTCCTCGCCGCTCTCCACCACCTCGTCCATGAGCTTGAGGCATCGGGCCTTGAACTCCGACGCCTTGATGGTCCGGACCCCGATCGGTCCGGGACTCGTGTTCGACATGATTCGCTCTCACAACACGGGGACTCCGGATCTCACTCTAGTCACGACCATGGGCATGACCTATTACGGGCCGGTAGATCAGCGGGCTGTCGTCGAACGCAGGGAACGGCGACTGTAGGACGCCATAGGGGTCGTTCACCTTGAAGGCGATCCGTACCGGAGTCCGCAGGTGGACTTGCCGGTGCCGGAGGCTCGGGCGACTCGTTTGGCGGCGCGGGGGTGGTGGCGGGAATTTCGGCAGGGGTGGTGGCCGGAGGGTCGGCAGCGGTCGCCGCCGGAGGGTCGGCCGTCGTCGCGCTCGCAGCAGTGGTGCCCGTCAGCGGCTGTACGGCTTCGGGAGTGGGGGCGCAGCCTGCGACAGCAACGGTGACGGCGAATGCACCGATGATCAACCGGTGCATCAGTCCGTGGCAGCGGTCAGGTGGGCGGCAGCACCAAGGATCGCCGCGGAGGCTTCGATGTGGTCCTCGCAGGTCTCCTCGTCGTTCATCGGCAGGACGAACAGGTCGAAGGAGCCGCGCAGGCCGGCGATCCGGACCGCGCACCGGCTGGGCGTGCCGGTGATGGCGTACAGATCCAGCAGCGACTCGGGGAGATGTTCGGCGGCCTCGTCGAGGCGGCCCGCCAGCATGGCCCGGCGCACCCTGGCTGCTCGCAACTCGTCGAGCCCGACCTGCCGGCGAATGTCAGGTGGCGCGTCGAGGGCCATGTAGGCGAAGTGACGCAGGGCGCGGCGCCGCTCGGTGTCGTCGTAGGCGAGGTAGGCCGACCAGGCGACGCGGGCCCCACCGGCCCCGATGGCGGTTGCGGCCTCCGGCAGGTCGGCCAGAGCCTTGGCCGACAGGATCACCCAGTCGGCCTCGGAGGCCCCGAACCGCTGCACCCGTGGGCCTCGCCCTGCGACCGCCATGGGAACGTCCCCCTCGAACCAGTCCAGAGAGGCGGGCCCGGAGCGCCGACCGCCCAGCAGGCGGCGGTTGGCCACGAACGCGTCCACAAGAGCCGAGTAGGGCCGCTCCGGTTCGAGTTGCAGCGGGGCGAGGACACGGCTCCCGCCCACGCCGAGGCCGTGCCAGACCCGCCCGGGGGCCAACTCGGCGAGCGTGGCCACCGCCGCCGCCGTGGTCACGGGATGGCGGGAGAAGGGATTGGTGATCGCAGGCCCCACGACGAGAGCGTCGGTGGCGGCCAGGATGGCGGTGAGCGCCACGTACACGTCGCGCTCGGTCCCCTCGTCGGCCACCAAGCAGACCTGCGCGCCGAGTTCCTCGGCGAGGCCGGCCAGTGCCACCAGTCGCGTCACGGGTTGCGTCGGTTCGAACCACACTCCCCAGGGGATGGCAGCGTGATCACTCACAGATGTCTCCTCGACGACAGGGTCCACCAGGGCGGACGGGGCGGGCGGGGGCCTGGAAGAGACCCGGCGGCACCGGCCGACTCATGCCCGGGGGGCGCCGGGCACGACGACGTCCCGGACGGTGTGCGCCACCAAGCGACCCGCCTTGAACGTCCGCCGGGTGCCGGGAGCCGCGGCAATCGCCTCACGTTCCGAGAAGGCGTCGACAGCGACGAAGTCGGCGACCGCACCGGGGTGGACCTCAGCCGCCGGGAGCCCCATGATGTCCCTGGCCCGGCTCGAGACCGCCGCCAGCGCCGCTTGGGGAAGCTGGTGCCCGGCGGTGACCAGCAGCGAGGCGGCCTCGAAGGGATCGCCCCGGCCCATGAGATTGAACGGATCCTGCAGGTTGTCACCCCCGCCGGCCACGCGGACACCCGCCTCGGTCAGCGCACCCAGCGCGGTGAGGCCCCGCGGCGTTGCCGTGCGGTGGTCCCGGCCCTGCAGGAACAAGTTGGTCTGGGGCAGCGTCACCACGCCGATGCCCGCCTCGGCCACGAGGGCGGCGATCCGGCGCTGATCCGACTCGGCCATCATGCCCAGGCTGACGCAATGGCCGGCGGTCACCGGATGCGCAAACCCTCTCTCCAGGACACCGCGAGCGAGGTCCGCAAGTGTGCGCGTTCGCGGGTCGAGCGTCTCGTCGATGTGCAGGTCCACTCCCAGTCCGGCGTCGGCGGCCACGTCGAGGCAGACCGCGACGCACTCGGCCGGCCGCGGATCGAGGGCGGGGGCACCGCCCACGAGGTCCGCCCCGGCCTCGATGGCGGCCACCAGGGCTCGCCGATTGCCGGCGCCCTCGGCGCCGGTGAGCGGCACGCCGACGAGCGCCACGAGCTGCAGATCCACCAGGCGACGGCACAGGCGCCGCACCTCGCGGAGCGCCTCGATGCCGCGGGTGCCGATGTCCGCGCCGACGTCGACATGGGTGCGGATGGCGGTGCAACCCGCTTCGACGGAGATCTCGACGGCCCGGAGTGCCCGCGCCATGATGTTCTCGATGGTGAGGCCGCTACGGGCGCCGAGCCAAGCCTCGATGGCGCCTATCAGGTCTCCAGTGACGTTGAGGACCGTCTCGGCCGAAAGCGCCTTGTCGAGGTGGGCGTGCGGCTCGGCGAGGCCACCCAGCAGCAGCATTCCCCCGAGGTCGTGACGCTCGACCGGCGAGTCCCGACGGGCCGATCCGGCAGCCTCCACCGCCGCAACCACCCCGTCGACGACGGTCACGTCGACGCGCTGCCCGTCGGGCAGCAACCCGTCGGTGAGGATGCAGGACGCGCTCACGGACGCCGAGGGTAGCCCGCCCCCGTCGCGGCCCCCGTGCGCCACATTGGCTGTTGTGAGGGTGACCATGGCGCCCGGGGCTGCCAGAATAGGGCGGTGCGAGTGGTGCTGGTTCTGGCCGACGACCCCACGGTCGACGACGGCGGGCTGCGGCGCGCCGTCGAGGCAGCCCTCGCCTCGGCCGACCACGACGTCGACGTGATCGACTTGCACGAGGGCGATTTCAACCCCGCCATGACCACCGCAGGGCGCCGCGCCTACCACTCGGGCCAGCCCCTCGTGGAGCCCGACGTGGCCGACTTCGGGCCGAGGGTGCTCGCCGCGGAGGCGCTGGTCTTCGTCTACCGGGCAACGTGGACGGGAATGCCTCCGCTTCTCAAGGGCTTCGTGGACCGCACTCTCGTACCCGGTGTCGGATTCCACCTCGTCGACGGGAAACTGCGACGGGGGCTGGTCAGGGTGCGCCGGCTGGCGGCGGTCGCCGTCCACGACCGTTCCCGATCAGAGGTTCTCAGCGTCCGCGACGGCGGGCGCCGCATCCTGCTGCGCACGATGCGGCTGATCGTTCACCCGCGCTGCCGCAGGCGTTACGTGGCTCTCTACGACACCCGGTCCGAGCGTGCCGCCGCGGCGCGCCGGCGCTTCGCCGCCAAACTGGACCGCGTCCTGGTTGGACTGTGAGCACGCTGGTCGTCTTCTGCCATCCCGTGCCGGACAGCTTCGGCGCGGCCGTAGCGGCACAGGTCGTCGAGACACTCGACGCCGCCGGTGCCGAGCACCGTCTGGTGGACCTCTACGCCGACGGGTTCTCCCCCGTCGACGCCGGCGCGTCGACGATCAAGACGCACCGGGAGGCCCTGGCCGGCGCGAGCGGCCTCGTGCTGGTCTATCCCACGTGGTGGAGCGGGCTGCCGGCCATGCTCGCCGGCTGGTTCGAGCAGGTGGTGGTCGGCGACTCGCTGCCGCGACCCGGCAGGCCCGACACGAGCGCGGCTGCCCGCGACCTTCTCGCGAACCTGCGCTACATGGCGGCGGTCACGACCCACGGCTCCTCGAAGTTCGTGAACGCCGTGCAGGGCGAGGCGGGCCTGCACTTCCTCCGACACGGTGTCCACCCGCTCTGCCCGGCGACCTGCAAGATGCAGTGGCTGGCCTTCTACGACTCCGACCGCTCCAGCATGGCGGATCGCCGGTTGTTCCTCGCCCGGGTCGCCCGCCGGCTCGGCAGCGTGGCCTAGCCCCCGGGGGCGGCGACCTCCCGCAGGAGGCGCCGGAACACGAACGGGATGATGCCGCCGTGGCGCCAGTAGGTCGCCTCGGCGTCGCTGTCGAGGCGCACGGTCAGCGGGAGCCTGCGCTGCGCGCCATCGGCTGAGGTTGCGACCAGCACGGCCTCGCTGCCGGGATCCGGTCCCCCGGCCAGTCCACCGATGTCGTAGCTCTCGGTGCCGTCGAGCCCGCCGGCGCCCCAACTCTCCCCGTCGGCGAACTGCAGCGGCAGCACCCCCATGCCGATCAGGTTCTGGCGGTGCAGCCGCTCGAAACTCTCCGCGACCACGGCCCGTACTCCCAGCAGGGCGGTGCCCTTGGCCGCCCAGTCGCGCGACGACCCGGCGCCGTAGTCACCGCCGGCGAGCACGATCAGCGGCGTTGCCTCCTGCCGGTAGCGCTCGGCGGCGTCGAAGATCGCCATTGTCTCGCCGCTGGGTTGGTGGGCCGTCCAACCCCCTTCCCGGTCGCCGGCAAGGTGATTGCGCAACCGGGGGTTTGCGAACGTGGCACGCACCATCACATCGTGGTTGCCCCGCCGCGCCCCCAGGATGTTGAACTGCTCGGGCCCCACGCCGCATGCCAGGAGGTGGCGGCCGGCCGGGCTGTCGGGGTGGATCGCCCCGGCGGGTGAGATGTGGTCGGTCGTGATGGCGTCACCGAGCAGCAGAAGGCAGCGGGCCCCCACGATGTCGGCCGGCGCTTCGGGCTCGGGTGGCACCGAGGCGCAGAACGGCGGTTCGGTGATGTAGGTGGATGCGGGGTCCCATCCCGCCAGTGCCGACGGCGGGCCGTCCAAGCCGTCCCAGCGCTGGTCTCCGTCGAAGATGTCGCCGGCACGGGCGGCGAACAACCCCGGGGCGAGGACTCTGTCGATCTCCCGGCGGATGGCAGCGTCATCGGGCCAGAGATCGGCCAGCAGCACAGCCGCCCCGCTGGGATCGAGCGCGACCGGGTCCGACGTCAGATCGATGTCGACCGTTCCGGCGAGGGCGTACGCCACGACGAGAGGCGGCGAGGCCAGATAGCCCAGACGGCACTGCGGGTGGATGCGACCCTCGAAGTTGCGGTTCCCCGACAGCACGGCCGCCACCGACAGGTCGTGCTGTTCGACGGCGGACGCCACCGTCGCGTCCAGCGGCCCGGAGCCGCCGGCACAGGTGGTGCAGCCGTAACCCACGATGGCGAAACCGAGTTTCTCGAGATAGCGCAGGAGTCCGGACCGCTCCAGGTAGTCCGCCACGACCGGCGAACCGGGCGCCAGGCTGGTCTTGACGTGAGACGGCGTGGTGAGCCCCCGCTCCACCGCGTTGCGAGCCAGCAGACCGGCCCCGACCATCACCGCCGGGTTGGACGTGTTGGCGCAACTCGTGATCGCGGCGATGACAACGTCGCCGTGGCGCAGACGGTTCGCGGCGGCTGCCGGGGCGGACCCCGGATCGTCGCCGTCACAGGGGCCGGAGCCGGTGGGCGTCGCCGCGGATCGGCGCGCCCGGGGACGGTTCGTCAGGGCTGCGGCAAGAGAACCCGGGACCTCCCGCAGCGTCAGGGTCTGGGTGGGGCGCGATGGTCCCGCCACCGTCGGCACCACACCCGCGAGGTCGAACCCCAGCACGCGGCTGTATGCCGGAGCCGGGCCGTCCGGTGTGCGGAACAGCCCCTGGGCCCGGCAGTACCGCTCGACGAGGTCCACGTGCGCTCGGGATCGCGCCGTCCGGTGCAGGTATCGCAGCGTCTCGTCATCCGGAGCGAAGTAGCCGATCGTGGCTCCATACTCGGGAGCCATGTTGGCGATGGTGGCGCGGTCCTCAAGGCTCAAGGACTCCAGCCCAGCACCGAAGAACTCGACGAAGGCTCCCACGACGCCGGTCTCCCGGAGTGCCCGAGCCAGCGCCAGCACCAGATCGGTGCCGGTGACCCCTGCGGTGGGTCGCCCCGTCAGGCGCACACCGACGACCTCCGGAACCACGAGATCGATCGGCTCGCCGAGCATCACGGTCTCGGCTTCGATGCCGCCGACACCCCAGCCCAACACACCCAACCCGCCGATCATGGTGGTGTGCGAGTCGGTGCCCACGACGGTGTCCGGCCGGGCGACCGCCCCCCCGCCCGCTGAGTCCACCGACACGACAGAGGCCAGGAACTCCATGTTCACCTGGTGCACGATGCCCTTGCCGGGCGGCACGACCCGCAGGTTGGCGAACGCCTGCTCGGCCCAGCGAGCGAAGCGGAATCTCTCGGCGTTGCGCTCGTACTCGATGGCGAGGTTTGCGGCGCGGGCACCCGGCGAGCCTGCCACGTCCACCTGCAGGGAATGGTCGATCACCAGATCGGTCGGGGTGCAGAGGTCGACCCGCTGCGGATCGCCGCCGGCCCGTTGCACGGCGGCGCGCACCGCGGCGACGCCCAGGAGAGCCGGGATGCCCGTGAAGTCCTGCAGGATCATCCTGCCCGGACGGAACGCCACCGACCGACCCTCGCTCGGCGCGCCAGCCCAGCCGGCCAGCGCCTGCACGTCGCGCGCCGGGTCTTCGGCGGTATCGGAATCCTGCTCGGCGTGACCGAGCGCGCCCTCGAGCAGCAGCTTGATGCTCACCGGGAGTTGGCTGACGGCTCCCAGGCCCAACTCCTCGAGGCGGCTGAGGCGGTAGTAGCGCACCGCCCCCGCGGCCGTACCGAGGGTGGCCTCGGAGCCGAAGGTGCTCACGGGGTCGAGCCCGCCGAGACTGGTGAGTGATGGCCATTTCGCCGAACCCACAAGCCCCTCACCAGGGCTTTCGCGACGAGGGATTGGCCGATTCGGGGATTGCTCACAACACTCCTAGGTGAACCAGGCCTCGCCGTCGAGGTAGGCCTGCGGCACCTGGACCGTGCCGCGCATGATCTCCCGGGCCGTCCGGTCCACGCCGAGTCTCCGCACCCTCCACGTTCCGGCGTCGCCCTCGGCGGCCACCTCCAGCGCCAGAATGCCGGCCGGATGTCCGAGGCGGACGCGCCGTGCCACGGCGGCACCCGAAGCGGTCGCCGGCGGCGCCGTCCCGAGGGATCCGGGGGCCAGTTCCGCCACGACGCTGCCGTCCATGACGGCTGCGGCGGCACACGCCATGGCGCCGGTCATCGCCAGGGTGCGGTGAGTCCGCCCCATCGAGATCAGGCGCACCAGCAGATCCACCCCGGCGGCGGGCACCTCGGTGCCGCTCGTGGTGCGGTACGGCACCGGTGGCCCCACCAGAGCCACCTTCGGAACCGTCCGGTTGTGCCGCCCGGCGTCGTCGAGAGAGTCGGCGACTCCGATACGCACCGCTGTCTCGCAGCGGATCCGCTCGAGCCGGCCCCCGAGGACCTCGTCGGCGTCGAGTGCGGCGGGTGATGCCGCGGCGGCAGCGGGCACTCCGAGGGCTGCAGCTGCCACGAACACGGCGGGGTTGCCCACGTCCACGACCGACACCGGCACCGCGCCGAGATCGGGCAACTCGACCACCTCGCGCACCTGGCCGGTGGGAAGGACACCCCGCCCGATCGAGCCGCCGGCGTCGAGGTACTCCAGATGAAGCCGCGCCCCCGTGCCGGGGACTCCGTCGATGGCGAAATCCCCCGACTGGTCGTAACGGTCCCCGCGCAGCGGCACGCGGGTACCGAACCGCTGGCCTGTGTTGAGGCTCAGCACCACGACGTCCACCCCGGCGCGATCGGCGGGTGCGCCGCCCGCCGGATCCCGGCCTTCGCCGGGATGACGCGAAGAATCGCCGGGCTGACCAGAAGCAACGCCGGGCTGACCAGAAGAATCGCCGAAATGACCAGAAGCAACGCCGGGCTGACCGGAAGAATCGCCGGGCTGACCGGAAGAATCGCCGAAATGACCAGAAGCAACGCCGGGCTGACCAGAAGCAACGCCGAAATGACCAGAAGCAACGCCGGGCTGACCAGAAGGAACGCCGGGCTGACGAGGAGGATCGCCGGCCGGCACGAGGCCCTCGTTCACGGCGAACGGGGCGACGGCGGCGGAGATGTTGCCGCAGTTGCCCGTGAAGTCGACCCGCGGTTCGGCCACCTCCACCTGGGCGAAGCGGAACGCCACGTCGGCGCCGCTGCCCGTCGGGGCGGGCCCCACGATTGCGGCCTTGCTGAGCGAGGAGATGCCGCCGCCGAGGCCGTCGATCTGGCGGCCGTCGGGATCGGGACTGCCCAGCGCCGCCAGGATGATCGCCTCGACCTGCTCGGGCCGGTAGCCGGCCAGGTCCTCTTCCCGGAACAGGACGGCGCGGCTCGTGCCCCCCCGCCAGAACGACGCCGGGACCGCGCGGTCCACGCTCAGCCCGCCGGTGCGGTGGCGGGACGGCCCGGCGCCGCCCCCCGGGCCCCGGCGCGTCGCCTCCGGGGTTGGTCCGCGCCACCCCGGACCACGCTCAGTCCCACAGGTACGGCCGCGGCGGTGACCCCTCGTAGCGCGCCCGTGGCCGGATCAGCCGGTTGTCGGCGTACTGCTCCAGCAGGTGGGCGGTCCAACCCGCCACGCGGCTGCAGACGATGAAGCTCGTGAACATCCGCAGCGGGAAGCCCAGGTGGTACAGCACCAGCGCCGCGTAGTAGTCCACGTTGGCGTTGAGGCCCTTTCGCTCACGCAGTTCGGCCTCCAGCGAAGTGGCCACGGCGTGCCAGTGCGGCTCGCCGGCCTCCTCGCCGAGTTCGGCGGCCAGGCGGTCCATGGCAGCGGCCCGCGGGTCGCGGGTCCGGTAGACGCGGTGACCGAAGCCGGGGACCTTGCGCCGGGCCGCCAGGGACGCCTCCACGAAGGGCACCACGCCGTCGGGCCGGCCGATCTCGGAGAACACGGCCATTGCGTCGTCCACGGCGCCTCCGTGCAGCGGCCCCTTCACCGCCCCGATGCCGGCGACGATGGCCGACCAGTAGTCCGACTGCGTTCCGGCGGTGGTGCGCGCCGCGAACGTGGAGGCGTTCAGTTCGTGCTCGGCGTAGGTGTTCAGAAGGGCGTTCAGGGCCTGCGCCCGCCTCAGCGTGGGGAGCCGGCCGGTCACCATCCAGCAGAAGTTGGCGGAGTGGCTGAATGCGGGGAGCGGCTCCAGCGGTTCGTCGCCCGCCAGGAGGCGGGACATCGCCCCCACCATCGTGGGCAGGCAGCCCACGAGCCGCGCCGCCTTGGCGACCACGGCCTCGCGGGAGATGTCGTCGGCGGTGGGATCGGTGGCCCCCAGCAGCGACACGGCCGTGCGCAGCACCGCCATCGGGTTGGCCGTGTCGAGGGGTGCGGCCGCCAGGAGGTCCACAACGCTCCGGGGGAGTTCCCGCCCGGAGGCCACCAAGCGGGCGAAGTCGCTGCTCGTCGTGCCGTCGGGCCAGTCGCCGTGCCACAGCAGCCAGGCCACGTCACTGAAGTCGGCACCGGTCACGAAGTCGCCGATGTCGTAGCCGCGGTAGGTCAGCACCCCCGCCGGCCCGTCGATGGAGCACACCGCCGAGGAGCAGGCCAGCACGCCCTCGAGACCCGAGACGACCTGCGGGTCGCTGTCCTGACTCATCGGTGACCTCCTCCGTCGGATCGGGCGAGTCCGTCGGCACGCCCCTCGAGGGTGCCGAGCAATCCACGTCGAGCGCCCCCGGACCCGCCGGACCATGGATTCCGGCCTCCTCCGCCGCACCGACGAGTCATGTGGTCCGCAGCATCACGCACCGGCATCGCTCAGGAGTCTCCCCGCCCGCGGTCAACCCAGTTTGAACGGGTCGCGGGTCGCGCCGGACGTCTCGACCCATACGGACTTGGTGCGGAGATACTCGCGCATCCCGTCGAGGCCATTCTCCCGACCGTGACCGCTCATCTTGGACCCACCGAACGGGACGTCGTAGTTGAGTGTGCGGTAGGCGTTGATCCACACGGTTCCCGCCTGCAGCCGCGGCACCATGCGATGCACCCGCTGCACGTCACGTGTCCATACACCCGCCGCCAGCCCGAACGGGGAGTCGTTGGCGATGGCCAGCGCCTCGGCCTCGCCCTCGAACGGGATCACCGACAGCACCGGCCCGAAGACCTCCTCGCGGGCGATCCGCATCGTGTTGTCGACGTCGCAGAAGACTGTCGGCTCCACGAACAGCCCGTCGCCGAAGCGCTCCGGCCGGCGACCGCCGGTGGCCAGCGTCGCTCCCTCGGCGGTGGCGATGTCGATGTAGCTCATGACCTTGTCCCAGTGGGCCACGTAGGCCAGCGGCCCCATCTCGGTGGCGGGATCCATCGGGTTGCCGAGCACGATCTCCCGCGCCCGACCCACAACCCGCTCCAGCAGCTCATCGTGCACCGTCCGCTCGACGAGCAGCCGTGACCCGGCGATGCACGTCTGCCCGCAGGCGGCGAAGATCCCCGCCACGACGCCGTTTGCGGCGGCTTCGAGGTCGGAGTCCGCGAACACGATGTTGGGCGACTTGCCGCCCAGTTCCAGCGTCACCGGCGCGAGATGTTCTGCAGCCGCTTTCGAGACGCGGATCCCCGTGGCGACCGAGCCGGTGAACGACACCTTGTCGACGCCGGGATGCGACACCAGCGGTTCGCCGACATTCGGACCGTCGCCGGTGACCACGTTGTAGACGCCGTCGGGCACGCCGGCGGTGGCGGTGATCTCGGCGAAGCGCAGCGCGGAGACCGATGTGTGCTCCGACGGCTTGTGCACGAAGCTGCACCCCGCAGCGAGCGCGGGCGCCAGCTTGAAGGCCGTCAGCAGCAACGGGGAGTTCCACGGGGTGATGGCCCCCACGACCCCGACGGGCTCCAGCAACTGGTACACGAAGAAGTTGGTCTTGGATGAGTCCAGGACCTCACCGCCGATCTTGTCGGCGGCCCCGGCGAAGTAGTCGTAGAACTCCGGCAGCAGCGCCGCCTGACCCGCCATCTCGCGCAGCAGCTTGCCGTTGTCGCGCACCTCGATGACACCGAGCTCCTCGGCGTTCTCCTCGAGCAGCCGCGCCAGGCGCCGCATGACCCGAGCCCTCTCGACGCCGGGCATCCGTGGCCACGGACCCTCGTCGAAGGCGGTGCGCGCCGCGGTGACCGCGCGGTCCACATCGGTGGCGTCGGCCTCGGGCACCTGCGCCCAGGCCTCCCCCGTATAGGGATCGATGGAGTCGAAGGTCCGCCCCGAGGCCGCCTCGACCGACTGACCACCGATGAACATGCGCAGCGGGCTGCCCAGGGAACTGCCGCTGCCTGCCACTTCTGCGGTCATCGTCATGCTGCGCTCCCCTCGCCCGTACTCACCGGTACCCGCCGGTCCGCACCGCATCCAAGCCTACGGCCAGCATCAGGAGCAGGCCCTCGACGACGTACTGGTAGAACGTCGGCCAACCGGCCAGGGTCATGCCGTTCTCCAGCACACCCAGGACGATCACGCCGAGGATCGTGCCGCCCATCGAGCCGGTGCCCCCCAGCAGTCCGACCCCGCCGAGGATCACGGCGGTGACGACGGTCAGCACGAGGGTGCCCGGCACGCTCGCAGCCCCGGACCCGCCCAGCATCGACGAGAGCACGTAGCCGCCGGTGGCCGCGCAGGCCCCGCTGAAGACCAGGTACATCATGCGCAGCCGGTCCACCGGGAGCGCCACGGACCGTCCCGCCGAGGCGTTGCCGCCCACCGCGTAGGCATAGAGTCCGAAGCGAGTCTTCGACAGCAACACCCATCCGGCGGCGGCGAAGAGCACGGCGAAGAGCAGCGGCAGGGGGATCCCCACGAGGTCGTTCTTCATCACCCCGTAGGCCGCGTCGGTGGTCTGGCGCAGGTTGCCGGCGACGCCGGAACCACCGTCCACGACGAACGCCAGGCCGAAGGCGATACCGAGCATGCCCAGTGTCGCAACCAGGGGGTTGACCCGCAGCTTCACCACCACGAACCCGTTGACGAGCCCCACGCCGACGCCCGAGCCGATGGCAGCCAGGATGGCCAGGGAGGCGGGATAGCCGGCGATCACGATCTGCGTTCCGATCGTGCCCGACAGGGCCATGACCGAGCCGACCGAGATGTCCAGGGCGCCGGATATGAGCCCGAACGTGGCGCCGGTTGCGACGATCATGAGCACAGCCGTTGCCCGGCCAGTGTTCAGCAGGTTGGTGGTGCTCAGGAAGCGGGGCGCCGCGATGCTGAAGACCACGAACTCCGCCACGATGACGAGACCCAGCGTGACCCACGCAAGTTTCCCGGAGAACACCAGGTCGCTCAGGCGCTGCTGCCAGCCCGATGCGGGGGCCGTGGGGCTCTCCGGCACGACGGCGGTCATCGGAACCCGCCCTTGGGCCGCTGATCGAACGCCACCGCCAGGATCATGGCCGTGCCGACGGTGATCAGGACGATCTGGGGTCGCACCGCCATCTGGACGAGCCCGTTGTCGAGGGTGCGCACGAACACCACGCCGACGAACGTGCCGATCACCGATCCACGACCGCCGGTGAGGCTGGCACCCCCCAGGAAGACGGCGGTGGCGACATAAAGCTCCCAGTTGCGTCCCGAGTTGGGGGCGACGGCGCCGAGGTCCGATGCCAGCAGGACGCCGGCGATCCCCGTGTAGAGCCCGGCCACGGTGTACATCCCGAGGCGGAACCGGTCGACGTTCATGGCGGCCTGGCGGGCCGCGTCGGGATTGCCCCCCACGGCGAACAGGTGGCGCCCCGCCTTGGTGGTGTGCAGCAGGACGACGGATAACACGGCCGTGGCGATCAGGAAGAACACCGGCACCGGAATGCCACCCACGTTCTCCCGGGCGAAACGGAACCCGTCGTCGCGGACCTGCGACGAGCGTCCGTCGGTGATGATGAACGCCACACCGAGCAGGACGAAGAGCATCGCCAGGGTGGCGATGAGCGGGTTGATACGGAACCGGGTGACGATGAACCCGTTCACGAACCCGATGACGATCCCGGTGACCACACCGATCACGAACGCCAGCACGAGTGGGACACCGGCCTCGAACAGCTTCCCGGCGGTGACCCCGACCACCGCCATCCCCGAGCCGATGGACAGGTCGAGCCCCCCGCCGATCAGCACCAGGGTGAAGCCGGTTGCCACGATGAAGGTGACCGCACTGAACCGCAGGATCGTGAGAACGTTCTGGCTGGTCAGGAAGAAATCCAGGCGCGAGGTGAAGTACGTCCCCAGCAGGATCAGGGCGATCAGCAGCAGGACGTGTTGGCCCAGCAGGAGGCGCCGGGCCCGGGCCGCGGCCTGGGCGCGGCTGTCGAGGGGAGCGCCCGGCGGGGTGGCGGTGGCGGTCACGCCTGCCCGGTTGCGGCCGGTACGCCGGCCACGATGAGGTTGACGCACTCCTCCACCGACGTGCTGCGGGCGTCGAGCGTCGCCACGTGCTCGCCCCGCTTCATGACCATGACCCGATCGGCGAGTTCCAGAACCTCCGGGATGCGGTGGCTGATGATCATGATCGACAAGCCGTCGCGGCGGATGTCCCGGATCAACTCGGTGACCGTGGCCGACTCGGTCGCCCCGAGCGCCGCCGACGGCTCGTCCATCAGCAGGACGTTGTTGTTCTCCTCGAACGCCACGGCCCGGGCGATGGCCACCATCTGCCGTTGCCCGCCCGAGAGCACGCCCACCGGGAGCCTCGTCGAACCGATCTGGATGTTCAGCCGCTCCAGCAGCTCGGCGGCCTCTCGGTGCATGCGGCGCCGCTCCAGGAAGCCCATCAGGCGCGGTAACCCCCGGGTGGGCTCACGCCCGATGAAGACGTTGGCGGCCACATCCAGATTGTCGAAGAGCGCCAGATCCTGGTAGATCATCTCGATCCCGAGGCGGCGGGAATCCTGTGCGGTGGCGATCTCGACGGGTTCGCCGTTCATGACGATCCGGCCGCTGTCGGGACTCACGGTGCCGGCGATGATCTTCATCAGCGTCGACTTCCCGGCGCCGTTGTCGCCCACGATCCCCAGGATCTCGTTGCGGTGCAGGTCCACGTCCACCTCGTGAACGGCCCGGACGTGTCCGAAGCTGCGGGAGATCCCACGCAACTGCAAGAGGGGCGCGCCGTTGGATCCGTCGGCACTCTGGCCGGCGTGGTCGTTCATTTGAATCACTCCCCCGGTGGGTCATGCGGCGGGCCGGCGACGACGGCGCCGCTGGGTCCGAGTTGGTAGCCGCCACCGCCGGGTGGCGCGAACTCCAGGTCGAAGACGAACCCCAACTCGCTGTCGAGGTTGACGCGCACCACGTCGTCGGTGGTGTTGGCAGTCGCCGGGTCGACCCGTTGGGTGACGTACGCGAAGTCGACGTAGGCGCCGAGCGGGTAGGCGTACCGCACCCAGGTGCCGCGGTTGATCACCACGCCCTTCCCCCCGGTGAGCAGGAACGCCCGAGCCGCTCCGACCTCGGGCCGCCCGTCGACATCGGGTACCACCACGATCGCCGCCGGGTGCATACCGAGCGTGATGAGAGTGATGGTGCTCGCCGGGTGCTTCTGCACGAACTCGCACCGGTTGCCCCGGTAGTAGTACCGCAGCGAGCACATGTAAGCCCGGCCGGGGAACTCCAATTCCTTCTGCACCCAGAGGTAGCCGAGGTTGTTGGCGGCACGGTTCAGGTTCGGCGAGTCGGCTGTCTCTGGGGCGATGACCGCTCCGAACGGCTCGAAGGCGTCGCGGTCAAGGTGTTCGACGGCCAAGCGCCTAACGGCGGGGGATTCGTCTGTCACAAGGCCTCCGGGTCGAGTGAGGGTCGCACCGGCTGGCCGGTGCGGATCGAGTCTTTGAGTGCGAACAGGGTGCTCATGCTGGCCAGGATGTCCGTCCCGCTTGCCCAGGGCTGGCCGCCGTTGGCGATGCACTGCATGACGTCGGCTCGCGTGGCCAGATACGACTGCGGGGACAGCGTGTACTGCAGCGGTAACTCCAGCGCCGAGCCCCGCGGCTCGTGGGGTCCGTAGCGCAATTCGGCCCGCACGA